>Ga0335075_10000891_pt1 | contig 50701 bp, 45 predicted proteins | sample Lox_Sample_24_FD_206723 | JGI IMG/M metagenome (GOLD analysis project Ga0335075, IMG submission 206723) | Soil microbial communities from Loxahatchee National Wildlife Refuge, Florida, United States - Lox_Sample_2.4 | ecosystem: Environmental > Terrestrial > Soil > Wetlands | place: USA... | reverse complement strand
ACGATCGGCAGCACCGCTGGCCTCAATTTCTGGTACGGGAAGACAGACGCCGCGGCCGCCAAGGTGAAGTCGATGGCCGCCGGGGTGGACGGTTCCTTCCCGGCGAACATCCAGGCCAGCGCGGCCGCCGTGACGCAGGACATTAACGATCTGTCGGCCCTGCGCGAAACGGCTCAGTCCAGCGAGGACGCGCTGGCGGTGATCGCCGACTACGCCGCTCCGATCAGCGACATGATCACCCTGAATGACGAGATCGCGCAGGGCACCTCCGACGCCGCCTTGGCCAACGACGTACGGACGCTCAACTCGCTGTCCCTGGCGAAGGAACAGGCCTCGCAGCAGCGCGCGCTGCTCTTCAACGCGTTCACGCAGCAGGTCTTCAACGACGGTGAGCAGCAGGCGCTGAATACCGCGCTGTCCGAGGAGCTCACCGACGAGGCAACGTTTGAAACGACGGCCACGCCCGCGGAGGACAACCTCTTCCAATCCACCGTCACCGGGGGTGGAGTGAACGTGGCGGAAGAGATCGAAACTTTCGTCAGCGTCGAGGATTCCAGCTCCATAGCCCCTATCGGCATCAGCCAGGCGCAGGCGCCAACCGCGTGGTACTCGGCCATGTCCGACAAGATCAACGACATGCAGACCGTCGAGCTGAGGATAGCCGGGAACATCGTCGTGCGCGCCCAGGCACTCCGGGGAAGCGCGGAACAGTCAGCGCTTGTCACGGCCGCCATCACCACGGCGATTCTGCTCATCGTGCTGTTCGCGACGCTGGCCGTCGCCCGCTCTCTGGTCCTCCCGCTGCGCAGGCTGCGGGCGGGCGCGCTCGATGTCGCCTCGGTGCAGCTGCCGGATCGGGTCCGGCAGCTTGGTGAGGCGCTTGATCCCACCGTCGGGCTTGAGGTAACGCCGATTGATGTGCTGTCCGCCGATGAGATCGGCCAGGTCGCCCGCGCGTTCGACCGGGTACACGCCGAGGCCGTGCGGCTGGCCGGTAACGAGGCGATGCTGCGCAGCAGCTTCAACGCGATGTTCGTCAACCTGTCACGACGCAGCCAGTCGCTGATCGAGCGGCTGGCCCGGATGATCGACTCCCTCGAGCAGAACGAGGATGATTCGAACCGACTGTCCGACCTGTTCGCGATGGACCACCTGGTCACCCGAATGCGCCGCAACTCAGAAAACCTTCTCCTACTCGCCGGGCACGAGAGCGCGCGCAAGTGGAGCGAACCAGTTCCGCTTGCTGACGTGGCACGTGCCGCGACATCCGAGATCGAGCAGTACAACAGGGTGACGCTGAACATTCAGCCCGGAGTCTCGGTCATCGGGCAGGCCGTGTCCGACGTGGTGCACCTGCTCGCCGAGGTCATCGAGAACGCCACCACGTTCTCCCCCAGGAACACCCCGGTGCAGGTGACAGCCCAGGAACTGACCAGCGGGGGCATGCTGATCGAGGTTAACGACAACGGTGTCGGCATTCCCGACGCCATACTGGCTGACATCAACTGGCGCCTGGACAACCCTCCGGTGATCGATGTGTCGGTATCCCGGCATATGGGGCTGTTCGCGGTGGCGCGGCTTGCCGAACGGCACAAGATACGAGTCCGGCTGCGTGCCGCGTCTCCGCAAGGGCTGACCGCCCTGATCTGGCTTCCTGACAGCGTTATCGAGCGGGGAACCCGCGCTTACGGCGGCAGGTCGCAGCTGCGCACCGCCCAAGCCGGCCTGCAAGACGGCCGGATGGCCGACGCGCACAGCATGGCCGCGCGCTCGGCCGCGCAGAATCAGCCGGCGAGTCACTGGCGTGAGCCCGCGGCGCTTGGCCCGCGTGAATCCGCCGCGCCCGCGCGCGTGGGCGCGGGCGGATCGAACTGGTTCAGCAGCTACGGGTCGCCCGCGGACCTCGGCAGGCCATCCGGCTCGGACAGGTGGTCTGATGGCACGCAAGCCGCCCAGATCATCGCCGATCCCATCCGCGGCGAGCAGACGATCGGCGGGCTGCCGGTACGCGTTCCGCAGGCGAACCTCATTCCCGGATCCGCGGGTGGCGCCCGCCGGGCAGGTGGCGGCGAAACCAGCCGCTCGCCAGGCGGTTACGGAACACAGCCCTCCGCAACCCCGCGACCACAGCGATCACCTGATATGGCCCGCAGTCGCCTCAGTGGGTTCCAGCGTGGAGTTCGCCGTGGCAAGGACCAGATATCTGGCGCAGGAGAGGGAGCCGATCGTTGAGTCACTCATACAGCCAGGACCTGAACTGGCTTGTCGCCGACTTCACCACCCGGGTCGCGGACGTCGCGCACGCGATCGTGGTATCCGCGGACGGCGTGCCGCTTGGGCTGTCGGCACGCATCCCCGAGGGTTTTGCCGGGCAGTTCGCGGCCATCACCTCTGGGCTTGTCAGCCTGATGCAGGGCGCCGCGCGGATCTTCGAGGCGGGCCAGCCCACTCGGGCGCTGGTGGAAATGGAAGGCGGGCTGATGCTCGTCATGGCGGTCAGCGACGGCTCGAGCCTGGCCGTCCTGGCCGCTCCGGAGTGCGACACCGACCTGATTTCCTACGAGATGACGCTGCTTGTTGAGGCGGTCGGCCACGTGCTCACGCCAGCGGTCCGCACCCATCAGGGGTCCAGGTCATAGCCCGGTTAGGCGTCCTGGATGATCTCGGCCAGGAAATGCGTGGTCTCCCACGGAGGCAGTGCCTGGATGCTGAGCTGATTCATGACCTCCATGTAGTGATCGACGTCTTCGCGCCGGTCCAGGTACAGAGCGCTCGTCAACTGCTCGACGTAAACCACATCCGGCACGTCGGACTCGCTGAACCGCAGGATGGTGAACGATCCGCCCGCGGCGGCGTGCCCGCCCATGCTGAACGGCACCACCTGAAGGGTGACATGGCGTAGCTCCGCGACCTCGATGAGCCGCTTGATCTGCGCATGCATCACCGCGCGGCCGCCTACCGGACGCCGCAGCGCGCCCTCGTCGATGACCGACCACACCTGCGGAGGGGCCGGACCAGTCAGCAGGTCCTGGCGCTCGAGCCGCAGGCTTACCCGCCGGTCGATCTCATCGGGCGGAGCGGCGGAATAGCCGAGCAGGGTGACCGCCCGCGCATACGCCTCGGTCTGGAACAAGCCGTGCACGAATTGCAGCTCGAAGGTCCGGATAACCGAGGCGGCCGCCTCCAAGCCCAGGTAATCCTCGAACCAGTCGGCCGTGACGTCGTCGTATTTCGACCACCAACCCGAGTCGTTCGACTGCCGGGCGAGCGAGACCATCATGGCGCGCGTCTTCTCGTTGCTGACGCCGTACAAGGCGAGCAGATCAGTGACGTCTCGTTCCTTGAACCCAACCCGGCCGTTTTCCATCCGGCTGATCTTGGAACGGGACGCCCTGATCACATACGCGGCACGTTCGGAAGTGACTTCAGCCGCCTCGCGGAAACGGCGCAAATGGCTTCCCAGCATCATGCGAGCCACAGTGGGACCCGATGTGCTTGCAGCAGGCGTGCTGTCCGGCTGATCCGTACTCATCCCTTACTCCGACCTCGCTCCGACCTCGCTTCTTGACCAGACGGCGGCCGGCCGGCGCCCGCGAGATATCAGGCACCCACGATCACGAAAAACAACAAGGCAATACGATATCACCGGCTATGGCACCACCATATGGACTGAAATGGCTACGAAACAATAACATGGCATTGTAACCCACAGCCGAGCCCAAGTCATCGAATTCTCCATTCTTCGCGCCCGCAAGGAATGCCGCGATCTCGGCACGTGTATAGATGAGCGCCGGTCCCGATGGGTGCCGGGAGTTACGGATGCCGATCGATCCATCAGGCAGTTCGGCGACTTCGACACAGCTTCCAGTCGGATTGCTTGCGCTGCTCTTACGCCAGCGGACAGCCGGCAGCCGGTCGGCCGGCGTGCCATTGTTGACGTGCATCTTTCTCCTTTCCTTCGAGTACCAGAAGGCAGGCGCGGGATCCCGCTATCCGGTGATAACTTGCTTATACGCAGACTAACAGAAGAAATGCAAATGCATAAGAATGTGCAAAGGTCCGTTGCATACGGACAGCGGCCGGTAAGAACAGGGGGCAGGCGCGGTACGCCGTCCCGGCCCGAAAAGAGTTTCAAGCCCTAGCACGCCCCGGTCGGCTTGGGCTAATGTCACCTGCGTGGTTGCGTTCCGTACCGATGCGGCCGGAGGCCGCTGATGCTCGTCGCCGGGATTGACTCTTCTACCCAGTCCACCAAGGTGCTGCTGTGCCAGGCTGAAGACGGCAGCGTCGTCGCGGAAGCCTCCGCACCGCATCCGGACGGCACCGAATGTGATCCGGAGCACTGGTGGCAGGCGCTCGGCAAGGCCGGACGCGACCTGCTCGAGCGCGCGGAGGCGGTGGGGGTAGCGGCGCAGCAGCACGGCATGATCGTGCTGGATGAGACGGGCGCCGTGATTCGCCCCGCCATGCTCTGGAACGACGTCAAGTCCGCGCCCCAGGCCGCCGAACTGGTCGCCGAGTTCGGCGGTCCCGCCGAATGGGCCTCCCGCACCGGCAGCGTGCCGACGATGTCGTTCACGGTCACGAAGCTGCGCTGGCTGGCCGAGCACGAGCCCGCGCACGCGAGCCGCGTGCACCGGGTACTGCTGCCGCACGACTGGCTGACCTGGCGGCTAGCAGGCACTCCGGCCGAACCGTCCACCGACCGCGGTGACGCCTCAGGAACCGGGTATTTCTCCCCCGCCGCTGGCACCTGGCTGCCCGATTACGCGGCCAAGGCGCTCGGCAGGCCGGCGCTGCTGCCCCGGGTCGCCGCGCCAGACGAGGTCGTCGGCCGGACCAGCGGGGGCGCGGTCCTGTCCGCTGGTACCGGCGACAACATGGGAGCGGCACTGGGACTCGGCCTCGCCGAAGGCGACATGGTCGTGTCGATCGGCACGTCCGGCACCGCCTACGCGGTCACGCCACGCCCGTCAGCCGACGAGTCCGGCGCCGTCGCCGGATTCGCGGACGCGACCGGGCGGTTCCTGCCGCTAGTGGCGACCGTGAACGCGGCGCGGGTGCTCACCGTCACCGCCCGGATGCTCGGCACCGACGCCGCTGGGCTGTCCGTCCTCGCACTCGCCGCCGCGCCTGGCGCGGGCGGCATCACCCTGCTCCCCTACCTGGACGGCGAGCGCACCCCCAACCGGCCGGACGCCAACGGCGTCCTCCGCGGGCTGACCACTGCGAACGCCACGCCGGAGAACCTGGCCCGCGCGGCCGTCGAGGCCGTGCTTTGCTCGCTGGCCGACGCCATTGACCACGTCACCGCGACGACCGCGGTTATTCCGGAACGGATCGTGCTGATCGGCGGCGCCGCACGCTCGCCGGCGATCAGGGCGATCGCGCCCGCCGTCTTCGGCGTGCCGGTCACGGTGCCAGAAGCGGCCGAGTACGTCGCGCTCGGGGCAGCCCGGCAGGCGGCATGGGCGCTGGCTCGCTCCCGCGGCGGGGCTGAACTGCCCGGCTGGCCGGCCCGGCCGTCGCAGACATATACCGCAGAGCCGCTTTCCGACGTCAGGGAGCGGTATGCGATGCTGCGCGAAGACGCCGCAGCGTGGCAAAGCTAGCCCGGGGGGCGACCCCCCGGACCCCCCGGCTGTGCCGACCCTGGAAAAGAGTGTAGGGCCGGCACAAAAGATCAGGGAGACGCACCCGATCAGGGGGACGTACCGGAAAAGGAGTAACCGATGGCGACAGACCCATATACACCGACCCGCGAAGACCACTTTTCGTTCGGGATATGGACCGTGGGATGGCAGGGGGTAGATGTCTTCGGTACGGCGGTCCGCCCGCCGATGCCGGCCGACCGCGCAGTGCGCAAGCTGGCGGAGCTTGGCGCGTATGGCGTGAACTTCCACGACAACGACGTTTTCGATTTCGACGCGTCGCCGGCTGAGCGGGACGAGCGCGTCTCGGCGTTCCGCAAGGCGCTCGACGAGACCGGGCTTGTGGTGACGACAGCCACCACGAACCTGTTCGGGCACCCGATGTTCAAGGACGGGGCGTTCACCGCCAACGAGCGCGAGGTACGCCGGTTCGCGCTCGCCAAGGTCATGCGTAACCTCGACCTCGCCGCCGAACTTGGCGCGCAAACCTACATTTTCTGGGGCGGCCGCGAGGGCGCCGAGTCTGGCGCGGCCAAGGACATCCGGGCTGCGCTCGACCGGTACGCCGAGGGCCTGAACGTGCTCAGCTCCTACGTTCGCGAGCAGGGCTATCAGATCCGGTTCGCGATCGAGCCGAAGCCGAACGAGCCACGCGGCGACATCCTACTGCCCACCGTGGGGAATGCGCTGGCGTTCATCAACACGCTCGAGCACCCGGAGATGGTCGGGGTCAATCCCGAAATCGGGCACGAGGAGATGGCCGGGCTGAACTACGCGCACAGCATCGCCCAGGCGATGTGGCACGGCAAGCTGTTCCACATCGACCTGAACGGGCAGAACGGCCCGCGCTACGACCAGGACCTGCGGTTCGGCGCCGGGAACGCGCGCGGCGCGTTCTGGGTGGTGGACACGCTGCTTGCGGGCGGCTACTCCGGCCCGGTGCACTTCGACTTCAAGCCGCCGCGCACCGAGGACGACGAGGGCGTCTGGGCCTCGGCCGCCGCCTGCATGCGGAACTACCTGATCCTGCGGGAGAAGGCGCGTGCTTTCCGCGCCGACCCGGAGGTGGCCGACGCGCTGCGCGCCTCGCGGGTTTCCGAGCTGGCCGAGCCGACCCTCGCCCCCGGCGAGACCTGGCGTGACGTGCGCGACGGAGGAGTGGACTCCGGCGCGCTCGGCCAGCGCGGCATGGGGTATGAGCGGCTGGACCAGCTGGCGCTCGAGCACCTGTACGGGGTGCGCTGACCCGCCCGGTCAGCGCCGGGCCAGGCCACAGCCGGTCAGGTAGCCGTTCCCTGCGGCGTCCACGCCGGCGCTGAACGTCTCATCGCCGGCGACGAGGCCGTTGACGTGTAGCCGGACGCCCGCGCCGTCGACGCGGCCGGCGCGCAGTCCCGGCGGGCGCACGGTGACGGTCCCCGACGGCACGTCGGCGTCCAGCCCAAGCAGCGCCTGCACCAGCGCTCCGGCGGCCGCCGCCGACCAGGCCTGCGGGCGGCAGGCCGCCGGGTAGGGCGTGGCCCACGGCGCTTCGGCCCGCGGCTCGCCCGAGTACAGCTCGGGCAGCCGCCAGCCGAAGGCGCTGGCCGCCGCGAGCAGCCCGTCGGCCAGCCCGGCGGCCGCCGCGGCGTGGCCGCCGCGGACAAGTCCCCTGATGACGATGGCGGTGTCGTGACTCCACACCGAGCCGCAATGGTAGCTCAGCGGGTTGTACCCGCCGTTGCGCGTGGACATCGTGCGCAGCCCGAAGCCGGAATCCATGTCCGGCCCCACCATCCGGGCCGCTACCAGGGATTCCTCCGCGGACGTCAGCAGGCCCGTGCCGAGCAGGTGTCCGATGTTGCTGGTCAGCGAGTCCACCGGACGGCTGTCCGCGTCCAGCGCCAGCGCGGGGTAGTCGCCCCCTTCGTCGGACACCCAGAACTTCTCCCGGAAGCCGGCGGCGATCCGGCTCGCCCAGTCCCGCCACTGCGCGGTGTCGCCCGCGCCGAAGGCGGTCAGCAGGTCGGCGCCGCGCATGGCCGCCTCGTACGCGTAGCCCTGGACTTCGCACAGCGCGACCGGCGGCGAAGCGATCTTGCCGTCGGCGAACCTGATGGAGTCTCCCGAGTCCTTCCATCCCTGGTTGGCCAGCCCGTGGCCGCTCTCGTCGATGTACTCGAGCAGGCCGTCGCCGTTGGAGTCTCCGAAGTCCCGCATCCACTCCAAGGCGGCGCGAAGGCTGGGCACCAACGCCGCCACCTCCGCTTCGGGCATGCCCCAGCGCCAGGCGTCATGCAGCAGGCAGATCCACAGCGGCGTGGCGTCGATCGTGCCGTAGTAGACGGATGAGCGGCGCAGCTCGTGCGGGATCTTGCCGGGCGCTTCGGCGGTTTCCTTGTCGATATGCCGCCCCTGGAAGGCGGCGAGCGTACGCAGCGTGCCCGCGGCCAGCCGCCATCCGAACGGCAGCAGCAGCCGCGCCGCCCAGATGCTGTCCCGGCCGAACAGCGTGAAGTACCACGGCGCACCCGCCGCAAGGAACGTGTCATCGGGTGCCCGGGGCACGGCCATCCGCAGCGCGTCCGCGTCGGTGAGCGACTGAGCCAGGAGCGCGGGCAGGCGCGGGTCGTCGGCCTCCGCGGACACCCGCGCCCAGGGGCTCTCGCCGGTCCGGTTACCATTTACCCGGCTTCCGTTCGCCCGGGCCGACCGCGCGGCGGCTACGGCGGCTCCGGAGTCGGTAACGGAAATCCCCCAGCTGACCTCATGCGTTCCGCGACCGGGCAGGCGAACCTGCCAGCGGACCCGGGCGGTACCAGTGTCGCTGACCTGGAGATCCGCGCCGGGCGCGGACAGGGTTACCTGGACCAGCCCGTCGCTATCGTTGTCGTTGTAACCCCAGGTCAGGCCATCGCCAGCCAGCGCTATCGGCACCGGCTTGCCGTCGGCCCTGGCGTTCTTGATTTCCGCGAGACCGGCCAGGTCGGCGGCCACCGTCAGGGTCAGCTCGGCAAAGACCCCGGCATCGGTGAACGAGACAATCCGGATGAGCTCACGTACCTCACCGGGGGCGATCGTCCGATCGCGTTCCACCCGGACCGTCGCGTCGGCGATGTCGTCCCCCAGTGCGCGCGGCACCGCGATGAACCTGGCTGTTCTCGCGTCAAGCACGCCGCCGCTGACCGGCGTGGGCTCTACGCCGTTGACCTCGAGCACCGCCTGCGACAGCACTCGGAGGTCGGCATGCAGCACGCCTTGTGCCCCGTCCGGGCGGATCTGCCCGCCGTGCTCGCTGAGCGCCACGGTCGGCGCGCTCAGCACGGTTACGAGTTCATGTAGCCACGGTGGCTGGTTGAGTGCCCTCATCCGCCTCATCCTGGGTCCGTTGATCGTTACGAGTCGCGACAAGTACGACAAGTCTTGATAACGAGACCATAACCCCTGGGCGGACGTGGACGGTGCCAGCGACGGGTTAGGGTGGATCGGGTGGCACCGGGCGGTTCGGGGCCACGGTCAGCGGTTAGCGAGGAGAAAGCGTGCGAGCGGCAAGGCTTTACCGGACCGCGGACATCCGCGTCGAGGATGAGCCGGCACCGGTAGCGGAAGCCGCCGAGAGCCTGGTCCGGGTTACCGCGGTCGGGATCTGCGGGTCCGACCTGCACTGGTGGGAAGAAGGCGCGATCGGCGACGCCACGCTGGCGCGGCCGTTGGTGCTCGGGCACGAGGGCGCGGGCGTGATCGCGGAGGGGACGCGGTGCGGGGAGCGGGTCGCGATCGACCCGGCGATTCCCTGCGAGGTCTGCCGCGCGTGCCGGGACGGATACCGCAACCTCTGCTACAACATCCGGTTCGCCGGGCACGGCGCGACCGACGGCATGATGCGGGAGCTCATGGCCTGGCCGACGCGCCTGCTGCACCCGCTGCCTGACCAGGTGTCCGACGCCGAGGGCGCGATGCTGGAACCGCTCGGCGTGGCCATCCACGCCCTGGACCTGGGGCACGTGCCGTTCGGCGGAACCGTGGCGGTCGTCGGCTGCGGGCCGATCGGGCTGCTGCTCATCCAGTTGCTGCGCGCCGCCGGGGTCAGCCGGGTGCTGGCGGTCGAGCCGCTCGCCCACCGCCGGGAGGCGGCGGCGAAATCCGGCGCGGACGAGGTAGTCGAGCCCGCCGCCGATGTTTCCGGCTACGGTGGCGATGTCGCGTTCGAGGTCTCCGGGAGCGACGACGCGGTGCGGCTCGCGTTCGAGTCCGTGCGGCCCGGCGGCCGGGTGGTGCTGGCCGGCATCCCGGGCGACGATACGACGACGTTCCGGGCGTCGCTGGCGCGTCGCAAGGGTCTGACGATAGCCATGGTCCGGCGGATGAACGAGGTGTACCCGCGCGCGATCAGCCTGGCGGCGCGCGGCGTGGTGTCCCTGGATCCGCTGGTATCGCGGCGGGCGCCGCTACGGGACGCGGCGGACGCGTTCTCGGAGGCGGAGCGCCGCACCGGACTCAAGGTCATCATCACGCCGTAGGTCGCCCGTGGGGGCGGTGGGCCGCGAGGTCACGGACTGGATGCGACCGCGGCCTCGGTGTTCAGCAGCGACTCGAACTTCGCCGGGGTTTCCGTGAGCCCGAAGACCTCAGCCAGGTTCGTGAGCATCACGTTCGCCACCTGCGGGGTCATCGCCTGGTCCCAGGAATACTGGAAGCTCGGTGCCTGCTTTACGGAGTTGTAGATGGTCGTGTCGTACGAGTCGAGGGACTGGCCGGTAAACAACGGGGCCGCTCCCGTCGTGACCGGCACCTCGCCCGCCGCGACCTCGGTCTTGGCGTAGTCGGTCGAGGCCAGCGCACTCTCGATGAACGCCTCGGCGATCTTCTTCTGAGCAGCGGTGGCGTGGCTGGAGATCGATACGTAGCTAGCGGTGTTGCCGGCCAGATCAGCCGGGTTACCCTTGCCACCCGGCACCGTCGGGAACGGCGCCATGCCGAGGTCGCCGTTGTTCACGAACGACTCGTCCGAGCCCAGGATGCTGGAGATGTCCCAGTCGCCCATCAGCTGCATGGCCGCCTTGCCGCTGTAGACCAGGGCGTCGGAGCCGCCACCGCTGTAGTGCAGCGAGTCGTAGCCGCTCTGGAACGCGCCCTCCTTCGCCAGCTGCTGGATGTCGGTCAGCGCCTGGGTGATCGCGGGGTTGGACCAGCCGCGCGGCTTGTTCGACTGAAGTGCTTGGGCCACCTTCGGCCCGCCGATGCGGTCTGCCAGGTACTCCAGGTACATCAGGCCCGGCCACTGGTCGCCGTTGGCGAGCGAGATCGGCGTGACGCCATCCGATTTGAGCGCGGCGATCGTGGACAGCAGCCCGGCCCAGGTCGTCGGGAACGTCAGGTGGTACTTGGCGAAAACGGGCTTGTTGTAGAAGAAGTAGACCGGCTGGGTGCCCTCTACCGGGACGCCGTACAGTTGCCCGTTGACGGTCACCGCGTCGAGCGAGGAAGGCAGGAAGGCGGACGCCCAGGACGGGTCGCTGCCGAGCGATTGCACGTCACCGGCCTTGATGAACTGCTGGAGCGGCCCGCCGCCCCAGTTCCAGAAGGCCGTCGGCGGATTGCCCGCGCCCATCGCGAGCTGGATTTCCTCTTTGTACGACTGGTTCTCGATGAAGTCGACGGTGATGGTGTCACCGGGGTGGCTCTTGTCGAAGGACAAGACGAGGCTCTGTATCGCCGTGTTCGCAGGGCTGGGTCCCGTGGTCACCAGCCATATCGTGGCGGCCGCGCCGTTCGATGACGCCGTCCCGCTGCCCGCTGCCGATCCGCACGCGGCGAGGACGAGGGCCGCCGCGGACGCGGACATCGCGGTGCGCAACCCATGGCGACCCGGTGTCGCCGACCGGCCGGCCGACGACCGGGTGGAAGCCCTAGATAGGCCGTGCATGGTTTCCTCCCGCTTACACGCTGCGCCGCGCCGTTCGGTCGAAAACATTTCAAATATCCGCACTTTATCACCACATCGCGGGGCGAAATGCGGCTTCGCGGCCAAACGCCCGGGCGGAGCGGCACTGCCCATGATTTGATTACAATTCGCAGTGCCATAGCACCCGAAACTGCGAACTCATCGGCCAGCGGCTCGGCGAAGCGGGACCGGAAAGGAACCGCCCGGCCGCAGCCCTTGTGGGGCTGCGGCCGGGCATTCACCCTCTTGTAGTGCTGTTTTCAGCTACCCGTTCAGCTCTTGGGCCGCAGGCGCAGGACCACGATCTCGTTGAACGGCTGGGCGGGCTCGCCCGGAGCGTACTCGTTGGACGGCGACGGCCAGCCGGTCCACTGGCTGTCGTTGTAGTCGAACCAGGCGACGCCGTAGAACAGCGGGATGACCGGCAGGTTCTGCGCGATGATCTTCTCCAGGCCGACCACGTCCTGGGTCTGCTGCGCCGCGCTGTTGGTGGCCGCATAGGCGTTCAGCAGGGCATCCGCCTGGTTGGCGACCGGGCCGGTGAACCGCTCGTAGTCGCCGGTTGCCGCCTTGGGGGTGGCAGTGTACAGGCTGGTGTCGAGCCAGTTCTGGTACATGTTGTACGGCGAGATGCCGCCGTTGCCCCAGTGCGCCATCGAGTTGAAGTTACCGTCGGCGAGGTCGGCGTCCCACTCAGCGATCGAGGTCTGCTTGACGGTGACTTCGATGCCGACAGCCTTCAGCTGCTGCTGCATGATGTCGTCGTCGGCGTCGAAGTCGCTGTAGGCGGCCGGGTCCTCGACGGTGAACGCGAGGGTCTTGCCGCCCTTCTGGAAGTACCCGTTGGAGCCCATCGTCCAGCCCGCGGCCTTGAGGATCTGCTCAGCCTTGGACGGGTCGTAGGTCGTCGCGTACTGCGAGACCGCCGGGGTGATGTACTGGTTGTCCAGTGGGATGGTGATACCGGTCAGCGAGCCCGCGCCCACCGCCGGCGGCTGCTCGCCGCCCTCACCATCGGCGGAGATGACATTGCGGTTGAGGCCATCGGAGATCGCCTCGCGCACCGCCAGGCCGCCCGGGCCCGAGAACGGGAACGTCGTGAGGTTCGGGATCAGCGTCTCGGTCTGCAGCCCGAAGTCCCAGTAGTGATAGTTCGGGGACTTCGACACGAAGTCGGACTGGATGTTCTGCACGAAGTTGCCGGCCCACTGCAGCGACCCGTCCTCCAGCGCCGCGTTGGCGGTGGTGTTGGAGGTGTAGGCGGGGAAGTCCAGCTCGGGAACGTGCGACTCGCCCTGCCAGTACTTGGTGTTCCGGGTGAGCAGCACGCCCTGCGGCGAGAACGTCTTCAGGGTGTAGGGCCCGGTGCCGACCGGGTTGGTGTCGGCGTACTTGCCCGGGTCGGACTGCTTAGACCAGATACCCTCGGGGATCATCGGCGTGTCGGCGATGTTGTACAGGTTCGTGTACTGCGGCGAGCTGAAGGTGACCGTCAGGGTGGTCGCGTTCGGCGCCGAGGCGCTGACGATCGGCAGCCCGTTGGTGTTGATGTCGGCGTGGGCCTTCAAGAAGTTGAATTCCCACGCGGCCATGTTCGCGTTGAACGACTCGCCGTCGGTGAACTTCACCCCGGCGCGAATCGGGAACGTGATCGTCTTGCCGCCGTTGGACCAGCTGTAGCTGGTCGCCAGCCACGGGTACCACGTGCCCGGCTTCAGGTCGTTGAACTGCAGCAGCGGCTCGTAGATCATGTCTGTGAGGCCGAGAGTGTTACTCGCGGACAGCTGGGTGCTGAAGGGGTTGAAGATGTCGGGCACAGGGCCGCCCGCGGGGCTCGACTCCATCGTCAGGATCTGGGGGCTAGAGCTGGTGCCGCTACTCGCTGACGAGCCCCCCGAGGAGCCGCACGCCGCGAGCCCGAGCGTGGCAGCAGCGCACGCCGCGACGGCAAGCGATGCCTTGTATCTCATGATCGCTCCTTGTTAGGCCGGCGGGTTCGCCGGCAGGGTTGTGTATTAGTTGTTGGTTTGATAGTCGGCGTGGCGGAGCCAGCAGGCGGCCACATGGCCCTCGCCCACCGATATGTCCGGCGGCAGCTGCTCGGAGCAGATCGGCATGGCGACGGGGCATCGGGGGTGGAACCGGCAGCCCGACGGCGGGCTGATCAGGCTGGGGGCCGAGCCCCTGGCCTGGATCACCGCCGGGGTCTCCCGCTCCGGGTCCGGCGCCGCATCCAGCAGCAGCCGGGTGTAGGGGTGCTGCGGGTTGTCCGTCACTTCCAGGCTCGGCCCGGACTCTACGACCCGCCCGGCGTACATGACGGTCATCGTGTCGGCGAAGTACCGGGCCGAGGCGATGTCGTGGGTGACGTACAAGATAGCCAGCTTCTCCTGGTCGCGCAGCTCGCCCAGGAGGTTGAGGATGCCAAGCCGGATCGAGACGTCGAGCATCGAGATCGGCTCGTCGGCCAGCAGCACGGTCGGCCCTGCGGCCAGCGCCCGCGCGATGGCGACGCGCTGCCGCTGGCCGCCGGACAGCTCGTGCGGCAGCTTTTCGATGTACTGGTCCGGGGGATCCAGCTTGACCCGGGCCAGCAGGGCGTCGACGGCCTTGCCCGTCCCGTCCCTGCCGCCGGCCCGCTTGTGCAGCTTCAGCGGCCGGGCCAGGTGGTAGCGCACGCTGTGCACCGGGTTCAGCGAGGAGAACGGGTCCTGGAAGACCATCTGAATCTTGCGGCGGTAGGCCTTGATCCCGTAGCTCCTGGCCGACTTGCCCTCCAGCAGGATCTGGCCACTCGTCGGCTTGGTCAGCTGGGCCAGCATGCGGGACACCGTGGTCTTGCCGGAGCCGCTCTCGCCCACGACCGCGGTGACGCGCCCGGCCTCCAGGACCAGGTTCACGTCCTCGACGGCGTGCACGATGCCCCTGGTCCGCCGCTGGCCGCGCTGGGGCCTGGAACGCACCTTGAAGTGCTTGGTGAGCCCGCGGGCTTCCAGCACCACCTCACCGCGCGGCCGGTCCACGACCGGCACCGCGGGCGTTCCCGTGTTGATGTCGGTCATCGCGACCCTCCGGTGGTTTCAGGGGCGGTGCCGGCAGGCTGGCTGCCCGGCTCCGGCGCGGACAGCCGCTCGGGCAGTGTGTCCTCCGCATGCAGCCAGCAGGCCACCTGGCGGTCCTGCGACCCGATCGCCGGGGCGGCCAGCGGCGGCTGCTCGTCGGTGCAGCGCGGCAGCGCGAACTTGCAGCGGTCGGCGAACGCGCAGCCCTTCGGCGGCCTGCGCATGTCCGGCGGGGACCCCGGGATGCCGGCCATCATCTTGCGCTCGCCGTGCAGCGAGGGGAAGGACTCCAGCAGCGCGGCGGTGTAGGGGTGCCGCGGGGCGTGGAACAGCTGCCGGGCCGGCGCCGACTCCACGATCCGCCCGGCGTACATGATCGCGATGGTGTCGGCCATCTCCAGCAGCAGCGACAGGTCATGGGTGATGAACAACACCGAGAAGCCGAGCCGGTCCCGCAGGCTCATGATCTGTTCCATGATCTGCCGCTGGGTGACCACGTCCAGCGCGGTGGTGGGCTCGTCCATGATGACAACCTGCGGATCCAGTGCCAGCGCCAGCGCGATCATCACCCGCTGCTTCATGCCGCCCGACAGCTCATGCGGGAAGCTCTTCAGCCGGTCCCGGCTGATCCCGACCAGCTCAAGCAGCTCGCCCGCCCGCTCGGCCCGCTCCCGCTTGGTCATCTCCTTGCGGTGCGCGGCCAGGGTGTCGGTGAGCTGGGACTGCACGCTCAGCACCGGGTTGAGGGAGTTCATCGCGGCCTGGAAGACCAGCGCCACATCGCTCCAACGCAGGGCGCGCAGCCGGGCCGGGCTCGCGTCGAGGATGTCAACCGCGGCGCGCGCCCCGGAGTTCGGCGTGAACAGCACGCTGCCGTCGGTGACGACCCCGGGCTGGCGCAGCAGCCGGGTCGCCCCGTAGGCGAGCGTCGACTTCCCGGACCCGCTCTCGCCGGCCAGGCCGACGACCTCGCCGCGATACAGCGTCAGGTCGGCGTCGATCACGGCGTGCGTGGCCGTGTCGCCGTAGCCGTAGTCCACGCACAGCCCGCGGATGTCCAGCACCGGCTGCGTGTCAGCAGGGGTTCCCTGCCCGGCGGTCACGCTCACTTGGCCCTCCGGGCGGCGTTGTTGATCTCATCGCCGGCCCGCACCGCACCGGACGGCTCCGCCGGGCGCTTGCGGACCACCGGGGTGATGCCCTGCTGCCTGCTGGCGGCCTTCATTGCCTTGCGGCTGATCCCGGCCGCGCGTAGCCGGGGGTTGATGAACTCATCAAGGCCGAAATTCAGCATGACCAGCCCGAGCAGGATAAACGCGACGGCGAGACCCGGCGGTATGAACCACCACCACGCGTTGCTTTGCAGGGCCTGCTGGCTCTGCGCCCAGTACAGCATGGTCCCCCAGTTCCAGGTGTTGATGTTGACCAGCCCGAGGAAGCACAGCGCGACGTAGGACCCGATCGCCCCGACCACCGTGTACACGAAGCTCGTGGCGACGACGGGGATCTCGTTCGGCAAGATCTCGAACAGGATGATCCGCCACGCGGGCTCGCCGGACGCCCGCGCCGCGAGCACGAAGTCCTGCTGGGCCAGCGCGATGGTCTGGGCCCTCAGCACCCGGGCGCCCCAGGCCCAGCCGAGGAAGGCCAGCACGAGAGCGTAGACCCAGATGCTCGCCTTCGGGTCCAGGCTGGAGATCACGACCAGCAGCGGAATCTGGGGGATGACCAGGAAGATGTTGGACAGCAGGGACAGGCCTTCCCCGGCGCTGCCCGCGTAGAACCCGGCGCCGACGCCGATCACGATCGACAGCGCGGTCGCGACCACTCCGGCCAGGAAGCCGATCTCCAGCGTCGGCGCGGCCCCGACCAGGAGCTGGGACAGCACGTCCTGGCCTAGCTGGGTGGTGCCAAGCAGGTGCTGCGCCGACGGGGGCTTGAGGATCTCGCCGTAGTTCTGGTACGACGGGTCATACGGTGCCAGCATGCGCCCGAAAATCGCGAGGAAAACGTAGATCGCGAAGATGGTCAGGCCCGCGGTCACCCACTTAGACCGGGTCAGCAAAGACCAGAACCGGCGGCCGGGGGCGGGCTCGCTCGCGGCGATCTCGATGGTGGCGGCGGTAGCCACGTTAACAGTCACCGGTCAGGCCTCCTGTCGCGCCCGCGGGTCGAGGACCACGTAGACGAGGTCGGCGATGAAGTTAGCGGCCAGCACGGCCAGCGTGATGATCAGGAAGATCCCCTGCATCGTCGAGTAGTCCTCGTTGCCCACCGCGTTGAGCAGCACTGAGCCGATGCCGGGGTAGCTGAAGACCAGTTCCACCAGGATGGAACCGGACACGACAAGCCCGAGTGCCACCGCGAAGCTGGCGAACTGCGGCAAGATCGCGTTGCGCACCGCGTACATCCACATCACGCGGCGCTGGGAGATGCCCTTGGCCTGCGCGACCAGCACGTAATCCTGGTCAAGCGTGGTGATCATCAAGTTGCGCTGGCCGACCATCCAGCCCGAAATCGAGGTCACCACGATAGTGAAGGCCGGCAAGATAGCGTGCTGAGCCGCGTTGCCGATGAAGCTCGGGGTCAGGACCGGCGCCAGCCCCTGGGAGTAGCCGCCGGAGGTCGGGAACCAGCCGAGCCTCTCGCCGAAGACCTCGATCACCACCAGGCCCAGGAAGAAGTACGGCAGCGCCTGCAGGAACGCCGACAGCGGCAGCGCCCCGTCCAGGAAGGACCCGCGCCGCCAGGCCGAGTAGGCGCCGATGGCCGTGCCGAGCACGAAGGCGATGATGACCGAAGCCCCGATCAGCCCGATCGTCCAAGGCAGCGCCTGGCCGATCACGCTTCCCACGGATTCCGGGTAGTCAGTGAGCGAGATGCCGAGGCTGCCGTGGAACAGCTGGCTCCAGTACGAGAAGTACTGCGAAAGCAGCGAGGCTTTCGGGTTCCCGAACTGGGTTTCCAGCGCGTGGATCATGCCCGGAGTCACCGGGCCGTTCTGGCCCAGCCGGGCAATCATGATCTCCACAGGGCTGCCCGGCATCAGGCGCGGGATGAAGAAGTTGATGGTGACCGCCGCCCACGCGGTCACTATGTAGAAGCCGATGCGGCGAGCAAGGTAACTCATCAGGCACCCTTCTCCCTAGAACCTTGACGATCCCTATGCCGCTCGGCAATCGTCTGGATAGCGCTTACCTGCGCGCAGGGGCACCGGGCAGCGCCCCCCAGTCGCACAGAAATGTTTCGATGTGCCGCCATCTTAGAAACCGCCGCGTTACGGGTCAAGACCCAAAAGTTAACCGGTCAAGTTCCAAAGTTGGCCGGAGCCCAACTGATAGTCAGCAGCCACCGAAGGCCCTGCGTGGCCAGCATCGAGCCTGGCCCTGCATACTTATCTGTAAGTCCCGCGTATCGCGATCCGCTAACGGCGAGGCTACGATACCCGTACGATAAATTTCGATGTCCGCTCCAGTGATCTATGCTGCGGACCCCAGGCCGACTAGGAAGGTGATTACGACGTGGCGCTTTCCGATCGGCGCTCTCACAACGGCAGTTCCGGCGGTTCCGCCGCCCCGGGATCCCGCCTGGCACAGGCGGCGCGGCAGCAGGCCGGGCAAGGCCGGCAGGCACGGCCGAGCAGGCGCCTGCGGGCAACGCTTGCCGAGATAGCGGCCGAGGCAGGGGTCTCGCTGCCCACGGTCTCCAAGGTCGTGAACGGGCACGCCGACGTCGCCCCCACCACGAGGGCGCGGGTAGAGCAGCTGCTCGGCGAGCGAGGATACCGGCACCCGGGCGTCCGCAGGGGCCGGCACGCAGGGCTCATCGACGTGATCTTCAACGCGCTGAACAGCCCGTGGGCGGTCGAGGTCCTGCGCGGGGTGGAGGAGTGGTGCTCGGCGCACGGCATGGCCGTCGCCGTCTCCGCGGTACGCCAGGACAGCGCCAGACCCGCTAGCTGGACCAGCGCGCTGGCCAGCCACGACACTGACGGCGTCCTCCTGGTCACCTGGAAGGTGACCGCCCGCCAGCTGCGCCAGTTGCACGCCGAAGACATCCCGCTCGTGGTCATCGACCCGGCCAACCTGCCGCAGCCTGACCTGCCGGGTGTCGGCGCCACCAACTGGGCCGGCGGCATCGCGGCCACCGATCACCTGACCGAAACCGGGCACACCCGTATCGCCGTCATCGGCGGCCCGGAGAGCTTCCTGTGCAGCCGTGCCCGTATCGACGGCTACCGGACGGCGCTTGAGCGCGCGGGCCTGAAGTACGACCCGGCGCTCGTCCGGCACGGCGACTTCTTGTACGAGGGCGGGTTCTCGGCGGCCTGCTCGCTGCTCGATCTCGCCGACCCGCCCACCGCCATCTTCGCCGGCAGCGACCAGCAGGCACTCGGCGTGTACGAGGCAGCCCGCCTGCGCGGCCTGCGCGTTCCGCAGGATCTCAGCGTCGTCGGCTTTGACGACCTGCCCATGTCCCGGTGGTTCTCACCCCCGCTGACGACGGTCCGCCAGCCGCTGGCGGAGATGGGCAGGACCGCGGCCGAGATGCTCGGGACCCTCGTCGAAGGCCTAACGCTGCCGAGCAGCCGGATGGAACTGGCCACCGAACTCATCGTGCGGGGATCGACGGCCCCGCCGCCCCGCCCGCGCCGCCGCGTGTAGGTCAACGCTGGGCCACGGCTTAAGTTCGGTTAGAAAAATTTTCGAACGTTCCTCTCATAGTTTTCGGACGTTCCTGTCATAGTGGGTGATGAACGCACCCGAGGAGGCAACCCGGTTTTCGTGACGCTACGACATCGCCTCCGGAAGACCCGGCTATACGATCGCGTACAGGTGACTCTTGCGCGCTGTTGCATTACGATATCATGATCGAAACAATTTCGAAGCCTGGCAGGTGACACCGTTGGCCGATAGGACCATTTTGTCCGGCAAACAGGGTCGTGACGGTTCGGCCGAGCGCCGTACGACCCTTGCTGCGATCGCAGCTGAGGCTGGGGTCTCGCTGCCCACCGTGTCGAAGGTGGTGAACGGCCGTCCCGATGTCGCTCCCGGCACGCGTGCCCGGGTGGAGCGGCTGCTCGACGAGCACAATTACTCGCGGGGCGGGTTGCGGCGGCACCGCCGTTCTGGGCTCGTCGACATCGTGTTCAACGGACTGGACAGCCCGTGGGCGGTGGAGATCCTGCGCGGCGTGGAGGAATGGGGCGCGGTCCACGAGACCGGGGTGGCGGTGTCGTCGGTGCGGCACGGGAACGCCCGGCCGGCGAGCTGGACATCCGCGCTGGCCAGCCACGACACCGACGGGGTGATCCTGGTGATCTCGGAGCTGACAAGCGCGCAGCTCGGACAGCTGCGCAGCGCGGGCATCCCGCTTGTGGTCATCGACCCGGTGAACCCGCCGCCTCCCGACGTGCCGAGCGTCGGGGCGACCAACTGGGCTGGCGGCCTGGCCGCCACCGAGCACCTGCTTGGTCTGGGGCACCGCAGGATCGGCGCGATCGCGGGGCCCAGTGACTACCTGTGCAGCCGGGCGCGGATCGACGGGTACCGGTCGGGCCTGGAGCGGGCGGGCATCCGGTTCGACCCCGCGCTGGTGCGCAACGGGAACTTCGAGCACGAGGGCGGCTTCATCCGCGGCGGGGAACTGCTCGACATGCCGCACCCGCCGACGGCGATCTTCGCCGGCAGCGACCAGCAGGCGTTCGGCGTCTATGAGGCCGCGCGCCAGCGCGGCCTGCGGGTACCGCAGGACCTGTCCCTTGTGGGCTTCGACGAGCTGCCGATCGCCCGCTGGGTGTCGCCGCCGCTGACCACCGTGCGCCAGCCGCTGGCCGAGATGGGCCGTGCCGCCGCGCAGATGCTCGGCGAGCTGATCGAGGGGCTGTCGCTGCGGTCGACAAGGGTGGAGCTGTCCACCGAGCTCATCGTGCGCGAGTCCACCGCCGCGCCGACGGAGGCGGCCAAGTGACCCGTCCGCTTGACCGCACCGACGTGACCGAGGCCTGGCGCGACACCGGCCGGCCGGCCGGCGAGCGCGTCGCTGACCTGCTCGCCAGGATGACCCTCGAGGAGAAGCTCGCCCAGCTCGGCAGCGTCTGGGTGGGCGCCTCCGGCGACGGAGACGGCGTCGCGCCCATGCAGGACGCGTTCAGCGACGAGCAGCCGCCGCTTGAGGAGCTGATCAGGTATGGGCTCGGGCAGCTGACCCGGGTGTTCGGCACCCGGCCGGTGGAGCCGGCCGCCGGGGTCAGCGCCCTGGCCTCGCTGCAGGAGCGGATCGTGGCCGCGAGCCGGTTCGGCATCCCCGCGGTCGCGCACGAGGAGTGCCTGACCGGCTTCGCCGCCTGGACGGCCACGATCTTCCCGACGCCGCTTGCCTGGGGCGCCTCCTTCGACCCCGCGCTGGTCGGCGAGATGGCCGCCGTGATTGGCCGCAGCATGTACGCGGTGGGCATCCACCAGGGCCTGGCGCCCGTGCTCGACGTGACCCGCGACGCCCGCTGGGGGCGGACCGAGGAGACGATCGGCGAGGACCCGTACCTGGTCGGAAGCATCGGGACCGCCTACGTCAAGGGCCTGCAGTCCGCTGGCGTGCAGGCGACGCTGAAACACTTCATCGGGTACTCGGCATCCCGCGCGGGGCGCAACATAGCGCCGGTGTCGATGGGCCGCCGGGAGTTCGCGGACATCTTGCTGCCGCCGTTCGAGATGGCGATCCGGCTCGGCGGCGCCCGCTCTGTGATGCCGTCCTACGTCGACATCGACGGCATCCCCGCCACCGCCGATCCGCTGCTGCTTTCCGTCATGCTGCGGCAGCAGCTCGGCTTTGACGGGCTGGTCGTCTCCGACTACTACGCGGTCTCCTTCCTTGAGCTGCAGCACGCGATCGCGGGCTCGCCGGCCGAGGCGGCGGCACTCGCGCTTGCCGCGGGCGTGGACATGGAACTGCCCAGCGTCCGCTGCTACGGTGAGCCGCTGCGGTCAGCCGCGGCCGCCGGGAAAGTCACCGAGCAGATCGTGGACCGCGCCGTCGGCCGCGTGCTGCGGCAGAAGTGCGAGCTCGGCCTGCTCGACCCGGGCTGGTCCCCGATCCCCTCCCGCACCTCCGACGGGCAGTCCGCGCTTGAGCTTGACCCGCCCGCGAGCCGCGCCATCGCCCGCCGACTGGCCGAAGAGTCGGTGATCCTGCTGGCCAACCCGGCCGGGACGCTGCCCATCGCGCCGGACGCGAAGGTGGCGGTCATCGGCCCGCTCGCCGACGAGCCGCTGGCGTTCTTCGGCTGCTACACCATGCCACGCCATCTCGGCGGCAGGCACCCGGGATCGGGGCCCGGCGTCGAGGTCGCCACCGTGCTCGCCGCGCTGCGCGATGAGCTTCCCGGCGTGGTGTACGCGCGCGGCTGCGACGTCCGCTCCGCGGAGCGGTCCGGATTCGCCGAGGCAGTCGCCACCGCCCGTTCCGCTGATATCGTCGTCGCCGTGGTGGGGGACGAGGCGGGGCTGTTCGGGCGGGGCACCTCCGGGGAGGGCTGCGACGCTACCGAGCTGCGGCTGCCGGGAGTGCAGGAGGACCTGCTGCACGCGCTCGCCGACACCGGCAAGCCCGTGGTCGCGGTGCTCGTCACCGGGCGGCCGTACGCGATCGGCGACTTCGCGGGCCGGCTCGCCGGCACGGTACAGGCGTTCTTCCCCGGCGAGGAGGGCGGGCACGCGATCGCCGGGGTGCTGTCCGGGCGGGTGACGCCCAGCGGCAAGCTGCCGGTGGAGATGCCCGGGTCGGCGGCCGGACAGCCCTCGTCGTACCTGCGGTCACGCACCGCGGCAAGGCACGACGGCAGCTCGGTGGACCCCACGCCGCTGTTCGCCTTCGGGCATGGCCTGTCATACACCACGTTCGAGTACGAGGACCTGGTGATATCCGCCGCGGCGGTGCCGACGGACGGGACCGCGGAGATCTCCTGCACCGTGCGCAACACCGGGACAAGCGCGGGCGCCGAAGTCGTCCAACTTTACCTCAGCGACCCGGTGGCGCAGGTCGTGCGCCCGGTCCAGTGGCTGGCCGGGTTCGCCCGCCTGCGGCTGGAACCCGGTCAGGCGCGCCGGGTCATCTTCCGCCTGCACGCGGACCGGACCTCGTTCAGCGGCATCTCCGGCGAGCGCATCGTGGAACCCGGCGAGATCGGCGTGGCGGTCGGCGGCGCGTCGGACAGCCTGCCGCTGGCCGGCTCGTTCACGCTCACCGGACCGGAACGGGTCACCGGCCCGGACCGGGTCCTCAACACCCCGGCATCGGTACACGACATCCCCGGCTAAAGGCGGATGCCCCGCACCCGGCCCTCCGCGATACTGGAGTAAGGCGACGGGGTCAGGAAAAGGGGTGCGCGGCTACGGTTCGGATAGGCCTGCTTGGTCCGCTCCAGGTTCACGACGGGGCCGGCCGTCCGGTACGAGTCGGCGGGCACCGCGAGCTGCTCGCCAGGGCGCTCCGGATGGCCACCGGCTGGTTCGACGCCGCCTACCGCCGAGGTCAGGAAACAGCAATATCACAGGATGTCCAGTTTTCTTGAGGTGCGCAACCTATATTGGCTACCTTGAGCAGGTGGTGACAATAACTCAGCGGCGCGGCGCACAGATCGCCGCGCTTGTATCCGTTGCTTGCGTTGGGCTCGCCGCTGCTGGCTGCAGCAGCGGCTCCTCCTCCTCCAGCTCCGCGTCCGCCGCCTCGACGCCTTCAAGCTCCGCGAGCACTAAGGCCAGCGGCGACGTCGACGTGCTCTCCGCCGGATCCCTCGACACCCTGATGACCAAGACGGTCGGGCCGGCGTTCCACGCCGCGACCGGATACACGCTGGTCGACACGTCGGGCGGGTCGGGGACCCTTGAGTCCGACATCAAGAACAAGGTCGATGTGGCCGACGTCTTCGTCAGCGCCTCGCCGACGGACGTGGCCGGCCTCGAAGGTGCCGCGAACGGTAACTGGGTCTCGTGGTACGCGTCCTTCGCGGCGTCGCCGGAGGTCCTCGGGTACTACCCCAAGAGCAAGTTCGCCAAGGATCTCCAGACCATGCCCTGGTATAAGGTGATCACCATGCCCGGGTTCAAGCTCGGGCGGACCAATCCGTCCCAGGACCCAGGCGGCGTGCTAGCCGCTGAGGCTCTCAATGAGACGGCGACGGCGCAGAACCTCCCCGCGCTGAAGACACTCGCGACGGAGACGTCGGACGAGTACGCGGAAAACCCGGAGGAGGCCGACATCCAGACCGGTCAGCTGGACGCGGCGTTCATGTACGAGGCCGACGCCAACTCCCAGAACAGCCCCTTCGTGAAGCTCACCGGCACCAACCTCGCCGGCGACTACGTGATCACGATGCTCAGCAACGCTCCCCACACGGCCGCGGCCGAGGCGTTCATCAAGTTCCTCCTCGGCTCCACCGGCCAGAGCGAGATGAAGGCTGACAACTTCGAGATCATCTCGCCCGCGAAGGTGACCGGGTCCGGCGTCCCGAGCGGCCTGTCGAGCATTCTCGGCTCATGACCCCTGGCAGGACGCCGCGCGCGCTTTACTGGCTAGGCGCCCTGCTGGTCCTCTACCTGGCATATCCGGTCGGAGCGTTCCTCTACCGGCTCCTCAACGGGCAGAACGAAGGATGGAGCGTCCCGGGGCTCTGGCCGGCCCTGTGGGTGTCGGTGGCGGGCTCCACCATCTCGCTGTTCATCGGGGTGGCGATCGGCATCCCGCTGGCCTACGTCCTGGCCCACCGCCGAGGGTGGCTGTCCTCGGCGGTGGGCGTGGTCGTCCAGCTCCCGCTGGCCGTGCCGCCGCTCATCTGCGGCATCCTGCTGATCTACATCGTTGGCCCGTACACGTTCCTCGGCCAGCTGTCGGGGGAGCGGCTCACCCAGACGATGTACGGGGTCGTCATCGCGCAGTCGTTCGTCTCCGCGCCGTTCCTTGTCGTCGTGGCCCGCAGCGCGTTCCGAGCGGTCGATCCGTCCCTTGACGACGCTGCCGCCACCCTCGGCCACGGGCCGCTGGCCCGGTTCCTCCGCGTCCACGTGCCCGCCGCGAGCGACGGCCTCCGGACCGGAATGATCCTCATGTGGCTGCGGGCCTTCGGGGAGTACGGCACCACCGTGGTCCTCGCCTATCACCCCTACAGCCTGCCGATCTACGTCGACAACCTGTTCTCCTCGGGGCCGCTGTCGCTGGCCGAGGCCCCGACGATTCTCGCCTTCGGGGTCGCCGCGCTGGCGATCGTCGCTGTCCACTCCCGGCTCCCCGCCCTCGTCCGGCACCGGCGCATCCCGGCGCCGGATGCTCCCGTCCCGGCGCCGCCTACGCCGGTGGGCTTCGACATCGACGTCACCGTCGGGACGTTCCGCCTGCGGGTGGCGCATCCCCAAGGCAGCCACCGCCTAGCGGTCGTCGGACCGTCGGGCTCCGGCAAGTCGGTCACGCTGCGGGCCCTCGCCGGGCTGCTCGGGCCGGACGCCGGGGCCGTGACCTACGGCGGTGCCGACGTGAGCCGCGTCGCGACCGAGCGGCGCCAACTCGGTTACGTGCCGCAGGGCTTCGGCCTGATGCCCGGACGCACGGTCTGGCAGCAGGTGGTCTTCGGGGTCGGAGCGGATCCGGCCCGGGCCGCCTGGTGGCTGGAGACACTCCACCTTGACGGCCTCGTCGACCGGCTGCCTGAGCAGTTGTCTGGCGGGCAGCGCCAGCGGGTCGGCCTGGCCCGGGCGCTTGCGGTAGATCCCCGGGTGGTGCTGCTCGACGAGCCCTTCTCCGCGCTTGACACCCCGGTGCGAGCCGAGTTGCGGCGGGAGATGCGCCGCCTCCAGCAGGAGGTCGGCCTCTCCACGATCCTTGTCACCCACGACCCGGAGGAAGCGGCGATGCTGGCCGACGAGATCGTGGTCGTGAGCGAGGGTCAGGTGCTCCAGTCCGGGAGCTGCCGCGACGTGTACCGGCGTCCCGCTTCGGCCGAGGTCGGTCGCCTGCTCGGCATCGACAACCTCTTCGAAGGGGCGGCGGATGCCGACGGCGCGCTACTCGCCGGCCTGGACGGCGACCCGGGCGTCCCAGATGACGGCGTCCCGGTCGGCCTCGCTACCGGCCTGCCGGCCGGTGCCCGGCTGCTGTGGCAAGTGCCGCCCGAAGCCCTCCGGGTCCGCCCTGGGCCGTCGCCGTCGGGCGCCAACGGGTCGGCCGTCGACCTCGGCCGAGGGCGGGTAACCGACGTCGTCGACCTAGGCCGCACCGTTGAGGTGGTGGTGGTGTTGTCCTCCGGTATCGAGCTCCGGGCCCGGACCCTCGAGGTGCCCGACCTCAGCGTCGGTGCCGCCTGCCAGGTGGAGACCGACGCCGACGCCGTGTCGGTCTGGTTGAAGTCGGAGGTTACTGGAACTCGAGATGATGTGGCACGTCTGGCGTGACCGGCGGCGGGGCGCGTAGCTGGTAGCCTCTACTATCCATTGACCACCTATGTCTGGAGCGCGCGTGCACGATGGCTCCACGCCATGACCGGTCCGACGGACGAGCCGGGTGCGCCCGCCTGGCCGGGCAACGCTGACGGCGGCCGCGCGCAGCCGCCGGGCACCGAACGGTCCGGCACGCGGCTGCGGCTGGCCCGCCGGGCCAGGGGTCTGTCACAGCAGCAGCTGGCCAGGATGGCGGGGGTTTCGCGGCAGGCGGTCTCGGCCGTCGAGGCCGGGCTGTCCGATCCGTCGCTGCGGGCCGCACTGGCGCTGGGCCGGGCGCTCGGCCTGACGGTGGAAGAGCTGTTCGGGCCGGCCATGCCCGAGCCGTCGGTGCCTGTGCGCGCGCTGGCACCCCTCGGCGGCGAGGGCAGCCGGGTGGCTCTCGCCCCTATGAGGGACGCCTTCGTCGCGCTGCCAATGTCGGGCGCAACCGCGAGCAGGGCGGGGTTCGCGCCCGCTGGCGGCCGGGTCAGCGGGCCGCAGCAGGTTACCCCACTGCGGCCGCACCGGCCGACGCTGGTCGTGGCCGGCTGTGATCCCGCGCTTGCGTTGCTCGAGCTGCCGCTGAGCCTGCTCGATCCGCCAGTGGAATTCCTGTGGTGGCCCTGCGCCAGCCAGGAGGCGCTCAGCCTGGCCGCGGCCGGCCTAGTGCACGTGGCCGGAGCGCACCTGCGCGACCAGTCGGGCGACTACAACACCGGCCCGGCCGGGGAACTCCTGCGCGACGGCGCCGACGTGATCGGCTTCTCCTCCTGGCGTGAGGGGCTGGTACTCCGGCGCGAGCACGCGGCGAAGGTCGGTGATGTGGCCGACGTTGTGTCTGCTGGCATGCGCCTGGTGAACCGGGAGCCAGGCGCCGAGGCCAGGCGCGTGCTCGACCGTGAGCTGGCCAGGCTCGGCGTCAGCGGGCCTAGCCTGGCCGGTTACGACACCGCGGCGACCGGGCATCTGGAGGTGGCGGCGGCGATCGCGGCCGGGCTGGCCGACGCGGGCGTGGCCAGTGAACCCGCCGCCCTCGCGTACGGCCTGGCCTTCGTGCCGCTCACGTCGGAACGATTCGATCTGATCATCCCGGCCGGGCAGACCGGGACACGCGAGGTGCAGGGCTTGCTGCGGGTCCTGTCCTCATCCTGGCTCCTCGGCCAGCTGGCCAGCCTGCCTGGTTACGAGGTGGCGCAGTGCGGCGAGCGGATCGCTTCTCTTCCGCCGGCCTGATGCGCTAGGTCTTGCGGCGGTAGACCCGGACCGCCAGCGGGGCGAAGACCACGAACAGGCCAAGCGCCCACAGCAGCGACCGGATCACCGGTGTCGCGACCGGCCCGCCGACCAGCAGGCCGCGTTCCGCCTCGGTCAGGAACGTCAGCGGGTTGCCTTTGACGAACGCCTGCAGCCAGCCCGGCAGGGTCTGCGTCCTGACAAGCACGTTGCTGCCAAACGTCAGCGGGAAGTAGATCAGCGACCCCGTCCACTGCACGCTGCGCGCCGTCTTCGACACCAGGCCGATGAGCGCCGAGAACCAGCACATGGCCATCGCGAAGACGAGCACGAGCAGGCAGGCCGCGGCCGCGGCGAACGGCGATGTCTTGATCCTGAACCCGAGCAGCATCCCGAAGAAAAGCGAGATCACCACCGAGATCGCATACCGCGTCACGTCGCCGAGCACCGCACCCGCCAGCGGCGCCGACCGGGCGATCGGCAAGCTGCGGAACCGGTCGAAGACACCGGTCTCGATATCCTGGCTGAGCGCCATCCCGGTGCCCAGGGTGGCGAAGATCACGCTGAGCACCAGGATGCCTGGCAGCACGAACTGCAAGTAGTTGTGCACGTTGCCGGAGACCGCGCCGCCGAAGATATACGTGAACAGCAGCAGGTACATGATCGGCGTCAGGCTCAGGCTGAGCACTTCCTCGTAGTTCGTCCGGAGCTTGAGCATGCTGCGCCAGGTCAGCGTGAAGGTGTTCCGCAGGCCGGTCACCGGGCTCATGCGCCGGGCCGGGACGGGCAGTGCCGCGGTGATCATCGAGTGCTACCTTCCAGGTCATGGTCGTCCTCGCCGGCGGAGCGGCCGGTGAGGGCCAGGAAAACCTCATCCAGGCTGGCCTTGCGCAGCGCGAACTCGGCGAGCTCGACGCCCCTGTCGTCGAGCTCGCGGACAATCCCCGGCAGGATCGCGGGATCCGCGATCTGGGCGACGACCGTGCCGGAGTCGGGGGTGACCGTGGGAGTAACCCCCGGTCGTTCAGAGAGAACATCGGAGACTTCAGCCAGCCGGGCGCGGTCAGCGGGCGACACCTCAAGCACCCGGACACCGGTCTTGGCCTTGAGCTCGTCCGGGGTCCCGCTCGCAATGACCTTCCCGTGGTCGATCACCGTGATGTCGCGGGACAGCTGGTCGGCCTCCTCAAGGTATTGCGTGGTGAGCAGCACGGTGACGCCGCCGGAGACGAGCCGGCGGATCATCGCCCACACCTCGTTCCTGCTGCGCGGGTCGAGGCCGGTGGTCGGCTCGTCCAGGTAGAGCACCCGCGGCCGGCCGACCAGGCTGGCGGCCAGGTCAAGCCTGCGGCGCATCCCGCCGGAGTACGTTTTCGCCGGGCGTCCGGCCGCGTCGCTGAGCTCGAAGTCGTCAAGGAGCTCAGCGGCGCGGGCGCGGGCGGCGGCGCGGGACATGCCAAGCAGCCGTCCGATCATGATCAGGTTGTTCGTCCCTGACAGGCCGTCGTCCACGGACGCGTACTGGCCGGTGAGGCCGATGAGCTGGCGCACCTGGTACGCGTCGCGCCGGATGTCGTACCCGCAGACGCGGGCCTCGCCGCCGTCCGGCCGCAGCAGCGTGGCGAGGATTCGGACCGCGGTGGTCTTACCCGCGCCGTTCGGGCCGAGCAGGCCGAGCACCGTGCCGGTGCGGGCGGTCAGGTCCACCCCGGCGAGCGCCGTCGTCTTGCCGAATCGCTTGACAAGGCCGCGCGCCTCGATCGCGTTGTCGGTTGTGTCCATAGATGTATCGTGGCCGGTGCCGCTGGCAAAGTCCGCACAAAGCGCTGTCAGCTACCCGTGACGATGACAGTGACGTGGAAGTGGCGCTGGCCATGGGACGATAGGGACGACGCAACTGACGGTCCCGCAGCGGGAGGAACCGCATGCCCAAGCCCGGCGTTCCCCTGGAGCGGCTTGGCTTCTTGACCATCGGGTTGTTCGACGGCGACAACCCGGGCCCCGGTCATCAGGCGACGCTGGAGATGATCTCCCTCGGCGAGCGGCTCGGGTTCGACAGCGCGTGGGTGCGGCACCGGCACCTGCAGTACGGCATCTCCTCCCCCGTCGCCGTCCTCGCGGCGGCCTCGCAGCGCACCTCCCGGATCGGGCTCGGCACGGCGGTGATCCCGCTGGGCTGGGAGAACCCGCTACGGCTTGCCGAGGATCTCGCCACGATCGACGTGCTGTCCGGCGGTCGGCTCAACCCCGGGGTAAGCGTCGGGCCGCCGAGGAACTACGACGACGTCAGGGCTGCGTTGTACCCGGACACGGCGGACCTGGAAGATTTCAGTTACGAGCGCGTGTTGCGGCTGTTGCGGTTGGTGGCCGGTTCGGCGGCGGCCTCGTTCAATGGGACCGAGGGGTTCGAGCAGTTCTCCGACCGGGTGCAGCCGCGCTCGCCCGGGCTGCGGCAGCGGATGTGGTACGGCGGCGCGGGGCTTTCCTCGGCGCGCTGGGCCGGGGAGAACGTGATGAACTTCCTGACCAGCAGCGTGGTGCGGGCGGAGCCAGCCGGCCCTTCGGACTTCGCGGAGATCCAGCTATCCCATATTCGCGCGTTCCGGGCCGCGCACCCCGCGGGTGCCGCTGCGCGGGTGTCCCAGGGGCTGGTGGTGATCCCGACCGATAGCGCCACCGCCGCGCAGCGGGCCAAGTACGCGGCGTACGTTTCTGCGCGCACGCCGCGCAGTGCCGCCCCGGTGGGCCCTTCGCGGATGCTGTTCGCGCGAGACCTGCTTGGGCCATCGAACCAGATCGCCGAGGAACTGTACGCGCACGCCGCGTTCAGGGAAGTCACCGAGGTCGCGTTCGCGCTCCCGTTCACCTTCGATCCCGAGGATTACGTGCAGCTCCTCACCGACATGACGGAAAAGCTCGGCCCGGCTCTCGGCTGGCAGCCGGCCAGCCAGTTAGCGTATGGAGGCTCGCGAACTTGCCGCGATTGCTTGTGGTCCACCACACCTCGTCGCCCGCGCTGCAGGCGATGCTCGAAGCGGTCGTCGCGGGCGTGCACGACCCCGAACTCGGGGACATGGACGTAGTGGTCAGGCCGGCTTTGGCCGGAAGCGTTCCTGATGTGCTCGCGGCGGACGGATTCGTGCTCGGGCTGGGCCGAAGTGATCAAGCCGGTTACCGCGACCGGCCCAGTGGACAAGGACACGGAGCGGCGGTGCTACGAACTAGGCGCGACCGTCGCCGCCAACCTCCTGTGACACGGCGGAACCGGCGGATCGTAAAAGCACTTCGTAGCGCTGAGCTATTCAGCTGCCTCTCCCCGCCGTCACACTGCGCAAGGCAACTTCGAAACTTTAGTAATAGCGCTGTAAGTACTCATCTTTTGTAAGAACATCGTAAGTGTGATTTTATCCTGCTACCGTCCTTTTCGTGTCGAAAGTCACACCAACGCGGGTTATCAAGATGAGCAAGGCAGTAGGCCAGCACCGTACGCAAGCAAGTGCCACCGCTCGTCCGGTGGTTCGGCAGCGATCGATCCAGAGGACGCTCGCCGTGCTGCTTGTGATCCCCCTGATCTCGCTCATCGGGCTGTGGGCGTTCGCCGCCGACAGCACGATCGGCACCGTTCTCGCCAAGTACCATTCCGACACCGTCAGCCGGGACATGGGGGCGCAGACCCAGGCGATCCTGCAAAACGTGGCCGCCGAACGGGCGGACACCTTTATTTTCCAGAACGGGGGCCGGCAGATCTCCAAGGCGGCCCTGGCCGCTCAGCGAGCGAAGACCGATGCGGCGGAGGCCGCGTTCCGCGCTGGTATCACCGCCGCTTCCGGTGATATCACCACGCCCGCCAGACCGGTGATCAACGCGATCCTCACGCAGCTCAACGAGCTTCCCGCGATCCGGTTGGCTGCCGACCAGAACACTCTGACGCCGGTAGAGATTTTCGAGGCGTATGACGGCGTCGCCGACTCCTTCTTCACGCTCGCCAGAAGCGCCGAGGAGAACCCCGACCAATCCCTCGCGCTGGTCGAGCTGGGCGAGGGGTCGGGTGACGAGGCCCAGGCGGGTGAGCTCATCAGCAGGGAAGCCGCCGTTGTCGACGGTGTGCTCGCCTCGGGTGGCACGATGACCGCCGACGAGTACCAGCTCTTCACCCAGTCGGTCGATGACCAGCGGCTCCTGGAGCAGATAGGCAGCTCGCCCCAGTACTGGCAGCAGATCCCCGATCCGTACGCCGGCGTGTTCACGTCGCTGGCCTTTGCGGACTTCCAGGCATTGGAAGACGTGATCGTATCGACTCCCGCGGGAGAGTCGATACCGGTGAACTCGGCGACCTGGCAGACAAGCGTCCAATCGGTGCTCACCCAGTTCGCCAACGCCGAGACGGCCGCCCGCCTCGGCGCTACCAGGGGGCAAGCTCACGAGGGAGATGTCGACCTCATCCGCCTGATCGGGGTCGGTGTCGCGGGACTGGTCGCGGTCGCCGTCTCGATCCTGCTGCTGCTTGGTTTCGGCCGGCGCATCACACGCGAGCTGACCGAGCTGCGGCAGGAGGCCCAGGCACTTGCGGAGGAGCGGCTTCCGTCGGTCGTGAGCCGACTCCGGGAGACGGCGGATGTGGACGTGGACGCCGAGGCGCCGCCGCTGGCGTTGCGCACAAAGACCCGCGAGGTAACCGAGACCGCACAGGCTTTTTCCGAGGTCCGGCACACGGCCATCGAGGCCGCCGTCAGCCAGGCGCGGCTGCGTCAGGGGATCAGCAATGTCTTCCGCAGCCTGGCCCGGCGCAATCAGTCCCTGCTGCAACGGCAGCTGCGGATGCTCGACGACATGGAACGCGCCACCGATGATCCCGAGGCGCTTGACCGCCTGTTCCGCCTCGACAACCTGACCACGCGCATGCGTCGGCAGGCGGAAGGCCTGATCGTCTTGTCCGGCGCCGCGCCCGCCCGGGGATGGCGGGAGCCCGTCCCCGTGGTCGAGGTCCTGCGCGGCGCGAGCGGGGAGATCGAGGACTTCCAGCGGGTCGACCTGCAGGTGGACACGCGGGACCTCATGCACGGCGCCGCGGTCGCCGACGTGACCCACCTGCTCGCCGAGCTGATCGAGAACGCGACACAGTACTCGCCGCCACACACCCGCGTGCGGGTGACGGCGATCCGGGTGTCCAACGGCTACGTGTTCGAGGTGGAGGACTACGGGCTCGGCATGCCGGCCGAGACCATAGCCGAAGTCAACTCCCATCTCGCCCACCCGCCAGAATTCGACCTGGCGGACAGCGACCAGCTCGGCCTGTTCGTCGTCAGCCGCCTCGCCGCCCGGCACGGCATCTCGGTCGAGCTTCGCCAGTCGCCGTACGGCGGGACGCTGGCCATCGTGCTGCTGCCGCAGCAGCTCGTCGTATCCAACGACCACGACGTCTCCTCCGCCACGCCCGCGGCCGATGGGTTCTCCGCGGCCGGAGCCTCATCCGCGGTGTCCGGCGACAGCGGTCGTGCCGCGCGCAGACCGGCCGTTGTCGCTGCCCTACGGCTTAACGGTTCGCCATTCGCTGCCTCGTCTCCTGCCGCTTCGCCCTTCGGGGCGCCGTCTTCCGGCAACGGCTCGTCGCAGGACGTTCAGCCCCCGGCGTTCCCGCACGGTGCCACGACGGACCAAGGGCTGCCCCGCCGGTCCCGCCAGACCCACATTGCCCCTGAGCTCCGCAGCGCTCCGGCCAAGGGAGGCGGTCAGCACCGGGCGCGGTCGGCAGACCAGGCCCGCTCGCTGATCTCCTCCATGCAGCAGGGATGGCGCAGCGGCCGGCTCCAGGCCGGATCAGGGAACGGCGACTACGAGGAGGATGAGCGATGACAACTGGGGGAACGACCCGCGGAGAGCTGGACTGGCTGCTGGCAAACATGGTCGAGAAAGTCGACCATGTCCGGCACGCGGTCATCTTGTCCGCGGACGGCCTGGTCCTCGCCACGTCACCGGAGATAACCAAGGACGATGCCGACCATCTGGCCGCCTTGTCGGCGGGTATGCAGAGTCTGGCACGCGGCGCCAGCCAGCAGCTCTCTGGCGGTGATGTACGGCAAACCGTCATCGAGATGGACCAGGCGCTGTTGTTCATTGCCGCGGCTGGTAGCGGAACGTGCCTCGCCGTCGCCGCCGATGTCGAAGCCGACGCCGGCCAGATCGCGTACGAGATGACCGTGCTCGTCAAGCGCGTCGGCAAGCACATGGTGGCGAACCCGCGGTAGGCGCACGGACAATGGACGCTGAGGACGAGAGACGGACCGAGTGGGATACGGGGCCGGTGTCCCGTCCCTATACGCTGACGGGCGGACGCACCCGGCCACGCGGGGACCGGTTCTACGCCCTGCTGGACGTCGTCGGGCGGGGCCGCGCCACCCCGGACCGAGCGTCCCTTGGTCCTGAGCAGATCCGGATCCTGGACGAGTGCCACGTGCCGGTCACCGTCGCTGAACTCGCCTCGGCCGTGGATCTTCCGCTGGGTGTCGTGCGCATCCTGCTAGACGACCTCGTGCAGGAGAGCCTCATCGAGGTGCACACGCCCGCGCCGACGACTCGCGTCACCGACAAGCAACTCCTCCGCCAAGTCCTCGACGCCCTGCACGCGCTCTTACTCAGCTCAGGCATAGGTGTGGCCGTCACCTATCGGACGGCGCCACTTATGCCAGCCGTACCGCCGTTGTTATAAGGACGTATGGCCTCCGCTTCCCGACCCGCACGCTTCGGGTTCCGTCCGCGATGACCAGCACGCCGCCCCGTGCGCCCACCAGTTTTGAGCCCGCCCTTCCGGTGGCGGACGCGATCTTGTATGAGGGCTACCTGCTGTATCCGTACCGCCGGTCGGCTGACAAGAACCGGGTCCGCTGGCAGTTCGGGGTGCTCCTGCCACGTGCCTGGGCCGACGCGCACGGCCTTACCGACACCAGCGTGGCCGGCTCGGCGGAGTCCTGGTGGCAGCAGACCGAATGCCTGCTGCGAGTCACCGAGGGCACCGAGGTCAGGCTCCGGATCCGGTTCCTGCAGCTACAGGACAAGACCCTGGCGGAGCGCACCTCATCCGCGGGCTTCCGCCCGGTCAGCGCGCTCGACCTGGGTTCTCGGCTCGAGCTGAGCTTCATCGAGGCGGTCCCGCGGGAGTTCGACACGTCGCTGCCGCTCACCGCGCTGCTCGACGGCGAGCGCCAACTGACCTTCCGGATACCGGGCGGCCGAGACACCGAACCGCTGGATGACGAACGAGGCAGGCTGGCCGGGCAGGTTGTCCGGCGGCGCTGGCCGGTCACGGGCTCGCTCACGGTCGGCGCGGTCCCGGCGGCCGCCGGCGACGCGGTCCGGCTACGGATACGGGTCGAGAACGCTGACCCCGGGACGCCGGCAACGGTGTCCAGGGACGAGGCGCTGCGCCGCTCGCTGATCGCCTGCCATTGCCTGCTGGCCGCGGAGCGGGGATCCTTCATCTCACTCCTGGACCCGCCGCGGTGGGCGGAGGCGGCCGCCCGGGCCTGCCGGAACGTGCACACGTTCCCGGTCCTGGCTGGCGAGCCGGGCGGCAGTGACCTGGTCTTGTCGTCCCCGATCCTGCTCTACGACCATCCGCGGATTGCTCCGGAGAGCCCTGGCGACCTGCACGACGCGACGGAAATCGACGAGATACTGTCGCTGCGCACGCTGACGCTTGGCGATGCCGAGAAGCGAGAGGCCCGGGGCACGGACGCACGCGCCGCGGCGATCCTGGACCGGGTGGACGGCATGCCAGTCCAGACGCTGGCAGGCCTGCACGGCGCGATCCGTCCGGGTTCCGGCAGCGTCACGATCGCGGGCGAACTGGTGCGCAAGGGCAGCCGGGTCAGGCTTCGTCCCCGCCAGCACGGCACCGATCCGCAGGACATGTTCCTGCACGGCAGGACCGCCCAGGTCGACGCGGTCTTGCACGACATTGACGGCTCATACCACCTCGCGGTGACGGTCGAGGACGATCCGGGCGCAGAGCTCAACCGCTGGTACGGAAGGTTCCGCTATTTCGCGCCGGAGGAAGTGGAACCGCTACGCGACGGAGAGGACCGATGATGCCGGAGCCGCCCAGTGCATGAGATCGGACTGTGCGAGGCCATCGTTGAGGTGACACTGCGCCAGGCGGGGGGACGGCCGGTGACCAGCGTCCGGGTCCGGGCCGGAGGCCATCCGGTCGATCCGGTCGTGCTCGACCAGGGATTCCGGCTGGCCGCGGCGGGTACGCCGGCCGCGGACGCCATCGTCGAATTGGTGGTGGAGCCGCCCTCGGTGCGCTGCCGCCGCTGCGGCGCCGAGGCACCCGCCGCGAACGCGCTCGACCTGGCCGCGTGCTTCCGCTGCGGCGGCGTCGATGTCGAAGTCACCGGGACGGATGAGGTGGTGCTCGAGTCGATCACCCTTGGCGCACTAGAAGAGGAGAGCTGACATGGCCAGCGACATTCAGTCCGACGCGGCCGCGACTTCGGACGGCCAGCCGCGGAAGGTCATCAATCACATCGACATTCTGTGGATATCCGAGGGGATGAGCTGCGACGGCGACACGGTCGCGATGACAGCCGCCGCGCAACCGCCGATCGAAGACGTCGTGCTTGGACTGGTCCCCGGTCTTCCCTCGGTCACCCTGCACAACAAGGTGTTGTCGCCCACCCTGGGCGGCGAGCAATTCCTCGCGCCGTTCCGGGCCGCCGCCGCCGGAGAACTCCAGCCGTTCATCCTGGTTATCGAGGGATCGATCCCCAACCAGAACATCATCGAGGGCAACGGCTACTGGACGTCGTTCGGCAACGATCCGCTGACCGGGGATCCGCTGACCCTGAACTGGTGGATCGACCGTCTCGCGCCGCGGGCATGGGCGGTGATCGCGGCCGGAACCTGTGCGACCTACGGCGGCATCCACGCCATGGCCGGCAATCCGACGGGCAGCATGGGCCTGGCGGACTACCTGGGCTGGGACTTCCGGTCAGCCGGCGCGCTGCCGATCGTGAACGTCCCCGGATGCCCGATTCAACCCGACAATTTCATGGAAACCCTGACCTGGATGCTCTACCACGCGGCCGGGGCCGCCCCTCCCCCGCCGCTCGACCATATGCTGCGCCCGCAGTGGCTGTTCGGGAAGACCGTGCACGAGGGCTGTGACCGGGGCGGCTACTACGAGCAGTCCGATTTCGCGAAGGACTACAACTCTCCTAAGTGCCTGGTCAAGGCGGGCTGCTGGGGACCGGTGGTGAACTGCGACGTACCCAAGCGCGGCTGGATGGGCGGGATCGGCGGCTGCCCGAACGTCGGCGGCATCTGCATCGGCTGCACGATGCCCGGGTTCCCTGACAAGTTCATGCCGTTCATGGACGAGCCCCCGGGCAGCACGCTCTCGTCCACGCTGGGCAAACCCTACGGCACGTTCATCCGCCGCCTGCGCGGCATCACCAACCACACCCTGAACACCGAACCCCGGTGGCGCCATAACGAGCTGGAACTGACTAGCGGATACGACCCGCGCTGGCGCCCGTAGCCCGCGCGAGCCCGAGGACGGAGGCATACAGCATGACATCGACGCAGCGGTCGCGATCACAGGCCACCTCCACGCAGCGGTCGCGGTCGCGGGCCGCCTCGACGCAGCGGTCGCCATCGGAGGCCGCCCCGGAGCAACTCGTGGAGATGGCCTGGGATCCGATTACCCGCATCGTGGGCAACCTCGGCATCTACACGAAGATCGATTTCAAGCGCAAGCGGGTGGCCGAGTGCTACGCGACCTCCTCCCTGTTCCGCGGCTACTCGGTGTTCATGAAGGGCAAGGATCCACGCGACGCCGGATTCATCACCAGCCGCATCTGCGGCATCTGCGGCGACAACCACACCACCTGTTCGGTGTACGCGCAGAACATGGCCTACGGCATCAAGACGCCGCCGCTGGGTGAGTACATCATCAACCTCGGCGAGGCCGCCGAGTACATGTTCGACCACACGATCTTCCAGGACAACCTGGTTTTCGTCGACTTCTGCGAGGCGATGGTCAGCCAGACCAACCCCAGCGTGCTCAAACGAGCGGAGACCACGGAGGCGCCGAACGCGGGGATCCACGGGTACCGGACGATCGCCGACATCATGCGGGCGTTCAACCCGTTCACCGGCGAGGTGTACAAGCGGGCACTGCAAGTCAGCCGCATCACCCGGGAGATGTTCTGCCTCATGGAAGGCAGGCACGTCCACCCGTCGACCGTTTACCCGGGCGGCGTCGGCACGATGCCCGAGCCCTCGCTGTTCACCGACTATCTGTCCCGGCTGCTTGGCGTGCTTGACTTCATCAAGGAAGCCGTCGCGATGAACGACGACGTCTTCGACTTCTTCTACCAGGCGCTGCCCGGTTATGAGGAGGTAGGCAGGCGGCGGGTGCTGCTCGGTTGCTGGGGAGCCTGGCAAGATCCCGACATCGTCGATTATCGCTACGACCACATGACCGACTCGGGCCGGGCGATGAAGGTAACGCCCGGTATCGTGGTGGACGGCGAGTTGCTCACCACCGACTTGGTGGACATCAACCTCGGCATCAGGATCCTGCTGGGCAGCTCCTACTACGAGGACTGGGTGAACGAGGACCCCTTCGTCACCAAGGACCCGCTCGGCAACCCGGTCGACATGCGCCATCCGTGGAACCAGACGACCGTTCCGGTACCTGATAAGCGCGACTTTAGCGGCAAGTACAGCTGGGTGATGAGCCCCCGGTGGCTGGATAAGCGCACCGGCCATCACCTGGCGCTGGACACCGGCGGCGGCCCGTTCGCCCGGCTCTACATCACCGCGCTCGCCGGGCTGGTCAACACCCCGTACGTGCGGTCGACCGGATCCAGCGTCCGTATCTCGCTGCCGAAGAGCGGCAAGCACCCGGAGATGACGCTTGAGTGGAACATCCCGCAATGGTCCAACGCGATCGAGCGGGACCGGGCCCGTGCGTACTTCATCGCCTACTCGGCGGCCATGGCGTTCCAGTTCGTCGAACAGGCGATGACGCTTGTCCGGACCGGGGACACCAAGGTCTTCCAGGACTTCACCGTGCCGGATGAGGCCATTGGCTGCGGGTTCCACGAGGCGGTGCGCGGCCTGCTGTCCCACCATCTCGTGATCAGGGACAAGAAGATCGCCAACTATCACCCCTACCCGCCCACACCGTGGAACGGCAGCCCGCGCGACATCTACGGCACCCCCGGACCGTACGAGGACGCCGTGCAGGACATGCCGATCTTCGAGGAAAACGGCCCGGACGACTTCAAGGGCGTGGACATCATGCGCGCGGTCCGCAGCTTCGATCCCTGCCTGCCGTGCGGAGTCCACATGTACCTGGGCAACGGCACCGTGCTCAAGAAGCAGCACTCGCCGATGTTCGGGGAAGCCCATGGCTGACGTCATGGCCAGGGCCACGCCGGCCATGACGACGGACGAGGAAGCCGAAGAGCTACTGCACCGCCTGAACGAGCTGCTCGAGCAGCTGGAACGGGTGCCAGGCCCGACGGGCAGGCTGGCCATGGATGCCGTCGCCGCGCTCAGCCAGCTTTACGGCGCCGCCCTGGCCCGGGTGATGGCGCTTGTCGATGGCGAACCGCGGATCCCCGGAGTGCTGGCCGAAGACGAGCTACTGCGCCACCTGCTTGTCCTGCACGGCATACATCCGCTGCCGGTCGCCGACCGGGTGGCCGACGCGCTGGACCGCTTGCGGCCGCATGTCCCCCTCCATGGCGGCGCCCTGGTCCTGGACGGCATCGACGGCGGGGTGGCACGGATCGTGATGCCAGCGAGCTGCACGGGAGGGTGCGGGCCGGAGCCGGCCGCGCTGCGGGAGGCGATCGTAAGCTGCGTGCTCAGCGTCGCGCCCGAACTCAGCGATGTCGAGGTCAAGCAGGAGCGAGGAGGATCCGCGCCGACGCTGATCGCGGCCGAATCGCTACTGGTCAAGCCCGGCCGCGGAGCCGACCGCAGGCCCGGCGCCGACGGCGGACCGGGAGCGGGGCCGCCGTGACCGGCAACGCCCTGCAGCGCGTGATCGCTCGTGGTGCCGCCCGGCAGCCGCCGGCCGGGGCGGGCGGGGCGAGCGGGGTGACCGGGGCGAGCGGAGCGGGCGGGGCGGGGTGTGAACTGTGCGGGCGGCTGGCTGGCGACGCGCACCGGCACCTGCTGGACACCAGCCGTGACGAACTACTGTGCGCGTGCCAGGCGTGCATGGTGCTTTTCGGCCGTGACCAGGCGAGCGACGGCAGGTTCCGGCTGGTCCCCGACCGGCGGCTCCGGGTGCCCGGCCTGGCTCCGGCCGCGCTCGGAGTCCCGGTCGGGCTGGCGTTCTTCGTCCGCCACGCGGACGGATCCGTCAGCGCGCACTATCCAAGTCCCGCGGGTGCCACCCGGTGGACGGTGGATTCGCGGGCCTGGACAACGGTCACCAGCGGACGGCCCGAGCTCGCCGCGCTCGCCGCGGACGTGGAGGCGCTGCTCGTCAACACCGTCCGCGGCCATAGCGACGCATGGCTGGTGCCGATCGACGACTGCCGCCGGCTGGTCGCCGTGGTCCGCCGACACTGGAGAGGCCTGTCCGGCGGGGACATGGTCTGGCCGGAGATCGAGCGGTTCTTCGGCGACCTGAACGACCTGTGCGAACCAAGCGAACCAAGCGAACCAAGGAGGCGAGATGGGCTACCTCAGGGTGGGTAAGTCCCACGTCAAGCCCGACAGCCCCGGCCACGTACCCGGAATCCGGCAGGGCAACACGACCAGGGGAACCGGTAAGCAGGTCGGACACCATACCGATCACACCGCGGATGCCCGGCGCTCCACCGGGATCCGGCCGAAGAAGCACGACCCGATCCTGCCGGTCATGCCGAACCTGCCGCCCGGATAGCGGCCCACTCAAGGAGGATTCGAATGGGAGGAAAGGCGCAAACGGACCAGCGCGGCGCCCAGCCCGCGACCGCACGGAAGATGCTCGTCACCTCGGCCGCGATCGCGGTCGGCATGGCCGGCCTCGCCGTCGTTGCCGTCGTCGCGGGCCCGTCGATTTGGCGAGAAATCAAGATCATGCGGATGTGATACCGAGGCCGCCCGGCGGCCCGGCGGCCCGGCGGCCCGGTGCTGAGGCCGCCCGGTGCGGCCCGCGCCCCGCTCGGCCCGCGCCCCTCGCGCTTGGCCGGCCGACTCGTCGCGGCAGCCAAGCCAAACAGGTCAGGGGACGACGACGGAGTCGCGCGAGCTGTCCGGTACCTGCCCAGTCGGCGATCCGGAAGCCTTCGCCCAGCGGGCCAGCGACGCGCTGAGCGCCTTATCGAGCTCGGCGAGATGCGACATCCAGCCGCTGAGTTCTTCAAGGCCCAGCGGCGTGACCTCATACCGTCGGCGTGCGGGCCCGGCATGGGAGGTGATCCAGCCGGAGGCGACGAGACGATCACGCTCGAGATTCCGCAGGACGCGGTAGACACGGCCAGGCTCGATCCCTGTCACGCCGAGACACGCGAGACGGTCGATGAGGTCGTAGCCGTGCCCCGGGCACTCAAAGATCAGCAGTAGCAAAAAGGGATAGAGCAAGCCGCGCGCTTCGTTGCCGTGCATGGTGCTTGTCCCCCCGAATAGGCAGCAGACAACTGCCCCACATAGAAATGCATCCGAACACGAGGGTCATCTTTCTCCCCAGGCGTCCCTGTGCTAAACCACCGGTTGGCGCCGACCTGGCGACCATGATGCCCTCGTGCCCCCGCTGCCCGGCGACCGTCGCCGGGCACGTCGGTCACCGCCGGGCGCGTGCCTCCTCGATGGTCAGCTCCGCGGCCGGGTCCGCTTCAAGCCGCTCGTCAGGAATCGGCTTGCCGCTGAGCACCGACTTTCCGTAGGTGCCGACCTCAATGCGGGCAAGCGCCCGGTCGATCGCGTCAAGCCTGGTCCGCAGGTTGCCCACGACGGCGTTGTCGTTCGCCTCGGCGGTCAGTTCCTGCCCGACGTCAACCTCGTCGCCCGGGCCATCGAGAGAGTGGAGGTCCTCGTCAGCGATCGTTTCGTTACTCCGCAGCAGCCGCTGCAGGTCTTCACGCTCCGCGCGCAGCAACTCTCGCGCCCGGTTCTGATCCATTCAGCCCCCTTGTCGCGGTTATCTTACGCAGCCTAGGCCCCGGACAGACTAGCCCGCACATCCCGCCCCCATACCCGCGGGGAGCGGAACATACCCGAAGCTTCGCCAACTGGGAACATGGCGCGGCCGTATTCCATCGGACCCGTTCGTCAGCCGGTCAGCCCGCTGCTGAACCCCTCAGGGACGATCACGTCCGCCGGGGTCAGCTCGCGGACGGATGACCGCCCGAGCGCAAGCAACGCCGAGTCGATGCCGCCGCGCAGCACGTCGAAGACGTTCCGCACGCCGGCCGGTCCGCCCGCCGCCAGGCCCCACAGGCAGGCGCGGCCGATCATCACCGCGCTGGCGCCAAGCGCCAGCGCCTTCACCACGTCGCCGCCGCGCCGGATGCCGCCGTCGAGCAGCACCTCGGCCTGCCCAGCGACCGCGGCCACCACCGCGGGCAGCGCCCTGATCGAGGCCGGGGTGCCGTCCAGGTTGTTGCCGCCGTGATTGGACACGGAGATGGCCGACGCGCCGATGTCGACCGCGCGGCGGGCGTCGTCGGCCCGCATCACGCCCTTCACCATGAACGGGCCACCCCACTGCTCGCGGAGCCACGCGACGTCGGCCCAGGACGGCGGCTTGACGTTCATCCACGCGCGGTAGGCGGCGAAAAAGCCAGGGGCCGGCTCGCCCGGGCCCGCGATGTTCGGCACGGTGAGATCGGGAAGGCCGCCGTGCCGGACCCAGTCCAGGACGTACCCAGGCCTAGCCAGTCCTTGCGGGACGAACCGGGCGAGGGTCTTGACGTCCATCTTCTCCGGGATGGCCGGGCTGCCCCAGTCGCGACCACCGGGAAACGACCAGTCCAGGGTGAGGATGAGGGCCTTCGCGCCGTGTTCCCTGGCGCGTTCGGCGCGGCGCAGCAGCGTGTCGCGGTCCGCTGACCAGTGCACCTGGAAGAAGAGCCTGGGGTTGACCTTGGCCACGTCCGCGACCGGCATGCTGGCGAACTCGCTGAGACCCATGGCGGTCCCGGCCTGGTCAGTGCCGAGCGCGACGCCGGCCTCGCCCGAGGGATGCACGGCCTGGACGCCGACCGGGGACGCGATCACCGGGAGTTCGATGTCCGTGCCGAGAACGGCCGTGCGCAGGTCGCGCACGGCCGGCAGGTCCGCCACCCGTGGCGGCGCGAACCGGATCTCGGCGAACGCCCGGACGTTGTCCTCGCGCGTGACGCCCGCCTCCGCACCCGCTTCCACCGCCAGGTACACCGATTTAGGCAGCCGCCGCCGCGCGCGGCGGCGCGCCTCGGCCACGGTCTCGAACCAGTCCCTGGTACTCGCCACCCGTCTATTTGACTGCACTAGCTCCCATAGCCACGCCACGATAGAGGTAGTTGGTTAACCTCCTTCCGGGGACGCCGTCAAAACGGGCAGGCATCGCCGTCGCCCCATGATCGTGCCCTCGTTCGTCTACGTTTTCATGAAGAGATTTTTTTCCGCGAAGACTTCGTATGCGTATACGATGAATTTTTTACGCTAGGAATAAAGTCTTCGCGATCATGGAGACCAGCTAGGGCTCAGCGGGTGTTCCAGTGGCCAGATAGCGCCGGGCCGACCTGGTCCGCGTAGGCACCGAAGGCGGCCAGCATCGCATCCACGCTGCCGCTGCCCTGAGTCCGCCATTCCCGGTTGGCCAGGAACGCGAGGCTGCCGAACACCATCGCGACCAGCCGGGGCCGCGGGTCGGTGGCGGGGTCGACTCCTTCCCGGCTGGCCAGCACGCGGACGATCTCGTGGTCACAGTCGTGCAGGTGGCGCATGTGCGCGGCGAGCAGCGAGGGCGTCGTGTCGATCAGCTTGATAACAAGCAGGTACGCCGACTCATCGCCGGGCTGGTCGTCCGAGGTCAGCGTGCGCAGCGATTCGCGAAACGCGTTCCGCAGCGCAGTCAGCGGTTCCTCCGCCGAGGGCCTGGCCTCGAGTTCCATGAGCAGAGCCTCGTAGCCATCCCTGACGAAGGACAGCGCCAGGTCTTCCTTGTTCGCGAAGTACCGGAAGAACGTGCGCTCGGAGACGTCCACCGCGTCGGTGATCTCGCGGACCGCGGTGTGCTCGTATCCCTTGGCGTGGAAAAGCTCCAGCGCCGCCCGCATCAGGGCCTCGCGGGTCTGGCGCTTCTTCCGCTCCCGGCGCGGCACGACCTCAGCGGACGCGGCGGCACCGGCGGGTGCTTCCCCGCTGACCCCAACTCGCGATTCCGCCACCGCCAACACCTCCCGCACGCGCTCATGTTACTTAAAGTCATTAAATGCTAAATGACATGGCTTGCAAAGTGTCATTGACTGACATACAGTGCTGACGTGCCGACAGTGCTGACGTGCCGACAGTGCTGACGCCGACTGAGTCGTAAGGAGCATGGCAGTGAGCCACCAGGCCGAACCGACCGCGACCATCACGCCGTCCGCCCCGGCTACCCGGCACGCCGGCCTGCGGGGCAGCCCGGCGCTCACCCTGCTGGCCGCCGCGCTCGGCGTGATGATGGTCGCCCTCGACGGCACGATCGTGGCCGTCGCCAACCCGGCGATCCAGTCCCACCTCCATGCCTCGCTCGCCGACATCCAGTGGGTGACGAACGGCTACCTGCTGGCGCTTGCCGTCACGCTGATCACGATCGGCAAGATCGGTGACCGGTTCGGGCACAAGAAAGTGTTCCTCACCGGCATCGTCGGCTTCGCCGCTACCTCCGCCGCCGTGGGCCTGTCCGGCACGATCGCCGGCAGTATCTCGCTGGTCATCGGGTTCCGCGTGCTGCAGGGCGTCTTCGGCGCGATGCTGCAGCCGACTGCCCTCGCCCTGCTGCGCAATACCTTCCCGGTCGAGAAGCTGAACGGCGCCATCGGCGTCTGGGGCGCGGTCATCGGCGCGTCGACCGCGGGAGGCCCGATCGTGGGCGGCCTGCTCGTACAGCACATCGACTGGGAGTCGTGCTTCTACGTCAACGTCCCAGTCGGGCTGATCGCACTGAGCATGGGCCTGCTCGTGCTGCGCGAGACGCCGCCATCATCCGCCGCCCGGTCGTTCGACATCCCTGGCATCGCGCTGCTCACCGCGTTCCTGTTCCTGCTGGTGTGGGGCCTGATCAAGGGCGCGGGCTACGGCTGGGTCAGCGACAAGACGATCGCGTTCTTCGCCGGGGCGGTGGTAGCGCTGATCGGCTTCATCATCCGCGAGTCGCGCGCGAAGGAGCCGTTGCTGCCGCTCAGGCTGTTCCGCTCCGTTCCGCTGTCCGCGGGCACCGCGCTGGTCATCACGCTGATGTTCGCGCTGTTCGGCGCGATGTTCTTCATGACGTTCTTCATGGAGAACGTGCATGGGCTCGACCCGGTCGCTACCGGCGTCCGGCTGCTGCCGATGACCGCGATGCTGATCGTCGGCGCGCCGCTCGCCGGCCTGGTGATTACCAAGATCGGCCCGCGCATCCCGATGGTCGTCGGCATGCTGCTGGCGGCGGTCGCGCTGTTCGGGCTGTCCAGGATCGACATCGCCTCCAGCCTCAACGACACCATCGCCTGGTTCATCCTGCTCGGCCTTGGTCTCAGCCCTGTGATGGTCGGCGCCACCGAGGTCATCGTCGGCAACGCCGCGGTCGAGCTGGCCGGCGTCGCGGGCGGCCTGCAGTCCACCGCGATGCAGGTCGGCGGCACGATCGGTACCTCCGTCCTCGGCGCGGTGATGTCGGTCAAGGTGGACAGCCTGCTCCCGGCGCGCTGGGCCGCTGCCCACCTGCCAGCGCTGAACCCGGCACAGCTCGCCGGGGTGAAGAGCGCCACCACGGTCGGCGTGGCGCCGGTCACCAAGGGCATGCCGGCACAGATGACCGCGGCCATCGCGGACGTCACCCACACCACGTTCATCAGCGGGATGACCGCCTCGTTCTTCACCGCATGCATCGTCGCCGTCGTCGGCGCGCTGATCGCGATGCTGACCCGCAAAGGCCACGCCGTCTCCCACTAACCAGCGCGGGCAAGATATGACCTATGGATATTGACGCAGCGCTCGACTTCGCCCGCACCCAGCACAACGGGGTGCTCAGCACGCTCAAGGCCGACGGCACTCCTCAGTTGTCCCCGGTCACCATCGGCGTCGACAACGCGGGTCACGTGGTGATCAGCACCCGGCAGCCCGCGTACAAGGTACGGAACGTCCGCCGCGACCCTCGGGTATGGCTGTGCGTGCTGCCGGACAAGTTCTACGGCAAGTGGATACAGCTCGAGGGCACGGCGGAGGTCGTCGAACTGCCGGAGGCGATGGATGGCCTGGTGGAGTACTACCGGGGCATCCGCGGCGAGCATCCCGACTGGGATGACTACCGGGCCGCGATGGAGCGGGAGAAGCGGGTCCTGCTGCGCATCCGGGTCAGCAAGGCCGGCCCGGACGTCAGCGGCTGAGCGAACGGGTCAGCCGACCGGGGGACGGAACTGGTAGCCCACCCGGTACTCGGTGACCAGGTACTTGCCGTATGAGGGGCCGAGCTTGTGCCGGAGCCGGCTGATGTGCACGTCGACGGTGCGGCTGTCCGCCCCGAAGTCACGCTGCCAGACCTGTTCCACCAGGTCCGCCCGGGTAAAAACGGTGGACGGGTGCGCGCTGAGGAACGCAAGCAGCTCGAACTCCTGGAAGGTCAGCGGGACTTCCCGCCCGTCCACCCAGACCCGGCGCTGATCGTGGTCGAGCAGCAGCCCGGTGCGCCCGTCCAGTCCCCCGGCAGAGGCACCGTCCTGCACGCCGGGCGCGGTGACCGGGTAGCCGACGATCGCCAGCGACGTCCTGGTCCCTGGGATCGGCACGATCGCGAGCAGCGTCCCGTCCTCGCCCTGCAGTGGCAGCGGGGCGGCAGGCAGCCCCTCGCCGGGCTGGGCGCTCTCCTCGTTGAGCAACTGCGTTCCGATCTGCACGCGCTCCGCCACCTCCTCCGCACTCCCGTCGGGATATAGCCTAGTAAAGAGGTCGCTTTTGTCAAGAAAACATGGCGCTACAGCTATGAAAAACCTGTAAACAAACTAGCGGCCCGGTGTCGCCCAGCCTCCCGGAGCGTCCGGAAGTTCCCCGCCATACCAGAACTCGATCAGCCGCCGGGCGATCGAGGAGGTCGGCGCGAGCAGGAGCGAGCCCGCGTCGATGGCGGCGCGAAGTTCCGCGCGGCTGAACCAGCGCGCCTCCGCGATCTCCTCTTTGTCCACGGTGATCTCCTGGCCGCCCATGGCCCGCGCCTGGAACCCGAGCATTAGGCTGCGTGGCATCGGCCACGGCTGGCTGCCCAGGTAACGGACCTGCTCGACCACGATAGAAGTCTCCTCGTAGACCTCCCGCGCCACCGCGTGCTCGGCGGACTCTCCTGGCTCGACGAAGCCGGCCAGCACCGACATCCGCCGTTCCGGCCACAACGCGTTCCTGGCCAGCAGGCATCGGTCGTCCGGATCAAGGACCAGCATGATCACCGCCGGATCGAGCCGGGGAAAGTGCTGGGTTCCGTCCACCGGGCAGGTGGTGAGGTGCCCGGCGGGCGCCGGCACGGTCGGGGTCCCGTCCAGCGGACAGTGGGTGTGCGTGTCGTGCCAGTTGGCCAGCGCCACCGCGTGGGTGAACAACCCCGCGTCCCGGTCGCTGAGCGCCGCGCCTACCTCCCGCAGCGACAGGGGACGGACATTGCCTTCTGGGGCTCCGGGGCTCGTCCCCCGGGCTAGCAGGGCCGAACGGTCCCGGCCGTCTCCCCCGAGCTCACCGCTTACCCCGAAGTAGGCGACGCCCTCGTCGTCGACGCCGAGCAGGAAGCGGGTGCCTTCCGGCGCCTCGCCGGGTGAGCGGAAGACCAGTTCGAAGTACCCCTCGCGGGACCGCGCCAGGGCCCGCGAGTTGTGCACGACGAGCACCCTGGTGCGCGGATCAGCCCACGCCCGCTCCACCCACGCGGCGTCGGTACGGCGCACCGTCGCCCGGTCCACCGTTCCCCTGGACAGCGCTAGCCGCCCGAGCGGGCCGGTATCCAGCCCCTCGCTCACGGGTTGACCACCGCGAGCTCCTCCCATAGGTATGCGGCCGACTCGGCGCCCCTGAGCAGCCGGGAAAGGTCCACGTACTCATTGGGTGCGTGAATCTGGTCGGCGTCAAGGCCCACCGCCACGAACACAAGCGGCGCACCCAGGATATCGGCCAGGTCGGCCTCGGGGCCGCTGCCGCCCTCCTTGGTGAATAGCACCTCGCGGCCGAACGCGCGCTCCATCGCGCGCCGGGCCGCCGCCACGGCGGGCGAGCCGATCGCCGACCGGCAGGCACGGACGCCGCGGGTCGACGTGACGGTGGCCACGATGCCGTCCGGCGTGTTCGCCCGCACGTACTCCCGCAGCGACTCGATCACCGCGGCGGGTTCCTGGTCGGCGACCAGCCGGAACGAGATCTTCGCGTGCGCCGCGCGCGGGATGATCGTCTTCGGCCCTGGGCCGGTGTGGCCGCCCCAGATGCCGTTGACCTCGGCCGTCGGCCGCGCCCAGATGCGCTCAAGGGTGCTGTAGTTGGCCTCGCCATAGGCGGCCCGGCTGTCACCCGCGTCGGCCAGCCATTGCCTCTCGTCAAACGGCAGCTTGGCGAGCAGCTCGCGTTCGGCGTCGCTCAGCGGAACGACCTGATCATAGAACCCGGGGAGCAACACCCTCCCGTTCCGGTCATGAATCCCGGCAAGCAGGGAGGCGAGCGCGTGCACCGGGTTGGGCACGCCACCGCCGAACGACCCCGAATGCAAGTCGCGCGACGGGCCGGTCAGCGTGATCTCGGCCTCCGCCATGCCGCGCATGCCGGTGCAGATGGACGGAACGTCCGCGGCCCACATCGTGGTGTCGCTGACCACGATCACGTCCGGATTCAGGTCGGCCTTGCGCTCGCGCAGCAGATCGGCGAAGTACGGCGACCCCGACTCCTCCTCGCCCTCGATGAGCATCGTGATCGAGACGGGCGGCGCCGCGGCGCCGCTGGCCGCCAGGCACGCGCGCAGGCCGAGCGCGTGAAACAGCACCTGGCCCTTGTCGTCGGAGGCGCCGCGGCCGACGATCTTGCCGTCCCGTGCCACTGGCTGGAACGGCTCGGTGTCCCATCCGTCGGCGATCCCGGCCGGCTGCACGTCATGGTGGCCGTAGACGAGCACCTGCGGCGCGCCGGGGTCAGCGGCCGGCCAGTGCGCGTACACGGCGGGCAGGCCCTTGCCTTCCCACACTTCCGCGACCGGGAAGCCGGTCTCCCTGAGGTAGTCCGCCAGCCATTCGGCCGACCGGCGCACGTCACCGTGGCGTGCCGGGTCGGCGGAGACCGACGGGATCGCCAGCCACTCCCGCAGCGCCGCGGAAAACTCCTCCGCGTGCCCCGCGACGAACTCCCGAACGTCCATAAGAACCTAATGTACCGGTACGGGCGGCGCCGCCGCGCTAGCGGACTTGCTCGAAGGCGTCGCCGCGGCCGAGGATGCCCGCCGACGGGATCGACACGGTCTTGCCGGACTGCGCGGTCACCCAGCCGACCCGGGAACAGTCTTCGCCGATCTTCTTGAGCGCGGCCAGGGCCGCCTGCTGGTCGGCCTTGGAGACGACGACGCAGAACCCCAGGCCCATATTGAACGTGGCGTACATGGTGGCGGGCGGGATCTCTCCCCGCTGCGCGATCAGCGTGAAGATCTCCGGTGCCGGCACCATCGCATCGAGCTCGTACGACACGTCCGCCGCGAGCCGGGCGAGGTTCAGCAGGCCGCCGCCGGAGATGTGCGCCATCCCGTGCGGGGTGATCCCGGCCGCCCACAGCGCCTCTGCCGCCTCGACGTAAACCCGAGTTGGCTGCAGCAGCGCGTCCGCGAGCCGGCGGCCGGTGCCGGGCACGATATCCGACAGCGACATGCCGCCCTTGCGGAACAGGGCATGCCTGGCCAGCGAGTAGCCGTTGCTGTGCAGTCCGGAGCTGAGCAGGCCGATCACGGCGTCACCGGGGCGGACGGCCGAGCCGTCCAAGGCCTGCCGCCAGGCCTGCTGACTGCCGGGCGCCTGCGCCGTCTGCTCCAGCGGCGGGAGCGCGCCGATCGCCGTACCCACCAGGTCGAGCATGGGGCCGCCACCCGCCGAGTCGGCGAGCATCTCACCGATCTGGGCGATCTCACCGCCCGGGATGGCGATGCCCGCCAGTTCCGCGCCAATAAACAGGCCGCGGGCCACCTCGTCAAGCACGCCCTCGTCGATCCGGTCGGTGGCCATGTAATCAAGCAGGGCCAGGGGTACCGCGCCAACGCAGATCAGGTCGTTGACGTTGTTCGCCACGCAGTCGACGCCAATCGGTTCCCAGCGGTTCGCCTCGCGGGCGAGCAAGATCTTCGTGCCCACCCCGTCCGTGGTCAGGGCGAGCGGCGGCCCTGGCGGCAGGTGCATGAGCGTGGCGAAGTAACCGCTGGCGAGTCCGGTGATGGACGTCACCAGCGGTGATCGAACCGTGGTCCGAGCCAGCCACGGGCGCATCACCCGGGCGAAGGCGACCTGCTCGCGTTCTTCGTCCACGCCCGCGTCGGCGTAGGTAGACGGCGCGGGTCGCTGCGGCTCGGTTCTCTCCGGAAACACGGTATCGTCCGCCATCATCCTCGGCTTTCCTGTCGGCTGCGGCGAAGGCAAGGGTAGCTGATCAGGCTGGCGATTCCACCGGAAGCCCGGCTTGCTGCGCCGCGATGGCGAGCCGTCTGTCGTAGGTAACGAACGCGGACAAGCTCCCGCGCATCGAAGCGGCGGCTGCCAGATGTATCGCGTCGAGGGTGCGCAGGAACGGCTGCTCGATCGCCGCGGCATCGCCGAGTATGCGGGTACTCACCGGAATAAGATCCAGCCGGTCCCAGAGCTTTCCGGCATAGCCGAGCTCGGCGTGGAGCCTGCCTTCGTCGAGGAGGTTGCCCTTGTCGTCATGGTTGAGCCGGCGGATAGTCCTGGCCAGCTCGGCCCTGGCAAGTTCGGAAGCGAACCATCGGGTGTCTGGTCGCGCGTCGATGAACGCGCCGAGCGCCGGGCTCTCCGAGTCCTCGCGCACCAGCTTGAGCAGGGCACATGTATCGAAGTAGAACACCTAGCCGCCTCTCCGGCATCACCACCGTTCCTCTTCCCGCATGGCGATGAGCGCGTCGGATAGCGACACACCGTCCTCCCGGGGAGGCAGCGGCTTCCAGTCGGTCAGCCCGACTGG
>Ga0335075_10000890_pt1 | contig 50765 bp, 40 predicted proteins | sample Lox_Sample_24_FD_206723 | JGI IMG/M metagenome (GOLD analysis project Ga0335075, IMG submission 206723) | Soil microbial communities from Loxahatchee National Wildlife Refuge, Florida, United States - Lox_Sample_2.4 | ecosystem: Environmental > Terrestrial > Soil > Wetlands | place: USA... | reverse complement strand
GACCCAGCGCGGCGAGCTGGTCAGCCGATTGACCGCGCTGCAGGCCACTCAGGGCGCCCATGGCATCCCGCAATTGCTCGGCGGCGCGGCGCGCTCCCGCGGCATCGCGCTGCTCCGTCGAACGGCGCATCGATTCCTGGGCCTCGCGCAGGCGGTTCATGGCCTCACGGATGGTGCTCGCCGCCGCATCGCCATCGGCCTGTCCCTTGCCGGTGTTCTCGCGTCCGGGCCGTGCCCGTGACCGGCCTGCCGGTCCGGACTGTGCCGACTGGCCGGCCGAGCCTGACTGACCTGACTGACCTGACTGCCCGCTTCGGCCGGACTGGCCATTGCGGGCCATCTGTTCCAGCTGACGTTGTAACTCCTCTGCCTGTCGCCGCAGCATTTCCTGCTGCCAGCGTTGACTGGCGGCGTCGGCGGCATCGGGGTGTTCCTGGGCGAGCTGTTCCTGTTTGCGGGCCAGCTCATCGAGCTTGCGCAGCGCGGCGTCGACCTGCTCATCCTGCTGCTGGCCCGGCGATGCCGACTGAGCGGTCTCGTACTGATTCTTCTGCGTATCGAGTTCCAGATCAGACAGGCTCGCCAGATCGCTGCCCATGCTGCCACCGCCACCGCCACCCGCACTGCCGAAGGCGACCTGGATCTGGCGGAAGGTCGCCTCGGCGCGCAGCAGGTGCTGCAGGGCCTTCTGCTCGTCCGGCAATGCCTGGCGCCATTGGGACTGGGCGAGCTGGGTCGCGGCCGGGGTCATCGCATCGGCAGCCGCGTTCATCTCCTTCTGGAAGCTGCTGAACTGCTCATTGGCTTCATTGAGCCCCCGCATCTCCAGGCGACCGGCCAGCGACAGCGCCTGGCCCCGCAACGTGTTCTGCACGTCGGAAAGGAACTTGGCCTGCTCGGCCTGGCGTGCCGCGGCGGCGTGACCATCGACCTGGGTCCAGGTTCCGGCGATGATTTCCTTTTCGCGCCGCGAGATCTCCATCTGCTGATTGGCACCGCCTCCGCCCCCGCCACCACCGCCCCCGGCCTGGGATTGGGAGAACTCCCGTTCGTAGGGGTCGGCCTGGACGAAGATCATCTGCGAACGCGACTGCGCGCGGGCATCGGCCGCCTGGGCATAGACGCTCACGACATCGCCCGGAACCAGCTTCATGTTCTCCAGGCTGATGACGCTGGCACCCCGGGCGTCCCGTGATCCGGCATGTGACAGCAGGTTGATCTGCTGCTCCGGCCCGCCATTGACCGAGTAATGGAGGGAGAACTCCTTCAGCCCGAAATCATCGGCTGCCTGGGCACCGATGGTCACTTCCTCGATCGGACTGGCGCGATAATCGCCGCCGGGCTTGACGATCGAGACCTGCGGGGCGCTGGGCTCGTCGGCCTCGATGAAATAGTCCTCCGTGAGACGCAGCGGGCGGCCATCGACCATGGTCAGGTGATACGCCCCGTCCTTATCCAGTGGCACCGTCACGCGGTAGGTGTTGGCCGCTGCCGCCACCAGCGGCAGCTGCTGACCATCATCCAGCACCGCTGCACCCTGCCTCAGGGGCTGATCGGTCAGGATCGTCAGTTCGGCGCGCGTCCCCTGGACCGCCCGCAGGTCGCCGCCATGTTCCTCGGTGCGATCCGGCAGCTGGGTCCAGGTCGGGAAGTGATAGGTCACCCGGATCTGGCGCACCTGGGCAAAATCCGCCACCCGGGCCGTGAAATGCGCCGACTGCAGCGGTCCGGCCTCGACGTAGTATTGCGCGTGATCGGGCAATGCCGACAGCAGATAGCGGAAACCACCGGAGTGGGGTTGCGGCTGCATGCCGACCTCCTGCCAGGCGGCATTGCCGATGCGCACGTGCAATCGGACATCGGAGGTCTTCAGACCGACCAGTCCCGCGCTCACCAGCAGATCGGCATGCCGGCGCACGGTGGTATCCCCGGGCGCCACATGCAGCTCATAAAGCGGCCCGCCGCGCGGTACGGACCACAACAGCGCCGCCCCATAACCCATGTATCCCGGCCCGGACCGGATCAGCCACACCAGCACCGCGACACAGGCCACACCGCCGCTGAGAAGCCCCGCCAGTAGCGTGGTGGAGAACAGCGACGCGGGCTCGGCGGTGTGCGCCACGCGCAGGGTGTCCGCCGCCAACAGTTCGCCGAAGGAATCACGGACGGGACGGCCGCTGCCGTCTGCCGCGGTTCCAGGTCGCTGTGCGAAAGTCCGCAGTCGTTCCGCGAATTGTGGAAACCGGGTCTCCGCGCGCCGGATCACACCCTGCCGGTTCAGACGCCACAGCGGCAGCGCCAGGCCGAGCACCGCGCCCGCAGCGAGGGCCAGCACCAGCACGGCGCGCGAGCCGTGCACGCTGCCGGCGGAGAAGGCGAACCTGTTGGCGAAGAGCACCAGCAGGGGCGTGATGCCGAGCGCAGTGCCAGCCACGATTGCTGCACCGCGCGCGACGGCGCCCAGCCTCAACCGCGCATGCAGTCGCGCGACGTACTCACGCAGTTCCTCGCTCGCGTTCATGTGGAATCCCGCAGCGTGTTGAGGTACCGGCTGGCCACCACGGACTCGGCGACCACTGCCACAAGCAGCAGGCACATAGCGTACCACCAGAGGTCGTGGATCGATTCCGCGTCGGTTCCGGGCGTCGCCGACGCCGACGCCGCGGCCGCGCCGGCGGCGGCCGGGGCCTGGCTGGCCGCCTGCCAGAGCTTGAGCTTGTCGTCGCTGGCCGGCGTCAGGTCGGACTCCAGGCGCGAGACATTGGCGGCCACCAGCTCATGGCGGGAGTCGGCCAGCGTGAGCGTATAGAAACCGGCCGCGGGCAACGGCCAGGTGCGCACAGTCTGCGCCTGGCCCAGATCCAGCGGGTGCGTGCCATCGGGTGCGAGGACGTCGGCGCTGCCGCGTACCGCAGGGTCGGGCCGCAGGTCCACGCTGTCCCCGACGGTCAGGGCGCTGTTGCGTGCGCCCCGGCCGCTCAGGTAGCTGGCCAGCCGGTCGATGAACGCCACGAACTGCGGATGCAGGGGCAGATCGCTCGTCAACCGATCGAAGCCGGTCGCGAACAACAGCACCCGGCCCTTGCCGAGCCGTTTCTCGAGCAGCAGCGGGGTCTGATCGGCGAGGCGCAGAGCCGTCTGCGCCTGCCCGGGGTCCACCCGCGTGACGTAGAAGATCTTGACGCCCTGCCAACCGGACAGGGGTCCAGCCGGCGCATACGCCTCATCCACGGCAGCCACGGCCGTGAAGCGGCCGGCATCCCGCGTGTAGTCATGGGCGCCGAGGATGCGAGCGTCGAAGACCGGGATCCGCCGCTGCTGGGCCGCCGTGGTCCCGGCGCTGATGAACAGGCGGCCGCCCGCCTTCACCCAGTCGGTGAGGCGTGCTTCCGCAGCCGGCGCAAGGCCCGCGACATCGGACAGCACGATGAAGGTGTCGGCGGCGAGATCGCGGTTGCGTAGCTGATCGGCGGTGATCTCATCGAGCGCCACGGCCGCATCGGCCGCCGCTGCCAGCGCCGCACGGAAGTACAGGCCGGTCGCCGCATCGGACCCCTGGTGCACGAACAGCCCGTGGACGCGCTCGCTGCGCTGGATCACGAAGTCGTAGTGGTCGTCGCCGCCGAGTCCATCGGCGCTGTCGATCCGCACGCTGCCGCGGACCATGCCGTAGGGAATCTGGAGGCCCGCGAAGACCACGGAGGCACGTCCCGAAGCGGGAACCCTGACGCTCTGATGGCTCACCGGCTGATCGTTGATCAGCACCGTGACGGTGCGCGTCGCCGCGGGCGTACCGAAGCCGGCGATGGTGGCGATGATGCGCATCTTGGCCGGATCCCAGACCTGCGCCGGAACCGCGACCGATTCCACGGTCCAGTTCGGTGTCGCCGCCGCACCCACCCTGTGCAGCACCAGCGTGACGCCTGGCGGCATGCGCAACTCATCGAAATCCGCGGGCAAACCGCTGGCCTGCATGTCACTGAACAGATGCAGCTCGATCGGCATGTGGGTGCCCGCGGCGAGCGTACGAGCAAGTCCCGCCAGCAGCACGAGGCTGCCTCGCGCGTCGGTCGCCGTAATGCGCTGTAGGGCGCCGGCGAGCACCGCCCCGTCCTGCACCTGCTCGGTGAGCACATCGGCGCGCGAACCCAGCGCCACGACCTGGGCCCGGGTGTCGCGTGGCTTGGCCGCCAGTACCGCGAGCGCGGCCCGGCGCGCGTCCTCCATCCGGGTACCCGCCCGCATACTGAAGGAGTCATCCACCGCCAGTACCAGCAGCTTCTCCGGTGCCACGCCCGGCAGGTGTCCGCGCACGAACGGCTCGGCGAACGCGGCTGCGATCAGCAGCAGGACGGCGACCCGCAGCAGCAGCAGCAACCAGTGATCGATGCGCCGCCGTCGCGTCGTGCTGCGTCGCTGCGGTTCGAACAGCATCAGCGAGCTGAACTGCCGCGGCTGGCTGGCGCTGCGCTTGAGCAGGTGCAGCCACACCGGCACCGCGATCGTGACCGCACCCAGCAGAAATCCCGGCGCCAGCCAGCCCATCAGTCGCGTCCCGTGCGCAGCAGCAGGTACTGCATCAGCGCCTGGTCCAGAGGCTGGTCGGTCTGCAGCAGCTGATAACCGATACCGGCCCGGCGCGCTTCCCGGCCCAGGCCGGCGACGTGGGCATCGATACGCTCGCGGTACCGTCCCTGCACGTAGTCCTGGGAGACTTCCAGCGACGCGCCCGTCTCCGAGTCGATCAGCATCGAGGAACCATCGACCCGGGGTCGCAGTTCCTCCGGGTCCAGTACCTGGAACAGGACCACTTCATTGCCGTGGATCCGCAGCGGCGCCACGGCGCGCACGATGTCGGCCGGCGGCGCATAGAAGTCCGACAGCACCACGACCATGCCGCGCCGGCGCAGGAACGACTGCAGGTGCAGCAGCGGTGCGGCATAGGAGGTGCTTTCCCCGGGCTGCGCGGCCACCAGTGCCGCCAGCACCCGCTGCAGGTGTCCCTGGCGCGTGGCCGGGGCCACGAAATCGCGCACTGTGTTACCGAAGACCACCAGCCCCGTCGCGTCGCGCTGCCGCCGGGTGGCAAGATACGCGAGCGCGGCGGCCATGAAGCGCACGTACGCGAGCTTGGAGACGGCGTGCGAGGTGAAGCCCATGGAACTGCTGGCATCCACCAGCAGCATCAGCTGGCTGTTGGTCTCGCCATGGAAGCGCTTGATGTAGGCGCGGTCCGAGCGTGCGTAGACGTTCCAGTCGACGTGCCGCAGGTCATCTCCCGGCGCATAGGCCCGGTATTCGGCGAATTCCTGGCTGAAGCCGAAGTCCGCGGAGCGGTGCAGCCCGGCGACGAACCCGTCGACCACGGTCGCCGCGACCAGGTCCAGGCCGGATATCGCATTGAGCACCACCGGGTCCAGCAGGTTCTGCACGGCGGAGCTCAAGGGCGGCGCACCTGGCCGAGCATCTGGCGCAGGACCTCGTCCGCCTCGATCCGGTCCGACTGGGCATGGAAGTTCAACAGTATCCGGTGGCGCAGTACCGGCAGCACGTAGGCATCGACGTCATCGAAATCGACATGGTAGTTGCCGCGCGCGAGCGCCCGGGACTTGGCGGCGAGCACGATGAACTGCGCGGCGCGCACGCTGGCGCCGTAGTTGACGTAGCGGCGGATGATCTCCGGCGCCTCCTCGGACTTGAAGCGCGTCGCGCGCACCAGCCGCACCACGTACCGGGCGACCTCATCGCTCACCGGCACCATGCGGATCAGCTGCTGGAACTCCAGCAGTTCGGCAGCCGAAGTCATCGCCGACACGACCGCGGCCTGCGTCGTCGTGGTGCGCTCGATGACCCGCACCTCATGCTCTAGGCTCAGGTAGTCGAGAATGGTATTGAACAGGAACCGGTCCAGCTGCGCCTCGGGCAGCGGATAGGTCCCCTCCAGCTCGATGGGATTCTGGGTCGCGAGCACGAAGAACGGGCTGGGCAATGCGTGTACGGTGCCACGCACGGTGCAGGAGTGCTCCTGCATGGCCTCGAGCAGCGCCGACTGCGTCTTGGGGGGCGTGCGGTTGATCTCATCCGCCAGCACCACGTTGCCGAAGAGCGGGCCCGGGGAAAACGACCAGCGGCGGCGGCCGCTGGTTTCATCGTCCTCGATGATGTCGGTTCCCGTGATGTCCGCCGGCATCAGGTCGGGGGTGAACTGGATGCGGCTGAACTCGAGCCCCAGGGTCCGGGCGATGGTGCGCACCATCAGCGTCTTGGCCGTGCCCGGCAGTCCCGTGATCAGGCAATGCCCGCCCACCAGCAGCGCGGTCAGGATCTGATCCAGAACCTCGTCCTGGCCGACGATCACCCGGCCAACCTGTTCCAGGATCCCGGCCCGTACCGTCTTGAACCGCTCCACGCGCGCCGCGAGTGCGCTGGCATCGAGCTGCGAAATGTCGGTTTGCGTCATCGTGTCCTCTTCGCAGTTTATTGACCGGTCAGTTCCAGCAACAGTTTCTGCGCGGGCTTGAAGTCGGGCGCGACTTCCAGCGCCGCCAGCACCGCGTTCATCGCACAATCGGCATCACCCATGGCATGACAGGCCCGCGCCAGATCGTAACTGGACTGCGCCTTGTCCAGGGGCTGCATCGCCAGCACGGCGTTGAACTCGCGGCGCGCCGCCGCGAAATCCTTCGCCTCCATCAGCAGATCGCCCAACTGGCGGTGCGATTGGGTGTCGAAAACCGGGTCGATGAAATTTATCTGCTCGAGCGTGGCGATCGCCGCCGCCCGGTCCCCGGCCTGGCTCTGCAGCTTCGCGAGCTCTTCGAGCGATGCGGGTTCGCGCCCGCGATGCTCGACGTAGCGCCTGAGGGCACTGATGGCAATCGCGTTCCGGCCTTCGGCGAGCGCCGCCTCGGCCAGCATCTGGTAGGCGTTCGCGTCGAACACGTAGTCCGGATAGAGCGCGATCACCGACTCGCCCTGGTTCAGCACTTCATCGTAGCGGCGGGCCCGCATGGCGCTGACCAGCGCCGCGAGCTGCTTGTGCCAGGCATCGAAACCGCTCACCAGCGAGGCGGTGTCCTGGTAGAGCCATGCCTGGAACTGCGCATCGAAGGCCGCCGGTTCCATGCCCAGGGCGGTCCTGATGGCCTCCGGGGTACTGCGTGGGATCGCGAACTGCCGCACCAGCTCCAGGAGCTTCGCGGCGCCCCAGCGGGATTGGATGTAGTCGCAGATGCGGCCGGCCTCGAAGTAGGACACCAGGACCTGGGTGTCGTACTGCGGATGGATGAATCCCCGATCCAGCTCCGCGACCGGCAGCAGCTTGTGGTCGCGCAGCGCGACGATGATATCCGGCGTGATCGGATCGCCCCACTCGGGCGAGGCCGCGGTTTCCTCGTGTACGGCCAGTCCTTCCGTGAACCAGCGCGGCACGCGGTGGCGCGTCGCCTTGAGGATGAACACGTGGCTCAGTTCGTGCCGCAGCGTGCTCGCCCAGTGGAACTCCCCGGGCTTGCGGCCGGAGGGGCTGTCCATGGCCACCACCTGCCCGAAGGTCACGCCCAGCGCCCCGAGGCCCGGCATCCCGAGGGTGCGCACCGCGAAATCCTCGTGATCGGGATAGACCTCCACCTGCACCGGGCCGTCGAGCTGCATGTGGTACTTGGTCTGGTAGGCCGTGATGGCCTGGGTCAGCACGTCGTGGAAGTACGGGTACAGCAGCTGCGCCTCCTTGCGGTGCAGCTTCAGGATGGTGGTCGAGTCGGTGAAGGTGGCGAAATCCCTGAGTGTATCCAGCAGCCGCAGGCTGTTGACCGTCGCGTCGTTGCGGTAGCCGTTGTCGTAGCACTGCATCAGCTGCTGCCGGGCCTCCTCATCCTGGCCCAGCCGCATCAGGTTGATGCCCAGTTCCGAGCGCGCCGACCACAGGTGCGGAGACAGTTCCAGCGCCTTGCGGTACAGGGCGACGCCGTCCTGGTAGCGCCGGTTGAAGATCAGATGCTCGGCGGCAATGGCATAGCCGCGACCATAGGCGGCATTGATGCCCCGGATCCTGGCCCACCAGGCATCCCCGGAACGATCCGCCAGGATCTCGATGACCGCGTGCAGCGCCATCGCATCCAGTGCCTCCGGATCGAGCGCCAGCGCCGTATCGGCCTCCTTGCCGGCGATCTCGGGCTGGTCATCCTGCAGTGCCAGCTCCGCCAGCAGCTCGTGGGCGGGCGCGAGCTTCGGATCCACGGCCAGCGCCTGCTGTGCCCAGCTCACGGCCTTGTCGTCGAACCCATCGGCGCTGACCCGAGCCAGGCCGAGCAGCGCCTGTGCGTCGCGCGGATCGCGCTGCAGGGCTTCCCTGAACAGCCCGGCGGCATCGACGCTGTTGAAGCGCTCGTGCAGCAGCTCGCCCCAGCGTGTGCGGTACAGCGCATTGGCGTCCGCCTGCGCCACGGCCGCGCGGAACTCGGCATTGGCGGCATCGTACCGGTCGAGTCCCCAGTCGCCCTCGGCGCGCAGGTACGGCGCATTCGCGCGCGTCAGAGCCATGAAGCACTTCTGCGCCATCGTCTCCTGGCCGTGCAGCCGTTCCTGCAGGCATTGCCGTACTTCGGCCGGCGGTGCCGCTGCCTGTGACGGCGCCACCATCGGCACGACGAGACTTAAGCCGCAGAGCACCGCGGCCCGCCGCACCATCCGCTGCACCTTCGTCACTTGTCCAGCTCCTGCTGCACTTTGGCCAGCGCCACCAGGGCCTGGGTCAGCTGCGAGCGGTAATCCTCCGGCGACATCGCCGCCCGCTGGTACTTGAGCAGATCGATTTTCTGTTCCAGCTGTTCCTTCTGCTTGAGCAGTGCCAGCTTGGCCGGATCCGAACTCGTGGTGGCGGTGCCGCCCAGCCGCACCAGCGCAAAGGATGCCAGCATCCGCCCGGCATCGCCGTCGGCACTCGCCGTGCGCACCGGTTCGGAGCGTCCGCCCTCTTCGAATACGGCGTGCTCGGTCGCGAGGCGCTTTTCCGTTTCATAGAACGCCGCGGTCTTGCGGGCGGCGTAGGAGAAGGCCTCCAGCGCCGTGATGACCTGGTTCTTGTCGGTATCGGCACCGGGATCCTGCAGTGCCTCCACCCAGTACCGCGCGAATACCGTGGCATTCTTTTCGGTGCCCGTCTTGGTGGCCGCCACCACCACCCGGTCGTGGCGCTGCAGCGCCTTCACCGAGCCGCCGCTGGCGCTGGTGGTGTTGACGATCAGCTGCCGGCTTGCCGGAATGCGCTCGCACCAGCTGGCCAGCTGTTCCGCGGACAGGTCGGGACCCGGAAGGTTGAACTTGTACTGCGTGCCATCGAAGCTGCCATGACCGACGAGGGTGATGACCAGCACGTCATCGGGGTGCGCCTGATCGGCGATATCGCGCAGAACCTGCTGCAGATGCCCGCGGGTCGCCTGGGCACCGGACAGTGTCGTCACATGTGCGCCGGGTCCGGTCTGCCTGGCGATGCGGTCCAGGTCCGCCGCCAGCGCCTCGAAGCGTTGCTCGTAGTCCGCTTCGCCCCCCAACCCCGCCACGTTCACGAAGTAGCTGTCCGCGCGCGCCAGCGGGCCACCGGCGCAGAGCGCGCACAGCGCCATGCCGATGAGCCTTTTCATACCACACCCCAGCGCCGTCGCAGCAGCCACTCGCACAGGGGCAACAGCATCAGCAGCAGGAACACCGCCGGCATGTTCCACAGGTCCTGGAATTTCTGCACCGAGACGCCGGCATTGGAGAACGGGATGGCGCGCGCCAGCGCCGCCAGGTCGTCCACCTGCCAATACCGGCCGCCGGTGTCGGCGGCGAGGGACTTCAGCAGATCGACGTTCTGGGCGGTGTGGAAATTCTCGGCGACGCCGTCCTCGCGCTGGAACGCGACGGTGTCATGGCCGGCGCCGAGAGACCCCTGAGTGGCGGTGAGGTCCGCCACGTACATCCCCACGGCCGGCGCCGTCCAGTCGGTCTGGTACCGGCCCGGCTGGCCGGGGACCGGACGCAGCGCGACGTCCGCCTGCAGGCGATCGGGTCCGATCAGATGCGCGTTCACGACGGCGTCAGTCGCCGGCAGGTAACTGCGGTCGCGCACATCGGCGAGCAACTGCACGTGACCGTCATCCTGCAACGTGCTCGCCGACACCTGCGCGCTGAGCTGACCGCGGGTATCGGACACCAGCCAGTGCAGCAGCTGGTGCCAGAACACCGAGTGGGTCGGGTCGCCGAGCGGCAGGCTCATCTGCCAGCGCCAGGTGCCGCCGGTCGCCAGCACGGCCGTGCGCCCGCGGCCGTAATTCTCGGTGACCAGCAACGGCATGCTGCGGCCCGCGACGTGCATCTGCGCAAGTTCGACGGCCCCCGGCTTCGCGACGCCGGGATTCTGGAAGTCGGCCAGTTGCGGCAGCCTGTTCCACAGCGCCATATTGGCCGTGCGGTCATCCAGCAGGCGCGTCACCGGACTGTCGGCGCCGGCGGCGGTCAGACTGACGCTGGCGTTCTCCCGGCGAAAGGTGCTGCCGATCATGGGCAGCGTCACCGGCAGCAGCTCGTTCAGCTGCGATCCGCCCCAGACCCCGTCGGCGAGCGCCTGACGGCCGCCCAGGAACAGCAGTCCCCCGCCGCGACGGTCGACGAACTCGCGCATCAGCGCCTGCTGCGCGGCATTGAAGTAGCCGGCATCCACCGAGCCCATGATGATGCCGTCGTAACCGAACAGGTCTTCGGGCCGGGTGGGGAAGCCGTCGGCCAGTTCCAGGCCGTCCTTCACCCCCTGCCGGTAGATCTTGTTCTCCGTCGTGCGCAGCATCGACACCAGCTGCACCGCCTTGTCATCGTCCTCGGCGCGACGGATGAACTTGTACTCCCAGCGCGGCTCACCCTCCACGTACAGGATCCGCCGTGGGCCGGATTCGACGTTCACCAGGCGCGTGAGCTCGTTGTTGCGGGTATTGGTTTCGCCCGCCAGCGCCGACACCGCGAAGCGCAGGATCCTCGGGCCGGCGTCGGGAAGATCGAAAGTCAGCTCGGCGCTCGCCGTCGCACCATCGGCGCCCAGCACCAGGTCGCGGGTCGCGAGCAGTCGGGCGGCGTCCCGGACCGTGACATTGACGTGTCGTGCGGCAAAGCCCGACTGCGACACCTCCACCATCGCCGTGACCCGCGAATGCGCCAGCGCGCGCGCCGTCAGCGCCACGTTCTGCAGCTCGATGTCTCGCGGCACGCGCGTCGCGCCGAAACCCACGGTGTGCACGGCGATGTGCCGCTGCCGCAGGGCCTCGATGGTGCTGCGATCGATCCGGCCACCGTTGTCACCACCGTCGGACAGCAGCACGATGGCGCCGACCGGCACGCTTGCGGTGTCGCTCGCGAACTGGTCGAGCACGGCGCCGATGTGGGTCGCGGGTCCGGTGGCGGTCAGTGTCGCGGCAGGACCGCTCAATCGCACCAGGCTCGAGTCGAACCGGTAGAGGCGGGTCTGGAAATTGCGCCCGAGGGTATTCAGCCAGTCACCCCGCAGGGCCTGCGTCGCCTGCTGCAGCCGCGTGCTGCCGTTGTCGGCGATACCCATGCTGCGCGAGTCATCGACCAGCACGGCGATGATGTTGGCCTGCGGGACCAGTTCGTTGATGGCGACCGCGGGCCGCCACAGCAGCACCATGACGGCGGCCGCGAGCGCCCATTGCAGCAGCCAGATCAGCGGCAGTCGCCAGCGGTGGGCCGATCGGGTATCCGCGGCGCGCCGGCCGCGCATCAGACCCGCCAGCAGCACGCCGACCAGCACCACCCCGAGCACCAGCAGCCAGCGCGGCCAGGCACTGCGCAGCAGCAGCTGTCCATGCAGGAACACGGCCGGCGGGTACTTGAACAGCCATTCGAACATCGCTGTCAGTGCGTCATGCCGTAGATGATGTAGTTGATGCCGATGCGAAACGCCATGGAGGAGAAATTCTCCGGATACTCGGCGATGTCGGCCCATTCCCAGGCATCGCCCAGATGCATGTTGTGGCAGATCGCGACCACGATGCGGCCCTTGTCGTCGCGGATCGCGCGCCATTTCGGCACGTAGCCGTCCTTCTCGTAGGTGCGCCCGGTGTTCACGTACTGCTCGCCCGGAATCTGGAACCGGTTCGACAGATCGAACAGCACGTGGAAGATCTCGTCGCTGTCGGGAAGATCCTCGACCGGACGATCCGGGAACACCTGCCGCATCCCCGCCATGAAGCGGTCCCAGTCCTCGGTACCGTGGAAGTCATCGACCATCAGGAAGCCGCCCTTGAGCAGATATTCGCGCAGGCGCTTGGCCTCGGCGTCCGTGAAGGTCCAGTTGGCCACCTGGACGGCGTACACCCAGGGATAGTCGTAGATCTTGTCGCTGTCGAGGTCGACCACCTGTTCGTACGAGCGCATCTGGATGCGGGTGAGCCGTTTCAGGGCCTCGAGGAACTGGCGGTCGGCCTTGGGGTAGTCGCGTGACCAGCCCGAGAAGCCGCCGTAGCCGAATCCGAATCCCCGACCACCGCCGTAGTCGTTCGCCGAGGTATATCGCAGCCGCGACCAGTAGAACTCCGCCTTCTCGGGGCCCTGCTCCACGGCGTCGTAGTCCTGTTGCGAATGGGCGTGATCGACCCACAGCCATCCGCACAACGCCGTTGTGACGAGCACGATTTGCCGCCAGGGGCCTCGGATTCGCATGATCGCCGCCCTCGCCGTGGAACCTGCGTCGCCAGTGTAGCGAGTTGCCCCGGCCAACGGTGTGCCTCGACCTGCGCCGGCCGGTCACAAGCCGCTTGTCCCGGCGGGCATGACATGCCACCATTTTTCACCTGACAACGCCTTGCACCGCACATGAGACGCCGCGATTTCGTCACACTGGCTGCAGCGACACTGGGCCAGGCCGGCGCCGGTGATCTACGGGCGCAGGCCGGGCATGCGGGTGCCATGGACATGGGCGCATCCGACCCCGGCCCGCATGCACCGCCCGCGGACGTGACGTTGCGGATCGCACCGATCGCGGTGGAGGTCGCCCCGAGCCGCTTCATCAGCACCGTGGGCTATAACGGTACCTCGCCCGGGCCGGTACTGCGCATGCGCGAGGGCAAGCCGGTCACGGTCGATGTCATCAACGACTCGGACGCGGCCGAGCTGGTGCATTGGCATGGGCTGTTCCTGCCCTCGCAGCTCGATGGCGCCGAGGAGGAAGGCACGCCGCCGATCCCCCCCGGCGCGCGGCGACGCTATCGCTTCACGCCGCAACCGGCGGGCACCCGCTGGTATCACTCCCACGCCATGGCGATGGGCGACCTGCATCGCGGTTCGTACACCGGGCAGTACGGGTTCATCGTCGTGGAGTCCGGGCGGGATGCCGGCGGCTACGATCAGGAAGTGTTCCTGGCCATGCGCGACTGGGAGCACTTCTACACCGACCAGTTCGTGGACATGGATGACCAGGACGCGCCGGGTCCGCAGCCCGAGAAACCCGCGAAGCTCGACACCCGCCCGAACGGGCTGGAAGTCATGAGTCAGCTGTACTCCATCAACGACAAGGCGCTGCGCGCCGGTGAACCCATCCGGGTGCGCCCCGGAAGTCGCGTGCTGATGCATCTGCTCAATGCGAGCGCGGTGGAGAACCGTACGATCGCGCTGCCCGGTCACGAATTTCACGTGCTGGCACTGGACGGCAATCCGGTGCCCACGCCGCGCCCGGTGAAGGTGCTCACTCTCGGGCCGGGGGAACGGATCGATGCCATCGTCGAGATGAACCAGCCGGGAGTGTGGATCCTGGGCGCCATCGACGACGCCACCCGCCAGGGTGGGCTCGGTGTGGTCGTGGAATACGCGGGGCAGCACCGCCCGCCCCAGTGGGCGCCGCAGCCCGGTATCTACTGGGACTACACCGTCTTCGGCCGGGCACCCTCGGCGAAACCACCCGCGCAGACCATCGAGATGGTCTTCGAAAAGGAGCCCGGCGGCGCGCGGCCCTTCAATTTGTACAAGGTCAACGGCAAGGCCTATCCGCACGACCGTGAGTTCGTGCTGCAGCAGGGCCATCGTTACCGGCTGCTGTTCAGGAACCGCACCGACGACGCCCACCCGCTGCATCTGCATCGGCATCGGTTCGAACTGGCGGACGTGAACGGCAAGCCCACCGGCGGCATTCTCAAGGATACGGTCATCGTTCCCATGTACGGCCGGGTCGCGGTGGATTTCACGGCCGACCAACCGGGTCTGTCGCTGTTCCACTGCCACATCCAGCATCACATGGACTTCGGCTTCAAGGCACTCTTCCGGTACGCTTGAGCCGGTGCGCACCGCTGCCGGGCGCATCGATGCACCAGAACCATACTTTGTGCGGTAAAGTTAAAGCCCTATGAATGTCACCCGTGATGCCGCGCGGGCGCTGCTGCGCCCCGCAATGGCCCTTGTCCTGACTCTGGTCATTGGCACCGCCCGCGCGGCGCCCTGGGCCGAAGTCGGCGATGCGCAGCTGCGTTCGGACATCGAGACGCTGGCCAATGCGGGAGTCATCGACAATCTCACGACGCAATGGCCGGTGCCATGGACGCGGATCCTGGACCGGTTGAGCGCCAGCGGCGTCCTGAACAGCCAGCCGGGGTACGTGGTGGATGCCGCCAACCGCATCCGCCTGCAGGCGGCGGGCCAGATGACGCAGGACACTTCGAGCTTTTCGGCCTACTTCGATGGCACGAACGCACCTGAAGTCGTGCGGGGATTCGACGCCCTGGGACGTCAGAACGTGCAGACGCAGGGAACGCTGGCGTGGAACGGCACTTCGACTTTCGTGCAGCTGTCGGCCGGCATCAAGTCGCACGATCACTTCGACAGCGAGACGGTGATGCTCGACGGCACCTATATCGCCAGGCAGATCGGCGGTGCCGCCGTGTATCTCGGCGAAATGACCCACTGGTGGGGTCCGGGATGGATCTCGGCGCTGTCGATGTCGAACAATGCCGTGCCGATTCCGCAGATCGGCATTTCGCGCATCGACACCAGCCCGTTCAAGACGCGGTGGCTGTCGTGGCTGGGGCCATGGCAGGCCGAGTTCTTCTTCGGCGTACTCGACGGGGACCTGCTCCCGAAACACACCTTCGTGGATGGCCTGCGGTTCAACTTCAATCCGCTCCGGGGACTGGATATCGGTCTGGAGCGCATGGACGAATCCTGCGGCCGCGGTCATCCCTGCAATCCGGCCAATTACTTCAACCTCAGCAACAGCGACACCAGCCCGAGCAAGACCAATGACCAGGGCGACTTCGACATCAAGTACAGCCGCAAGCTGGGCGCGATCGATCTGTCCGCCTACGTGCAGCTGATGAACGAAGACTCCAATCCGTTCTGGCATTCGGGGACCAGCCACCTGTTCGGTGTCACCGGGTGGGTCCCCTTCGGGGACACCCGGGTGCGCATCACGGCTGAATTCACGGACACCGTTCCGACCGAGCAGATCTTCGGCTTCGGCGATTACTTCTACGGCTTTGCCTACAACGACTACAAGTACCCGGGAGGCATGCGCAACCTCGATCGGGCCCTGGGCTTCAGCCTGGACAGCGATGGCAAACTGGAGACGCTCCAGGCGAGCTGGCTGGGCGCGCACAGGATCACCTGGATGCTGACCTATCACCACGCGGATCTGAACGTCGCAGTCCCCGCGGCGGCGTATGCCGCGAATCTCTACAGCACCATCAACTTCGTAAGTTCGGCACCGGTCGCCATCAGCATCGGCCAGGTGCGCGCGAGCTTTCCGCTCAACGCAAACTTCAGCATCGATGCCGAGGTGCGCTATTCGAGCGATCAGCCGCGTCCGGACCATGGCCCACAAGGGGCCGGTGAACTGCGCATCCGATACGGCTACTGAGTACCCGGCCGAGGGTCACTTCGCCGGGGTCGCGAACTCCTGGTCCCAGTACAGGCCCCGGCGGGTCCCCTGCCCTGGCGCATAGGCGACGCCCATCTCCACGAACCGTGGGTCCATGATGTTTTCGCAGTGGCCGGCGCTGTGCAGCCATCCCGACACGACTTCGTCGGCGGTCGCGGGGCCATAGGCGATGTTTTCCCCGACCAGCGATGCGCGGTACCCCGTGGCGCGCAGGCGATCCGCGGGCGATTGACCGCGCAGATCGACGTGTTCGAAATAGTCGTGCTGCGCCATGTCCAGGGCGTGTCCGGCGGCGACGCTCGCGAGCATGGCCGACATGCGCAGCGGCGGCGACGGTGCGAGCGTGCGGTCGCCACAGCGCGTGCCGTGGGCGCGCACGGCATTGACTTCCTCGAGGACGCGCGATGCCACACCGGCGGTCTGCAGCGGCAGGGGCGGGTGCGAGTGCGGCACCGGCTTGCGCGGCCCTGCCGTCGCCAAGACGATCCAGTACTGGCGGCCGCTGCGATAGACGCCCACGTCCTGAAGCGATTCCGTCGCCAGCGCGCGGCAGCGCGTCTGCCGCAGACTGCGCAGGATCGCATCGTCCGGACCGCTCAGGCGCAGACCTACCGCCGAGTCGGTCTCGTAGCCGCTGCCCATGGCCGCGCGCAGGGGTGAGCCGCCCGCCGACCACAGCAGGGCGGCCCGGTCGAGGCGCGCGTTATGTTGCAAGGGCCGCAGCGCCGGCATGACTCCGGCACAGCCGCTGACGCGCAGCAGCTGCAGGGTGGATACGGGATCGGCCCGGCTCGCAGGGCCGCAGAGCATGCAGCCCAACATCACCAGGCAACCGGCAGCAAGGGACGAAATGGGTTTCATGGGCATCGCAACGCACAGCTTGCGTCACGGATGACGCAGCGGGCCGGAACGCGATCACAGTTGCACGTCGTCCAGACCCTAAGTAGACTTACGATCATGGGTAGGCAGATTCGCGATGTACGGATGTCCCTGCAGACGCTGCGGGTCCTGGAGGCGTTTCTGGAGGATCCCACCCGGGAACTGGCCGGCGCCGATGTACAGAAACGCGGGCACCTGGCCTCCGGCATGCTGTATCCGATACTGATGCGGCTGGAGACGGCCTGCTGGTTGGTCAGCCGCTGGGAGGCCGTCGATCCGGCTCACGTCGGTCGTCCGCGCCGCCGCCTGTACCGTCTGACACCCAGTGGACTTGCCCGTGCAAGCGGAGTCTTCGCCAGCTTCGGTCGAGGAGTTCCAGCATGACAACGCATGGTGATCTGGCATACCGGTTGATCCTGCGGGCGGCCCGCAGTACCCTTCCCACCCTCGCCGCGCGGCTGGAAGAGGAGTGGCTGGCGGATCTGGCAACCCGCGCGGACACCCTCGCGCGACTGCGCCTCGCCGTCGGCTGCTGGTGGGCCACTGGCGTCATCACCCGCGACTGCGCGATGCCGCAGGTTGCCGTCTCGGGCATCGGCGGCGGGGTGCGCGCGCTGCTCGACGGTGCGCACCAGGGCTTTCCGCAGCTGTCCCGACGCACCCTCGCCTTCCTGGCCATCGCCGGCGTGCATCTGCTGCTGATCTACGGGATCACCCTGGGACTTGGCCAGCACGGCGCGCGCCCGCTCACCAGCCAGAGCCAGGTCTCCTTCATCCAGGAAACAGCCCATCGGGATCCCCCGCCGCCGCCCCTGCATCCGCTGGTTCTCAAACGGCCAACGTTCCATGACCTTCCGCCGGTCGTTCCGGAGATCCGCGTAGCGCCCGACGCAGATCCCGGGCACGAGCTTCAGGTTCCCCAAAACGGGGAGACCAGGAGGCCGCCTGCGGCGCCGCCCGCGGTCGTGACCCCGGGCGGTCCCGGTGCCGGCTTCCCGAACACCGATGACTTCTATCCGGTTGCCGCGCGGCGCCTCGGACAAACCGGAACGACCATCGTGCGGGTCTGCGTCGATCCCCGCGGCCGGATCGGGACACTACCGGCCGAGCACCCAGGACGGCGCCGCCGTGGATTCCTGCTACGCCTTCCGGATCCGCTTCAGGCTGGAGTGACCGGCGTCTGGGTGGGGGGGAAGGCAAAGGCCACCGCAATGGCCACGACACCCCCGAGCAGCGTTGCGAAGATGCGGTGCTCGGCCGTGGCCAGCACCATGCCGGTACTGAGCGAAATCAGCAGCACGATGGTGGCGGTGATACCGGCCGTCACGAAGACATAACTCGCCTTCTGCAACGCGAACGCCAGCGCGGCGGTGATGGACAGCGCCGCGACCAGCGGTCCCGGCGCGCCGTGGGTCAGGTCGACGAACAGCGTGGCCAGCACGCAGCCGAGGATGGTGCCGGAAAAGCGGGCCACCCCGCGCACCTGCGTTTCCCGCAGCCCCGGTTTCAGGACCAGCATCGCGGTCATCGGCGCCCAGTAGCTGTTCGACCAGTGCAGCGCCCGCGCCGCATACAGGGAAATCACGATGCATACCGCGGCGCGCAGCCCGGCAAGCCAGGGGCGCGCGTGCGCCTGCGGTGGCTTTGGCGCAGCGGGGGGCAGCAGGGGATCCACCTGCAGCAGCGTCGTCAGCACGAGGACCACCCCCACCTGCGCCGCCCCGCCGAGAAAGATGACGCCCGCGCGTGCCGCTGCCTCGGTCAGGTTCCCCGGATAGGCCCCCGCGACCAGCAATGCGATGACCGACTGCAGCACGACCCACCACAGATCATCGTCAATGAGGGCCAGCACCGCGCAGGCGGCCGCGGTCGCACCGGAAAACAGCAGCAATATCCACAGCCTGCCGCCTGCGCAGGAGCCTGCAAACGCCGCGACGGCCATGCAGACGGTCGCGGCCGCCATGGCCCCCCAGCGGCGTCCATACAGAGCCCGGGACGCCCCGAAACCCACTGAAATCGCGGCGCCGGCGGCAATGCTGGCCGCGAGCCGGGCGCGCAGCAGCGAGCCCCCCACCAGAATCAGGGGTATGGTGGGCAGACATACGACCAGCTGCTGCCAATGAAACGGCCGCAGGCCGCGATTGACCCATCGGGGAATGTTCGAAAAGGCAGCCTGTCCCTGGAACGTGTTCATCGCTGTGGCGCGCCCGGAGAGATTCGAACTCCCGACCCTCAGGTTCGAAGCCTGATGCTCTATCCAACTGAGCTACGGGCGCTTTTGGTGCGGGCGGATGCCGGCATGATCATAGGCTATCGAATTCCCGGCCGGATTGGGACCCGCCCCGCCGAAATCGCTTAATATGGGCGTCCGGGCCTGGGTACCCGGATGTGGCCAATTCTTACATTATTACTGGGGGTTCTATATGAAGTTGCGTTCCACCGTGCTGGCCACCTCGCTGGCCGTTGCCGCGTCGCTCGTCGCAGCGCAGGCCTCGGCCGCCGGTTGCACCTATCCCAAGGCGCCGGACAAGATCCCGGATGGCACCACGGCCTCCAAGGAAGAGATGATCGCCGGCATGAAGGCGATGCGCGCCTACAACGATCTCATCAAGCAGTACACCGACTGCCTCAGGAGCGAGCATGACGCGCAGGTCGCCAAGATCGACCCGAATCTCGCCCAGGACAAGAAGGACGCCCAGAAGGCCGAGCTCGACAAGGTGCTGGCGCAGAAGAACGATGCGGCGGTGGATGAAGCGCAGGCCGTGACCGGACGTTTCAACGATCAGATCCACGCCTACAACGACAAGCACAAGAGCTGAACGCTGCCTGGCGGCGGCGCCTCCCTCGATTCCACTCGTGACCCCACCGGCAACAGCGCAGACGCCGAGCCCCGACCCAGGATTCCTGGCACCGGCCGAGGCGGAGCGGCTCATCGGCGAAAACCTGAGCTGTCTGCCGATCGAGTCGCTGCCGCTGGTGCAGTGCGCGGGCGCAGTGCTGCGCGAGAACATCTACGGCGAACGCGATCAGCCGCCCTTCGACCGCGTCGCCATGGACGGCATTGCCCTCGACAGCGCCGCGGTGCGCGAGGGCCAGCGCAGCTTCGCCATCGAAGCGGTCCAGGCCGCCGGGGATCCGCAGCTCACGTTGAGCCGGCGCACGGGCTGCATCGAGGCCATGACCGGCGCGGTGCTGCCCGCCGGCTGCGACAGCGTCGTGCCGGTGGAGGACATTTCCGTCAGTGCCGGTATCGCCCGACTCCGGGACGATGTGGGCGTAGCGCCCTGGGACAATATCCACCGGCGCGGCAGTGACGCCCGGCAGGGAGCACTGTTGCTGGAAGCGGGCACCCGCCTGAGCCCTCCGGAGGTGGCGATCGCCGCCGGTGCCGGGATGGCCCGGGTCCGGGTCAGCGCCCAACCCATGCTGGCGGTGCTTTCGACCGGTAACGAGCTCATCGAGCCCGGCGAGGCGGTCCTGCCGCACCAGGTCCGGCGCTCGAACGTCTACGGCGTTATCGCCGGCCTGCGCCGCCACGGCTTCCAGCGGGTCGCCGACGACCATGTCCGGGACGACCCGGAGCAGATGCGCGCCCGCCTGAAGCAGCACCTGGACACCCATGATGTGCTGATCCTCAGCGGTGGGGTCTCGATGGGCCGCTTCGACCTCGTGCCGCGCCTGCTGACCGAACTGGGCGTACGCATGGTGTTCCACAAGGTGGCGCAGCGGCCGGGCAAGCCGCTGTGGTTCGGGGTGGCGCAGTCCGGGCCTGCGGTTTTTGCGCTGCCCGGCAACCCCGTGTCGACGCAGGTGTGCCTCAGCCGCTACGTGATCCCGGCCCTGTTGTCCGCCATGGGGGAGACCCGCGCCGCCGTGCGCCGGATCCCGCTGTCGGCCCCGGTGACCACCACGACCAAGTTCGTGCAGTTCATTCCCGTATGTACCGAAGTGGACGACTGGGGCCGGGACTGGGCCGTGCCGCGCGGGACCAACGGCTCCGGTGATTTCACCTCGCTGGCCGGCACCGATGGCTTCGTGGAACTGCCGCCCGGACCGAATACCTTCCCGAAGGGCTTCGTCGCCCGCCTGTTTCGCTGGTAGTTGCCCATGACCGCAAAGGAAATCATCGTTCCGCTCAATGCACCACGCCCGCGTGACCGGCTGCAGCGGCCGCTGCGGGATCTGCGCATTTCGGTCATGGACCGCTGCAATTTCCGCTGCCCGTACTGCATGCCGCGCGAGCAGTTTCACGACGCCTACCGGTTCCTGAAATCCTCGCAGCGGCTCTCGTTCGAGGAGATCCTGCGCCTGGCACGCCTGTTCGTCGCCCAGGGCGTGCGCAAGATCCGCCTCACCGGCGGCGAACCGCTGCTGCGCGCGAACCTCGCCGACCTCATCGGCGATCTCACGAGCATCGCGGGCATCGAGGATGTGGCCCTCACGACCAATGGCATCCTGCTCGCCCGCCATGCGGCCGAATTGAAGGCCGCGGGCCTGAATCGGATTACCGTCAGTCTCGACAGCCTCGACCCGGAGATCTTCGCCCGCATGAGCGGCGGCTTCGGCGGCGTCGAGGAAGTACTGGCCGGCATCGAGGCCGCGCAGCGCGCCGATCTCATGCCCATCAAGGTCAATGCCGTCATCCAGCGCGGCATCAACGACCATACCGCGCTCGATCTCGTGGATCGCTTCCGCGGCACGGGCGTGATCGTGCGTTTCATCGAGTACATGGACGTGGGCAACCGCAACCACTGGGAAGCGGATCGCGTCGTGCCTTCCAGGGAACTGGCCGAGGCGATCAATGCGCGCTGGCCCATCGAACCCCTGGAGCGCAACTACCGCGGTGAAGTGGCCCGTCGCTACGGTTTCACGGATGGCCGCGGCGAGGTCGGATTCATCTCCTCGGTCACGCAGGCGTTCTGCGGCGATTGCTCGCGCGCGCGGCTGTCCTCCGACGGCGCCCTCTATACCTGCCTGTTCGCGGCGCAGGGCGTCAGCCTGCGTGATCCACTGCGCGCCGGCGCCACCGACGATGAGCTGGCGGAGATGATCCGGGCCATCTGGTCGGGCCGCCAGGATCGCTACAGCGAACTGCGCGCGAACCTGCGCCAGGCGAGCGGCGATCACACCAAGGTCGAGATGTACTACATCGGCGGTTGACCATGGCATCGGGACTGACGCACCTCACCGCCCGCAATCGACCCACCATGGTCGACGTCGGCGACAAGGAGATCACGCGCCGCACGGCCACCGCGGAGGCGCACATCCGCCTGCCGCGCAGCGTGCTGCTGGCCCTGCGACGCTCGGGTCACCGCACCAAGAAGGGACCCATTTTCGATACCGCCATCATCGCGGGCGTCATGGCCGCCAAGCGCACCTCGGAGCTGATCCCGTTCTGCCATCCCCTGTCCCTGGACAACTGCAAGCTGGAGGTGGGCGCCACCCCCGGCGGCATCCGCATCGTCTGCACGGCCTCGGTACAGCACCGCACCGGGGTGGAGATGGAGGCCATGACCGGCGCCACCGTCGCCGCCCTGACCGTCTACGATATGTGCAAGGCCCTCTCCCATGACATCGAGATCACGGCGGTGCGGCTGATGGCCAAGACCGGCGGCAAACGCGATTTCAGCCGCCGTTCGACCGGGCGGCCCTCGCGGCCGTAAAATGTCGTCATGACTCCCCCTCTCTACGGTCTGGTCCTGGCCGGGGGCCGAAGCACGCGCATGCAGCGCGACAAGGCGACGCTGCCTTACCAGGGCCGCTACCAGCTCGACCGGGCCATGGACCTGATCCAGCCGTGCGTGGCACGGGCATTCGTGTCCGTGCGGTCCGACCAGCGCGAGGATGCCGCGCGGGCCCGCTACCCACAGATCCTCGATACCCACGAGGGATTGGGACCCATCGCGGGGATCGCGGCTGCGCAGGCGCTGCATCCCGATGCCGCCTGGCTGGTGCTCGCCTGCGACCTGCCGCACCTGGATGCCGGCACGCTCGGGCATCTGCTGGCGCACCGCGACCCGGCGCGGATCGCGACCGCCTACCGCTCCGCCCATGACGGTCTGCCCGAGCCCCTGTGCGCCATCTTCGAGCCTGCCAGCGCGGCGGCCGTGCTCGCCTGGATCGGCGCGGGCAAGACCTGTCCGCGCAAGTTCCTGATCCGGTCCGATCCGCTGCTGCTGGAGCAGCCGCATCCGCAGGCGCTCGACAACATCAACACCCCTGCGGAGTATCGGGCCGCCGGCGATACCCTGCTCTCGATGCAAGGACGGGATCCGATGCAGATCAAGGTTCAGTATTACGCCATCCTGCGCGAGCAGGCCGGGCGCAGCGAGGAAACGGTCGCCACCGCGGCGCGCACGCCGCGCGACCTGTATTCCGAGCTGCAGCGCCGCCACCCGTTCTCACTGGGCGCCGAGAGCCTGCGGGTGGCCATCAACGCCGAATTCAGCGACTGGTCGCAGCCTCTGGCCGAAGGCGATGCCGTGGTGTTCATTCCGCCGGTGGCGGGCGGCTGATGGCGTCATCCAGGTCCATGAGGTTCTTCGGCTTCGCCCGTACTGCCATCGACACCGAGGCCGAACGCCGCCGGGTGCTCGATCCCGCCTGCGGCGGCTACGCCGCCTTCGAGGGCTGGGTGCGGGACCACAACGAAGGCCGGCAGGTGCGGCACCTGGAATACGAGGCCTTCGAACTGCTGGCAGCCAAGGAAGGCGAACGCATTCTGGCCGAGGCCGTGGAGCGCTTCGGCGTCGAACATGCGGCCTGCGTCCACCGCGTGGGCGATCTGGCACTCGGTGAGATGGCCGTGTGGGTCGGGGTGAGCGCGCGTCATCGGCAGGAAGCCTTCCTTGCCTGCCGCTACATCATAGATGAGGTGAAGCATCGGGTCCCCATCTGGAAGAAGGAACACTACGTCGATGGCGACTCGGGCTGGGTGAACTGCGAGCGCTGCGCGGCCGTCGTGCACGAGCACGCTCCTCACCAGGGACATGATCATCACCACGATCACCGGCACGATCATGAACCCACGTTGCCCACGGCCGGTGCGGTGCGCCCGACGGCCGATTACTCGCGTCAGCAGGCATTGAAGGAAGTGGGTGCCGCCGGCCAGGCCCGGCTGCGTGCCGCGCGGGTGCTGGTCGTCGGTGCGGGCGGACTGGGTGTCCCGGTGCTCAGCTACCTCGCCGGTGCCGGGGTCGGACGCATCGGCATCGTCGACGGCGACCGGCTCGAGGCCTCCAACCTGCACCGCCAGCCGCTGTACAGTTTCGGTTCCGTGGGCCAGCCCAAGGCGCAACTGGCGGCCGATCGGCTGCGGGCGCTCAATCCCGAGGTGGATGTCCAGATCTACGGCCTGCGTCTCACGGGACACAATGCCGCCGAGATCGTCACCGGCTGGGATCTGGTGATCGACTGCAGCGACAACTTCAGCACCAAGTTCCTGATCAATGACGTGTGCGTGACGGCCCGCAAGCCCGCCATTCTCTCGAGCATCTATCAGTACGAAGGCCAGCTGCAGGTCATCCGCCCGGATGCGCAGGGCGCCTGCCTGCGCTGCATCTGGCCCGAGGCCACCCGCGATGGCCTGGTCGGCAACTGCGCCGAAGCGGGAGTCCTGGGACCCGTTCCGGGTGTATTCGGCAGCCTGCAGGCCCTGGAGGCCCTGAAGATCCTGCTCGACCTGCCGGGGCAACTGGGGGATGAGCTGCTGGTGATGGACCTGCTCACGCTGCAGGTTTCGCGCATGAAGGCCCGGCGCGCCCGGGCCTGCGCCGCGGGTTCCTGCACCCGGATCCCGGCCATCCCGGGTCCGGATGCGCAGCTACAGGTGCGGTTCGCTTCGCTGCAGCTGGCCCAGGCCGCCGGCTATACCGTGGTCGACATCCGCGAGCCGGCCGAGATCGCCGCAGAACCGGCTCCAGGTGCGAACGTGCGCCTCATTCCCATGCAGCAATTGCTGCGCGCCGACGCCGCGCTCGCGCCGCATGAAAAGTACCTGCTGGTGTGCGCCACGGGCCGCCGCAGTCTCGCGGCCGCACAGACCCTGCACGATCGCGGCTTCAGGCAGGTGGCCTCGCTCCAGGGCGGCGTCGCGGCGCTGCCGAAGCAACCGCAGCCGGCCTGACCGCCGGGACTAGGGGCGCACCTGCCCGGTGCCGCGCACCACGTACTTGTAGCTGGTGAGCTGCTCCACGCCCACCGGACCGCGCGCATGAAAGCGGTCGGTGGAGATACCGATCTCGGCACCCATGCCGAATTCACCGCCATCGGCGAACTGCGTGGAGGCATTGTGCAGCACGATCGCGCTGTCCACCTGCTTCAGGAAGCGGGCCGCGGTTGCCGCGTTGCCCGTGACGATGGACTCGGTGTGCGCCGAGCCGTAGCGTGCGATGTGGGCCACCGCCGCCTCGACGCCGTCGACCACCCGCACCGCAATGATGGCGTCGAGGTACTCGGTGTACCAGTCCTCTTCGGTCGCCGGCCGCACCCGGCGATCGACCTCCTGGACCGCTCCGTCCCCGCGCACTTCGCAGCCGGCCGCGAGCAGATCCTGGACCAGGGGGGTGAGATGGGTCGCGACACCGGCCCGGTCCACCAGCAGCGTCTCGGCGGCGCCGCAGATGCCGGTCCGGCGCAACTTGGCGTTGAGGACGATGGCCCGCGCCATCGCAAGGTCGGCGTCCCGGTCCACGTACACATGACAGTTGCCTTCGAGATGTCCGATGACCGGCACGCGCGCTTCCTGCTGCACGCGGGCGACCAGGCTCCGGCCGCCGCGCGGCACGATCACGTCGATGTAGTCGGTCATGCCCGAGAGCATGAGGCCCACGGCGGCGCGGTCCGTGGTCGGCACCAGCTGGATGCAGGACGGGGGCAGCCCCGCGGCCTTCAGCCCCGCCTGCAGGCACGCATGGATCGCGCGGTTGGACCGTTCGCTCTCCGAGCCGCCCCGCAGGATCACGGCATTGCCCGACTTCAGGCACAGTGCCCCCGCGTCCGCGGTGACGTTGGGCCGGCTCTCGTAGATGATGCCGATCACGCCCAGCGGCACCCGCACCCGGGAAATGTCCAGGCCATTCGGTCGCGTCCAGTGGGCGGCCACGGTGCCGATGGGATCCTCGAGAGCAACGATGTCCTCCAGGCCTTTGGCCATGGCTTCCACCCGCTTCTCGTTGAGCTGCAGCCGGTCCAGCAGTGCGGCTGACAGCTGCCGCTCCCGCGCCCGGCCGAGATCCTCGGCATTGGCCGCCAGGATTTCCTTCCCGCCGGCGCGGATCGCATCAGCCGCGCCACTCAACGCCCGGTTCTTGGTGGGGGTATCGGCCAGGCCCAGGTCATCCGAAGCCGCCAGCGCCGCCTCGCCCATGGCCCGCATGAGCTCGGTCAGGTCAGACATGCCATCTCCTTGCGCAGCATCACCAGATCGTCCCGGTGCACCAGCGCATCGCCGCTGCGGTAGCCCAGAATGCCTTCGATTTCGGCCGATCTGCGACCCATGATGCGGGTCACGTCGCTGTCCGAGTAGGCACTGATGCCGCGCGCCACCTCGGTGCCGTCGGGGGCCAGGATGCTGACGGTATCCCCTCGGTCGAAGCGTCCCGTCAGCCGCACCACGCCGGCGGGCAGCAGGCTCTTGCCGGCACTGAGCGCCTTGAGCGCGCCGGCATCGACGCCCAGGGCTCCGGCCGGGCGCAGCGTTCCCGCGATCCACTGCTTGCGTGCCGCCACCGGCGTATCGCTGGGGACGAACCAGGTACAGCGCGCCCCCTCCTCGAGCCGACGGACGGGGTGGGCATGGTGGCCCGCCGCAATGCACATATGACACCCCGCGGCGACGGCGATCCGGGCGGCCAGGAGCTTCGTCGTCATGCCACCGGAGCCCACGGCGGAGGCGGACCGGCCGGCCATGGCCTCGATTTCCGGCGTCAGCGCCGTGACCCTCTCGATGAAGCGCGCGTCGGAATGGCGGTTCGGATCGGCACTGAAGAGGCCCTCGACATCCGAGAGCAGCACCAGGCAGTCGGCGCCGGCCATCTGCGCCACGCGGGCGCCGAGCCGGTCGTTGTCGCCATAGCGGATCTCGGCGGTGGCGACGGTGTCGTTTTCATTGATCACCGGCAGCGCCCCCAACGCCAGCAGGGACTCCAGAGTGGCCCGGGCATTGAGGTACCGGCGTCGCTGCTCGCTGTCCTCCAGCGTCAACAGCACCTGTGCCACCGTCACCCCATGCTCGCCCAGCAGTTCCTTGTAGGCATGGGCCAGTCGGATCTGGCCCACGGCGGCCGCCGCCTGGCTCTCATCCAGCCGCAGCGGCCCCGGGGCAAGCCCCAGCTCACGTCGGCCCAGTGCAATGGCCCCCGAGGACACCAGGATGACCTGCTGGCCGCGTGCGCGCAGGCGCATCAGATCCTGGATCAGTCCGGTCAGCCACTCGCGGTGCAGCTGGCCGGTGTCCTGCTGCACCAGCAGGGCGGACCCGACCTTGACGACGATGCGCCGTGCCGAAAGCAATGGCGACGCGAGAGTCTGAACGGCGGTGCTCATGGTAAAAACTATACGGGATCGGCGGCGGGCCGGCGAATCGGTGCCGGTGATCGTTGCCACCTGCAACAATCCCCCCTTAAACTGGCGCCCGCCTTCAACAGTTGAGCCCTCGAGGACCAAACGGTGAGCAGAGATTACGAACCGGCGGCCGGCCAGTGGTACGAGAACGTGGAAGAAGAGGAGTCCTTCCGCGTGCTGTCGGTGGACGAAGACTCCGAACTCGTCGAGATCGAGTATGTCGATGGGGACATCGAGGAGATCGACATCGAAGCCTGGCATGAAATGGACCTGGAGAAGACCACGGCACCGGAAGGCTGGTCCGAGTCCGACGAAGACGAGGATGAGGACGAGGACGAGGAAGACGAAGAGGACGAGGACGACGACTGGGACGAGGACGAAGACGAGGATGACGATTGGGATGAGGATGAAGACGAGGACGAGTGAGGCAGCCGGCTGCTAGCGGCCAGGCGGTCGCGCAACTTACCCTCCTTCTCGGCGCCGACTGCGTTCGCACCGCGCCCGGCGATCTCGGCCCCCGGCTCGTCGACCATCGCGGCCTGTACCACGGCAACGCCGCCGCACTGATCCTGCCGCGCTCGGTCGAGCAGGTCGCCGCCACCCTCGCCTTCTGCAACGCCCACCGCATCGGCGTCGTACCCCAGGGGGGCAATACCTCGTATTGCGGCGGGGCCACGCCCGATCCGTCGGGACACCAGGTGATCGTCTCGCTGGCGCGGCTGAACAGGGTGCGCAGCGTCGATCCCCTGAACTACTCCCTGACCTGCGAAGCCGGCTGCGTGCTGGCCGAGGTGCAGCGGGCCGCGGCGCAGGCCGAGCGTTTCTTTCCCCTGAGCCTGGGTTCCGAGGGCAGCTGCCAGATCGGCGGCAATCTGTCGACGAACGCCGGCGGCACCAATGTCCTGCGCTACGGCATGATGCGCGAGCTGGTGCTGGGGCTGGAGGTGGTCTTGCCGGACGGGCGGATGCTCGACAGCCTGACGAGCCTGCGCAAGGACAATACCGGCTACGACGTGAAATCCCTGTTCCTCGGGGCCGAAGGCACGCTCGGCATCATCACGGCGGCCACCCTGAAGCTGTTTCCCGCGGTGCGCAGTAGCGCCACGGCATTCGTGGCAGTGGCGGACGTCCGAGCGGCGGTGGAGCTGCTCAGCCGGCTGCGCACCCACAGCGGGGATCGGGTCAGCTCGTTTGAGCTGATTCCGCGGCTGGCGGTGGACCTGACGGTGCGGCACGTCACGCCCGCCGTGGATCCGCTACCGGGGCAGTACGACTGGTACGTGCTGTGCGAGCTGACCTCGCCGCGCGCCGGCGAAGCGCTGGATGCCGTTCTCGAGGAAGTCCTCGCCGGCGCACACGAAGCCGGTCTGGTACGCGATGCCGTCATCGCGCAAAGCGGGCGCGAGGCGCAAAGCTTCTGGTTCCTGCGCGAGAACATCCCGCGGGCGCAGCGCCTGGATGGCGCCAGCATCAAGCATGACATCTCCGTGCCGGTCGCGGCCCTGCCGCAGTTCGTGACCCAGGCGGCCGGCTGGCTTTCGGCACACGTGCCGGAGGGGCGGCTCATCGCCTACGGTCATGTCGGCGACGGCAACCTGCACTTCAATCTGAACCAGGATCCGCTGTACACGCCGGAACAGTTCCTGGCGCGGTCCGCCGATGTGCAACGGGTCATCCATGACCTGGTGCGCGAGTACGGTGGCAGCTTCAGTGCCGAGCACGGCATCGGGCAGCTGAAGGTCGGGGAGCTGGAGCGCTACGCCCCACCGGTCGAGCTGGATCTGATGCGCGCCATCAAGCGCGCCTTCGACCCCAACGGCATCATGAACCCCGGCAAAGTCCTCAGGACCGGCTGAGAGCCCGGCGGTGACATCTTCCGGACGCGTGTTCCTCGGCGCCGCGCTGGCCGTGCTCACGGCCTGCGGATCGCGCCACCAGCCCCCGCAGGCGCCGGCGAGCGCACCCGTCGCCGCCACCCGGTTCACGCCGTCCGCCGATGGCGTGCGGATCGCCTGGCACCGGTACGGACGCGGTCCGACGGCCGTCGTGCTGATCCATGGCTGGGCGGCCGATTCGAGCATCTGGCGCGCGCAGCTGCCGGCACTGACGCCGCTCTACAGCGTCATTACGCTGGATCTGGCCGGTCAGGGCGCCTCGGGCGCGGAACGCCAGGCGTGGACACTGCCGCATTTTGCCGAGGACGTGGCTGCCGTCGTCGCGCAGCTGCCGAATGCCCGCATCGTCCTGGTCGGCGACGGCCTGGGCGGACCGGTGGCGCTGCAGAGCGCGCCCCTGATCGGCGCCCGCCTCCTGGGCATCATCGGCGTCGAGACCTTCCGCACCCTGGGGTTGAGTGCGCCGTCGCCGTCCAGGCTGGATCGCGAGCTGCAGCCCTTCCGTGCCGATTTCGCGGGTACCGTGCGCAGTTTCGTCAGCGGTACGCTGTTTCATGCCGCGGCCGATCCCGCACTCGTTCGCCGGGTAGCGGATCTCATGGCCCGCACGCCCGCGGACCGGGCCCTCGCCGAACTGGCGGACCTGAACCGCCTGGACTACGGCGCGGTCCTGCCCGCGGTGAAGGCACCCATCATCGTCATCGATTCCGACCAGGAGGGCGCTGCCGACGTCGGCCGGCTGCAGCGCGCTGCAGGCCGGCTGCGGGTCATCAGTCTCGACGGTGATGACAGCTTCGCGATGCTGGACGACGCGCAGCGGTTCAACGCCACATTGCTGCAGGCGCTGGCATCGCTGGCGGTACGATAGGACCGCAGCGGGCGTCCATGGACTTCATGGACGCCACGATCTGCAATGCATCCGCGGCCGTCCAGCTGCGCACCGTCTCACCCCCGGCCGCCAGATCCTGCAGGATCAGGATGAGTGCGTTGTTGCTGGCATCGAAGGGCCAGTCGTCACCGTGCAGGGTCAGCCGCAGCCTGCGGCCGTCGGGCAAGGAAAAATCCGCGCGGCCGCCGTGATCGGCAATATCCAGGCTCAGCAGCGGCGACAGGTCCGCAGGGCGGCCCGTCGCCGACCAGCGGATCCGGCAGCTGTAGAGGCGCGCCAGGTGCAGTTCCGGCCAGTCGTAACCGGCGCTTTCCTGGACCAGCGCGTCATCCTGGAACCGGAACTGCCGGGTGCGAAACCAGTACACTCCGGCGCCGACCTGCAGACGATAGTCCACGTAGCGCTGCGGCGCCGCGGGTGGCGAGACGCAACCGCGACCCAGTGTTCCGCCGTGGAACTCATCGCCGGCGCGGCTCAACAGCAGGTCACACCCGGCCATGGTGTCGATGTCCGAGCGACGCAGCGCCAGTTGCGCCGCGTGATCGGCGTACAGGCCGCGCCACTGGGCGGGCGCACTGAAGGTGTACTGACGGATGCGGATGCGCGCGGTCCGCAGCTGCGAATCAAGGGAAAGCCTCAGCAGCACCTGGCGACGCGGCGCCCCCGGTACGTCGTGCAGACTCTCCTCCAGGTACAGCACCGCAGGCCCGAGCCACGGCAGATCGACGGGTTCGATCACCGTGCGCAGGCGCGTCGCATCCTGCGCCGCGACCTGCGGTGTATGACTGTCCAGGATCACCTGCAGCGCGGTGTCGTGGACGCCGGACCACAACCGCACCAGTTCGGCGATTTCGGGCGTGATTTCGGCGGCGGCGGCCGCAGGCCGGTTCAAGGTCAGCCACAGCCCCAGGCATGCGCCCAGTGCGGCGCATGCGCGGCCACGGCTCATTCTTTGTGTTGCGTGAGCCGTATCAGGCCTTCCTGCGCAGTGCTGGCCACCAGCGTCCCATCACGTGCAAAGACGTTGGCGCGCGCGAACCCCCGGGCACCGGAGGCGCTGGGGCTTTCCACGGCATGCAGCAGCCACTCGTCCACGCGCAGCGGGCGATGGAACCACATGGCGTGGTCGATGCTGGCGACCTGCGCCTTGCCGCTCAGGTGCGAGATGCCGTGGGGCAGTGTCGCGGTCTCCAGCAGATTGAAATCCGATACGTATGCCAGCAGGCAACGCTGCAGCGTCTGGTCGGCGGGCACGGGCGCCACCGCGCGGAACCAGACCTGTCGCGAGGTGGCAGACCCCGGGCCCCGCCGCGAATCCGGTGACCCCACCGCACGGAACTCGAACGGCCTCGGTATCGCCAGCACGCGCCGCACCCGCTCAGGCAGCTTTTCCAGATGCTCGGGAGCCACCCGCGAGGTGTCCGTCAGGCGCTCCGGCGGCGGCACCTGCGGCATCGCCACCTGATGCTCCAGACCCTCCTCGGTGCTCTGGAACGAACAGGCCATGTTGAAGATCTGCTCGCCATGCTGGATCGCGATCACGCGGCGATTGGAAAAACTGCGACCGTCGCGGCTGCGGTCGACCTGGTAGATGATCGGCGCATTGAAGTCGCCGCGTCGCAGGAAGTAGGCGTGCAGCGAATGCACCATCCGGCCGGTCACGGTGCGCGAGGCGGCGTTGAGGGCCTGGCCGAGCACCTGGCCCCCGAACACCTGTGGACTGCCTATGTCGCGGCTTTCGCCGCGAAACAGGTTGACCTCGAGCATCTCGAGGTCCAGGAGTGCGATCAGATCAGCAATCCGCTGGTCCACCGGCGCACCTGCCCTGAGGCTGCGATCAGCCGAACTTGAAGGTGCCCTTCATGATCACGTAGTGACCGGGGAAGGTGCAGATGTAGGTGTAGTCACCGCCCTTGGTGAGTTTCGACGTGGGGAACGTCACCGTGGTGCTCTGGCCACCGCCGATGATCTTGGTCGCAGCGATCACGTGCGGGTCGTTCGGGGTCAGGTAATTGTTTGCAAGACCCGCGCTCATGCCGGCATTGGCCACGGTCGTCACATCGGCGGTCTTCACCAGGACCCAGTTGTGGCCCATGGCGGCGGCGGGCAGTTTGCCCGTGTGCGTGAGGGTCAGCTGAACCTGGGTGCAGTCCCCGGGAACACTCAGTTCCTTCTTGTCGTACTGCATCGCGTCGTTGGCGGATATCTCAAGCTTGCAGACCTTGTCGGCTGCGAATGCGGCGTGGGTGCCTCCGCCCAAAAAAACGGCGGCAATCGCCAGCGCGGCCAGAACAGAGTGTCTACGGATCATCGGATAACTCCTTAACGGGAACGGAACAATGGGGGTCGGGCACAATGGGACCGTATTTTGCATGAGCCGGCTGTCTGGCGCACGCGGCCTGCGCAAGCGCGGGCTAATCCGGAACACCCAGGCGCCGGTGCATGATGGGACTGGTGGTCGTGTACTGCAGGAATTGTTTTTTCTGCGGAAACAGGTGGTGCTGGATGCCGAATGCCGCGAGGGCCGCCTCGTGGAATCCCGACAGGATCAGCTTCTTCTTCCCAGGATACGTATTGATGTCACCCACCGCGAAAATGCCCGGGATGCTGGTCTGGAACTTCTCGGTGTCCACCACCAGCGCCTTGCGTTCCAGGGCCAGTCCCCACTCGGCGATGGGGCCGAGCTTGGGATGCAGCCCGAAGAACACCAGGACCTGATCGGCGGGCAGATCATGAACGGTGCCGTCGTTACCCTTGACGCGTACGCCGCGCAGGGTGGCGTCATCGATCAGCAGTGACTCGGCCAGTCCTTCGAGATGTTCGACACGCCCCGCCGATTGCAGTTCCCGCATCCGGGCCACGGTCGCGGGCGCCGCCCGGAAATGCTCCCGGCGGTGTACCAGGGTGAGGGATTGCGCCGCGGGCGCCAGGGCCACCGTCCAGTCCAGCGCGGAGTCGCCCCCGCCGAACACCACGATGCGCTTGCCGGCCAGCTGCTGGGCATCGCGCACCCGGTACTGGATCGGGCCGCCCTCGAAGGCCTCGGCGCCAGGCACCCCGAGGCGCCGTGGCTGGAAGGCACCGAGGCCGGCCGCGATCACCACCGCACCGACCGTCACTTCGGTGCCGATGGCCGTGCCCACCCTGAAGTGTCCGGCCGCGTCCTGCGACAGCGAGGTGACCTCGGCGCCGAGATGAAACTTCGGATTGAACGGCTGGATCTGCTGCTTCAGCCGGTCCACCAGTTCCTGGGCACCGCAGACGGGCAGCGCCGGAATGTCGTAGATGGGCTTGTCGGGGTAAAGCTCGGCGCACTGCCCGCCGACCACCTTCAGCGAATCGAACACGTGTGCCTGGATCCCCAGCAGCCCGAGTTCGAACACCTGGAACAGGCCGCAGGGACCGGCGCCGATGATGGCCACCGACGAGCCGGGCTCAGCCTCCCTGGATTGCGTGGCCGCAGGCAAATTCATGCGGTGGCGGCGCTTCAGGCGCGCCCGGCGTTCGCGTCCGTGGGTGTATGGAAGTATTCGCTTTCCGCCGCCAGCTGGTCCACGAGGCGCTTCAGTTCCGCCATCCGGCCTTCGGCGGTGCTGATGGGCATGCAGTCCTGGCAACGGGGATCGCCACAGGGTTGGCGGGAATACAGCCAGTACTGCAGGGCCCCGGCCAGGAGCCCATCGGCGATATCCCACAGGTCCGCGTCTTTATCCTTGTCTGCCAGTCGGTTGCCAAGGTCCACGGCCTTGGCAAAAGCCGAGTCAAACGTATCCGCAAGTTCAGTCATGGCGGTCAGTATAGAGCAACTGGCCAAAGGATCCGCCAAAGCCCCAAAACCGCGCTTTTGACGCCATGGCGGCGCTTACGCACGTCGCTTTTGCGAAACCCGCCACGGACGCCGCACCGCCAGGGGGGCAACATCGGCCCCGTTCGCATGATTCCTGGAATCTCCGGATCCGGGCTTATGTCTCATGCTGCGGAACACAAACAGTGCAGTCGGCTTCTGAAACGGCTTCCGACCCCGCTATCCCGCGCCGCCGCTGGCGGCTGGGCATCGGTGCACACCTGGCGCTCGGGCTGGCGGCCGTCGCGTTCGTGGTGCTGGTCGGTCAGCTGGTTGCCGACAACATCACTCACACCGCAGCCCAGGCGGTACGCTCCCTGCAACTGCGCTATGAACCGCAGGCGCGCCTCGCCGGCGCCATCATCGAGAAGCTGGCCGCATTCGACCGCGCCGTGGAAGAATCGCTCGGCTCCGAAACGACCTCGGTCGAAGCACAGCATTCGGTGCAGGCCGCGCTCGATGCCGCGGCCGGCGACCTGAACGACGCGCTCACCGTGTGGTTTGAACGCATGCCCCGGGGCGCCTCAGTCCCGCCCGAGGCCCGCAACCAGCAATTGCTCGAACAGCGGATCGCCGCCCACGTCGCGGCCGGTCGCACGCTCGCCGGCAGCTCAGGCGCACGGCAGCAGTGGCTGCGGGAGCGGCACGAACTGCTGGAAGCCGAGGGCCGGCGCATCACCCGGGCCGGCGGCGCCGGTCTTGCGATCAACGACACGGCGGTCGTCGTCGCCCGCAAGTCGCTCATGGAGTTGTCGCAGGCGGCCGCGGGGCTGCGCTCGGTCGCCGACCTGGGCGATGCCGCAGCGCGCGCCGAACATGAATTTGCGGCGACGCTGGATCGCAACGATGCCGAACTCATGCACTCGCCGGGCGCCGCCTGGATGGAGATCGTGCGCGAGGACTTCAACCGCTCGGTGAGCCTGCGCAACCAGGTCAATCGCTTCGATGCGAGCAACGCCCGCGACCGCCACGATTTCCTGAGCGCGGGCAGCGGGCTGATCAGCGACGCACAGACGCTGCTGCAGGAGCCGGCGCGGCAAGCGCTCTCGGCGGCGGCTCAGCGGGCCGCGCAGGCCGCAACCAACGCCCAGCGGGCGCTCGTTTCGACGGGCATCGCCGTCGTGGTCGTGGTGCTGCTGGTGTCACTGCTGCTGGCGTTGCGCATATCGCTCCCGGTCCGCAGGCTCATGGTCGCGACCCGCCGGCTGACCGCGGGCGAGCGCGACGTGAGCGCCCGCGGCGGCGGCTCCGCCGAGATCGCCGAGCTCGCCGAAGCCTTCAATGCCATGGCGGCGAAGATCAGCGACGCCGAAGCGGATCTGCGGGCACACCAGGCGGTGCTCGAGCAGAACGTCGAGGATCGCACCCGGGCGCTGCACCACCTGGCGCATCACGACCCGCTGACCGAACTGCCCAACCGCCGCCAGCTGACCGCGCGGCTGGCCGCCGCCCTCGCCATGGCGGCGCACGCCGAGCGCCGCTGCGCGCTGCTGTTCGTGGACCTGGACAATTTCAAATCCGTCAACGACACCCTCGGCCACAAGTTCGGCGACCGCGTGCTGCAGCTGGTGGGCCTGCGCCTGCGGGAGGCCCTCGAGCCGTCGGCCTTCATTGCGCGCCTGGGGGGTGACGAATTCACGGTGCTGATCGAGGACGCCGTGAGCGCGGAGCACGTCTGTGAACAGGCCGCGAAGGTCATCGAGGCGTTGCAGAAGCCGCTGCTGGTGGATGGCCGCCAGCTCTCCACCAGCGCCAGCATCGGCGCGACACTGTACCCGGACCATGCCCGCGACGCCGATGCGCTGCTGCGCACGGCGGACGTGGCGCTGTTCCACGCCAAGGACCTAGGCCGCAACCGCTTCGCCATGTACACCCCGGAACTCTACGATCTGGCCGCCCACCGGTTCCGCCTCGAGCAGGCCTTGCGACGCGCGGTGGAGGACGGCGACCTGCTGCTCATGTACCAGCCCCAGATCGCGCTGCACACGCTGGAGCCCGCCGGTGTGGAGGCCCTGCTGCGCTGGCGCAAGGGGGATGGCCGGATCGCCAGTGCCAGCGAGTTCATCGAGATCGCCGAAGCCACCGGCCTCATGCGCGAGCTGACCACCTGGGCGCTGCGCTCGGCCACGGCCACCGTGAAGGCCTGGCGCGCGATGGGCTGGCACAACGCCAGCGTGGCCATCAACGTCTCGGCCATGCAGCTGCTGGATGGCAGTTTCGTGGACCACGTCATCGAGGCGTTGTCCGTCACCGGACTGCCCGGAGATGCGCTGGAAATCGAGATCACCGAGACGGTCATCCAGACGGCGCCGGCGACACTGGCGGCCCTGCAGCGACTGCGGGCCCTCGATGTGGCGGTCGCGCTGGATGATTTCGGAACCGGTTACTCCTCGCTTGCGTCGCTGGCGCAATTGCCGATCAACCGCGTCAAGCTGGACCGCACGCTGATCGAGGAAATCGATCACAATCCGCGCTCCGCCGCCATCGCCCGCTCGGTCATCGCGCTGTGCCATGGCCTGGGTCTGGAGGTCGTCGCCGAGGGCGTGGAGCGCCCGGGGCAGCTGGTACTGCTGGGCCAGTGCGGCCCGATCACGGTGCAGGGATTCCTGCTGGCGGCGCCCGTGGAAATGCAGCTGACCGCACAGACGGCGGAAACCGCAGCCGCCCGCGCCCGCACGCTGCTGCAGGCGCCGGCTGACCAGGCGGCCCAGGGCACCCGTGCGGGCGATGGCTCACTGCTGTTCGTCGGCGCCAAGGCGCGACGTCGGCCCTAGTCCTCCCCGCTGTCCCGGAGCAGCGCGTCGCGGGTGCGCACGCCGAGCACCGGCTGGTCGATGAAAACGCCATCCAGGCCGGCCTTCAGATACGGAACGAGTTCCAGGGCAAGATCACCGAGGGCGGCGGGCTCCGTCCCCGAGCGCGCGGCCGGCGGCAGGAAGTGGTTTTCCGCGCGGAACGTCCAGGCATGCACCAGCAGTTCCTCGGCGTGGGCATCGTCGATCAACCCCGTCGGTGCTCCCAGCGCACCCTGCGCGGAACGCGGGATCACCAGCGTTTTTTCGACCCCGATCGCATCCGCATAGTCGGCAACCTGCTTCAGACCCCGGCGCGTGATCATGCCGGCGTAGTTGCGCGGGTCGCCCGCGAGCACCCAGTCGTAGGGGGCGCCGGTGGCGGCCACCAGCTGCACCAGGGGCAGCTGGGTCATCGAGCGCAGCATCCGCAGATTGGCGGTCTCAAACGACTGGATGAAGACCGGCGCGTCCGGGTGCGCGAACCCGTGCCGTTCGAGGGTTTCCAGCAGCGGCTCTTCGAGTGCCAGTCCGATCCCGGAGAAGTAGGTCGGGTGCTTGGTTTCCGGATAGACGCCGATGCGCAGCGGCGGAGGTTCGTGCCGCAGCCGGGCCGCGTGCGCGCGTACTACGTCGGCGCCGTGCACCAGGTCGAGGATTTCATCCAGGGTGGGGATCTCGAACTGTCCGTCGAACCTTGCGTTGGCAGGCCGCAGGTCGGCAATGCGTTCGCGGGCGCGCAGTGTCTTGAGCTCGGCGAGCGTGAAATCCTCGATGAACCAGCCTTCGATGCTGACACCATCGACCACCCGGGTGGTACGGCGATCCGCAAATTGCGGATGCGACGCCACGTCCGTGGTGCCGCCGATTTCATTTTCGTGACGGGCCACCAGCACGCGATCGCGAGTGCTGACGAGGTCAGGCTCGATGAAATCCGCGCCCTGCTGGATGGCCAGGAAATAGGACGCCAGCGTGTGTTCCGGAACGTACCCGCTCGCCCCCCGATGGCCGATGATGATCGGCACCAGCGCCCGCGGTTCGACGGTCTGCCCGGTATCGGTGCTTTCAGTCATCATTTTCCGACATTAATCGATTGCCCGACGGCGGAACAAGCAGGACTCAAAAGTGTACGATGGCCCCATGAGCGAACTCACCGATACCGACATATACCATTTCCGGGAAGGCACGTTCTTCCGCGCCTACGACAAGCTCGGGGCGCATCCGGACAGCGTCGGCGGTACCCAGGGTACGCGCTTCGCCGTCTGGGCGCCGAATGCCGCAGCGGTGCACGTCATCGGCGACTTCAACGGCTGGGACCACGACAGCCATCCGATGGCACCGCGCCAGGATCATTCCGGCATCTGGGAGCTGTTCATCCCGGACCTGGGCCCCGGCAGCGTCTACAAGTATTTCGTGCGCTCCCGCTACGGCGGGTACGCGGTGGAAAAAAGCGACCCCTATGCGCTGCGCTGCGAGGAGCCGCCCCGGACCGGGGCGGTGGTCTGGGACAATGCGTACGCCTGGAACGACATCGAGTGGCAGCGTGACTGTGGCCGGGTGAACGCGCTGGATGCGCCCTGGTCGATCTACGAGGTCCACCTGGGTTCCTGGAAGCGAGTGCCGGAGGACGGCAACCGCTCGCTCAACTACCGCGAGATCGCGCACGAGCTGGCCGACTACGTGGCCTGGATGGGCTTCACGCATGTCGAGCTGATGCCCGTCATGGAGCATCCGTTCTTCGGTTCCTGGGGCTACCAGATCACCGGCTACTTCGCGCCCTCCTCCCGCTACGGGACGCCGCAGGATTTCATGTACCTGGTGGATCACCTGCACGCCAGGGGCATCGGCGTGATCCTGGATTGGGTGCCGTCGCATTTTCCGAGCGACCAGCATGGCCTGTCCTTCTTCGACGGCACCCATCTGTACGAGCACGCCGACCCTCGCCAGGGCTACCACCCGGAATGGAACAGCTCCATCTTCAACTACGGCCGCGCGGAGGTCCGCAATTTCCTCGGCAGCAACGCGCTGTACTGGCTGCAGGTCTACCGCGCCGACGCACTGCGAGTGGACGCGGTGGCCTCGATGCTCTACCTCGACTACGGTCGCAAGGCCGGAGAGTGGGTACCCAACCGCTTCGGCGGCCACGAAAACCTGGGTGCCCGCGATTTCCTCAAGTCCCTCAACGAGGCCATCTACCGGGATCACCCCGGCACCCAGACCATCGCCGAGGAATCCACCGCCTGGCCACAGGTGTCGCGCCCCGTATACCTCGGCGGGCTGGGATTCGGATTGAAGTGGAACATGGGCTGGATGCACGACACGCTCAAGTTCTTCCAGACCGATCCGCTGTTCCGACGGCACCATTTCAACCAGATCACCTTCTCCATCTGGTATGCGTTCACCGAGAACTTCGTGCTGGCGCTGTCCCACGATGAGGTGGTGCATGGCAAGGGCTCGCTGATCGGCAAGATGCCCGGCGATGAATGGCAGCAGTTCGCCAACCTGCGGCTGCTGTTCGGCTACATGTGGGGCCATCCGGGCAAGAAGCTGCTCTTCATGGGCTGCGAATTCGGCCAGAAGCGCGAATGGCAGCACGACAGCAGCCTCGAATGGCACGTCACGCAGTACCCGCTGCACGCGGGCGTGCAACGCTGGGTCCGCGACCTCAACCTGCTGTATCGGGACGCTCCGGCGCTGTTCGAGCAGGACTTCACCGCCGAGGGCTTCGAGTGGGTGGATTGCAACGATGCCGATTCGAGCGTGCTGTCGTTCCTGCGCAAGGACCGCACCAGCGGCACGGTGATGCTGGTGATCTGCAATTTCACGCCGGTCGTGCGCTACGACTACCGTGTGGGCGTGCCGCGCGCGGGCCTGTGGCGCGAACGGCTGAACAGCGACGCCACGGTGTACGGCGGCAGCGGCCAGGGCAATGCGGGCATGGTCCAGGCCGATGATCATGGCACTCATGGCCGGCCACACTCCCTGACGCTCACCCTGCCGCCGCTGGGCGTACTGTTCCTGTCCCCGCAATGACGGCGGTCTGGCCGGGCAACCCCTATCCCAGGGGCGCCACCTGGGATGGCGAAGGCGTGAATTTCTCGCTGTTTTCCGAAAACGCGACCAAGGTGGAGCTGTGCCTGTTCGACGGCAGCGGCCGCCACGAGGTGGAGCGCATCGAGCTCAAGGAGCGCACGGACCAGATCTGGCACTGCTACCTCCCCGAAGCCCGGCCGGGGCAGCTGTACGGCTATCGTTGCCATGGTCCCTACGATCCCGAACGCGGCCACCGCTTCAATCCGAACAAGCTGCTGATCGAGCCGTACGCGCGGCTGCTGTCGGGGCGGATGCGCTGGAACGATGCGCATTTCGGCTATGACACGGCCGATTCCAGGCTCGACCTGTCCTACGACGAGCGTGACAGCGCAGCGGGCACCCCCAAGTGCCGCGTCATCGATCCCGCCTTTACCTGGGGCGACGACCGGCCCCCGCGCACGCCGTGGCACGACACCATCATCTACGAGCTGCACGTGCGCGGCATGACGATGCGGCATCCGCAGGTGCCCCCGGCCCTGCGCGGAACCTATGCCGGATTGGGGACCGCGCCGGTCATCGACCACCTGCGGCGCATGGGCATTACCGCCGTGGAACTGATGCCGGTCCACGCCTTCCTCGATGACCGCCATCTGGTGAAGCAGGGCCTCCGCAACTACTGGGGCTACAACACCATCGGGTTCCTCGCCCCGGAAATGCGCTACAGCGCCAGCGGTCGGGTCGAGGAATTCAAGACCATGGTCAAGAGCCTGCACTCGGCCGGCATCGAGGTCATCCTGGATGTGGTCTACAACCATACCGCCGAGGGCAGCGAGCGCGGCCCGACCCTGAGCTTCCGCGGCATCGACAACTCTTCGTATTACCGCCTGGTGCCCGGCAGCCTGCGTCACTACATGGACTTCACCGGTACCGGCAATACGCTGAACCTGCAGCACCCGCGGGTGCTGCAGCTGATCATGGACTCACTGCGGTACTGGGTGCTTGACATGCACGTCGACGGCTTCCGCTTCGACCTCGCGGCGGCGCTCGCCCGCGAGCTGTTCGACGTCGACCGGCTCGGTTCCTTCTTCGACACCATTTCCCAGGATCCGGTGCTGTCGCAGGTCAAACTCATCGCCGAGCCCTGGGACGTGGGTGCCGGCGGCTATCAGGTCGGCAACTTCCCGCCCGGCTGGAACGAGTGGAACGACAAGTATCGTGACAGCGTGCGCGCCTACTGGAAGGGCGATGGCGGCCTGATCGGGGAATTCGCGCAACGCTTCACCGGTTCCTCGGATCTGTACGAGGCCAGCGGCCGCAAGCCCCACGCCAGCATCAACTTCGTCACGGCCCATGACGGCTTCACGCTCAGCGACCTGGTGTCGTACAACCAGAAGCACAACGAGGACAACGGCGAGGACAACCGCGACGGTTCGGACGACAACCGCTCGTGGAACTGGGGGATCGAAGGCCCGAGCGATGATCCGGACATCCTCGAGATCCGCGAGCGCCAGAAGCGCAACCTGATTGCAACGCTGCTGCTGTCGCAGGGTGTGCCGATGCTGCTCGCGGGCGATGAACTCGGGCGCACGCAGGCCGGCAACAACAATGCGTACTGCCAGGACAACGAGATCTCCTGGCTCGACTGGGAACTGCGGCCGCAGCAGCGGCTCTTCATGGATTTCGTGCAGCGCATGGTGGCCTTCCGGCGCAGTCACGCCATCTTCTCGCGCCGGCATTTCCTCACCGGTCTGCCCGTGGCGGGCGAATCCCAGAAGGATGTGACGTGGCTCACGCCCGCGGGTACCGAGATGACCGAATTCGACTGGAGCCAGGGTTTCGCACGCTGCCTGGGGATGCACCTTTCGGGCGCCGCGGTGCATCGCACCGACACCCGGGGCCATCCGGTGCTGGATGAGAACTTCACCCTGCTGTTCAACGCCCATCACGACACCATGGCGTTCGTGCTGCCGCCGCTGCCCGAGCGACGACGCTGGCGCATGGAACTGGAGAGCGCCGAAGGACGGCCGCCCTACGGCAAACCCTTGCCCGGCGGTGCGACGCTGACGCTGCCGGCCCGCTCGATCGCCGTGCTGATGGAGGTGGCCGCCGGCTGAGCAGCCAGGGCGGGACCTCTCAGCGGTAGCCTCGCGCCTGCAGCGAGAAGAGTGCCGCATAATGGCCCTCGCGCTGCATCAGCTGCTCGTGGCTGCCGCGTTCGATGATGCGACCCTGTTCGAGCACCGCGATTTCATCGGCCATGCGCACGGTGGAGAAGCGATGCGAGATCAGGATGGTCATCCGGTCGCGTCCCAGTTGCCGGAAGCGCTCGAATACCAGGGCCTCGGCCCGGGCGTCCATGGCCGCGGTGGGCTCATCCAGCACCAGCACGTCGGCGCGGACGCGCATGAACGCCCGTGACAGCGCGACCTTCTGCCACTGGCCGCCGGAGAGCTCGCGCCCGTCCTTGAACCACCTGCCCAACTGCGTGTGATATCCGGACGGCAGCGTCCTGATGAAATCATCCGCCTGGGCCTTGTCGGCGGCCTCGCGCCAGCGTTCCTCGTCCAGGAAAAAGGGCTCATCGCCGGCACCGACGTTCTCGCCCACCAGCATCTGGTAGCGGGCGAAATCCTGGAAGATGACGCCGATGCGTTCGCGCAGCCGGCTCTCTTCCCACAGCTCCAGGTCCAGCCCATCCAGCAGCACGCGCCCCGAAGTCGGGCGATACAGCCGCGTCAGCAGCTTGATGAGCGTGGTCTTGCCCGAGCCATTCTCACCCACCAGGGCGAGACTGCTGCCCGGCCGCAGGTGCAGCGTCACATCCTGCAGCGCCGGTTGGGTGGCGCCGGGATAGACGAAGCCGACGTTCTCGAAGCGGATGCCATCCTCGGGATGCGGACCCTTGATGAGTTCACCCCGGGACGCCGGCACCGGAGTATCCAGGTACTCATACAGCGTCGACAGGTACAGGTTGTCCTCGTACATCCCGCCGATCGAGGACAGCGCGGCGGACACCGCCGACTGCCCCTGCCGGAAGAGCGCCAGGTACATGGTCATCTTGCCCAGGGTGATGACCCCGCGGACGGTCGCGAGCGCGATCCAGGCATAGGCCAGGTACAGCGCGCAGGTGCCGATCAGCCCCAGGAAGAACCCCCAGGCGTCGCGCCGGATGGTGAGCGCGCGGTCCTCCCGGTACAGCGTCGTGAAGATGTCGCGGTAGCGAGCCAGCAGCCGGCTCCCGAGACCGAACAGGCGCACCTCCTTGGCGTGCTCCTCGCGCCCGAGCACGGACTCCAGGTACAGCTGCATGCGCGTCTCCGGTGAGCGCCACCGGAACAGGCGGAAGGCATCACCGGAGAAGCGCGCCTCGGCGATGAAGGCCGGCAGCCCCGACAGCAGCAGTACGGCCACCGCCCAGGGCGAGAACCGGAACAGCAGCCCACCGAAACTGGCGAGCGAAATCGCGTTCTGCGTCAGGCCGAAGGTGCGCATCACCAGGCTCAGTGGCCGGCTGGACGCCTCGCGGCGGGCCCGCGTGAGCTTGTCGTAGAACTCGGAGTCCTCGAAGTGCGCAAGCTCCAGCGTCAGGGCCTTCTCCAGGATCATCACGTTCACGCGCTGGCCCAGGAGGGCCCGCAGCAGCGACTGGCACAATGAGAGGCCGCGTTGCGCGGCCGCCAGCACCGCCACCAGCACTCCTTCCAGCAGCACGAAGTGCAGCACCCGGTGCGCATCGCCGTTGCCGGCACGGATGACCGTGACCACGGCATCCACCAGCTGCGATCCGACCCAGGCGATACCCGCCGGCACCGTGCCGGCGACCAGGGTCAGCAGGGCCAGCGCCAGGGTCAGCCGCGGGCTGGTGTCCAGTACCAGGCCCAATGCCTGGCGGCTGTACCGGAAAACGCCGAAGAACCCCATCAGGGTCGAATCCACACCGCCCGGCGCAGCCGGGGCGGAGCGGCCTTTGTGGTCTCGCGGAGCCATTGGGGCATCCTACCCCGGTCTCATGCGGCCATGCTCACGCTCACTGCCGGTTGCCGCATTCTTCTGCTAATCTTCGCGACCCTTTCGCGACCGCCCCGTAACCCCATGAACCGCCCCATCCGCAACATCGCAATCATCGCGCACGTCGACCACGGCAAGACGACGCTGGTGGATTGCCTGCTCAAGCAGTCCGGCACCTTCGAAGCGCATGAGAAGGTGGGCGAACGCGTCATGGACTCGAACGACATCGAGCGCGAGCGCGGCATCACCATCCTCGCCAAGAACTGCGCCATCGAGTACGGCGGCACCCGCATCAACATCGTCGATACCCCGGGCCACGCCGATTTCGGTGGCGAGGTGGAACGCGTGCTGTCGATGGTGGACGGGGTGCTGCTGCTGGTCGATGCGGTCGAGGGCCCGATGCCGCAGACCCGCTTCGTGACCCGCAAGGCCCTGGGCCTGGGCCACAAGGCCATCGTGGTGGTGAACAAGATCGACCGCCCCGGCGCGCGTCCGGGGTGGGTCATCGACAAGACTTTCGAACTCTTCGACCGGCTGGGTGCCACCGACGCGCAGCTGGACTTTCCGGTGGTCTACGCCTCGGCCCTGCAGGGCTGGGCCAGCCTCGACCATACGGAGCGGCGGCAGGACATGACCGCACTGTTCGAGGCGATCCTGCAGTACGTTCCGGCACCCCCGAGCGATCCGTCGGCGCCCCTGCAGCTGCAGATCTCGACTCTCGACTACAACTCCTACGTCGGGCGCATCGGCATCGGCCGGGTGCGTCGCGGCACCATCCGCGCCGGCCAGACCGTGGCCCTGCGCCATGGCGCCGAGGATCGCGGCGAGGCCAAAGTGGTGCAGGTACTCACGTTCCAGGGACTGCAGCGGCAGTCGGTGCCCGAAGCACTGGCGGGCGACATCGTCGCCATCACGGGCATCGAAGAAGTGAACATCGGCCTCACCCTCTGCGACCGCGAGACTCCGCAGGGACTGCCGCCGATCAGCGTCGATGAGCCGACCCTGTCCATGAACTTCCAGGTCAACACCTCGCCGCTGGCCGGCCGCGAAGGCAAGTACGTGACCAGCCGCCAGATCCGCGAGCGCCTGTACCGCGAACTGCAGAGCAACGTGGCGCTGCGGGTCGAGGACACCGCCGAGCCGGACATCTTCCGGGTCTCGGGTCGCGGTGAACTGCACCTGACCATCCTCATCGAGAACATGCGCCGCGAAGGCTACGAGCTCGCGGTCGGCAAGCCGCAGGTGCTCAACCGCATGGTCGATGGCGTGCTGCACGAACCCTATGAGGCACTCACGATCGACATCGACGCCGAGCACCAGGGTGCCGTGATGGAGGCCCTGGGGACCCGCCGCGCGGACCTGACCGACATGGTCATCGACGATCTCGGGCGGGTACGCCTGGAGTATCGCGTGCCGGCGCGCGGGCTGATCGGATTCCAGGGTGAATTCATGACCCTGACCCGCGGCAACGGGCTGATCAGCCACATCTTCGACGGCTACTCACCGGTGAAGGGCGACATACCGGAACGACGCAACGGCGTGCTCATCAGCAACGAAATGGGCGAGGCCGTGGCCTATTCCCTGTTCAATCTGCAGGAGCGCGGCCGCATGTTCGTGCATCCGGGCGAGAAGCTCTATCCCGGCATGATCATCGGCATCCACAGCCGCGAGAACGACCTGGTCGTCAATCCCATCAAGACCAAGAAGCTCACCAACATCCGCGCCGCCGGCAAGGACGATGCGATCCTGCTGACCCCGCCGATCCAGATGACCCTGGAATACGCCGTGGAATTCATCGACGAGGACGAGCTGGTCGAGGTGACTCCCGAATCGATCCGCATCCGCAAGCGCTTCCTCGACGAGAACGAGCGCAAGCGGGCCGCCCGCAGTTCGGAAAGCATCGCCTGAGGTTCACTGCAGGTCGTGCAGCCCCTGCTCGATCTGCGCCAGCCACTTGCCGCGCTCGGCGGCCACTTCGGCCGCCGGCTCCGAGCCGGCTCCATTCCAGGCCTGCACTGCCTGCCGGGCCTGCCCGAAGGTGGTCCGCGCCGTGGCCGCGCCGACGGCCTTGGCCTGCACCGCCCCCAGCGTGATCAGATTGGGCGGATAGGCCGGATCGAGCTTCACGGCCCGCTGGGCCGCACTCAGCGCGGTGTCGACGTCGCCCGGCCCCAAGGGCCAGGGCGGTGCACGCAGCAGCACGATGGCGGAGAGTCGCGCCGGTCCGGCATGATCGAGGTCGGGTTCCCGCGCCTCGGCCCTGGCCAGGCTGGCCACCATCTGCTTGAGCAGTCCGGGGGCTTCGACAGGCTTGGCGCGGGCGCTGAGGCCCTGCACCTGCGCCTGCGCGTACGGGCAGGCGCCGGCATCCGGGAACTGCGCCATGCACTGCCGGGCCGCGGCGGCGGCCTCGGTCAGCAGCCGCGAGCGTGCGGCCGCATCGGTGGTCTGATCGAGCCCGTCCGCATCGCGCTGCACCACGGCGAGCAGCTGGGCCGGACTCTGGCCACGGGCCGGTGTCGCCGCGCCGGCCGGCGGCTGAGCCGGCGGGCCCGCCGCGCAGGCGGCCAGCGCCGCAAGCGCCAGCACGGCGAGTGCCCGCAGCGGCCGGCTCATGAGCCGGGAGTCGCGGGCAGGTGTGGGGCTACGAAACCCTTCAGACGCAGGCGGCCCAGAGCTGCCGCACCCTGGGCACTGCCCGACAGCTGCAGCAACGCCTTCTGCAGGGCATCGGCGCGGGCCTTCGGCACCCGGCCGCCGACGCTGACGACGAGTGCGACGGGCACCGCTGCCGTGGTCGCCACCGACTGCAGATCCGCCGCGAACGGCAGACTGCCGAGCGCCGCGGCCTGTTCCTGATCCAGCAGCACCGCGACCGGCTCACCGGTCGCCGTCCGGCGCAGCGCCGAGAGCACCTGCCCCGTGGCGGTGATGGTCGTGTTGGCGGGCAGCGGCCCGACACCACGCAGCACGTCGCGGACGAAGTCCTGCGCATAGCCTGCCGTGCTGATGACGGTCATGCCGGCAAGTCCCGCCGGGGGCGCCGGCCGGCCGCGCTTCATGACCAGCGTCCAATGCTGCCGCACGCCCGCCGGAGGCACGTCGGCCTGCGCAAGCGGCGCCAGGTGCAGGGCCGCGCCATGCTGGACGAAGAACGGATACGGCACGAAGGCCAGGTCGGCATCGGGGGCGGCGAGCCGCTGCAGGTCGCTTTGCTCGTTGGCGTCATATACCGCCGTCAGCCCATCTGCGGGCAGGCCGGCGGCCGCGGCCAGCGTCGTGGCGAATTCTCCTACAAGAGGTTGGGCGTCGGCGCTGGTACCGGAGTAGCCCGGAGCGCAGAAGACCAGCAATGAGGCTGCGGCCGCGACCAGTGAGCTCATTTCGTTAGGCTATCATTCCCTCAGATGAAGCGCTTCGCCGAACGTCCGATACTGGCGTCAGGATCTGCCCCGTGACGGTGCCTGCCGCCCCTGCCGCCATACGGGTATTTGCGCGGGTGCTGGCGGCCCGCCGGCTGATCGTGCTGGCGTTCGTGCTGCTCGGGGCCCTGGGCGTGTACGGCGCGACGCTCATTCCGGATGACAATGCCATCGACACCCTGATGGTCGCGAACGATCCGGATGCCAAGGCAACCGTCGCCTTCGAGAAGCTCTTTCCCGAGGGCGTCCATGCGCTGCTGATGCTGCAGAGTGCCGATCCGCTCGGGATCACGGCGCTGCAGGCGGCGGACCGGCTCGAACAGCAGCTGGCGCGGATCAGGGGCGTTGAGACGCAGAGCTTGCTGAGCATTTTCCGGGGCGCCAATCCCGGCTCGGGCGTCAATGCCGGCGATGTCGCAAGGTTGCACGGCTTTGCGACCGGCACCCAGCTTTTCAGCCGCTCCGGGCTGCTCGGACCGAACTACCTGGGTATCGCGCTGGAACTGCACGTGCGCTCGCCGGCGGACCGGGACCGGATGCTCGCCGCCATCGATGCGGCCATCGCGCCCCTGCAAGGCAGCCACGGTGGTCCCTTCGAGCGCATCCGCCGCGTCGGATCGCCCTGGCTGGATGCCTGGCTGGAACATGAGACGCAGGTGGCCACCCAGCGCTCCATGCCGCTGTTCGGTGTGTTCCTCGTGGTCCTGATCTTCCTGCTGTACCGGTCCTGGCGGGCCCTGCTCGCCATCGTGATCACGCTCGGCCTGGTCGTCGCCATCGCCATGGGAGTGGCGGCCCTCACCGGCTGGAAGCACACCATCGTCTCCTCGCTGGTGCCCCTCACGGTGCTGGTCACGGCGACCTCCACCCTGGTGTACATCCATTCGCGGTACATCGAGCGCGGCGATGCACCGGATCTGTTGGAGCATCACGCCCGGGTACTCGCCAACAAGTTCCTGCCCTGCACTGCGTCGATCTTCGCCACCGCGGTGGGCTTCGGGGCGCTCGTCGTATCCAACATCCGCCCGGTGCGCGAAATGGGGCTGTGGACGGCCTGCGGCCTCATCGTCGCGTGGATCGCGAGCTTCACGCTGTTCCCGGCCTTGCAGCAGCTGCTGCGCACGCCCACCCAGTCCGAACGCGCGACGGCGGGCCGCTGGTACCCGCGGTTCGTCGATCACTGGCTGCCGCTCACCCGCGCGCTGCGCTGGCCGCTGGTCGCCGCGGCGCTCCTCGGGATGGCGGCCGGCGCCATCGCGCTGCTGGGCATTCCCGGCCACATCCGGCCGCTCGCGCTGCAGACCGAGACGCTCACCTACATCGATCCGAACCTGCCGGCCGCCCAGGACACCCGCTACTTCGAAGGCCAGGAGGGCCTGGATGTCTATCAGCTGTGGCTGAAGGTACCCCATGGGGGCGCACTGGATCCGCAGTTCCTGCGGGCCGTGGACCAGCTGGTGCGCCGGCTGGAAAGCGACCCGCGGATCACGGCCGTGGACGGGCCGACTTCCCTGCTGCGCTGGGCGCGGTACGTGCAATCCGGCGTGGATCAGCTGCCCACCGATCCTCAGGCCTGGAATGAGCTGGCCGGCGAACTGGAGCAGCTGCTGCTCACCACGCCCGGCGCGCGCGGCTATGTCGACCTGGCCTCCCTCGGGGACGTGCGGCTCTCGATCCGCGGCCGCGACCGGGCCTTCGGTGACATCGGCGCCATGCACCACTACATCGAGAAGGTCTGGACGGACGTGCAGCGCACGCAGCCGGCGCTGGCCGGGGTGACGGCGCGCGTGGTCGGGGAGAGCGTACTGTCCGACCAGATCACCCTGCAGCTGGTGCCGACGCTCATGGAAAGCTTCCTGCTCACCGCGAGCATCATCTTCTGCGCCTTCCTGGTGGTGTTCCGCAGCCCGCTGGCCCGCCTGATGGCGATGATCCCCTCGCTGTTCGCCATCCTGTCGGCTTTCCTGGTGATGCGCGGCGCCTCCATATCGCTGAACATCGCGACCATCCTCATCGGCTCCACGGTGCTGGGCGCGACCGAGAACGACCAGGTTCATTTCTTCTATCATTACCAGGAAGGTCGCAGCGAAGGCTCCACGCTGGCCGCGCTGCGCCATGCGCTGCTGGTCGCCGGCAAGCCGATCCTGTTCGCCACCCTGATCAATGCCGCGGGCTTCCTGGCACTGGCTTTTTCGCCCCTGCCGCCGATGCGTCAGTTCGGCACGGTATCATCCGCCGCATTCGTACTGGCACTGCTGGCCGATTTCACGGCCCTGCCTGCCGCACTCTGGATCTGCACCCGGTCCGCGCGGACCGCCAGGAGCCCATGATGTCCCAAAATCCCGCCGTACTGCGCTGGAACGACGTGCTCAACATCGTGCGCCAGGGAAATCCCCCGCCGCCGCGCCGGGTGGAGAAGCCCGAGAGCGAATGGCGCAGGATCCTTGACCCGCAGACCTTCCATGTGACCCGCGAGAAGGGTACCGAGCGGCCGCACAGCTCGCCGATGTGCGACCTGTTCGAACCCGGAAAGTATGGATGCGCGTGCTGCAGCACGCTGCTGTTCGACAGCGCCGAGAAGTTCCAGAGCGGCACCGGCTGGCCGTCCTTCACCCAGGCCGCCGCCCCGGATGTCATCGCATACCACGAGGACCGCAGTTACGGCCGGCGCATCGAGGTGACCTGCAATGTCTGCGATGCCCACCTGGGCCATGTCTTCCAGGACGGACCGCCCCCGAGCGGCCTGCGCTACTGCATCAATGCACTGTCACTGGCCAAGGTGAAGGCGCATCCCTGAAACTTCGGTTCAGACGATGCGCGAGCCGCGGATGTCGATGAACTGCAGGAACTCGGCGCGGGTGCGGGCATCGCTGCGGAAGATCCCCACCATGCGGCTGGTGACCATCGACACGCCGCGCTTGTGCACGCCGCGGGTGGTCATGCACTGATGTTCTGAATCGATGACGACCCCCGCCCCGCGCGGCTTGAGCACCTCGTCGATGCAGGCCGCGATCTGCGCCGTCAGTTTCTCCTGGACCTGGAAGCGCCGGGCGTAGCCGTCGACCACGCGCGCGAGCTTGCTGATGCCGACGACCTTGTTGGAAGGCAGGTAACCGACGTGGGCCCGGCCGATGATCGGCGCCATGTGATGCTCGCAGTAGCTCTCGAAGGTGATGTCGCGCAGCACCACCATTTCGTCATAGCCCTCGACTTCTTCGAAGGTGCGGCTCAGGTACTCGCGCGGATCCACGGCATAGCCCGAGAACCAATCCGCATACGCCCTGACCACGCGTTTGGGCGTATCAATCAACCCTTCCCGGCCAGGATCGTCCCCGGCCCAGCGCAGCAAGGTCCTGACCGCCTCTTCGGCCTGCTCGCGCGAGACCTTGCCGGCGGTCGGGCCGGCGGCAGGCAGCGGACGGGCGGCAACTGCCTTGCGATTGGACCTGGCCATTATGCAATCACATCCGTGCTGATGAGGAACGGCAATGGTACCCTTGAGTGATGGCGGTTTCAGCAGAACGATT
>Ga0335075_10000889_pt1 | contig 50810 bp, 31 predicted proteins | sample Lox_Sample_24_FD_206723 | JGI IMG/M metagenome (GOLD analysis project Ga0335075, IMG submission 206723) | Soil microbial communities from Loxahatchee National Wildlife Refuge, Florida, United States - Lox_Sample_2.4 | ecosystem: Environmental > Terrestrial > Soil > Wetlands | place: USA... | reverse complement strand
CAAAAACCCCGCCGGGCAACCAGCCACAACCCGATCACGCCACAACTGACAACGGGCACCTTCACCCGCCAGCAAGCCCAGCCCAGCCCGCCACGACCACGGCTAACACCACAGCCAGCACCGCGGCTGACGAGCGGCCGGCCGCGCAGCAAGCCTGGATCACCGACGGGGGTATAGCGTCCGGGCAGGCGGGGCTCAGCGACCACACCTGGCACCAGATCACCACCAGCACCCTGGCCGACGATCCTGCAGCGCAGGCTGCCGCACGCCAGCAGCCGCGGCTGAACCCCGGCACACCCGGCCACCAGACCGCCCGACCCAGCCTGCACCAGACCGCCCGCAACGGAAGCCGGCGAGCGGCCAGCGGCCAGCCAGCCAGTATCGCCCCGGTCTCCCACAACGCCGCCATGTCGCTGCTGGGCCCCGGGCACACGGCCCCGCCTCGGGAAATACCCGTCTCCCGCAACGACGTAAAGACCCCGCCGAGTAACGGGTTCCGGCCCGATCACGCCACAACTGACAACGGGCACTCTCGCCCGGCTGGGCACGGTCACCTTGTGGCATCGCCAGGACAGTCGCGGGAGAAGGCACTGCGGCTAAGCGGCGGCTCAGGTGGTCTGGGCGAGATGCTCGGGGACAGACTGCGGGGTGCGTGGCAGGCCTGGAAAAAGACATCCGGCGGCACCGGGCCAGACGAGCCCACACCACCACCCGGGCGGACGCCGCAGGACCTAGACTCGCCCGCCGACTGGGGCCGTCTCGGCGCGCTCCCCGCTGGCTCGAAGCCTGCGCCTTTCAGCGAAAAGATCACCACGGCTCGCCCTCACCGCACGGAGACACCCCTACGCATACCCGAGCGCATCTCGCAACTGCGCAGACGCCTGGCCAACCGCACGCAGCCACCCCTGGCCAGAGGCCCTCGCGACTCGTCACTGCGCAAATCCGAGCCCGGACAGGACGAGGCTCCGGAGGTGGTGTTCGCCAGCGGGCGGGCCGGGGCGGCTGCCATGGGGCCAGCTGACGGGGCTCCCGCTGCGGGCGCGCAGGCGGTCGGCAGCTCGCTGGGCGGCCGGGGCTCGGGTGGCCCCCGGCCGCAGCCCAGGCCGACGCACTCCACCGTCGGCCAGGCCCACCCTGGGCCGCAGGTGTTGCTCGGCGAAGCGACGGTCAAAGAGGTCCGCAACACCGCCGCGATTAGTCTGGATCTTTTGACCGAGCGTATCGATCGTGCGCTGCGACCGCTGACGCAGCCGGGCGGGGGACCGCAGGTGAGCCCTAGTCTCCGGAAGGCGCTGGCCACGGAGATCAGCGACGTTCTCGTGCATACGTCCGTGCATGCCGATCACCCCCACAACCCGGACCGCGCCGCGAAGCTGCCGGAGCGGTGGCTGGAGGTCTTGAACCACGGGCTGCAGGTCGGCGAAAGCGGCATGGTTATCCGGGCGAAGTTCTCGCCTGCGGCGGCGGGTGGCCCGGAGGCGCAGCCGGTTGCGAAGGACCCGAAGCTGACCGAGGGAACGTCGGGCTCGGCCGTTATCGACTACACCGACAGTTTCGCCAGCAAGAAGAACGTGGGCCTGGGCGTGATCACCGAGTTCATTACCGGCGCCGTGGGCCGGGCGACGTTCCTAGCGCCGACCTTTAGTTTCATCCCGCGTAAGCAGCTGACTATAAAAGAGGAGCGGACCAGCGCGGCGGCGGGCGGGACCAGGCTTCAAGACGGCGCGCTGGCGGAGTACAGCACTGGCACAGTGGTAATGCTCACGGTCTTGCGCCGGGGGGCTGCTCCGCAGGTCGCGCGTTTCGACTTGCCAGAACGCGACGTCACCTACCGGGTCCGGCGCTCCACGCTGGCTGTGGCGCCAGAAGATGCTCGCGGCTGGCAGGACGTGGTGTCCCCGGACCGGCTGGAGAAGTACCCGGCGGCGATGACAAAGCTGGATGCCGAGCCGATCCTCCGCGAGATCGCGCAGGCGCTGCTGGAGGCCGGGTACTCCGGCAAGGAGGTCGTCAAGGCCATGGCGGAGCTGGCTGACGAGACCTTCAGCGAGGAGCTGGCCCGTACCTTCAATGAGGCACTGTTCAGCGGCACCTACCGGTCGGGCCTGATCGAGGTGGCCCACATCCTGGGTAACGTGCGAATCGGGCTGGAGCTGACCAGGTTCATCCGGCTGCCCGACATCGACGAGGCCGACGTTCCGGTGCGGACCGATATCGCTGACTACATAAAGGTGGATAACACCCGGTCCCACGGTTACGACGCACCATTCGAGCTGGAGCTGCTGGCCAGCCTGGTCAGCGGGAAGATCGGCGGCGGCGGGATCGGCGGGGAGATGGTGACGACGTACTCCAAGTCGGTCGCCGAGCGCCACGCCCGCAACTTCGCTGTCAGTGTCAGCGGGCCACTGGCCCGGTACGGGATTAGGGTGCGGCCGGTCATCTCGTTCACCACCGACAGCCGCACCTACCCGACGTGGTCACCGGAGGTGATAGCGCGTCGGCGCCCGGTCCGGGATGTGACCGCCGGGCCGGAGGTCAGCGGCGAGATCGTGATCCCGGCGGCGAAGGCCGCGGCGTTCGAGCGCGACCTGCAAAATCCGGTTCAGAACCTGACTTCGCCGCTGGACACGATGGCTGCCCTGTACGAGGGTCATCTCGCTGCGCTGCCCGCGCCCGCCGCGGGCTTTGATGACGGCGTGGCGCTGGGGGGGCCGTTGCCGGGTTTTGCTGCTCGCCCCGGCATCCTGGATGAGGTGAACCCGGCGAACACGGCGGTAGGCCGTTACCGCCGGGGACAGGTACCGGCGGCGTTCCCGGCTACCGGGGGCAAGGCACCGGCGGCGCCCGCCAGCGGCCGCCGGGCTGCGCTGATCGCGCTGATTACCCTGGCCGCCCGTGGCGGGATCCAGTTGGTGGTGAAGGACGCGGCGGTCGCGGTGGAGCTGCGGGGGGTGGCTGACCGGGTGTGGCAGCAACTAGACGGCGGCGAGGCTGGAGCGGTTTTGAGCAAGCTGGCCGCCGCGCAGGGCGATGTTGGTGTGCTGACCGACGAGGAGTTGGTCACGCTGTTGGTCACGCACCCGAACTTGCGGGTGCTTGACCCGGACGGTGTCATGATTACGCGGTACGGGCTGGGCTTGAAGGTGGGCCGTGAGTACATGCTCGCGGCGGACGGTGAGCTGAGCCGCAGCGTGCGGACGACCCCGTGGGGCGGGTTCGCCGACGATGTGCGTTCCGCCGCCTACAGCCATGAGCTGGCCGGGGAGACGCCGCAGCTTGCGTCCCGGCGGGGTCTGGGGCCGGCGGTGACGCCCGAGGCAGCGGGGGTGCGCAAGATACTGCTGCATCTGGAGCAGGCGCTGCTGGTGTTGATGGACAAGCGTAACGCCCGGGACGGGATCTGGGTGCTGAAGCCGGGCCTGCAGAACTTGCAGCATTACCAGAACGCCCGGATCCGCACGATGATCTTGAGCAAGCTGAACGTGTACTTCGGCCCAGCGACGGTGCGCTCGCGGTATGACATTCTGTTGCGCCAGGGCCTGAAGATCAGCATCACGATCAAGAGCCGCTGGTTCTGGCAGCGGCCACGCCGGTTCGACATCCTGGTCACCGCTGACCTGCTGGATCGCCTCGACGGCGGCAACGCTGCCGTCGATGATCACGTCGCGGTGGATTTGCAGGCCATGGGCACGGTGGAAAGTGCCGACCTCACCGAGCAGGAAAGCGCGGTGATGTTCATCGGCGAGGCGGAGATCCAGTTTTCGATCGCGCCGCTGCTGACTCTGGGCTTGTCCGATATTTACGGTGAGCTGGAGTTCGGGAAGCTGACCCTCACCGACCTGACGACGCAGCATTCGAACTTCACCCGGCTCAGCGCCGCGTCCGGGCGTGCCTCCCGGCCGGACTACCGGGCCCGCTACACCATGGCGGTGACCGAGTTCGACCACAAAGGGCGCCAGGTCGGCGACCAGTGGCGGCACTCCTTCAGCGACGAGATCTCCCCGGTCGTGGCGGAAAGCTTCCAGGAGCCGTTCGCCACCGCGGCCCAGGCCGCCGCCCGGCAGGCCGACTACCTGGCCGGGCTGGATGAGTTCTGGGAGCTGGACCCCGAGACGCTCGCCGCCCTGTGGCGCCGGCGGCTGCGTTTCGACTTGACCGGGACCTCGGGAGTGCTGCCGCACCTGGCCAACCTGGAAAAGCTGTATGAGGCGGCCATCGTGATGGCCGCCGAGCACGACGCCGCGCACGGCATTGTGCGCAGCCCACAGGAGCTGGCGGACCTGGATCTGCTGCTGCGGGATGTGTTCACCGAAGGGTATTTTCAGTCTCACTTCGCCCGGCATGCCGGGGTGAACGGCCTGCCGGTGGCGCTGCCCTGGCTGCGCCGCAGCTTGCCGCGCCCTCGGAACGTGCACGGGAAAATGATCACCAACATCAAGTCGGCTCTCGACGTGCGCGTCTTCTACGTGCCGCGGCTCGGCAGGCCCAGCGGCCCGCGGCACACCCCGGCGACAAGCCAGGGACGTCGGCATCTCCAGCCGGAAACGCAGCACAACGCCGGCCTCTACGCCACCGTGTTCTTCAGCCTCATCGGCGGGCCTACGATCACGGCGGGCGGGGACCGCAGAAGCCCCGACACGGTGGCGAACGGGGTCTCGTTCGCGGTCGAATTCCGGGGCGAGTTCCTTTACTTCCGGGAGACCCACGAAGCCTCCGGCGCGGACCACTTCAGCATCCTGCGCAACACAGATGGCGGGACAGCCTTCTGGTATGTGACCCCGGTCGTCGAGCTTAGATTCCGGACCCGGTTCAGTAAGCAGCCAGCGGCCGTCACCCAGCGGGCATACCTCCTCGGCGACGGCAGCGGGCAGCTCAAGATGCCTGCCGATCTCGCAATCCGGCTGGCGTTGCCTGACCCGCAATGGCAGCCGGCGCCCAGCCGCGCGCCGGGATACCGCGTTCCCATAACCCGGGAACTTGTCTACGACGGAGCGTACGCGCACACGGTGATCCTTCCGGCCGAGGCGGCCGCCGGCGGGGTGGTCGGCTGGGTTACCCGCACCCTCATTGCGGAGGGCCTGCTGCATCCACGCTTCTTGTCCAGCACCGACGTTAACTTCGGCAAGCTCCTCGCCGACTATGACGAGTCCGCGCTGGCCGAGCAACTGCAGGACCTGATGAGCGTCGGCGTCATGGTGCAGCTGGACATCCCGTTTCTCGGCGACAAGCGGCTGACCCTCATCCTCAAAGGCACCAGCCAACTCGGCCCGCAGTATGTGGCGGCCCGCGCCCACGGCGAGATCACCATCGGCGGCCGGTCAATCCGGGAATATGGCACACTGACCGAGCGCGAGACCGTCGCCGGGATCGGCCCCTTGATCACCGCGAACGGAACTGCCGCCGTCACTGGCCACCTGGACCAGGGTAAGTACTTCACGCCCACGTTTGCATACCGCAGGGACTGGGGCACCAACGTCACGGCGGAGGAAATCGAGGTCCACCGGAGGACCGCCCGGGTTACCGGCCAAAGCTCACATGACTTCCTCGACCATGTCCAGCTCACGCTCTACATTTACGCCGACTGGGTGCCGGCCGAGCCGGTGCGTTTCTTCACCGCGAAAAAAAAGGGCCTGACCAGCCCTCTCGCCAAGAAGCTGGCACCCACGGCTGCCCGCGGCGATCCGTGGAACAGTCACTCCTGGTACGGGCTTAACGCACCGGACGGCTTGCGCCACCCGGCAGCTACCCGCCCCGCCCCGGGTCTGGCCATGGTGCCGATGACGATTACAGACGAGCTGACCATGCCTGGGGTCCCACAGCCCGCACCCCCGGCGCCGGCCACCAAGGTGGGATACCAGGCAGTTCGCGGGGTACCCGCTCCCGGCAGGCTCAACGCCGCGCTGGCACCGCTGTTGTTTGGCATCGGCCTGAGCGGTATCCAGAACGTCCAGCGCCATGTCCGCTACGCGACGCTCAACTACAAGCGGCACGGCAGCGCCGCACAGGCCGCCATCCCCGGTACCGGGGACACCGCAGTCTTGGTGCGCAACGACCACGTCCCGGTCAAGGAGATCAGCTTCGCGCCTACCGGCAACAAAGGCCGCTCGGCGGCGCACTCACTGCGCCCGTCGGTGCTGCGGAACAACGTGCGCCAGGTGCTGGCCCACGTCTACCCGGTGATCCCGGGAAAGAAGTCCGGTATCACGTTCGGTATGGAGATCACCGGCGTGGCCCTGCCGTTCGCCCGCGGCCCGATGTCGGCGATGCGCTTTGGCTCGGAGAGCTATGAAACCGAGACCAGCTTCGCGCGCACCGGCCGTCAGCAGCTGTGGCTCGGGCCCGAGGGCGGGAACGGCTTCATCGATGTGTACGCCGGGATCCCGCGTTACAGCAAGGACACAACGGACTCGCCGGCGAATGCGGTGGTGCAGAACTTCGAGACGAACCTGAAGATCGCCGACACCTTCGTCGGCTACGCCGCCGGTGGCCGCCACACGCTGCACTCCCGTCGCAGAATTCTGTGGCGCTCCCGTGACACTACTTTGTGGCTCAACGAACCAGGTCAGCTCACCGGCATGCTGCGGCTCGAGGATGCCGCCGGTCTGGCCGAGCAGTTCCCCACTCAGGTCGTCCATCCCGACGCGGTGAACATCGCCAGGATCCTAGCCATGCACCCGCTGACAGCGAAAGAAAAAGGCGGTTTCGGCGGTGCCAGCGCCAGGGCGGCGCTCGAGGAGGTACGGCGCCAGCAGCCGCACCTGGCGGCCGACGGCTCGCCGCCGGGCCTGCTGCGGCTGTTCGCGCCCGCCCGTCTCGGGGCCGAGGCTCGGTACCTGGCCGGAGAGCTGGCCCGGGACGGCCAGGTAGAGCTCGCGATCGTGCACGGGGAGGGCGCCGAAGCGCGGCTGCGGGTGCACCGAGTTCCGGCGGCGCACCAAACCACGGCACCCCCCGGTCCCAAGGGCAAGGACACGGATAAGGACGAGGAAGTCGGCCTGCCCTCGGTTCCCCGGCTCAGCAGTCTGGCCGAGGCCCGCAGCCTGATCGAGTCGGCGCAGCGGCTGATGCCGTGGGTGCCCGACGCCGATTTGCGGGACCGGCTCGATGCCGCCGCCAGGCGGCTGCGGAAGGCCGGTTCAGGTCACCTGCTTCGGTCAGATAGCTGGCTGGGTCGTACAGGCAGCTGGATGGGTCCGCGGCGGCTTAGGCCCGCCGCGCCTGGCACTAGGCAGCAGAGGCCAGCGCCGGGCAAGGTTGCCAAACCGGAGTCGCCTGCCCGGCAAGCCTTGCGGGTGGCCCGGGAGGTGGCCGATGCGGCGCTGAGGGAATGGCAGGCGGAACTTGGCCGGCTGGAGGATCTGCATGAGCAGGCGACCAGGGAGGTCTGGGCGCTGGCGGTGCCTCCCGGTGAGACTGTTTTGCCCGCTGAGGTGAATGCCCGGCTGAAGCAGCTGGACCTGCTTGCGGCGGGCTTCTGGGAAATGAAACCGCCGGATCTGCGGGAGTTCGGCGGACTGGCGGACGCGTCGGCGGCGCCAGGTGATGAAGCGGCGATGCAACTGGAGAAGCGCAGGCTGATCGCTGCCCGCGGCGCACTGGGCTTCCTGGGCCGCGGGCAGGCCGCAGCGGCCATGCGCGACTACGCCGAGAGCGCGAAGAAGGCGGCCCGGGCGACGGCATGGGCGCGGGCTGCTGCCTTGCTGGGCCCTGGTCACCGGATTCCCGGTGACCAGGTCAGCGCGGTGATGGCGCTGCTGGACCGGCTAAAGCGGCCGGGGCTGACGGACGCGGCGGCTGTGACCGCCCTGGCCCGCGACGTCGGCCTGCACAGCCAGGACAAGCCGTATACCCGGTTCCTGGGCTGGCTTTCGTTCGGCACGAAGACACGTCTCCTGCGGGCCCGCCAGCTGTTGCGCCTGCTGGCGCTGGCCACCGAGTCCTCCGGCAACGGGCCAGTCAGCCTGACCAGCCTGCGTCAGCTGATAGACAGTGACCTGATTGGCCAGGACCGCCTCCTCTACCCGGGCCAGCTGCGGCGGGTGTTTCCGCCCGGCGGGCGCCGTACCTGGCTGGAAGAGTTCGTTGCCGAGTTCACCCCGGCCCTCATCCACCGTGACCTGGGCGCTGACCCGGACGAGCTGCCCCCCGACGGCGTTGTGCTGGCGGTCGTCAGCGCCCTTGCCGACGATGAGCCCGCTGTGCTGGCTGCCACGATCAGCGGGCTGGCGCCGCGGTCGCGGTGGCGCGCGGACCGGTACCTGCGCGATGTCGCCGCGCAGGTCCGCTGGTTCGCCGGTGAGGTCGCTGGGGGGTGGCAGGAACAGTATTACGATCCGCAGGGGCTGGCGGGGTGGGTGGATGAGGTCCGGCGCCTGGTCCGTAAGGCGGCCATGGGCGGCAGCGGCCCTTCGCAGCCCGGCGGGGCCCGGGCGGCGCCGGGGCCGCCGATGGTGTGGTCGCAGGACACAGAGGCGCGGCTGGCGCGGGCCAGGCCGCCGGACGGGCTGCGGCCGGCCGCGGAGCTGGCTGCCGAGCTGGGCGTGGACCCGCGGGCGGTGGTGGCGGTCAGCTCGGGCCTGGCTTTCGTGGACCCCGAGCGCGATGACGAGCAGGTCCTGATTTCGGCGCTCGGTTTCCCGGCGGTGCCCGGCGCGGTGGTGCTGCACGTGCATGCCGATCGGGGTGCCGGGTACCTCGTGGTCGGTGACCGGCGGCTGGAGCCGGCCGCGTTCGTCCGCCAGGTGGTGCGGCGGCTGGGGCTGCGGCCGGGGCAGCTGCTGGTGATCCATGGCTGCGACAGTGAGGCGCTGGTGGCGGCGCTGCGCATCGGCCAGCAGCCGGATCAGGAGCTGCGCGGGGTGCATGCCCTGCTGTCGGGCGGCATGTTCGCGGTCACGACTCCTGGGGGGCAGGCGCTGGCGTCGTTCGGTTTCCGCGAATCCGGCGAGCCCGCGGTGTTCATCAACGAGCCCGCCTATCACGTTCTGGCGCTGGCGCCCGGCGCGGACGGCGAGGATGGCCAGACCGTGACGATTGACAACGATCAGCTGCTGGATCTCCTGGTCCGCGGCCGGCTCGCCGGATACCACGCCGATCTGGCTGCGGTCGGGACCGACGGCCGGAAGGTCGTCGACCCCAGCCCGAACCGGCCCATCGTCTGGGGCACGCCAGCCCAGGCGCCCGGCGGCGGGCCGGGCGGAGATGGCGGCCCGACGGCGGACTCGCATCGCGGGATCTTCACACCGCAGGCGATCAGTCCGGCTCTGGCTGCGGACGTGGACTGGCTGCAGGCAGACCTGTCCGCCTTGCAGCGGCTGGCCCGGCAGCTGCGCGGAACCGATCCCGTCGATGCGGTGGTCCGACTGCAGGCGGCGCAGCGGGAGCAGGCGGTCGGGTACCTGGATGAGCTGCTGAAGAGGGTGAACACGGTTCCCGGAGAATGGCCGGACCGGGCTGTAGTGGCCGGCTGGCTGGGCGTGGTGCGGTTCACGCTCTCGCGCAAGCGGGCCACCGACGACGGTGCCGCGGACAGCGCACCGAAACGGCGCCGGATCCGCGGGCCGGGACAGCCGCAGGGGGCAGGGCTGTCTCGGGCCGCGGCGTGGCTGGACAGTGTCCTTGATCGAGCGAACGAGCAAGCCGTCGCGCGGTATGAGCTTCAGCGGTACGCCGACGGGTTGAATGCCGGCGCGTTCGGGCGGCTGGACGAGCTGCTGGAGCGGCTGCTCGACGGCCCGGAGGCGCTTACCAGCGACGACGGCTGGCTGCTGCGGGTGCTGGAGAACATTAAGGACGACAGCCTGACCGCCTTGGTGTCCGATGAGCGCAGGAAATGCCTACTGGAAGCGGCGTTCCCCGCTGGAAGCACGTGGGCCAGCGCTTTGGAGTCGTTCCTGCGCTGGCGGTTCGACCCTGAGGCGTTCGAGCATCGCGTGCTCGTAGCGCGAGGACACGAGCCGGTGCTTTTCGTGCCCGACCTGCTCAACCCGCATTCGGAAGTGTTCAGCGTCGGCTCCGAGCCGACTGTATATCAGCGCGAGGTGTTCACCCTGGTGGTCGGCGAACTCACCGCCGAGCAGATGGTACGCGTTCTGAACCGGCTGAGCAGGGCGGAACTTGGGCTGGCGGTGCGGTACCTGATGCGTGCCATGGCGGACGTGCGCGATAACGCTGACGATCTGGCCATGGTACTCGGGAAGCAGGAGCACATCGAGGTCGTCAGGGTGCTGGAGCAAGTGCTGAGCTGGGCGTCGCTGAGCCAGGCCCGCAGGGATGAGCCCGGGACGTTCACCGAGCCGGGGAGGTTCATTCCCGCCCTGGTCAGCCTGGAACTGACCGAACTGGACGCAGCCGGTCGGCTGACCGCCCGGCAGATCCGGCGGGTACGCGCCGGCTGGCTCGGCGATCGCACCATACCCGACGCTGTGTTGGAGCTCGGGCTGTCGTCGGGAGCAGCCGAGGATGCAATGGGATGGGCAAGCGGTGTCCTTGATCCGGCATACGGGCAGGCTGCCGCGCGGGCGGAGCTGTACCCGCACGTCCAAGGCCTGCACTCGGACGCGCCTGGCCAGCGGCCGGAGCTGCTTGCTCAGCTGCTCAGCGGTCCCGTCACCGACACCGACCGCTGGGTGGTGCAGCAGGTGCTCGAGGACATGAGCGGCGAAGAGATGGCCGCGTTCACCGCCGAGGCCGAATCCGGCGCGGTGCAGTTGGCAGTTCCGGCCGGGGAATCGCTAGCCAGCTACCTGGCCTCGCTGTTTGGCGAGTACTTCAGCCGGCCACGCAAGCCGCGGGTGTTCCACGCGGAGATGATCGGCACGGGCCTGGGTGAGCTCGGCGCGGACCGGACGCCGACCCTGGAGCAAGCCGCGCAGGCCGCCATCTGGGCTGCGACGATTCCCTCCGAGGAGATATTCCACCCGCTTCGCCAGCTGCGCCACGGGCAGCTGGTGGTCGCGCAGAAGTGGCTGGCCAGATTCGTTGCGGCGATCTACAAGCTGCGAGCCGACGCGGAGTTCACTGCGGACATCGGGTCGCAGCTGCGGGCCGGCATGACGCAGATGGTGTCGGTGCTGGCCATGGTGCAGGCCCAGATCCTCAGGGAAGTCCCCGGCGGCCAGGCGCTGCGCGAGCTTACCGACAGCCCGCCGCCCGGGGACGTGGTGCGGCTGCTGGCCGAGCCTGACGCAGCCGGGCGCGGCGGGAGCAGGCCGGCCTTCTTCACCGATCAGCTGCCTGGCAAAGGGCACTTCGTGGCCCGGATGCACGAGGCTGTCCTAGCTGACATCGCCGAGTTTGAACAGCGGCTGGCTACCGGCCGGGGTAAGCCCGGGGCCGACGCACCCGTCGTGATGACGGCGGAACACGTCCGGCAGGTCGAGGAGCTGGCGAGCAAGTCTGTGAAATGGTGGCTCGGCCATCTGCTCTTCCAGCAGTCCCAGTCCGGTGGCGTCGGCCGCAGCGCCGATCACCTGTGGGCGCTGAACGACTCTGTGGTCGACTCGTTGGCCGAGTCCGTCGGCGAGGACGAGGCTGGCTGGACCGCGCGTGAGCTGTTGCGTGCCTTTCCGCTCCTGGGAGCGAATGCTTCCGCGGTTCGCCTCGAGCACGGCGCGTCCGTCGAGTATGACCTGGGGCTCGTTCCGGCCAACGATGAAACCTTGATCTTCGACTCGATGATCGAGGAGATCATGGGCGCGCCCAAGATGACGCAGCGGTTGCTTGGAATCGCAGGCAAGCTTCCGGCGCAAAAGATCAGGCAATGGCTGAGCTTGTTCTACTACAGTCGCGTCCGCGCGCGCGTTCTTATGCTGGCGCATGAGAACTATCTAGGGCTGCGCGACAGCTACGATACCCAGGCGCCTGCTTATCTTTTGCTTAATGACGGCATACCGCAGCTGATAACGGGGATCGTGCACGCGAGTCTCCCGCCTTCTTTCAATCTCCATAGCGCTGGCGATGTGATCTGGGGCGGGTTTGCCCGTTTGCCAGGGGTGACCGACGGGATTCCGAACTTGGGTCGGGTTCCCTCCCGGCAGCACGTCCGTGCCGTGCAGTTGAGCGAGCGGGGCGGCTTGCTGCGCATCATCGCCACTTACTTTCATGGTCTCACCGATCGCATCACCGGGCAGCAGGTCGCAGTCCCCACGGCGCAGGTCCGAAGCATGGAGGCTCGCCTCACCACGAATCAGAAGGGGCGGCTGATCGACCGCTACGCCAGCTTCGATCCCGCGGCAGCGCTCGAATTGCTCCGCAACACGCTCCTGATTGACCTCGACGAGCTGCTCAGCTACGACCGGCTTAGCAGGCTGGTGCAGGCGATCCCGAAGAACCATGAGCTGCGTCAAGAACTGGACCAGTTCACGAAACTCGCCGAAGCTCTGAAGGTCCTGCGCGAAATCCGCCACTCTGTCCGGCGCATCTCTGTCCGAGGCAAAGACGTTGACGCCAAGCATCGGAGCATGCTGGCGGAGGCGCATGAGGGCGTGGCTGACCAGGTGTCGGTAATGGGGCGGTGGCCCGATGCCGTGATCGGCTACCGCAAGGCCGTGGGCGAATACAAGCTCGTGGCTGACAGCTGGCCGGCACGGTTTCTGCCTCGCCTCGCCCATGTGCTGCGGAAAAACGCTAAGGCACAATCGAGGACGGGGGATTGGGACGGGGCACTGGCCGGTGCGCGGGAGTCCGCGGAGATATACCTCTCGCTGGCCAAGGAACAGCAGAATGAGTTCATCCACCACCGCCTCGAAGCTCTGGCCCAGATGGCCCGCAACCTGTCAAAGCAGGGACGGTGGAGCGAAACCGTCGAGCCAGCCACGGAGGCCCTCGCGGCCTACAGCGTGCTGATACGAGTTATGCTGCCGCACGCCGGCTGGCGGCACGATAGGCTCGCCGACAACCTGATGGACGCTGTCAGCGCGCTGACGGTCGCCGCGTCGGAGGCACGGGCCGGGCGGAAGTCCGCTATCCACGAAGCACTGCGTCGGCTCGCGGAGCTGACTGATGAACTGGCTTTTGCCGTGCAGCAGGAGCGGGAGTGGACGGCGGAACGGGTTCGCCGCCGGGCCGCAATCGCGCGCAAGCAGCTGAGCCGCAGTCGGCTGGAGCAGACCAACCCAGCGTTGGCGCAGCGGCTCAGGGCTCGGCTCGACGCGACCGAACAGGCCATCCCGCGCTGGGCGGACGACGGCGCGGCCGCGGTCGGGCAAGTCGCGGCTCAGGTGGCCCTGGTCGACAGAACGGCGGATGACCTGGCCGCTCAGCTCGCCAGCACCGCAACCGGCATGGAGGACTGGCCCGGGGAAGCGGACGGCCGGGCGGCGAAGGCGGTGACGACCGCCGGGAAAACCGCCCGCCTAGCCGCTCAACTCGAGGATGCGATGCGTGGACTGGCAGGTTTGCCCGCTCAGCAGACGGTGGAGGGTCCAGCTGTGCAGGATCTCGCACCGGCCCCGCTCGCAGCGGGCCTCAGCGGGTTCACGGCGTCGTTGCAGCGCCTGGAAGCCGTCGCGGAAGCCGTGCGGCTCGCCACCGGCAGCGAAGATATGGTCCCCCTCCCCCTCGGGGTGTATTTCCGGGGAGGGGAGTCGGTTCGGGGCGGGGAGCTCAACGCCGCGATGGCGGGCCCTATCGCCGACGGCATGATGACGATCTTCCTGCACGGCTCCAACGCGGCGAATATCGGGTACGCGAGAGTCCTCGAAGCGGTCAGCGACGATGAGGCGATGATGCAGGCGGAGGGCTGGGCGCTGGGCTCCTGCGTGCCCGCCGAGTTCGCTGCCGAGCTGCACGGGCACAGCGCGGATTACGACGCGCCGAAGTGGCTCCTGCACGTCGACCAGCAGGCCATTGTCGGCATGGTCCGGGAGGTGGCCGGGCTCTCGGAAACCGCTGACCCGGAGGAGATGGAGGAGATGGTCGACGTTTGGTCCGGCCAGCTATCCTTCGACCGGGACGGAAGACCACAAGTAGCGCGCACCGGGCAATGGATCTCGTGGCGGGACGGGATGCGGGAGGAAACACACTCGTCCTCCTTGCGGGAAGCCCTCATCACGCGCTTCGGGTTCGGGAGATCGGACCTGATCCCCGGCCACGGCACCGTGCCGGTGCCGGTCGCGTTCACAACGCGTGACGACGACGGTGATTCAGGGCTGGAGGAAGGCGGGAAGGCGTACCGCGGCCGCGCGCCGCGACGGCCGACCGATCCGGTCGGGCCGAACGGAGCCGCTCAGGGCCGCGTCCACCGGGGCAGCGCGGCCGGGCTGGATCTGCGATCCCTGGCTGGCCCGCGGGATGGGGCGACCCAGAGCGCTGGGCCGCGCACCCGCGGGCCAGCGGAGGCCGGAAGGGTGCGTCCCGGCGATCCTGCTGGTGGCAGGGCAGCCGCAGGTCAAACCGCGTCCGACCTGGCCCGAATCCGAGGTGGGGCGGGCCTAAGCGGCCTCCTGAACAGCCTCATCAACATGTGTGTCGCGCGGCAAGACCCGGAGCGTGATGCGCCGGCGCCGTCGCGAACCCGGCAGGACGTCGCCGCGGCCCGGGCCACCTCCGCCGGTTCCGCCGAGCCAGCATCGGCCGCTGATACGGGTACCGCTGGCGGCTTCGTTCCACCCTCTGCTGCTGCTCCCGTACTCAGCACCACCAGCGAAACCGCGAATGGCGTCACCGCGGGCGTCACCGCGGGCGATCCGGCCGCGTCCGACGGTGCGGGCGAGCCGACGGCGGGCGGCTTCACGCTTAACGTCATCCCTCCCACCAGGGCACCCACCCCGGAGCCGGTGGACACGCAGGTCGGCGAGCCCGCCGCCCCCGTCGCCACATCGGCCAGCCCAGTTGCGGCTAGCCCTCCCGCTGCCTCCATTTACCCCGCGACGCGGGACCTGCTGCTACGGCTGGCGAGGGTGATGCAGCCGATCCTGGCGCTGCCCGGCGATGAACCAGCGCGGACGGTCACGGGCCAGGACGAGGCGGCGCTGGCGGAAGAGCTAATGCCGATTCTGAGGGAGATGTCTGAACCCGATATAGGCAACTTGATCGGCATGCTGCCGTTTCACATGCAGCGCGACCTCAAAATGCTCCTTCCGCCCGGCCATCACCTACGTTCTTGGACGCACGGCTACCTGAGACGGCGTGGTGAACTGGACCGGGTCATCTCCGAGCTGAGCGACTCCGGCCCCGATGTGCTGACCGAGATCGCCACCATGCTGCCCTGGCTTCCCCTCGAGCTGCTGATGGCCGCCGAAGACCTGGGCCGTAGGGACCTCCTGACCGCCCTGCCCCAGATGCTCCTCTTGAGAGGGCTCCTGCCCCCGGCACCGCCCGAACCGATCGCGCCACCGGGCGGCTCTCCGGCTCGCATGGCCGTGAAAACCGAGTTGCCTCCGACGCAGGAGCACGCCGGCCTATTGACGTCAGCCCATGTGGATAAGAGCGAATCGCGGCCAGCGCCGGACGTGGACGAGGCGGCGCCTCAGCACGGCGCGGGTGAGGCCGCGCCGCCGCCGGGCCGGGATGAGGCTCCGCTGCCGCCAGAGGCGGATGAAGCTGAATCCGCTGTGATCAGCGAGGAGCCAGCGCAGCCCGGGTCCGAGCCGGCGTCCGAGGGATCCGAGGGGTCCGAGCTGGAGTCCGAGGGATCCGAGGGGTCCGAGCTGGAGTCCGAGGGATCCGAGGGGTCCGAGCTGGAGTCCGAGGAGTCCGAGGGGTCCGAGCTGGAGTCCGAGGAGGAGGAGGAGGAGCCGGAGCCGCAGTCCGCGGAGCAGGGCGCGCTCCAGCAGCGCGCCAGGTCGCTGCACGCAGAGGCTGGCTCGCTGATGGATGCGCGTCAGCTAGAGCAGGCGTCGAAGGTGCTGAGGAGCTTGGTAGGTGCCTGGGACCAGCTGTACATGGAATTGGGCGACTACTACCTTGCCAGTCTCGCCGAGTCATTGGCCGACCTGGCGATAGTGCTGGACAAAAGAGGTTTGCGGGCCGAGGCGCTGCCCTGGTATCTGTCAGCCTCGGACATGTACGGTCGCTTGTTCATCCTCGATCCGGAGCGGGATCTGGATGTCTACACCGAATCGCTGACTTTGGTCGCGAACACCTTCCAGGCGCTGGCAGCCGACGACCGGCAACAGTACGGGCCGCAGTTCGCCGACTGGCTGCACATGATCACCGACAAGCATCAGCAGCAGGCCGATCAAGATCGGAACGAGTACGGTGGGCAGTTTGCCGAATGGATGCGGCTCGCGGTGGGCTGGTACGGCTGGCTGGCAGAACTCGACCCTGGCCTGTTCCTGGCCAGGCTCCGCGCCGCGCTAGGCGCTGCCATGGGGGCGTATGCCAACTTGATCGAGATCGGCCAGGCGGCGGACTTCGCCGGGCAGTATGCCGAATGGTTCGACGCCGCTGCGGCCGCATTCCTTAGCCTGGCCGAGTGCGGTCCGGCGGAGGCTAGGCAGATGTTCGCCGACTGGCTGGACGATGCCGTTCCCATCTACGGAAAGCTGGCCAGGACCTACCGGGGTGATGTCGGAGAGATCTTCGCCAGCTGGCTGGCGGTCAGCCTGGCCGCATACGCCAGGCTGACCAAGCTGGGCCTGGACCAGGCCCAGCGAAGGTATACGGCCTGGCTGTTCTCTGCCATCAGGGCTGCCAATCGGCTCGCCGATGATGGTGAAGACGATCTGGGCCCGGCCTTGCGCCCGATCATCCGCCAGATGAGAAAAGAGCAGCTTGCGCTGGCGGCCGCGCTGCGCGCGACGGATGTACCGCCGGTCCTCAGCGAGGCTGCAGAGCTTCCAGCCGCCGCGACGGCCGCGACCACGACGGCCGCGGCCGGAGGGCGCGGCGCTACTTGGGCGGAGGGAACCGGCCCGGCCTTGGCCGTTGGGTTTGCCCCAGGCGGCGAGCCCGGCCTGGGTGTCCTGCTGCGGGGCCTGGCGGCGGGCGGTGAGGTGACCACCCGGGACCTTGCGCGGATTTCGGAGGAGCTGGGTGGCCGCGGTGACCGGGAGGCGGTCGCCGCAGTCGAGCTGCTGCCGGGGGAGCAGGCGGAAGATGCGGCGTTGCTGGTGGCCTGGTACCGGGAGGCCGCCGCGGAGGCTGAGCAGGCGGTGGGTTACCTGGCGGGCGGGCCGGGTTCGGAGCTGACCGCAGGGCAGGTGTACGGGCTGATCAGGCGCCTGCTCGAGCTGGGGATGGCGGGCCTGGCACTGCGGGTGCTCGAGGCCGTTCCCGACGGTGATCTGCCAGGGCTGTTCAGCGGTGACCTGGCGGTCATGCTGGACTCGGCGATCCCGGCGGGGCACCGGCTGCGCGAGACGATGGAGCAGATCCTGGACGTGCTGTTCGTCGGCGGCCTGCGGCGGCTGCTGGAGGAGGCGCCGGGCTCGGCGGCTGAGCCTGCCGGTCGGCTGGACGCGCTCGAGGGCATGGTGCGCCGTGACCGCCTAGGCGAGCTGCGGGTGGTGCCGGACTACCCGGGTGACTTGGATCATGACCTCGACCTGCCGCTCGGTCGGCAGCACCGGCAGCTGCAGGAGGCCAGGCGGCGGGAAGGCAAGCGGCTCCAGGATGCGGATCAGGCTGGCGAGCCGGGCCAGGTCGACGACGCGGTGCTGCTGGCGGAGGTGCTGCTGGCGCGGGAGGAACGACGGCCGGTCCTGGTGCCGCCGGGGGTGACCGATGAGCAGCTGGCCGTAGTGCTGCAGCAGCGGCCCGCGCTCGGCATCGAGAACGGTTCGGTTCTCGTTTACCCTTCCTTCGGCGGGGCGGGCGTACCCGCGGACAGCGTGCGGACAGTGGCGGCGGCGCTGCGCTTCCCGAGAATGACGAACGGCAGGGCGCTGTTCGTGCACACGGTGCGCGGCGCGGACGGCGCGGACGGCGCGGACGGCGCGGACGGCGCGGACGGCGCGGACGGCGCGGACGGCGCGGACGGCGCGGTCTTCGCGGTGGCCGGCCGGGAGCAGGTGAGCTGGGAGCGGTTCGTCCGGGACTTCGTGCCGCAGCCGTTCCTGGTGGCGGGCGAGCTCGTGGCCTTGGTGTCGTGCGGTGTGGGCGAGGCGGGCCTGCGGCTGCTGGCGGATAAGACCGGCGGCGCGGTGCTGGCGGCGGGCTGGGACGCGGTGCAGACGGCGGGCGGGCGGATCGAGGCGCGGGCGGTGGTGGTCACCGACGGTGGCGTGGTGGTGGTGGAGCGCCAGTTCGCCGTGTTCTTGCCTGGTGCGGCGCTGCGGCTGCTCGGCGTGGACGTGTTCGATGCGATGCGCAACCTGGAGCGGGCCGGCTGGGTGCCCGGGTTTGCCGCGCCCGTCGGTGAGCTGCCGCCGCTGGATGACTACGAGGTCTTCTGGGGCGCGACAGCCCCGGAGCGCAAAGGTCGGCCGGCCGTCCTGAGGCAGGCCGGGCGGGCAAGGGGCCGCCTGGCCGACGAGGGCCCTGCCGAGGTGAGGCGGATAGTCCTGGCCGAAATGCGCTCCCTCAGGGACCGCGGGGAACGCCGCACGACGAGAAACGTGGCTGACTCGCTGAGAGCGAGTGGCTGGGCTGATGTGTCGATGCCGACCAATCGAGGTTTGCGATCCGTAGTCAGGGAGCTGAGGGAGCTACCGGAATTCAGGCGGCCCCGCACCCCCCCGGTCCCCGAGCAGGCTGCCCTCGTCGAGGCCATTAAATATGCTGCCCTCGTCGAGGCCATTAAATATGCTGATGAAAACAACGGGGCATTGATCAGCCGAAACGAGCTGGGGCGCAGGCTGCGCGCGGAAGGCAGGGAGGGGGGGGTCCTTCACTTCGCGAATACCACGCTGCATGAAGTGTACCAGGGCCTGAGGAATAAGGATGAGCTGAATGTTCGGCTCCGTGTGTCTGGCCTGGAGGAGGCCGCCCGCCCGTTCGTGGCTGACTACGCGGCCGGTCATGAGGGGGCGATGCCCTCCGCGGGCGAGCTGGCCGGGTGGCTGCAAGGCCGCGACGGAGGCGGCCACGGCGTCACCCCTGACGATCTGGCGCTTGTCCGTGAACGGCTGCGGGCCGGCCTGCCGTCGTGGCTGCGGGCGGAAGCGCTGGCGCACGGGCACGGGCTGAGCTGGGGCGCGGCGGCGACGGTGTTCGCCGTGGTGGACCGGCTGAAGCAGCAGCTGAACCAGGCAGGGATGGCGGACGGCGCGTTCTTCGCGGACCTGGCGGCGTGGGTCGGTGAGGCCGGTGCGGAGTTCGCGGAACTGGCCGCTGTGATAGCGGTGGCGGTTGAGCTGACGGGCGGCCCGGCAGCGGTGGGCAGATCTGAGCTGGCTGACTTGTGGTCGCTTGGCCGGCAGATCGGGCAGGCGCCCGGGGCGCCCGGCTGGGTGACGGCGGGCGGTCTGCGGTCTGAGGTCAGGCTGCGGCTGGGGTTGGATCCGGGCGCGGTGGTGAGCGGGGAGCTCGTGCTGGAGGTGGCGCGGCAGGCCAGAAACCGTGATGTGGTGCAAGGCATCGCCGATGAGATCTACCGCGGCCGGCCCGGGCCCAGGCCGGCCGACGATGTGCTGGCCGGGCTTATTGAACAAGCCGGCTACCCCAGTGCCCAGATGTTGCCGCTGGTCAAGCTGGCCCGGTGGCCCGGGCCGGGCACCGAGCCTGAGGCGGTGGCTCGGCTGGTGGCCCGGTTCCGCGGGTACCTCAAGGGCGCCGGCGGGTTCGGGCTGGCCGGGATGGACAAGCCCGGGCTTGCGGTGCGCCTGGCGAGTGTGGCGTGGTGGATGACGATGGCGCTGTTGGACGACAGCGATGACGAGGCGCTGGCCGCGTTGTCGCGTGATCAGCAGCAGATGACGACGCTCCGGCAGGCAGCGGATGCTGAGGACGCGCTGACCCGCGCGCTGGCCGAAGCGTTCCCCGGGCCGCGCGCGCAGGTGCTCGCTGGTGCGCTGGCGGACGGGGGCGACGGCGCGGCCGCGATGCTGGGTCGGCTATTCGAGGCCAGGCTCGGCGCGCGGACAGGGGCGGGGGCGGGACAGGTGCCGGCTGCCGGGGGGCGGCCGGAATTCACCCTGGCCCGGCTGATCCCTGGCGGCGAGCTGAATGAAGAGGCGGCCGGTGAGCTGGCCGGGCGGATCAGCGGCCAGCCAGATGACGCTGTGATCGGGTCGGCTGGGGCCTGGTCACTGGTGCAGTGGGAACGAGGCCGCCGGCTCCTGGCCCGGCTCCGCGACTGGGGACACGCCCGCGGTCAGCAGGGGCTGCGGGCAGGCCGTGGCGGCGGGCCGGACGGGCTGCACCTGCTGCGGCTGCTGCTGGGCGGCCGCGAGTTCACCGCACAGGACGCTGACCTGGTTGTGGGGGCTGTGCGGGTGATGAACGCGGACGCGCGCGCCGAGGTCCGCGGCATGGCTGGCCAGCTGCGGCGGGTGTTTCCGCCCGGCGGGCGCCGTACCTGGCTGGAAGAGTTCGTTGCCGAGTTCACCCCGGCCCTCATCCACCGTGACCTGGGCGCTGACCCGGACGAGCTGCCCCCCGACGGCGTTGTGCTGGCGGTCGTCAGCGCCCTTGCCGACGATGAGCCCGCTGTGCTGGCTGCCACGATCAGCGGGCTGGCGCCGCGGTCGCGGTGGCGCGCGGACCGGTACCTGCGCGATGTCGCCGCGCAGGTCCGCTGGTTCGCCGGTGAGGTCGCTGGGGGGTGGCAGGAACAGTATTACGATCCGCAGGGGCTGGCGGGGTGGGTGGATGAGGTCCGGCGCCTGGTCCGTAAGGCGGCCATGGGCGGCAGCGGCCCTTCGCAGCCCGGCGGGGCCCGGGCGGCGCCGGGGCCGCCGATGGTGTGGTCGCAGGACACAGAGGCGCGGCTGGCGCGGGCCAGGCCGCCGGACGGGCTGCGGCCGGCCGCGGAGCTGGCTGCCGAGCTGGGCGTGGACCCGCGGGCGGTGGTGGCGGTCAGCTCGGGCCTGGCTTTCGTGGACCCCGAGCGCGATGACGAGCAGGTCCTGATTTCGGCGCTCGGTTTCCCGGCGGTGCCCGGCGCGGTGGTGCTGCACGTGCATGCCGATCGGGGTGCCGGGTACCTCGTGGTCGGTGACCGGCGGCTGGAGCCGGCCGCGTTCGTCCGCCAGGTGGTGCGGCGGCTGGGGCTGCGGCCGGGGCAGCTGCTGGTGATCCATGGCTGCGACAGTGAGGCGCTGGTGGCGGCGCTGCGCATCGGCCAGCAGCCGGATCAGGAGCTGCGCGGGGTGCATGCCCTGCTGTCGGGCGGCATGTTCGCGGTCACGACTCCTGGGGGGCAGGCGCTGGCGTCGTTCGGTTTCCGCGAATCCGGCGAGCCCGCGGTGTTCATCAACGAGCCCGCCTATCACGTTCTGGCGCTGGCGCCCGGCGCGGACGGCGAGGATGGCCAGACCGTGACGATTGACAACGATCAGCTGCTGGATCTCCTGGTCCGCGGCCGGCTCGCCGGATACCACGCCGATCTGGCTGCGGTCGGGACCGACGGCCGGAAGGTCGTCGACCCCAGCCCGAACCGGCCCATCGTCTGGGGCACGCCAGCCCAGGCGCCCGGCGGCGGGCCGCAGGAGCGGTCCGTGGACACGGACGCGGCGGAGCGCTACCTGAGAAACCCGGCGGCCAGCACCCTGACGGCCGGGCAGCTTGCCGATCTGGCCTGGCGGCTGGCCGAAGGCGGCAGCGTCTGGCTGGCGCTGCAGCTGATCATGGCCGCCGGTGTCAGGGGCCTGGAGAGCCTGCTGGCCGCCAAGCCCGGCCTGCCCGCCATGCTGGCAAAGGCAGTCGGGCCGGACCACATGCCGGCCGACCAGGCGGGCGAGCTGGCCGGACAGAGGCTATGGGATTCGCTGGGGCTGGCGGTGACCTTGTTCAGGCCGGTCTCAATGGCTGACGTGCTCGAACTGCCATCCGGAACGGGACGCGAGGCGGCCAGCCTGTGGTTCGGGGCTCTTCGGCCGGCGGCAGCACGGCAGATCGCGCTCACCGACTTGCTTGACCTGCACCTGGCGGCCGAAGGGATCAGGAGCACTCCCGGCCGCGACGGCCAGGTTCGGGTCACGCTGGAGGACCTGAGAACCGAGTTCCGGCTCCTTCGGGGGCTGCGCGGCGGCGAAGTGGTACCCAACCACAAACTGCTTGACCTGGGCCCGATCGCTAGGCAGGCCAGGGAACATCTGATAGCCAGCAGCCCGTCCGCTGCCGGGGCAGACGCGGCAGCTTCGATGGTGAACCAGGTGCGCGGCCATCTGCGCGGCCATCTGCGCGGCCAGCCGGGCCTCGACATGCGCGCGAGACGGAGGCTGATCAGGGAGCTTGCGGACGCGGCGCCCTGGGCTGCGCTCAGCGTGCTGCATTCCAGCCCTGCTGAGGAGTTGCACCGGCTTCTGGGCGATGGCAGGCTGCTCGGCCTGCTCGACCGGGCGATTCCCGGGGGCCACCACCTTCGCGACACGCTGAGCCGGTTCACCGCCTTGGCCGTGGCCATGCAGACCACGCGCGATTACAAGGTGCGGCAGACCATGGACCCCGCTACCGCGCGCATGAACCGGCCGGACTTCATCAAGTCGATGCTGGACCAGGTAGCCGCGCTGGCCGAGCTGAAGCGGTGGAAAGAGGCGGTAGACACGTTCGATGACGCGGCGGCCGAGCGCAAGAAGATGGAAGGCGGCTGGCCGGACGCGTACCGGCCCAGTCTTGCGCGCGCCCTGCAGAGCGTGGCCGCGGCGCACGCCGCGCTCGGCGAGCGGGAAGACAGTGTGATCTACTCGGAGAAATCCGCCGAGATATATGGCGAGCTGGCGCTCAGCCAGCCCGAGCAGCCCCCGTTCCTGGGCGACCTGCTCAAATCGCTTGACAGCACCACGGCGATTTACAAAGAACTGGCCAAGAGAGATCCTAACAGGTTCGAGCCGCTGCAGCTTGACTGGCTGATCAAGGCCGGGGGCATCTACCGCAAGCTGGTGCCCCACGATCCGGACGAATACCTGCCACGCCTCCGCCGCACGTTTGATGAAGGTGCCGAGATATGCCGCAAGCGGGCCCGCGGGAGCCAGGATTTCCGACAGCTCTTCGACTGGCTGCGCCACGCCGCGGACACCTACAGCCAGCTGGTTAGCGGCGGCGTGGTCAGCGCGCTGCCTAGCTTCACCTATGCCCTGGACTACGTCACCCGCACATACGGCAATCCGACCAGCGCCGACCGCGATGAATTCCGAGCCCAGCGCGCCGACTGGGCGAAGTACACCGCGAAGGCTTACGACAGGCTGGTCCGAGACGGCTGGGGTAAGTACCTGCCGAACCTGATCGAGGCGCTGGAGAAAGCCACCGCACTGCAGCGCGAGCTGGCCGCCGAAGGCAGTGAGGAATACCTGCCCGGACTCGCCGAATGGCTGCGGATCGCCGCGGACATCTACCTCGCCCTGGCCAGGAGTGACCCGGAAGCGTTCCGGACCGAGAGTGACCTGGAAGAGTTCCTGACCAGGCGCGGCGATTTGCTTGGCGAGCTGTGGGATGTCCATCAGAAGATGGGGAACCCCGAGGCATCGAGGACGGCTGCGGATGACGCCGAGGCAGCCAGGCTCGAAATCGCGGCGAGACGGATCGTCGTCAGGGTGCGTGACCTGCTCCCGTATGCGGGCTGGCAGAAGGACCAGCTGACCGCGCGGCTGAACCAGGCGCAGGCGCGGCTGGCGACCGCCGAGCAACAGCAGGAGGGGAGGTCTGATGGTATCCGGGAGGCGACCGAAAATCTCAGCGACCTCGCGGACGAGATCATCGAGGCGGTACACGATGAACGGGACTGGATCGCCGTGCGGGCCGGGCGCCAGGCCATGATTGCGCGCAACCAGCTGTCTCACGCCGCCGGTCCGCAACGGGCGGACCTGGAGCGCCGACTCGACGATCTGGGCGACCCGGCGTCCGTGGTCATGGCTTCCCTGGCAGCTCTCGATGCCGACGCAAACCGCAGGTTCGGGGCGTGGCTGCGGAGTTTCGAAGAGGTCGTCGAAGCCGTGCGCGTCGCAGCGGGCCGGGTGCGCATGATGCCGACGCCCAACGGCGTGTATTTCCCCGACGACCAGGACACCGGCATAGACGCCGGGTCGGCTGAAGCCGTTCCGGTCGCACCGGGATGGAGGTCGGTTGTCGTCGGCGGCAGGCGGGCCGATTCGTTCCGGCTGCTCGAGGCGATCGGTGATGACTCGTGGATGATGCAAGCGCCCGGGCCGGTCAAGGACGAGGCGGAGCCCGGCCGGGCCGGGCCGGGCAGCGGCGAGGCAGGCGTCCTGGAGGGGCCACGTCACGACGGCTGGGTGCTGGTCTCCTGCCTCGCCGGACTCGCCGCGGACCTGCGCGCGCTGCAGGAACAGGCGGGGCAGAATCCCAAGGAGCTGCTGTATGCCAGCCAGGGGGCGATAGTGCTCCCGCTCGCGGCGGGCGGGGTAGATGTCGTGGCGGGCGAGTTCGGCCTTGACGCGGAACGGCGTCAGGTGGTGGAGCACAGCGGGAAGTGGATGTTCTGGGGGAAGCGCCGGAACGCCGTGGCGATGACGAGTTCGCTGCGCGATACGTTGACGGAACTCGGCGCCGAAAAGGTGATTCCCGGTACCGGCACCGAGCCGAATCCGGTGCGGTGGGGCGCCGCGGCCAGTGCTCAGCGTGGCCCGGCCGTCACACGGGCGCCCGTGCAGCGGACCGGACTGCAGGCGGGCGCCCCTGGGAACTGAGCCGGCGGTAGCGTCCGGCTCGCCGACGGGACGGACTCCTGCTGATCTCGCGTGGTCGGGCGGAACTGGAGCAGGTGATCCAGGCTCTCCCGCCCGCCGAACGAGCCTATTTCACGCACTGCGGGAATGAAATAGCTAACGACTTCGCGAACCGGCTCCAGAACCCCGGCTCGCTGGAGATAGCGGACCTGCTCGGGGCTATATACGAGAACCTGATAAGGCATATCCGTTACGCGCAGGAGCCGCAGCTGGTCAGGCTGGCGTGGATGCGCAAAGGCGGCTTTGTCGGCGACGCTGAGAACTGAACCGAACTCGTATCGTAGTCGTAGTGGTAACCGCAACTGAACCGGGCCTGCGCGGCCGCCTTTGCGTGGAGGGTACATCGATCATGAGTACACAACTGCCCGGTGACAATCGGGGTCCAGCGGCCGATGCGGCGACGGAGGCAGTGGCCGACGCGGTTCTGGAGGAGGGTGCCGGGCCGGAGTTCGAGTTGGCGCGGGTGTTCGACTTCGCCGACCCGCACGACGGGCCAGGCTTCGAGCCGGGCCATCGGGTGATCACCGATCAGGCCGAGCGGGACCGGCTGCTCGGCTACCTGCGCGGCGGCGCCATGGTCATGACGAGCACCGCGCGGATGCACGACGTCCTCGACCCGGAGCAGGGCGAGGTCGTGCCCATGACGTTCCGTACCGACGGCACGTGGATATGGACCGAAACGATCGTCTATTACCTGGACCGCCACGGCATGGCACCCGACCCGCGCCTGACCGCCCACATTGAGACCATGTGCGCGCTTGCCAAGGGCCCCGGCGCCGACCTGGAAGCGGCTACCCGCGCCGCCGACTTCCTGCTGTACCCCCCGGAAGGCAGCCAGAGCCCCGCAGTCTGGAAGGTCGGCTCCTAGCGCGCCCGCCAGGCTGGGAGTGCGGCGTCGGCGACCGAGCGGACCGGCAGCACGCCGCGCACGGAACTGGTGACGAACACCTCCTCGGCGGCCGTCAGGCCGCGCCGGATCAGCGAGGTGATCTCAGCGGGCGCTTTACGGCCGGGGGCGACGGGGCATTCCTCGACCGTCCAGCGGCGGAACCCGGTCAGCGTGCTGGCGGGGGCCAGGGCCAGGCGCAGCAGCCACAGCGCCATGGCGCCGGCGACAGCGAGCGGGGTGGTTTCTTCGCCCTCGAGCGCCTGGCCGGTGGCGTGCATGCGCGCCAGCGCCCAGGCCCGGACCACGCCGATCAGCGTGTCGCTGGCCAGCGCGTAGACCGCAGCGGGCATCACCCAGATCGCCGTGTCCCGCCAGCCCGGCCCGGCCGCTATCGCGTTCATGGCCAGAGAAAGACCGACGCAGGCGACGTTGAGAGTGCGCGGCCGCAGCGCGCGCCGGCCGTGCAGCGCGAGCGCGATGCCGAGGGCGGCGAAGATCAGCGCGCCGGTGTCGGGAATGCCTGCTTCGAGCGCTGCGATCGCCGGGACGGGCCGGGCCTGGCGGACCATGACGTACTGGGCATCCCAGCTGACCACCGCCGCGGCGGCCGCCCGGCGGCTGGACTCCGTGCGGAACGGCACGATGCGTGAGCCCGGCCCCGCTCCCGCGGCGGCCGTGCCACGGCCGGACAGGGAAGCGGCCTTGCATCCTGAGCCCGAGGCAGCCAGGTGAGCCGGTTCCCGCCGCCTGCTAGCACACGGCGGCGTCTCCAGGCAAAACCGCGACGGCGCAGGACGCTCGGCGGCGCAGGTTATCCACAGCTCCAAGGCGCGGCTGACGCGGTCGCCGCGCCAGGTGCCATCGTCGCGGTCATCAACGAGCAGGAGGCAAACATGGCAATGACATCGATCAGCTGGCAGGCGCAGCGGGTCCGGGCCGCCGCGGGCCTGCCGGAGGTGCTGGAGTCCGCCTGGCGCGCGTTCGAGTGCATGCTGGCCGAGGCCGAGGCGCACGAGGATCCCGCGACGCCGCTGTTCCCGGCGTTCGTGCTCGCGGCGACGGCGGCGGCCAACGGCCGGGACGCCGTGCTGCGCGCCCCGTCGCTGCCCTGGCCACCCCGCGACACCCCGCACAGCGGCGGACAGGCTGACGGGCGACAGGTCGGCGGGCCGGGTGAGCGGGCCCAGGAGGCGGCCCGGGCGCTGGCGTCGCTGTCCCAGACGCTGATCTCCCGGCTCGAGACGGCGGCCGGATCGGCAGCACGTTCAGGCGACCGGGACGCCTGCCGCTATGCGGCTGGGCGCGCCCGCGCGATCTATGACCTGCTGGCCGGGGCCGGAGATGACTAACGACGCTACCTTCGGCGACTTCCTCGACGACGCCCGCCGCCAGGTGGCCGCGACCGGCCGGGCGCCCGCGGGCGGTGAAGACCTGCGCGACACGATCCAGAGCATCCGGCGCGTGATCGTGGTACTCGGCCGGTACGCCCGCGACATCGCCGCCGCACCCGGCACCGGGCAACGTCGGCGGCGCGACCCAGAGTCACCGTGGCAGCAGGCAGCCATTGCCGCCCACCGCGAGCTGAACCAGGCAGCCCGCTACCTCACACCCCCGGCCTCGCCGAAGCTGAACCTCGGCACCCGGCCGTCGGCCGGCACAGCAAGGCAGATGGACGGCGCGGCCGTCATGCTGCAGGCCGGCCGCGAGCTGCTGGACACCCACGTCGGCTCCGCCACGGACGGCACCCCGATCCACCGCACCGAATGGGCGCCAGCCCTGACCTCACCCACAGTTCGCCGGGCGCTGCTGGCCGAGGTCGCCGACCTGGCCGCGCGGGTGGCCGCCACCAGCGACCAGATCGCGGTCGCGCCCGGCTGGCGCGGCGCGCCCGGGCCGCGCCGCGCACTGCGCGAAGCCGGTCACTGCCTGCGGACCCTGACCGGCTTCGTCCAGGCCGCCAGCCAGCACGAACCGGTCCCGGCCGCGCAGCGCGAGCTGCTGCGCGCCGTCCCGGGCAGCGCGCTCCCGCCGCGCCGCCTGCCCGGCCCGAGCCACGACATCGCGCACCTGCGCGAAGGCACCATCGCCACCGCGCAGCGCATCCGCCGCGCCGCCTGGCGCACCGCCACCCAGACCGCCCCGGCGATCACCACCAGCTCGCTGCGCCACAACGCTGACGCCAGCACGCTCACCAGCTACCACTGCGAACTGCTGCTACGCGCGGCCGCCGACCGCGCCGCAGCCCACTTCCCCGCACCGGACGCAAGCCAGGAGATCACCCGCGCCGCGGACGCCGCCGGGCGCGCCCGCGCCAGCTGGCTGGCCGTCGCGCGGATACTACGGCGCATCACCATCGAAACTCCCGGTGACACCCCTCAGCCGCCGGGCGAAACCAGCGACCTGGCCCTGTGGACCGGCCGCCTGACCTACGCCGACCCCGGATGGACGCTGGCCAGTGGTCCCGCGCACCAGACTCGGTCACCCACCGCGCTGGCCCGTAACCTGGCCGACATCCCGCTGCTCATCTCGGCCGTGCACCACGCGCTGGGCTGTCTCGAAGCCAACGCCGCCACCGAGCACGACCAGCTTCAGGCAGCCGCCCGTGCCGGGCGCATCCTGGTTCCAGCCTTATCGCTGCCCCGTGCCGAGACCTGCGATCCGTTCATCGTCGCACCGCAATCGCGCGTCACTGACCTGCTCGGCGTCTACCGCACCGCCGGGCAGGCCAGCGCCCGCGCCGCCACCGCCGGGTTTCAACTCCCGGCTGATCTCCATGACGGCCGGGATCTCCGTCCCTCGGTAGTCGACGCTGCGGGAGACTGACCAGACGCAGGGCAGCCGTGGCTGCACCCTCGTGTCGTTGACGTAGAGGGCGAAGCCCTTTCCGCCCAGCATCGGCCCTGGCAGTTCGGGCAGCCCGTCCTTCTGGCGGAGCATGTAGGAGTAGACGTTGCCCAGCCGCTCACGGATCTGACGTGGTGCCCCTCGGGATCGAACTGGACGCGCTCCCGGCGCCTGACGATCCGAGCGCCTACAGCCTGACCGTGATGGTCGGCGCGCTGCTGGTGCACGGCGTCCGGCTCACGACCCCCGGCCTGTCCGTCGACCTGGCAACCGCGCCCGAACTGCCGGGCATCTGGCCAGCCAACGACCCCGTCCCCTGGCCGACGGCCATAGAGACCGATGACGACGCCTTCGAGCGGATGGCCTCCGGGAAGGCCCTGCGGGTCCTGCATCCGGGTATCTGCCTGGAGCCGTTCAAGCTGGCCACCGACCTGCCTCCAAGTACAGCCGACGGCTCGATGCTGCGCCAGCCGGTTCCCTGCGGCAATCACTCCGTCTACTTCCCCGGAGTCCTGGCCTTGGGGGCCATGCACGTCGGCAAGCGCTACGCCTTCGTGACCATGTGCGAGTGCCCCACCGCCTATCTGGTGATCCTGGAGAAGGACGGTGCTCACTTCCGCAATGACGGCACGCTCGAAGCGATGGCCGAAGTGATCGACCGGCTTGAGGGCCCCGAGTACGAGTTGCGGGACGAGAACGGGATCTTTCCCTACAAGGAGCTGGCGGCTGACCAGTAATCTGAAGCGCCGAGAAGGCCGACTTGAGCACCCAAACCGGCAAGGACATCCAGTCCGGTTACCGGTCCTCTGCATGGGATCGCGGGAGGCGATCCAGAATCCGTCCGCTCACGAGCAGTTCGGCGAACTGGACGACGACGAGGCTTTCGAGCTGCTCGGCCTGGCCAGTCATCTGATGCGGAAGCTCGACCAGGTGACGCCCGCGTAGCCCGGCACCTCACCCGCTGAACAGCTCAGCTACCAGCTGATGCGGCGCCACGATGATCCTGGCAGCGATTCGCCGGGTTGAAGACCGGCAGCGTGGTGGCATGGATCTGCCTGTTCCGCAGCTCACGGCCGGTATGCAAGATGTCGTGGGTGTAGTCATTGACTAGGCCCTCAGCCTTGGCCCGGTCGATCAACTTGGCGAAGCTGACCTTGCTGCCAGCATCGAAGCGCACCCGAAGGGCTGCCTCCACCGCCTGCAGACTGTGGGTGGCTGCATGGTAGAAGTTCTCGTAGGTGTAGTAGCCGTCGACGAACAGCTGGCGTGAGCGCGCCAGCTGGGTGGCTACATTCTCCGGCGTGTTCGGCGAGACGGGCCACTTCCCAGGGCGTCGAAGCGACTGTGCATGGTCGGCTATGGACCGGATACTGTGATGTGCCCTATTCGAGGTCATATCCGCTGAGCCGATGGCTGGGGCCGCGCCGTGAGGCGATCGAAGTGTTAGCTCAGGCGCACGCTCAGCTGGGTGAAGTTGACGGTCCGGGACGCCCCCTGGAGTTCGGGCGGCCGGTTGCGCATGCCTATGTCCTGCGTGTTGTCGCGGAGTTCCAGGCGTTTGCCCGTGATCTTCACGACTTGGCGGCCGAATCGATGGTTCGCATGTCCGGGGTCGGCGCGAACTCTCAGGCAATGCTGATTGCTGCGGCCACCCTGGGACGCATGATCGATCGCGGCAACGCGGACTTGCGCAGCCTTGAACAGGACTTCCGGCGGATCGGGATCAGCGGCATCAACAGCCGTATCGCATCGCTCAGCGCCCGCTGGACTCCAGCGACGACCTGGCGCGGAGACCGGGCTTACTACCAGGATCTGATCGAGTTGCGGAATGCCCTTGCGCACGGCAACCAGCAGCAGCTTGACCGGCTGCGTTCCAAGGGCGTCCTCGATACGGTGTCGTGGGCCCGGGACAGGCTGCCGGGGCTCGGCCGCACGGCACGTGCCCTGGACCGTGTCGTGTGGGATCATCTTCATAGTGCGTTTGGAAGGAATCCGTGGTGAGTGAGCAGCGGCGGCGCGTGAAGGTCGGGGATGTTGTCCGCGTGCCCTGGGGCCTTGAGGAGCAGGTGCCTGCCCGGGTCATTGAGATCTGGGGAGATCCGCCGTCACAGGTGCGGGTGCAACTGTTGCTTGACGGGGAAGATGAGCGGCCAGTTCTGCTCTTGCCGGAAGAACTGCTGACCCCGGCTGCCTGACCGCGCTGCGTTTGGTTGCGGGTGGCACTGCCCACTTCCACTGGGCCTGCCGCGTACTGCTCGTCGAAGGTGAGGTCCAGCTCGTTGAGCTGGTCGTCCCAGCTCTGGTGGCGGAACTCGCGCTGCCAGAGCGGCTCCTGGACCCGGACGATGTCCCGCTCGTGAATGGCTGAGGCCACTTCGCCTCGCCGTTCCCAGAGCTGCTCGCGCTGCCCGGGTTCTGCGACGAGGATGAGGTCCAGGTCGGAGTCCTCGTCCGCTTGCTCCCGTGCGACCGACCCGTACACGACGCCGGCCCGCACGCTGGGCTCGGCCAGGATCCACTCCGCGGCTCGGCGCGCCATCCGCTCTGCTGGTATCACCACACCTCCAGATTGTCCGGAACGGCGGTCCCCAGTTTCTGGCGGACAACGCCACCGCGCAACCTAGCTAGCTAGCGTCTATAACGGCAGCTTCCGCTCGTCACGCTGACCGCCTTGCCGCTAGCCGAGGCTGTCCTGGCTGAGCTGCGGGAAGACTTTCGACACTTTCCCGAGCAGGTAGGTGCCCGTGAAGGCACGCAGATCCTGACCGTCCCAGCGCCGACTGCCGCCGCTGCTCTCGGCTGCGCGGCAGCGGAGGCACCTCGGCAGCGAAACCCCGGTCAAGAAAGAAGGGAAACGACAGCAGCCCATGGCCGCTGACGTACGGATACGGCCCGGCGAGGAGAAACGCGGTGGCGCTGGGTGAGACAGCATCGACCCAGATGGACCCTTCAAGCGGGCCTCCTGCAGGGCAGCGCGGACGACGCCCCTCGCCTGATTGGCCTGGAGGGTATCGACTCGACGGTCGGGCCAGGCCCGCAGGGTGCCGCTGAGCGTCCGGTCACCAGGACAGCCAGCGCGGCTGCGGGCGGCTCGCCGGTCTCGGTCATCTGCTTGCGCACTGCTGCGCTGATATTGTCGTGCGGCACCGGCTTCCTTCTCACGCTCAGCGGGCTCGCCGGCACCGCTCTGTGGGGCGCGATCGGGGTCGGCCTCGGAGCGATCATCCACAACCAGGTCGTGAACATGCCCGTGGGTGAAGGAGCGCAGGAACGTGCCCAGCGTCGAGGGCGCCCGGACCCGCCGAACAGCCGGACCATCCCGCCGTGGCGGAGCAGGTCGAGATCATCGATCGAGTCCGCGCCGGCGGGCATTCCCGCCCACCCGACGCGGCCTTCGCGCCCGCGCTGGCCGTCGGCACCGACAACCCGCCGAGGAGGTCGTGGAACCCGGCGGACTCTGCCAGCCGCAGCGCCGGAACCAGACCCGTAGCCGACACCAAGTTCGGATCATCGAAGACAGGCCGGATCGTGTGAGAAGGTTTCACTTACGGGGTGCCCCTCCTGGTCAGTTCGGATCGGACGTCGCAATCCAGATCCTCCCTGCTCAGATCCCGCAGCGTTACCGGGCGGTTCGCCGGGACGGTGTCCTCCAGCGGCCCGTCCGGATCGGCGAGCACCCTCATGTCCGCCAGTTCCGGGAGGAACTCATCGACCGGGTCGTCCAGGCGCAGCGTGCAGTCCTCCACCAGCGTCATCGCGCAGGCGGCAACGATCGGCTTGGTCGTCGAGGCGATGCGGCAGATCGTGTCGGCGGCCATCGGCGTCCCCGAGCCCTCGCCCCTCGAAGGCCAGAGTGCCGGCCGCCTCGATGTGGACCTCACCGTGGCGGGCGACGGCAGCTACCGCACCCGGGGCACAGCCGGAGTCGACGTAACGCTCCAGCACCTCTTGCACCTGGGCCAGCCGTTGGGGCGAGAAACCACCAGTCGTCACTCTCTTCATGCCTCCCTTCTGCACCACCCAGGCCCGGCGGCGAGCAGGCTACGCTACTGGCGCCCCAGCGTCGGCCCAGGGATCGAAGACAATGTCGAATTGATGATCTTCCCGTGCCGGGTCGTGAAGCGGCATGCGGCGCGTGGTTTGCCGCGAGTGGCGGCCCGGACAGTGCGGGGACGTTTCGGCAGCGAGTGCGGGTAGCGTCACTACCGCGCGTTCGGCGAATTGCCGCAACGGCAGGTGCGCCGCGAACCTCTGCCGGGGCGCCGGCCTGGACGGCGGCGGGGTCGGCGCGGGGACGCGTGGAGCGACTGCACGCTCGTCCCCCTTCCGCACCGCGACCAGCCGGCCGCGTCTCCCGCACCGGGTATCGGGCTGCAGTAGGGCCGGCCTCATGTGCCGAGGGCGGCCGTGATCACTCTGGCGGCTGCGGACGGCCCGTTCTCCGCGCTCAGGACGGCGGTCAGCTGTTTCGCCCGGGCCGCGATTTCCGGTTCCCCGGTCAGCTGCCCGATCGCGCTGGCCAGCCGGGCGGGTGAGAGCTTGCGGTACGGGACCGGGGATACCCCCACGCCCAGTTCGGCCAGGCGGCGTCCCCAGTAGGGCTGGTCGAAGCTGATGGGGACGGCCATGCTGGGCACTCCGGCGAGGACTGCCCGGTGCGTGGTGCCTGACCCGCCGTGATGGACGACGGCGGCGAGTTGCGGGAAAAGCCAGTCGTGGGAGACCTCGCCGACGGCGAAGACCGGAGTACTTGCGCCTGCGAGCACTCCTCGCCCGGCCTGGCCCGCGACGACTCCCGGGCGTCCCGCCATGGCCAGGGCACGGCACGCCGTGTCGAGGCCAGACTGCCTGATGGCGTTTCCCCAGGATCCGAATCCGATGTAGATCGCGCCGGGATGCCTGGCCAGGAATTCCGGCAGGCCCTCGGGGATAACGGGTTCGGGGTCGGCGCGCAGGAGGTGGCCGGAGACCGTAACGTGAGCGGGCCACGCCGGGTCGGCGGGCATGAGGGCGGGTGATACTCCGTAGATCGTCGGCGTCCGGGTCACTGCGGCGAGGTAGTCACGGGCCGTCCACGGGGGCAGGCCGAGCGTCTGGCGTCCGGCGTTGACGGCGGGGCGCAGCTGCCATTCGGCACCCCTCGCGGTGAAGCGCCCGGCCCACTCGTTGAGCCGTGAAGGCTGCTTCAGCACGGGAGTCAGGCTCGATTGCGGCAGGCGGCTCGGGGTCATCGGCGCGGGGTTCAGGGCTATGACCCGGCCGTGGCGCAGGCCGGCTACCGCGGTCGCGAGGGCGACGGTGAGGGTGCCGGACACGATGACCTCACCGGGCCGGGCAGTCTCGGCCAGGCTGGCGGCTATCGCAGGTGCCTGGGTCGTCATGGTGGAGCGCAGCGCCGTCAGCGTCCGCATGGGATTGCTGGCCCGGTCTGGCTGTTGCGCGTTCTGCTCCCAGAAGCCGGCGGCCGATACGCCGAGGTCGGTGAACTCGCATCCGGCGGCGCCGACCTTCGCCGAGAAGTCGGAGTACGCGGCGATGCGGGTGTTCACTCCCAGCCCGTGCAGAGCCTCGGCGAGCGTGATCATCGGGGCGACACCGCCCCAGGAGTCGGCGGCCAGCAGCAGAGCTGAAGCGTTGGTCATGTCAGTTGCCCTCCACTGTGACTGGTCTGCCTTGTTCGCTGGCGGGGGAATCGGCCGTTGCCGAGAACAGGCCGCGCAGGACCGCGCAGGCGCGGGCGGCGTCGAGGCGGAAGGCCCGGCCGGCATGGCCGGGCACGCCACTGTCTCCCGCGGTCCCAGACCCGGCATTGACGAGGGTTGTGAGTGTCATGCGGTCAGGCGGTCCAGCGCCCTGATCACGGGAAGCGTGCCGTCCTCGCCTGCTAGCTGCGCCGCTACTTCCCGCGCCCGGCTGCGGTAGGAGCCGCAGGTGACGGCGTCATGGATCGCGGCCCCGAGTGATTGGGCTGACAGTGACTTGTACGGAACGGCCTTCGGGCCGACTCCGAGGGCGGTGACCCGGCTGGCCCAGAACGGCTGGTCGGTGATCATAGGCACGCCCACCGTCGGGACCCCGAGACGCAGCCCGGCGGCGGTGGTGCCCGCCCCCGCGTGATGGACGACGGCGGCCATCTTGGGGAACAGCCAGTCGTGCGGTGCCTCGCCGATGACGACCACGTCGTCATCGTCTCGCAGCTCTGCGCCGAGGCCCGCCCACCCCGCCTGGACGACCATCCGCACCCCGGCCTGGCGGCGGGCGGCGGCCACGATGGCGGTCAGACGGACCGCGTCGGCGGGATTCCTGCTGCCGAAGCCGACGAACACCGGCGGCGGCCCGGCCGCCAGGAACCGCTCCAGGTCCGCGGGAGGCGTCCAGTTCGCGAGGTGTCGCGGCCACCAGTAGCCGGCCACCTCGATGCCCTCGCGCCAGTCCGAGGGACGCGGGACCACGGACGGGCTGTACCCGTAGAGGAACGGCCACCGTGTCGCCTCCTGACGGCGGTACAGGCCGCCGACGCCGCCGGGCATGCCCTCCTGCGCCCACAGTGGCTTCGAGGGCCTGTCAAGGGCGCCTGCCCCGGCGGTCATTAGGGCGCTTGCCAGCGCGCGGTTGCCCCAGCGGCCCAGTGAGCGCGTCATCATTCCCGGCGGGGGAAACTGGCTGGTGGGGTGGGTGGGCTGCAGCGCGAGCCCGATGCTGGGCAGGCCTAGTGCCTGGGCTATCCGGTAGCCGCCAAACCAGGCCATGCCCGCCGCCAGCAGCACGTCTGTACCCTGCCGCGCCGCTTGCAGAATGCCGGCGTTGACGTCTCGCATAAGCCCGGAGACCAGGCGGGTGAACCGGATGGCGCTCGCCGGGCCGGTGCCGTGTTCCTGCCACCGCTGTCCCTGCTGTGAGGCCTGCAGCAGCCGCGGATCACCTGGAACCAGGCGGAATGCCAGCCCGGAGCCGGTCACGAGTTCCTCGAACATTCCGAAGGCGGCGACCGTCACGTCGTGGCCGGCGCCGCGCAGCGCCGTGCCCAGCCCGGTGAGCGGGGCGACATCGCCGCGCGACCCGACAGCGGCTATCAGGATCCTCACTGCAGACTTTCCTTTCCCTTCGCGACCTTGCTTCCCTTTGCACCTTGTTCGCCCGCCCGTCTGCTGCGCTGACACGGAGCGAGTCGCGGCATCGGCCAGGTCCGCAGCCTCCTGGCGTAGCGGGGCCACGCCGTGATCCAGGTCGCGGGCCATCCGAGGCCGGACCGCGCGGCGACCGCCAGGGCCGCTGTGGCCGCGGACTGCGGAGCGGAGTCTTCCCGAGCTCGTCGCTGGCCGGCCTGCCTCGGTGATCGGGTCAGTAGCGGCGGCGAGCTGGGTCCGGCGTGAACGAGGCATGCTAGTCGGCTGCATCGGGTTCGCCTGGCTGGACGATGCCGGTCTCGTAGGCCAGGATGACGGCCTGGACCCGGTCGCGCAGGCCGAGCTTGGCGAGCAGGTTGCCCACGTGTGATTTCACGGTGGCTTCGCTGATGACGAGGCTGGCGGCGATCTCGGCGTTGGTGAGGCCGCGGGCGAGCCGCAGCAGGATGTCGTGTTCCCTGGCGGTCAGCGATGCCAGCTTTGACGGGGTGGGCTGAGCGTGGGCCGGGGTGCGGGTGAAGGCGTCGATGAGCCGGATCGTGACCGACGGCGCGAGCAGCGCGTTTCCGGCGGCGGCGTTCTTGACGGCGGCGATCAGGTCGTGCCGGGGGGCGTCCTTGAGCAGGAAGCCGCTCGCCCCGGCGCGCAGTGCTTCGTAGACGTAGTCGTCGAGGTCGAAGGTGGTCAGCATGACGACCTTCGGCCCGGCTTCCCGGTTACCGCTGGTGATTTGCCGGGTGGCCTGGAGGCCGTCCATCTCGGGCATCCGCACGTCCATCAGGATCACGTCGGGTTGGTGGTCGGCGGCGGCCCGGATGGCCTCGGCGCCGTTGGCGGCCTCGGCGACCACGGTGATCCCGTCATCTCCCTCCAGGATCACGCAGAACCCCGTCCTGACCAGTTCCTGGTCATCGACGACGAGTACCCGTACCGGATCGGGGGCGGTCATGGCGCGGGCAGCCTTGCGGTGACCGCGAACCCGCCGGCCTGCCTGGGGCCGACGGTCAGGCTGCCCCCGCAGGACGCGACCCGCTCGGCCATCCCCGCCAGCCCGAATCCTCCGCTCGGTGAGGCCAGCGTGCTGCCCGTGCCCCGCGGCCGGGCCGCGACGCCAGGCCCGTGACCGGTGTCGGTCACCGAGACGGTGACGTACCCGGGCTCGTAGCGGAGGGTCACCGCCGCCTGAGCGGCCCTGGAGTGCCTGACGGTGTTGGTCAGCGCCTCCTGGACGATGCGGTAGACGGTCAGGTCCACGCCGGGTGCCAGCCTGGCCGGGCTGCCCTCCACCCGCAGGTCCACGTCGATCCCCGCCTTGCGCACCCGTTCGAGTACCCTGCTGAGCTGGCTGACCGACGGGACCGGAGCGGTGTCTGGTGGCTGGCGGCCGGCGGAGCCGGCCGGAACGCGCAGCACCCCGAGGAGCCGGCGAAGCTCGGCTAGCGCCTCGCGCGCGGCCTGGCCGATGATCTCGACGTGCTTCTGTGCCTGCACGGGCTGGCCGGGCAGCAGCGTGGCCGCCGCGTCAGACTGGATGGCGATCAGGCTGACATGGTGCGCGACCACGTCGTGCAGCTCCCGGGCGATCCTGGTCCGCTCTTGCGCGGCGGCCAGCGCCACCTCCCGGTCGCGGACCTCCGCGTGCTCAGCGCGCGCCTCGGCCTCCTGAAGGTGGGTCCGGCGGGCGCGGCCGATGATTCCGGCCATGCCGGCGGTGACGAACTCCAGCACCGTGATGAAGAAGTCATAGGGCTCGGTGTGGTGGGGTGTCGTCTGCCCTTGGATGAGGCCGGCTCCTACCTGCGGCGGAGTCCCCGCCCGTCAGGGCACGGCCGGCCGGCCGCAGGGATGACCGGGGAAAGGGGCAGTACGGCCGATGCGCACCCGGCGCGCGGCCGACGATCCTAACGGGCATGAACTCCCAGCCGAGAGCGGCGGATCCGGTCATCGAACTGGCCCGGGTGGAGAAGGTCTACCGGAGCGGGAAGGTCGGCTTCCCCGCGCTGAGCGGGGTGGACCTGACCATCACGGCGGGCGAGATGGTGGCCGTCACCGGCCCGTCGGGCAGCGGCAAGTCAACTATCATCAACCTCATCGCCGGCATCGACCGGCCCACTGCCGGAACGGTGACGGTAGCCGGCGGCCGCCTGCAGGAGATGACCGAGGAGCAGCTCGCGGCCTGGCGCGGCCGCACGATCGGGATCGTCTTCCAGTTCTTCCAGCTGATGCGGGCACGTTCGTCGTGCTCGGCGCCAATGGCAGAGGCAACAGCGAGGTCGAAGAGGTCGGCTACAGCATCGCGTTCGCGATCTTCCTCGTCACCTTCTTTGTGCAGACCCTCCTCAACCCCGCCATCGCGGTGCTGCTGGGCCGCTGGAACTGGTGGCCTTCCAGACTGTCACATCATGCCCCGGCGACCGCATCGCCGGCCCGGCAGTCCCATGCTGCCGTGCCCGCCGAGCACACAGTGGAGGAGCAGCCCTGATGCCTCAATTGCCGCGGGAAGCTATCGATGCCCGGCACCGGGAAATCATGCGAACCCACTTCGCGACGCTGGGCGCCTTGTTCAACCCGGTGACGTTCGGCCACCTGGACCGGCTCGGTGTTGGTCCGGGCTGGCGGTGCTGGGAGGCCGGGGCGGGCGGGCCGGCCGTCCCGGTATGGCTGAGCCAGCGCGCTGGCCCTGACGGCTACGTGCTGGCCACCGACCGTGACATCTCGGTGCTGCAGGAGGCCGCGCAGCACGGCTTTGAGATCCGCCAGCACGACCTCAGTTCCGGCCCGCCGCCGGCCCGGGAACTCGATTTGGTCCACGCCCGCCTGGTGCTGATGCACCTGACCGACCCTCGGTCCGTCCTCGCGGCGATGACCGGTGCACTGCGCCCAGGAGGCTGGCTGCTGGCAGAAGACGCCGACCCGCTGCTGCAGCCGCTGGCTTGCCCCGACCAAGCCGGCCCGGGACAGCAACTGGCCAACAAGCTGCGGCAGGCAACCTGGACGCTGATGTCACAGCGGGCTGACCTTGGCTTCGGCCGTAAGCTCCCCCGGCTGCTGCGCGAGGCGGGGCTGTGCGAAATCGGTGCCAGTGCCCACATTCCGCTTGCCGCGCCGGCCCTGGCACAGTTTCAGCGCACCATCATCGAACGCCAACGCGAACGCCTGGTCACCGCGGGCCTGGCCAGCGACGAGGAGATCGGCATGCACCTGCACGACATCAACGTCGGCGGTCTTGACCTTGCGAGCTTTCCGGTCGTATCCGCCTGGGGCCGCAAACCCGGCTAGGCCCACCGGCTGGCTCGCCTCGATGCCGCGGCTGCGGGCCTGGCATGGCCGCGGACGCGGGACATGACCACCGGATGACCTCGTAGCCGGGGCCGGGAAAGGGCGGCCGATGCCAGACACCGGGACACACCGCCGGGGTGCGCACGAAACCCGCCGCAGGATCCTTGCTGGCCCGCGGGCAGGCCGGCCTGGCCAAGCGAACCACCTTCGACCTGGCGGACCTCGTCGGCCAGGTCATGGCAGCCCGGCAAGCCGAAGCCCAGGACCGGCAGCTCCGCCTGCACGCCGCGCTGGCCAGCGCGCCAGTGGCCGGCGATCCGCGGCTGGCCGAACGCCTGATCGCCAACCTGGCCGACAACGCGCTGCGCCACAACACCCCCGGCGGTTACCTAAAGGTCGTCACCGCCACCCGTGACGCACACGCCGTGGTTGCGGTGGCCAACACCGGGCCCATCGTGCCAGCGGAAGCCGTCGGCCAGCTGCTGCAGCCATTCCAGCGGCTGGGCGCCGACCGGACCGGCCACGGGCACGGGCTCGGCCTTGGCCTTGGCCTGTCCATCGTGCAGGCCATCGCCGACGCTCACGACGCAAACCTGACAATCCGGCCGCAGCCCAGCGGCGGCCTGGATATCGAAGTCACCTTCCCCCGCCCGGCCACCAGCAGCGCCGCAGGCACGCGCGCAGACAGCGCTGCCGGGAACACACCGCCTGCACGCGGGCCGCTGAACGGGAGCGCGCTTCCGCCGGCCACAGGCGCTGACGCCGAACGCCGCCCGGCCTTCCGGATGCCGGAACACCTGCGGAACCGGCAAACCCCGGCACTCGAAATGATCACGGTGGGGCCGCCCGAACCCGCGGATTAAGTTAGCCGAATGATTCGGCCAATGCCTGCACCGCAGGGCCGGTGACGGAGGCCCTGCGGCGGCGCTCGCCCAAGACAGCTGGTTATGGTTCCGCAGCGGACAATGAGCTCGCCGCGCTACGCGGCGCGCCGTAGGCACTTGATCGCGTCGTCAATGCTGGCGCCCGGGCATATTCCAGGGGTCGGCGTGCTAGGCGATCGCGCGTATGGCTGGGGCGATCAAGAAGATCAGCTTCAAGCCCACAAGGCGAAGGTCATCCCACGCCCTGGTAGCCAAGACCGGACTCCCATGTGCCTGACGCGGGGCCGGGTGACCAGCGGCCAGCAGAGCATCCGGCCAGGTGGCACGGTTTTCGGCACCCACAGGTCAGGTACCGGTGAGGGTTGGCGCGCAGCGCGAGGACAGCGCATGCCTCAACCGCGAATGCACCCTGGTCAGCTAGCAATTGGCCGTTGCCGTATCAGGCTGGCCCGGCGGCCTGAAACGCCCTCCAAAAGGCCGCTGTGTCGTCGCGCATAACCGGCCGCGGCCAGCCGATGCTGGCGCCGCCGTCGATGACGAGGTTGTGCCCGGTGATCAGCCTTGAGGCGTCAGAGGCCAGGAACAAGGCCGCTTGCGCGACGTCGGTGGCCAGCCCGACCACCTGAAGCGGCTGCCATCTCGGCAAGACTGCCTCGATCGCGGCGATCGTGGCGTCGAGCGCGAGGTCGGCGGCGCCGGGCGCAAGTCCTGCGCCCTTGCCAAAAATGCCTGTCACGATAGGCCCAGGTGAGAGGGTGTTCACGCGGATCCCTTTCTCGCCGAGCTCGACTGCCGCGCAGCGAGTCAGGTGGATGACCGCTGCCTTAGCGACCGAATACTCGATGCCGCCGCCCATCCCGGCCCGGAAACCGTTGATGCTGGCGGTGTTAATAATGCTGCCGGCGCCCTGCTTGGCCATGGCCGGGACCGCGTGTTTGATCCCGGCCAGGGTTCCGCGGACCTGGATAGCCATGCCGTGGTCGAAAGCCGCGAGGTCAAAATCCTGCAAGGCGTTTCGCTGGGCAGGTATTCCCACGTTATTGACGAGACAGTCGAGACGCCCAAACCGGCGCGCCGCCATTTCAGTCAACGCCTTCACGTCGGCCTCGACTGCGACGTCCGTGCGGGCAAAGGCGGCTGCCTCACCGAGCGACTCCGCGAGTTTCCGGCCCTGCTCTTCGCGGCGCCCGCCAATCACGACCTTTGCTCCTTCTGAGACGAACAGCTCGGCGATGCGCGCCCCGATTCCGCTGGTGCCCCCACTGATCACCGCGACCTTACCTTCAAGCGTTTGCATCAACCGATCTCCTCGTTGCTATGAGTGTTCCGGATGAGATGGAGCGAGCCAGGCCAAGGCCGGGTTCAGGGTCTCGGAGCCGATCACCGTCGCTCTATGACCAGGGACTGCGCGGACCGGCCGAAGTAGCCTTCAACATCGCCCAGCCGCGCGGCCGCGACACCGCCGCCGTCACGCCCGAGCAACATGTCCGCGTTCACCAGAATCCACTCGCCGACCGGCGGGCGGGCAAGACTGAGCGTCACATCACCGTTGATGAACGACCACTGCTTCGGGTCCAGGACCGAGGACACTCCGTTGCCGAAGTCCGCCGCGATGGCAGCGCGCATGACCGGGCTGATTGGCTGTCCGCCCACGATCGGCTGGTTGGCCCGGAACCAGATCGCGGCCGGCCCCAGCCGAGGTTCGTCTCGCGTCGCCGGCCTGGCGGAGACGCCCTTCAGGAAAGGACTGCGGGCGACGGTCGAACTCACGCGCTGTTCGTCGCTGATCGCCTCGCACTGGTCAGGCAGCAGGACGTCGAGCACCGCCTCGCCGAGTCCTTCCGGCAGCGGCGGGCTCGACCGCAAGACCTTCAGCACGCCCGCCCTGACCACCTCGACGTCACCGGCGAGCAGCGAGATCACGGCGACCTGAATCTTCCGTCCCTCGCGCACCACCTCGCTTCGAATTTCCAAAGGTGCGACGGGCACCGGCCGCAACAGGTCGAGCGTCAGCCGCACGATCCTCATGGGCGGGCCGGTCTCCAGACGCTCCGCAGCCCAGGCGACCAACGCGGCGGGGGCCGCGCCGTGCTGGAATGCGTGATCCCACGGACCGCCGGCACTGGCGCTGGTCTCGACGGCCTGCCCGGCGACTTCAAAAACGGCGTCCACGGTTACCTTTCTTTTGCGGCACGTCGAATCCCGGGTGCTGGGTCAACGCAGGGCGAAGCCGGCCCGCGTGAATGCAAGGCGCCGTCGCTGCGAGGGAAGGGCCGCCGCGCTCTGCTCTCATCGTCCCCGCCCCTTCACAGAGATCACTGCGGGCAGCTGCGACATCAGCGAGCAGCCGGAATCGGCTGCTCGCGAAGAGGGATGGGATCCGGACGGCTGTGGCCCGGGCGACTTGGGTGCTGTTGGCGGTGAGGACGGGCTCGGTGGGCTGAAGGTTGCGTCCGTTGCGGAGCGTGCGGGTGGTGACCTTCAGTGCCCTGAGGGCGACCGGGCGGATGAGGTCGATCGTTATCCGCGCCACCTGGCCGGCGCCGGGTGGCTGGGCGGCTTCGATGGCCCGGGCCAGCAGCGCGGCGGGGGCGACGCCGTGGTGGATTGCTGGGTCCCACGGTCCGGCGGCGAACCTGATCGGCGTGATTACGTCATCTTCGCGGGCGTAGACGGGTTCCACAGCTGCGATGTTGCCTCATCAGCGTCCTCGGTCGCCATTACGTGGCAGGTAATGGCGTGACGGGCCGGGTTGTCGTTGACTTGGATACTGCGATCGGCGCGGTGGGAGAACCCGAAGGAGGGCGCTGCGTGGGCACGCTCGACGGGAAAGTGGCTGTGATCATGGGCGCGACCAGCGGGATCGCTGCCGCCACGGCCCGCTGCTTCGTGGCTGAGGGGGCCGATGTCGTCATGGCCGGACGGCGTGCCGGGGCAGGTGAACAGCCCGCGGGCGAACTGGGCTCGCGTGCCTGCTTCATCCGCACCGACGTGACAGCCGAGTCCGAGGTCCGGGCGGTGTTCGAGACGGTCGGAGAGCGTTTCGGCGGCCTGGACTGCCTGGTCAACAGCTCAGGCGTCGGCGGGCGCCAGTGGAGCGTCAGGTCGCCGGATGTAGCTGTTTTGTGTGACACGCTGAGGGGCCACGTCGGCAGGACGGCCGCCGCGATCGCCAGCACCGGCGGCAGCATGGCCGGCTGGTCCCCGCTGGACTACTCGGTCGCCAAGGCCGCGGTGATCCACCTGACCCGATGGGCCGCGGTCGAGCTGGGCGAGCACGGCGTGCGGGTGAACACCATCTCACCGGGCCCGGTTCTGACCGGGATCTTCGCTAAGGCGGCCGGGGCTGACCACGGCCAGGCCGATCAGAACGCGCCGGCGCTGGAGCCGGTGTTCGCCACATGGCTGGCGCCGTGGCAACCGCTGCGCCGGGCCGCCGTGCCCGATGACGTCGCCGGCACCGCGGCGTGGCTGGCCAGCGACGCCGCGGCGCTGGTGACCGGCCAGGATCTGGCCGTTGACGGGAGACTCAGCACCGGCCCGCCCGCGTCGGCCCAGGCCGAGGCGCGCGCTGGGCTGGCCCGGGTGCTCACCGGCCCGGCGGGCCGCCCGGACACACCGGGCATGCAGCCAGGTGCGACCGGAGCGCAGCCGTGACCGGGCGAGCCGCCGTACCGCCACCGGCGGTCGGATTCGATCCGGCCACGGAGGCGAACGGACCGGGCCGGACCGCCCCTAAGGTGACCGCGCTGAAACCAGGCGGCCGCCGTCTCGTCCGATCGGCCGGCCCCCTGGTGCGGGCGTGGCGGCTGCGACGGGGCCGCAGCCAGATGGATCTCGCCCTGGCCGTCGGCATGTCAACCCGGCATCTGAGTTTCATAGAAAACAGCCGGGCCACCCCCAGCCCGGAAGTGATCCTGGCGCTCGCCGAAGGACTAGACGTCCCCCTTCGGGAACGTAACACGTTGCTGCTTGCCGCCGGCTACGCCCCCCGCTACCCCGAAACCGGCCTCGATGACCCCGACATGGCCCGCGTGCACGGCGCGCTGCACCGCCTGCTGACGGTCCACCAGCCGTGTCCCGGGGTGGTGCTCGACCGGGAGTGGAACACGGTGCTGGCCAACGAGGCGGCCAGCCGCATGGTCGAGGGACTGCCCCCGGCGATTCTCGGCCCGCCTGTCAACGTGTTCCGGCTCTGCCTGCACCCCGACGGCCTGGCCAGCCGCACCATCAACTTCCCCGAGCATGCCGCGTTCTTGCTCGGTCAGCTGGATAGGCTGCGCGCCCGCAGCCCCGACCCCGCTGTCGACGCGATCGCCCGGGAGGTCTTCGCCTACCCGAACGTCGTCCCCCTGCGCCGCCTGCGCCAGCATGACCCCCCTGACCAGCCCGATCTGCTCATCCCCTGGCGCCTGCGCATCGGTGACGCCATCCACTCGTACTTCATCACGCTCACCAAGTTCGCCACCCCCCAGGACATCACGCTCGATGAGCTGACGATCGAACTGTTCTACCCCGCCGACGACGCGACCGGTGCCGCTCTCAACAACGGGGGCACGGCCCGGACCGGGCCAGCCTGAAGCGACAGGAGCGCAGCGATGACCGCGGTTGGCAGACACTGCAGAGACGTCCTCGGACTGCCGATGGCCTACATCGAGGCCGGCCGCGGCGACCCGATCGTGTTCCTGCACGGCAACCCCACTTCCTCGTTTGTGTGGCGCAACGTGATCCCGCACCTGCAGCCGCACGGCCGCTGCATAGCGCCAGATCTGATCGGCATGGGCGATTCGGGCAAGCTCCCCGCCAGCGGTCCCGGCCGCTACCGCTTCGCCGAGCACCGCCGATACCTCGATGCTCTGCTGGAGCAACTCGGAGTTACCGAGCGGGTCACGCTGGTGGTACACGACTGGGGATCGGCGCTCGGCTTCGACTGGGCCAGCCGTCATCGCCAGGCCGTGACAGGCATCGCCTACATGGAAGCCATCGTCCGGCCACTCACCTGGGCCCAGTGGCCCGAGCCAGCCCGGGGCATCTTCAAGGCCCTACGGTCCCCCGCCGGGGAGGACATGATCCTCGAACGCAACCTCTTCGTCGAGCGCCTGCTGCCCGGATCGATCCTGCGCGCCCTAAGCGACCAGGAGATGAATGCCTACCGGGCGCCATTCCGCGCCGCCGGCGAGGACCGCCGGCCCACCCTCACCTGGCCACGCGAACTGCCCATCGACGGCGAACCCCGCGACGTCACCGCGATCGTCGAGTCCTACGGGACATGGCTATCAGCCAGCCAGGTCCCCAAACTGTTCATCAACGCCGACCCAGGCGCCATCCTCACCGGCACCCACCGGCAGTGGGTGCGCACCTGGCCCAGCCAGCTCGAGGTGACCGTACCAGGCAAGCACTACCTCCAAGAAGACTCCGCCCACGCCATCGGCAAAGCCATCGCCGAATGGCACACCCGACGGCACCGATCCTGAACCCGAAACCCGGCCACAGCGACACAGCCCGTAACCCGCGACCGGCGCCCGGCTGGCCAGAGGCAGGGCACAGGGGCAGGCCAGCGCGGCCAGCAGTAGCCGGAAGTTCCGGCTGAGCCGGAGTGCCTTGGCCAGGCTGGCGAGGGCCGCCACGACGATCACCGTGAGCAGCAGCGTGACCAGGGGGTCTTCGCGGGGGGCTTGCCGGAGCTGGGCCGTGTAGCTGGCCACGGCCGCGGCGCACAGCAGCAGGACAATCCCGTGGCCCCAGTGCACGAGGTCGCGGCCGCGGCGCGGGCCCGGCGAGCCGGCCAGCGCGGCCAGCTCCAGGATGCACACGCTGATGGCGAGCGGGAGCACCTCCGGGGACCACCGGAAGAAGGTCAAGGAGCACACGTCGGCGGCGGCGGTCAGCACCACGGCGGCCCGGCGCAGGCCCGCCAGCACCAGGGCCGCGAGCACCGCCTGGACGCTGAGCGTGACCCAGAAATCCGGCAACCCGAGCGGCGCGGTGAGGTAGGCGTGCCCGTAGGCATAGGGCCAGGTCAGCGCGGCGAGCACGGTCGTGGCCAGCAGGAACAGCGGTCCGGCCAGGCTGAAGGCGGCCAGCGCGTCGGCCCAGCCCTGCCCGGCGGCTGGCGAGGTATCCGGCCGCAGTCGCATCCCCAGCGCGCTGCGCAGCAGGCTGGCCGACTCGGCCAGCCCGGGCCGCTGCTGCCCGTCGCGGGCGCCAGCCATCAGCACCGCGACCAGCTCCTCACCGTGCTCGGTGCGGAACCGGGCCGGGTAGCAGGCCAGCAGCCGCCGGTAGCCGCGCTCCAGGCCCACCGCGCCCGCCGCGGCGGTCACGGGGTGCCCCCGGCCAGCCGCAGCCGGGACAGCGCGGTCGTCGCGTTGGCCGCCAGCCGGGCCGCTTCGGCCGCCAGCCGGGCGCTGCCGGCCTGGTGGGCGAGGTTGTCGATGGACAGGCCGGCCTGGCGGCGGAGCTGGCGTAACCGGCGGCCGTCGATGATGGCGGTGTGCGGCGGCAGCCAGCCCATCGCCTCTCGGGGGCGCCGGTGGTCACGCGGATGACGGGTCGACCGCGGCCAGGAATCTGACAGGATCGATGTACTGCCGGAACTCCACGATTTGATGGTCTCGTGTCACCCATACATGAGCGAACGGAACCTCTAGTCTGACGCCGGTCTTTCGCCCCATCCCTGTGGCCGTGCCCAAGACGACGATCGAATCGCCGTAGACGAGCATCTCGTGCTGCACCATCGCCAGGTCCTCGACGTCGCCGATCTGGCGCGAAAGAACGCCCTCAGCGATCTCAGCCGCCCCCTGGTATGGCCTGCCGTCCGGCCGGGCGTAGGGTCCTCCGCCAGGCATCTCGTACCACGCCACCTGGGGAGCGAGCACGCCAAGAGCTCGTGGGGCATCCTCTCCCAACAGCGCTTCGTAGAACGCGCTGACCACGGCGGCCGCTCCCTCATCGCCATGCTCAACGCGCGGAAGTTGCGACTTCTTGCCAGGACGATCGGGCACGTTCTTATACGAGTCCGATGAAAAAAAGTTCTCCAGTCATTCTGCTCCTCGGAAAAATCGATGCGATTTTGGTCATCTCGCCGTGTCTGGTCAGACTGGACCGTCCCCGGGATCCTCTTCCACGCTTATCAATTCCAAGCCGAGGTCGCGAAGTCGGTCAAGGACGCCGTAAAGGTGGGCCTGATCCCGGATCTCGCCGACGAGGGCACTTTGTTGGCTGCCCGGTCGCAGGGCAAACCCCTCCAATGCGGACGCAAGACGTCCGGTGAGGCGTCCCCGGACTACGATCCGGTACCTGGTCGGCTCCACGTGACCCCCGGTGTCTTATGGGTTGGTGCCCATCTTGAGCCCAAACCGGATGAGCGGTCATCACCCGTCGACCGAGTTCACCCGGGTGGGCAGTTGGCAGGTGACGGTGCTCCTGGACCGCTGGTTGTTCTGCCCACGGGCCATAGCGGAGGTCGCGGAGCTATGATCGGCCGGTCCTGTGGTCACCGCCTTGGAAGGCGCTGAGGCTGCACGCCTATGCCGCCGGGGAGCCTCCGAGCTTGGTGAAGAGGAAATTGCGCGTGAGATCGGCGATCTGGTCGGCTTGCTCTTCGAGGGCGAAGTGGCCGCCGTCGAGCAGGTGCACCTGTGCGCCGGGCACGTCGCGTTTGTAGGCTGCGGCCTCCGCGGCCTCGAAGGACGGGTCGTAGCGGCCCCAGGTCACTAGCAGCGGCGGCTGGTGAGCCCGCAGCCACTCCTGCCATGCGGGGTAGCTCGCGACGTTCGTCTGGTAGTCGAAGAACAGGTCTGTCTGGATGTCGGCTTGGCCGGGGCGATGCAGGAACGCGAGCTCGTCGGTCCAGTGATCCGGGTCGTAGTTCTCTGGTGTGGGGCTCGTTCCGATGTGGCGCAGGCGGGTCGCGGCGGGCGAGAAGAAGTTCTCGCGTAGCGCCGTTTCGTGTTCGGCGCGGTGAGCCCAGAATTGGCGGCGGGTCTCCCACAGCGGCCCCAGCCCGTCTTCGTGGGCGACGGCGTTCTGCACGATCAGTGCCTGGACCCGGTCGGGGTGTGCCAGCGCCAGCCTGAACCCGATCGGTCCGCCGTAGTCCTGCAGGAACAGGACGTAGCGGGTGAGACCGAGCTTGCCGGTGAAGCCGTCGATGACCTCGGCGAGGTGGTCGAAGGTGTAGGCGAAGCTGGCGGGGTCTGGGGTGTCGCTGTGCCCGAACCCGGGATAATCCGGCGCGACCAGGTGGAAGGCATGGCCCAGCCGGGTTAGCAGTGGTTCCCACATGCGGGAGGAGGACGGGAAGCCGTGCAGCAGCAGGATGGCCGGTGCGTGGGCGGGTCCTGCCTCGCGGTAGAAGATCTCGATTCCATTGACCTCAACCGTTCGGTATGTCGTCATAATGTGTCTGCTCTCTTTTTTGGCGACTGGCTGGTTGGGCGGGGTCAGGCCGCGGCGTGGGCGAGCGCGGCGACGGCGGCGACGAGCCCGGCGCTGATCGCGAAGGTGGCTTCCAGGCCGGTGGACGGGTGGAGGCTGGCCAGCAGGGTGCCGAACAGGGCGACGCCCAGGGCGCTGCCGGTTTGCCGGAAGGCGGTGAAGGCGCCGGACGCGATCCCGGACTGGGCCGGGGCGACGCTGCCGAGCAGGGCGGAGGTGATGGCGGTGACGACCATGCCGATGCCGAACCCGGTCAGTGACAGGCCCGCGATCAGCGCCGGGACCAGCGGTTCGGCACGGGCGGCCAGCAGGCCGAGCATGGCCAGGCAGCCGGCTCCCATGAGCAGCGCCCCCGCCCATGCGACCGGGCGGGTGCCTTGTGCGGGCAGCATCCGGCCGGCGACCAGGTTGCTGACGACGATCAGGACGGTGACGGGCAGGAACGCCAGGCCCGTGGCAAGCGGCGACAGCCCCTGCTGGCGCTGCAGGAACAGGCTGAAGGCGAAGATCAGGCCGAAGAAGACCAGGTTGACCAGCAGCCCGGCGCAGGCGGCGGTGCTGAACGCGCGCATCCGGAACAGCGACAGCGGAAGCATCGGGCGTTCCCGGGCGTGCTCGATGGCGATGAAGGCGGCCCCGGCCGCAGCCGCGAGGGCGTAGCCCCCGTACACCAGCGGCAGGCGGCTGCCAGCTGAGCCGGCCTCGATGGTGGCCCCGGCCAGGGCGGTGAGCGCGATGATGGCGGTGACCTGCCCGGGCAGGTCGGCACGGCGGCCCGGGGCGGCCGGGGTGGTGCTCGCGTACCGGTGGGTGAGCCACCACCCGAGGGTGCCCAGCGGCAGGTTGATAAAGAAGATCGACCGCCACCCCACCGCGGCGATCAGCAGCCCGCCGATCAGCGGCCCGGCGGCCAGGGTCGCCGCGCCGCCCGCCGTCCACACGCTGACCGCGCGGGCCCGGCCTGTTGCGTCGGGGTAGGTGTGGTTGATCAGCGACAGCGAGGACGCCCCGAGCGCCGCTGCGCCGGCGCCCTGCACGGCGCGGGCGGCGATCAGCTCGCCGATGGCCGGGACCAGGCCGCAGGCCACCGAGGCCAGGGTGAACACGGCGAACCCTGCCATCAGCAGGCGCTTGTGTCCGGACCGGTCCCCCAGCGCCCCGGCCGGCAAGATCAGCGCCGCGAACACCAGCGTGTAGGCGTCGACGACCCACTGCACGCCGCTCACGCCGCCGCCAAGCGTGGTCCCGATCTGCTTGACCGCGACGTTCACCACGCTGACGTCCAGGTTGATCACCCCGAAGCCCAGGGTTGCGGCGGCGAGCACCATGCCGCGGCGCGGCACCGGGCGGGTCCCGCTCCTGGGGGCGGCCAGGTCCGGCCGCTGTGTCATCTTCCTTCCCTCCCGAGCCCGGGCTGCGGGCCTTGCGGTGCTTGATGCTGGTCAGCTGGTGAAGGTGTGATGGAGGAGGTCGCCGGTGAGCTGCGCGATTTGGTCGGCTTCCTCTTCCAGGGCGAAGTGGCCGGTGTCGAGGAGCACGATCTCGGCGCCGGGCACGTCGGCGCGGTAGGCCTCGGCGCCGGGGGGGATGAAGAAGGGGTCGTTCTTGCCCCAGGCGGCGAGCAGTCTGGGCTGGCGCCGGCGTAGCCAGGCTTGCCAGTCGGGGTAGCGGCCGGGGTTGTTCTGGTAGTCCCACAGCAGTGCTTTCATGTACCCGGCGCGGCCGGGGAGGTCGAGGACGGCCTGGTCGGCCAGCGCCTGTTCGGGGTCGATGTGCTCGGGGTCGCGGGCGCCGGCCTGCCACTGGAGCCGGGTGCCGGCGAGGCTTACGAACCCGTCGACGGCCGCCTGCCCGGCCGCGCGGTCCCGCCACCAGCCGGCGAGGGCCTGAACGCCGGGGCCGAACCCGTCGGTGTAGGCGTTGCCGTTCTGGGTGACGATGGCGCGGACCCGCTGGTCGTGGTCGAGGGCGATGCGGAACCCGACGGGTGCCCCGAAGTCGAACATGTAGATGGCGTAGTCGCCGATGCCGAGCTGGTCGATGGCCTGGCCGGTGATCTCCGCGAGGCGGTCGAAGGTCGGGCTCTCGGGGAGCGGGTCGGAGCTGCCGAAGCCGGGGTAGTCGATGGCGACGGCGTGCCAGTCGCGGGCGAGGCGGTCGACGAGCCGCACGTAGGCGCGGGTACTTGACGGGTACCCGGGGAGCAGGACGATGCTCGGCCTGGCGGGGTCGCCGGCTTCGCGGACGAACACCCCGAGCCCGTCGACGGTGATCTTGCGGTGACGGATGGCAGGCATCGCCAGCTCCTTTCGCTGGTGCGGGCCGGTCGCGGGTGGCTGTCGCTGGTTAGAAGCGGCGGCCGGCCTCGGCGGCGCGCTGCAGGGCGGCGGCCTTGTCGGCGTCGCGGGCGGCGGTGACCACGGTGGGCTGCCAGCGGACCTCGGCGACGTCGGTGAAGCCCGCGTAGCGCAGCCAGTCGTTGAAGAACGCGGCGTGGAAGTCATTGCCGTACGCCAGGGGCGCGCCGGGCTGGTAGACGCCGCTGGTGTAGACCACGGCGGCCTTCTTGCCGCGGATCAGGCCGCTGTAGCCGGCGTCGGGGGTGAAGCTGAACAGCCAG
>Ga0335075_10000888_pt1 | contig 50815 bp, 49 predicted proteins | sample Lox_Sample_24_FD_206723 | JGI IMG/M metagenome (GOLD analysis project Ga0335075, IMG submission 206723) | Soil microbial communities from Loxahatchee National Wildlife Refuge, Florida, United States - Lox_Sample_2.4 | ecosystem: Environmental > Terrestrial > Soil > Wetlands | place: USA... | reverse complement strand
AGGAGCTGTCCTCCACCGCGCCGGCCGACGCGACGGAGCCGTACCCGGACTGGGTGGACCGCATGCAGCGCGCGCGTGGGCGCCATGCGGCCATCACGCGCAATCTCAACACCTGGTCGAGCTACAAGAACTGGGCGGACCGCATGCGCGAGTCCTTCGACGACGAGGAGCGTCCGCCGCAAGCGGGCGCGACCGCGGCGAACGGCGGCAAAGGCCGCTGACCTCGATCCCTGAGGCGTTCGAAAGCAAGCCAGTCAGCGGCCCAGGGTCGCTCCCTGGGACGCGAGATCAAATCCCGTCAGAGGGCTGGCCGCCCGAAGCGCCGCAGGCGACTTCGGGCCGATCAACAGGCGGATCCACCCAGCTGATCAGCGGCCGCCATTCCTCCAGATCCTCTCTCACCAGATACGTCTTCATCTCGTGTACGCCGACTCCCTGCTCGGCGGCGCGCAGATAGTTCTGTGAGTCCCGCAGCGACGCGACGATGGGAATTCCCAGCGTCTGCAGGAAGCGGATCAGCGACTGATAAGTGAGCGTGTTGCGGCGGATGCGATTGGCCACCACGCCGAGCCGGCCCTCGTCGCGGCGTATCTTCGCGACCAGCAGCAGATCACGGATGCAGCGCGAGCAGGCGTGAATATCGATATCCGAAGGCAGCACCGGCACGATGATCTTGCGCGCATCGCGCGTCAGATCCGGTAACTCGTGCGCCTCGACGGCGGCCGGCGTGTCGACGATCACGTGGGTCGTGAAGTCCGGCACGCGAAGCTGGAACGTTCGCGTCGTGCGCGGGTCTTTCTCGAACGCGTTCACGGAATGAATCGGCGGCAGCGCCGGTTCCCGTTTGCGCACCCAGCGCAGCGAGGACCCCTGCGGATCGAAATCCATCAGGACTGGCTTTTGCTGACGCGAAGCGAAGTAGCTCGCGAGGTTGGTCGCAATGGTCGTCTTGCCCGAGCCCCCTTTCGGGTTGAGGACGACGATGCGATTCATGGTGCTGCTGTGATCTCTGAACGCGCGCTGAATGAGCTGGGTTCAAGCCTACGCACCGAGCTCCGCTCCCGCAAGCCGCGCAAGGCGGCGCGACTGTGAAACTCCGCACGACAACAGAAGGTCGCAGCAGGTAGAGTTGGTTCAGATGGAATTCTTCCTGCGATATTGGGACGATCTGGACGATGCGGCGGGCGCTTGTCGCCACGTCGCGACGACTGCGCTCGCCGAGGCCGCCGCCCTCTCCACGCCGATTCTCGCCTGGGGCTCGGCGCTGGGCGTCTGGCTGCTCGCCCCGCAGCTGCGTGTCAATGCGGCGCTGCTCGCGGGCAGCGTGACCTTCTTCGACCTCTACCGCCGACTGCTCCGTCTGCCCGGGTGATCCGCGCCGGCTGACCGACCCGTCTTCGGGCCTCTTGAAAAAAGGGCGCCCGCGCCCAAGATGTGCCCGCTCCGGCACCTATCAGACATAAAATCAGGAGCGGAGCGCGGCGCATGTCCAGTCCCGAGAACGTCACGGCTTCCACGGCCGACCGGCAGACACACGGCTTTCAGGCGGAAGTCCGCGAGCTGCTGAAGCTCATGATCCACTCCCTGTACAGCCACAGGGAGATCTTCCTGCGCGAGCTGATCTCGAACGCGTCCGACGCGAACGACCGGCTGCGCTTCGCCGCCATCGCCGAGCCGGCGCTGCTCGCGAGCGAGCCGGAGCTGGAGATCCGCGTCGAGGCGGACCAGGCCGCGGGCACGATCAGCATCACCGACAATGGCATCGGCATGACGCGCGAGGAGGCGGTGACCAACCTCGGCACCATCGCGCGCTCCGGCACCGCGGAATTCTTCCGTAGCCTCTCGGGCGACCAGCAGAAGGACTCGCAGCTCATCGGGCAGTTCGGCGTGGGCTTCTACTCGGCATTCATCGTCGCCGATCGTGTCGAGGTGCTGTCGCGCAAGGCCGGCCTTGCCGCCGACAGCGGCGTGCACTGGGAATCCGCCGCCGACGGGGAGTTCAGCGTCGAGACCGTGACCCGCGCGGAGCGCGGCACGACGGTGAAGCTCCACTTGAAGCCCGAAGCCAAGGAGTTCGCCGACCCCTTCCGCCTGCGCGCGCTGATCCGCCGCTATTCCGACCACATCGCTTTCCCGGTGCGCATGCGCAAGGAAGGCGAGGCGTCGCTCGAATGGGAGGCCGTCAACCAGGCGAAGGCGTTGTGGACGCGGCCGCGTGCCGAGATCTCCGACGAGGAGTACCGCGAGTTCTATCAGCATCTGGCGCACGACTTTACCGACCCCCTCGCCTGGAGCCACAACCGCGTCGAGGGCAAGCGCGAGTACACCAGCCTCCTCTACATCCCGGGACGCGCGCCGTTCGATCTGTGGCAGCGCGATGCCGCCCATGGGCTGAAACTGTACGTGCGCCGCGTATTCATCATGGACGATGCCGAGCAGTTCCTGCCGCTCTACCTGCGCTTCGTCAAAGGCGTGGTCGACTCGAGCGACCTGCCCCTCAACGTTTCCCGTGAGCTGCTGCAGCAGGAGCCGGAGGTCGAGGCGATCCGCAGCAGCCTCACCAAGCGCGTCCTCGACCTGCTGGCGAAGCTCGCCAAGGACGAGCCGGAGAAATATGCGGCGTTCTGGAAGGAGTTCGGCGCCGTGCTGAAGGAAGGCGTGGCGCAGGATGCGGCCAATCGCCCGGCGCTGCTGCAACTGCTGCGGTTCGCCAGCACCCACCAGTCGGGCAACGAGCCGTCGGTGAGCCTGGCGCAGTACGTGGAGCGGATGAAGACCGGCCAGGACAAGATCTACTACATCATCGCCGAAAGCGTCGCGGCGGCGCGCTCCAGCCCGTACATCGAGCAGCTGACCCAGCGTGGCCTGGAAGTGCTGCTGCTCTCCGAGCGCATCGATGAGTGGGTCATGGGGCAGCTCGAGGACTTCGAAGGCAAGCGCTTCAAGGACGCCGCGCGCGGCGATCTCGAGCTCGGGACGCTGGAGAGCGAAGCGGACCGCAAGCGGCGCGACGAGGAGCTGAAGGAGAGCAAGGGCCTGCTGAAGCGCGTCAAGGACGCGGTGGGCGACCGGGTGGTCGAGGTGCGGGTCAGCACCCGCCTTGCCGAGTCACCGGCCTGTCTGGTCCTCGGCGAGCACGATCTCGGGGCCGGCATGCGCCGCATCCTCGCGGCCGCGGGCCAGAAGATGCCGGAATCCAAGCCTTCGCTCGAGCTCAACGTCGGACATCCGTTGGTGAAGCATCTCGATGCGCTCACCGACGAGAAGCGCTTCAAGGAGCTGTCGCTGCTGCTCTACGAGCAGGCGCAGCTGGCGGAAGGCGGACAGCTCGGCAATCCCGCCGAGTTCGTGCAGCGCCTCAATCGGCTGCTGGTGGAGCTGGCCACCGCCCACCCCGGGTCGTGACGGCGGCCTCGTGAAGCCGCCGCGCGCGGAGCGCGTCAGGATCGCCGCTCCCGCCGGGGAGATCGAAGCGCTGGTGGAGATCCCAGCCGACGGGGCCGCTGCCGCAGGTGCCGTCGCGGGCGCGGTTGCCGCTGACACGGCGCCGAGCCGATTCGGCGTCGTCTGCCATCCTCATCCGCTCTACGGCGGCACGCTCGACAACAAAGTTGTCCATACGCTGGCGCGGGCTTTCGTGGAGCTGGGCGTGCCAGCCATCCGCTTCAACTTTCGCGGCGTCGGCACCAGCAGCGGCCATTACGACGAGGGCCGGGGCGAGACCGACGATACCCTCGCCGTCATCGCCTACGGCCGCCGGCGCTGGCCCGGCGCCTCTCTGTGGCTCGCAGGCTTCTCCTTCGGGGGCGCCGTCGCCGTACGCGCGGCCGCGCAAGCGCAGCCGGAGAGGCTCGTCGCCGTAGCGCCTGGCGTCACCCGCGTGCCAATGGAGGGCGTTGCTTCGCCCGTGTGCCCCTGGCTGATCGCGCAGGGCGACGCCGATGATGTGGTCGAGCCTTCCGCGGTGCTCGATTGGGCCAACCGCCAGGCGACTCCCCCCGTGGTGCGGCTGCTGCCCGGCGCCGGCCATTTCTTTCACGGCCGCCTCCACGACCTACGCCAAGTGGTTCTCGACTTCCTGGCGCCCTAAAAAAGGACTCCGTCCGACAGCAAGCCACTAAGCGTCCCCAGGCCGCCCTGGGGACGCGAGGTCAACCGCGGTCACATGGCCGTGTTGCTCGGCCCATCCTGGGCCTCGGCCCTTCGGGCCCATCCTGGGCCTCGGCCCTTCGGGCCCGGCGCTGTGCGCCGTCCAAAATCGCTCCCGGCGATTTTGTCGCGAAAATCGCCGGGAGCGATTTTCGCCAATGGAAAACAAAAAGCCCGAAGGACCGTCGAGGCGGTCGCTTCGGGCTTTTGAATCCAGCAAGCCCTGGGCTTACGAGTTCACCATCGCCTTCAGGCTCTTCAGCGGCATCACACGGACCTTCTTGCTGGCCGGCTTTGCCTTGAACATCATCTTCTCGCCGGTGAAGGGATTCACTCCCTCGCGGGCCTTCGTCGCGGGCTTCTTCACGACCTTCATCTTGAGCAGGCCGGGCATGGTAAAGAGGCCGTTGCTCTTCAGGCTCTTCTTGATCACGCCGCTCAGCGAGTCGAAAACTCCGCCGACCTGCTTGCGCGACAGCCCCGTGTCTTTGGAGATCTGAGTCAGGACTTCCGACTTGGTCGGAGCGCCACCCTTTTTCGCCATATTGCGCTACTCCTCGATATTTAATGATTGTGAGCGCGCTGTACTGCAGTCGCGCATGTGTTTCGGCGCGGAAAATAGCACATGCGCGCGCCAGAGCAATAGCTTTTTTCGCTGGCCGGTGTGCTGAAATGCCTTTTTTTTCAGGCTTTGCGGGTCGGGACGAGCGGCGCCGAAGCTGCGACTGCGTTGCGGTGTCGGCGCTAAGGGCTTGGTTTCCAACGCGACGAGCGCGCTTCAGCCGACGAGGATGAGGATCGCCTGGATGAGAATGCAGGCCCAGAGGGGCGAAAGATCGATGCCTGCGATGGGCGGAATTACCCGGCGAAATGGCCGCAACACCGGCTCACACACCGTGGCGAGCACCGATTGCAGCGGCGAATAGCCGCCCGGAGCCACCATGCTGAGCAGCGCGTAGATGATGATGGCGTAGAAGTAGGTCCACAGCAGGGTGTGTGCGATCTCGAGCGCCGCGGCCTGCGCCCAGTAGATCGGCGCCACGAAGGTGATGCCGCGGATGGCGAAGACGATCGCCACTTCGATGACCGCGATGAGGATCACCGCCACCACCGATGCGGTGTCCACCTTGCCGATCGGCGGCAGGATGCGCCGCAGCGGCAGGATCAGCGGATTGGTGATGCGGACGACCGCCTGACAGATCGGGTTGCGGAAGTCCGCGCGCGCGAGCTGCAGCAGAAGGCGCGCCAGTACGACGAACAGTGCGAGCGACAGCAGCGTCTCGACGATGAAGATCAGGGCAGCGCTCATAGGTATCTTGGAAGGCGTTAGCGGCTGGGGGCGTCGGCCTGGTCGGCGAGCTCGCGGCTGCGGCGTGTCGCCGCAGTCACGGCGCGGGCGACGAGCTGGTTGAAATCAGCAGACTGCAGGGTGCGCAATGCCGCCTCCGTGGTCCCGCCCTTCGATGTCACTTCGGCGCGCAGGCGTGCGAGGTCACCGTCGCTGCCTTGCGCAAGAAGCCCCGCGCCATGCAACGTCGCAATCGATAGACGACGTGCCGTCTCCGCCGGAAGTCCAAGCTCGACGCCTGCCTGCGTCATGGCCTCCGCGAGCAGGAAGAAATAGGCGGGGCCGCTGCCCGAAAGTCCCGTCACGATGTCGAGCGCATCCTCCGTATCCACCCAGACGACTTCCCCGACCGACTGCATGATCTGCGCCGCCATCGCGCGGCGGGAAGCGTCGACGTCGGGTTGAGCGAACAGCCCGGTCATTCCGGCGCCGACGAACGCGGGCCTGTTGGGCATCGCGCGAATGACCGGAACGCCGGCGCCGCACCAGGCCTGCAACGCCTGGATCCTGACGCCGGCAGCGACCGAGAGGACGATCGGTTGCCGTTGCTTCAGCTCCGCTGCCAGGGGCGCCAGCACGGAGGCGGCCTGGTAGGGCTTTACGGCGAGCACGACCAGATTGGCCTTGCGGATCGCGGCAGCGTTGTCCGCCGTCGCGGCGATGCCGAGCTCCCGGGAAAGCGCCTCGCGCGCGGGCTCGTAGCTCTCACCGACGGCAATCTGCTCCGGACGCATTCCGTGGCGCAGCAGACCCCCGATGAGCGCGCGTCCCATGTTGCCGCCGCCGAGGACTGTCAGCTCGATATGGCTCATGATGGCTCGATTGTACCGGGTGAGGCCGCCCGCGGGCGCGGGCCGAAGAGGGAGGTGCCGATCCGCACGATCGTTGCCCCTTCCTGGATCGCCGCCTCGAAGTCCCCGCTCATCCCCATGGACAGGGTATCGAGGCCGAGGCCGCCCGCTCGCAGGCTGTCCCGCAGCACCCGGAGCCTGGCGAACCATCCGCGCTGGCGGCCGGGGTCGCTTTCCTCCGGGGGGATGCACATGAGTCCGCGAAGCGCGAGGCGCGGCAGAGCCGCCACGGCCGCGGCAAGCGCGGCTGCCTCCGGGACCGCCACACCCCCCTTGCTTGCCTCGCCGGCGAGGTTCACCTGGATGCAGACGTTGAGGGCCGGCGCGTGATAGGGGCGCTGCGCGGCCAGCCGCTCGGCGATTTTCAGCCGGTCGATGCCGTGGACCCAGGCAAAGCGCTCCGCGACCTGACGGGTTTTGTTGGCCTGCAGGCGGCCGATGAAGTGCCAGGTGAGGGGCAGGTCGCCGAGTCCCTCCATCTTGCCGAGCGCCTCGCCGAGGTAGCTTTCGCCGATCTCGGTGAGCCCGTCGGCCGCCGCCGCGCGGATCAGCTCCGCCGGCTGACCCTTGGAAACCGCGAGGAGTGTGACCGAGTCGGCATTTCGGCCGACACTCGCGGCAGCCGCGGCTACCCGGGCACGCACGCCACGGATACGCTCCGGCAAATTCTGCGAGGACCTTAACATATGGGTGCCCAAACCCCTCCGCTATACTCCCCCGGGCCGCTCTGAGACCCGCCCCCGCAAGCCGCAGCACCCCGGGAAACCCCAATGGCCGTCGACATCGCGCAACTCCTGGCGTTCGCCGTAAAGAACAAGGCATCCGACCTGCACCTGTCTTCCGGCGTGCCGCCCATGATCCGGGTCGATGGCGACATGAAGCGGATCAACATGCCGGCGCTGACGCACAAGGAAGTGCACAGCATGGTGTACGACATCATGAACGACAAGCAACGGAAGGCGTACGAGGAGTTCTTCGAGACCGACTTCTCCTTCGAGATTCCCAAGCTGGCGCGCTTTCGCGTCAATGCGTTCAACCAGAACCGCGGCGCCGGCGCCGTGTTCCGCAACATTCCCTCCGAGATCCTGTCGCTCGATGACCTGGGGTCGCCGAAGATCTTCCGTGACCTGTGCATGCTGCCGCGCGGACTGGTGCTGGTCACCGGGCCCACCGGCTCGGGCAAGTCGACCACGCTCGCCGGCATGGTCAACCACTGCAACGACAATCGGCCCGACCACATCATCACCATCGAGGATCCGATCGAGTTCGTGCACGAATCCAAGCGCTGCCTGGTGAACCAGCGCGAGGTGCATCGCGACACGCTCGGCTTCAGCGAGGCGCTGCGCTCGGCGCTGCGTGAGGATCCTGACATCGTCCTCGTCGGTGAGATGCGCGACCTGGAGACCATCCGCCTGGCGCTGACCGCGGCCGAGACCGGCCACCTGGTGTTCGGTACCCTGCACACGAGCTCGGCGGCAAAGACCATCGACCGCGTCGTCGACGTGTTCCCGGCGGCGGAGAAGGACATGGTCCGCTCCATGCTCTCCGAATCGCTGCGGGCGGTGATCTCACAGACGCTCCTGAAGCGCAACGGCGGTGGACGGGTGGCCGCGCACGAGATCATGATCGGCACGCCGGCCATCCGCAATCTGATCCGCGAGGGCAAGATCGCCCAGATGTACTCGGCCATCCAGACCGGCCAGGCCTCGGGCATGCAGACGCTGGATCAATGCCTGACCGAGCTCGTGACCAAGGGAGTGGTCACCAAGGAGGAAGCGCGCTACAAGGCGCAAAACAAGGATGCCTTGTAATGCGCTGCGCGCAGGTCTCAACGGGGTTCGAAGCGAACCCCGACGATGAAGCGGCGCCAAGCGCGCCGGGGGAAGGTTGCCGTGGATCGTGACCAGGCGATTAAGCTGATGCAGGATCTCCTGCGTCGCATGGTGGAGAAGAAGGCCTCGGATCTGTTCGTCACCGCGGGCTTCCCGCCCGCCATCAAGATCGACGGCGAGATCCGGCCGCAAAGCGAGCGCGCCCTGACGATGGAGCAGGCCGCGACGCTGGTGCGCGCCATCATGAACGACCGGCAGTCGCGCGAGTTCGACGCCACCAAGGAGTGCAACTTCGCGATCGCACCGCCGGGCATCGGCCGCTTCCGCGTCAGCGCCTTCGTGCAGCAGGGCGCGACGGGCTGCGTCATCCGCCTGATCAACGCCAAGATTCCGAGCTTCGAGGAGCTCGATCTGCCGCCCATTCTGAAGGAGGTCGTACTGTCCAAGCGCGGCCTGGTGATCGTGGTCGGCGGCACCGGCTCCGGCAAATCGACGACCCTGGCGGCGATGGTCGGCTACCGCAACGAGAAGACGCGCGGCCACATCGTCACCATCGAGGATCCGCTCGAGTACGTCCACCAGCACAAGGGCTGCGTCATCACCCACCGGGAGATCGGCGTCGACACCGATTCCTGGCACGCCGCGCTCAAGAACACCCTGCGTCAGGCGCCGGACGTCATCCTGATCGGTGAGATCCGGGACCGCGAGACGATGGAGTACGGCATTCAGTTCTCGGAGACCGGGCACCTGGTGCTTGCCACCCTGCATGCCAACAATGCCAACCAGGCGCTGGACCGCATCGTCAATTTCTTCCCGGACGAGCGCCGCTCGCAGCTGCTGATGGATCTGTCCCTGAACGTGCGCGCATTCGTCTCGCAGCGGCTGGTGCCGCGCGAGGGCGGCACCGGGCGCATCGCCACCATGGAAATCATGCTCAACTCGCCGCTCATCCAGGACCTGATCTTCAAGGGCGAGGTGGCGAAGATCAAGGACGTGATGGCGCGCTCCACGCGCCTCGGCATGAAGACCTTCGACCAGTCGCTGTTCGAGCTCTACGAGACCGGCTTCATCTCCTACGAGGACGCGTTGCGCAACGCCGATTCGAAGAACGAGCTGCGCCTGCGGATCAAGCTCGAGAGCAAGCGCGAGAACAAGGCCATCGATGACGGCGGTGTGCTGAAGATCGTCGAAGAACAAGACGGCCGGCCGATATGACATTGAAAGACGACACGGACTCGCGGCTCAGCGCCACGGGTCCGCAGAGCTCGATTGCCGCCACCGGCACGTTCGCCGTGCCCGCGGCGGTCGCGGCGGCCGGCTCGCAGCCGCAGCTCAACACCAAGCCGCTCTTCAAGCTGATGGTGGAGAAGAAGGCCTCGGACCTGTTCTTCACCTGCAACGCGCCCATCAAGATCAAGATCGAGGGGCAGATCTTCTCGGTCAACCGGCAGGTGCTCGCGCCGGAAACGGTGCGGCAGACCGCGGCCGCCCTGATGACGCCGGAGCAGCGCGAGCGGTTTGCCAACGATCTCGAGATCGACTTCGCCATCTCCGAGCCGGGCCTCGGACGCTTCCGCGTGAACGTCTTCCTGCAGCGCGGCTATCCGGCAATCGTGCTGCGCTACATCACCGCGGACATGCCGCGGCTCGACTCCCTGGGGCTGCCGGATACGATCGCGGATCTGGCGATGCTCAAGCGCGGGCTCATCCTGGTGGTGGGCGCCACCGGGTCGGGCAAGTCGACGACGCTCGCGGCGATGATCAACCTGCGCAACGAGACGTCCTCGGATCACATCATCACCATCGAGGATCCGATCGAGTTCCTGCATACCAACAAGCGCTCGATCATCAACCAGCGCGAGGTCGGGCTCGACACGCGAACGTATTCCCGCGCCCTGCGCGGGGCGATGCGCGCGGCACCGGACGTGATCCTCATCGGCGAGGTGCGCGACCGGGAGAGCATGGAGGCGGCGATCAATCTCGCCGGCACGGGACATCTGGTGATGGCGACGCTGCACGCCAACAACTGCGCCGAGACGATGGACCGCATCATCAACATGTTTCCGCGGGAGCAGCATACGCAGATCTTCCTCGACCTGTCGCAGTACCTGCGGGCGATCCTGGCGCAGCGGCTGGTCATGGGCAAGGACAACCGGCGGGTGGCGGCCGTGGAGGTGATGCTCAATACGCCGCATATCTCGGAGCTGGTGAAGAAGGGGGATGTGGTCGCGATCAAGGAGGCGATCTCGGCCAGCAGCGAGCGCGGGATTCAGAGCTTCGACACGGCGCTTTACGGGCTCGTCAAGGATGGGCGAGTCGATATCGCGGAGGCTTTGGCCAACGCCGACTCGCGGGCCAACCTGGAAGCCAAGATCAATTTCGGCTAGAACACGGTCAGTGCGTCGAACACCGGACCGTCCACGCAGACACGCTTCATGGCCGGGCCCTCCGGGGTCCGCACCAGGACCGTACAGCCGGCGCAGCCGCCGACGGCGCATGCCATGAATTCCTCGAGAGAAGCCTGGCACGGGACACCATGCCGGCGCGCCACCACCGCGGCGGCGGCCAGCATGGGAGTCGGGCCGCAGGCAAAGAGCTCGACCTCGGCCAGCTGCGGCGGTTCCAGGGTCTCGAGCCACTCGTCGGCCAGCTCGGTGACGAAACCCTCGTAGCAGCCGGGGAAGCCGGCGCGGCTGGCCAGGCGGCTGGCGATGCCCCATTCCTCCAGCATCGGCATGCAGGCGATCGTGGCGGTCGGCATGCCGGCGACGACGATGGCGGAGGGTCGGGTGCGGAAGGGGAAGGGGATCTCGGAGCCCATCAGCACGAGAGGTTTATAACGGCCGGCCGGTTCGGCGCGCAGGCGCTCGGCCAGGAAGACCATGGGAGGGATGCCGACACCGCCGCCGATGAGAATCGGTCGCGGACGCTGCGCGTGCACAGTGAAGGGCTTGCCGATGGGGCCGATGACGCTGACGATGTCGCCGGGTTTACGCGCGGCGAGCGCGTGCAGGCCGGGGCCGAGCACTTTATAGAGGACTTCGATCCACCCGGCGCCGGCGTCGGCGCGCATGATGGAGAGCGGGCGGCGCATCGGAATGGCGGGGTCGCACGTCATGTGGACGAAGCTGCCAGGCTGCGCGCGGGCGGCGCAGGCGGGGGCCTCGAGACGCAGGACGAACTGATCGCCGTCGTAGGCGGTCTGGCGGATTACGCGCGCATCTTCGAGGTGCAGCGTGCCGCGGGTTTCGCGGGTGCGAGGCCCCGTCCCTGCGCCCTCTGAGTCCCGCTTTCGCGAGTCGGAGCTCATGGGGAAACCCCTTCGGGCCGCCGGTCGGCGTCCAAGACCGTTCCAGACGATTTTGTCATGCCGCGGCCGCCCCGTGAACCAACACTTCCTCGAGCACCGCCATGCGCACGGCGACGCCGTTGCGCACCTGGTCGCGGATGACGGATTGAGGTCCGTCCGCGACGTCCGAGGCGATCTCGATGCCGCGATTCATGGGCTGCGGGTGCATGACGATGGCATCGGGACGGGCTCCCGCCAGCCGCTCCGGCGTCAAGCCGTATTTGGCGAAATAGCGGTCGGCATCGGGGAGGTCCGCTTGCGCCATGCGCTCCTTCTGTATGCGCAGCATCATCACCACATCAGCGTCCTTCAGGCCCGTCTTCAGAGACGTATGGCGCGAACAGCCGGCAAACTCGTCGGGCAGCGGCATCAGAGCGGCCGGCGCGACGATGCGCAGGTCCGTGCAGCCGAGCGAACGAAAGACCTGATAGTCCGAGCGTGCGACGCGCGAGTGCCGGATGTCGCCCACAATGGCGACGCTGAGGCCTTCGAGCCGTTTCTTGTGTTGCCGAACCGTCAGCGCGTCCAGCAAGCCCTGAGTTGGATGAGAGATGCTGGCCTCGCCGGCGGAAAGTACGCTGACGTGGGCGGCAACGTTCGAGGCCACAGCGGCAGGTACGCCGGCTTCTGCGTCACGGATGACCATAGCGTCGACGTGCAGCGCCTGCAGCGTGTACACGGTATCGAGCATGCTCTCGCCCTTGATGCGCGAGGAGAGCTGGACTTCGAGATTGACGACGTCCGCGCCGAGGCGTTTCGCGGCAAGCTCGAAAGAGACGCGGGTACGGGTCGAAGGCTCGGTAAAGAGGTTGGCGACCGTGCGGCCGGCCAGGGACTGGCTGGTCGGTGGCCGCGCGCCGAGCGGTCGCACGAATCCCTGCGCGCGCTCGAGCAGACGCTCGATGAGCTCGCGCGACAGGCCTTCGAGGGTGATGAGATGCCGCAGGGTGCCGTCAGGGCGTAATTGATCGATCACTTCAAGACTTCTCCGCTCTCGCCCGCCAGCCAGCGCTCGAGAATGACCGCAGCCGCCGCGCTGTCGACGTCCTCGCGCCGGATCCGCCGCCGCCCGCCGCCCGCGCGCCGCGCCTTGAGCGCCGTGCCCGCTTCCAGCGAGGACCAGCGCTCATCGACCATGCTGACGGGAAGCTGGAAGCGCCGCTCGAGCTCGGCGGCGAACCGGCGGGCAGCCGGAGCGAGCGCGCCCGGGGTGCCGTCGGCATTATACGGTGCGCCGACAATGAGACGTCGCGGCTTGAGCGCCTCCACCTCGCGAGTGATCGCAGACCAGTCCGGACCGATGCGGGTAGCGAACGCGGCGGGCCGGGGCGCGGCGGTCGCAGTCAGCGTGTCGCCTGCGGCGATGCCAATGCGTCTGAGCCCGAAGTCGAAGGCGAGAATGGCCTCGACAGGCTTGTCAGGCATGCCCGGCGACCAGGCTCAGCCGGTCGACATCGATGCCGAGGAACCGCCAGGCGCCGATCCAGCGCTCCTCGTAGGGCAGCTCGAACACCACGCGCGCATCGACCGGCATCGAGATCCAGGCGTTCTCCCGGATCTCGCGCTCGAGCTGACCGGACTCCCAGCCCGCATAGCCGAGCGCGATGAAGGCATCGGTGGGGCCTTCGCCGCGAGCCATCGCGGCCAGCACGTCGCGGGAAGTCGTGACCTGGATGGTCTCCGAAACCTTGTGAGTGTGATCCCACTGTCCGCCGGGCCGATGCAACACGAAACCGCGGTCGGTGTGCACCGGGCCGCCGCGCAGAACCGGTTGTGCGGCGATGTCCTCCGTCGACGGCTCGAGCTTCATTTGCGTCAGCACATCCAGGAGGCGCATCGGCAGCGGTTTGTTGAGAACGATGCCGAGCGCGCCGCGATCGGTGTGCTCGCAGATGAGCGCCACGGTCTGTGCGAAGTTCGGGTCGATGAGTGACGGCATGGCGATGAGCAGGTGGTTCGTGAGCCCGCCGGCACCCGGCGAGAGATCACCGCCAGCCAAGGGGTCCGGGCGCGCTTCGCCGCCGGCCGCCGCGCTGTCGCTGCTGTGGTGCTCGCCCATGGCTCCAGTATGGGGGTGGAGCCCCCGCGGCTCAAGAAAAGGCGCTCAGGGCGCCGTGCTGACGGACCCGGTGGACACCCGGCCGCCGACGAACTGCCACTCGTAGACGAAGTGCAGCACCCGATAGCGATGCGCGAGCTCCGGCGGGAACGGGTCGAAGGGGCTGGCGAGCCGCAATATCGTGAGCGCCGCCTGATCGAGTTCCGGATCGCCGCTCGAGCGCCTGATTGCCGCATGCTCGAGCTGCCCATTGGCGTCGATGGCCACCTCGATGACGGGGCTCGCGCCCGAGCCGGCGTTGCGCGCGGCCGCGGGGAAGTTCAGCGTGCCGATGCGCTCCACCTTGGCGCGCCACGCCACCAGGTAGGGCGCGACGATCGAGGCGCGAGTGTCCGGCGTGACCCAGAGCTCGTCCCGCTTCGGGCCCCGCAACTGCACCGGCCCGCTCTCGTCGTCCGGGCCCGGTTGGTCCGAGGTCTGCTGATCGAGGAGCAGCGGCTGCTCCGCCGTCGTTCCCGCGCCGCCCTGATCGGTCATGTACTGAACGACGGTGCTCCAGCCGGAACTCATGAGCACGCGCCGGTCGAGCGAGCCTGCGGCTCGAGCGTCCGCCGACAGCGCATTGCCGTCAGGAGTCCCCTGCTGCGCCGGCAGGACGGGAGACTGAGCGGGGTTGCGAGGGCTGACGTTGTCGCGGGTGTTGCCGGAGCCGAGTTGCGTCCGCTGCGCGAGGTAGGTCGCGTGGTCGTTGCGGTCCGCCGCCGGCACTTCGTCCGAAACCAGCAGCACCTGCAGACCCGGGGCGCTGTCGTTGCCGGCGATCGGCGATTTGAACGTCAGTCCGAGAATGACGACGCCGTGGAGCAGGGCAACGAAGAAGAGCATCGCGAGCAGACGGTCCCAGACAGGGGCCCTCCCTTCCCGCAGCATCAATGCGCGACGTGCCGCCACGTGGCGCTACTTCGCCAACCGGCGCGCGATCGCGTTCATGAGCTCGCCGGCGATGTCGATGTGAAACTGCTTCTCGAGCTCGCGCACGCCGGTCGGGCTGGTGACATTGATCTCCGTCACGAAGCCGCCGATCACGTCGAGGCCGACGAAGAGCATGCCCTTGGCCGCGAGCGCCGGGCCGATCTGGCCTGCGAGCCAGCGGTCGCGCTCCGCCAGCGGGCGCCCGACGCCCTTGGCTCCCGCCGCGAGGTTGCCGCGGTTGTCGTGCGCCTGCGGTATGCGCGCCAGCGCATAGGCCACCGGCTCCCCGTCGATGAGGAGCACCCGCGAGTCGCCGGTCGCCACGATCTCCGGAAGGTAGCGCTGGACGATGGCGAAGCGCTGCCCGTAGTCGGTGAGCGTCTCGAACACCACGTTCATGTTCTTGTCGCCGCGCTCGAGGACGAAGATGGAGCGCCCGCCCATGCCATGCAGCGGCTTGCACACGATCTTGTCGTGCTCGCGCAGGAAGGCCTCCATGTCGGCCATGTCCCGGGTGATGAGCGTCGGCGCGCAGCACTGCGGGAACCAGGCGGTGGAGACTTTCTCGTTGATGTCACGCAGCCCCTGCGGCCGGTTGACCACCAGCGCGCCCTGCTCCTCGGCTCTCTCGAGCACGTAAGTCGAGTAGATGTACTCGGTATCGAACGGCGGATCCTTGCGCATCAGGATGCAGTCGAGGTCGCCCAGCGCCTCCATCCGCGGCTCGCCCAGCTCGAACCACCCCGCCGGATCCGGCTTGACCGTGAGCGGCCGCACCCGCCCCCGGGCGACGCCGTCGCGCAGGGAAAGGTCGCGCTGCTCCATGTAAAGGAGCTGCCAGCCGCGCGCCTGGGCCGCAAGCAGCATGGCCAGCGTCGAGTCCTTGGCGTAATGGATGGCGGCGATGGGGTCCATGACGACCCCGAGGCGAACCGAATTCGGCATGGCGGACATAATGCCAGCCGCCCCCGCCAGTTGCGACGTTCCGCAAGCAATTCCGTGAGGCGCCCGTCTACCGCCCTTCCTCTAGCGACCTCTTTCACCAGCGCTCCCTTTCACCAGTGCCCTGCCCCCGCGCCCTCTTCACCGGCACCTCTTCTACTGGCGACGTCCGAAAGCGATCCAGAGAGCGGCCCAGGCCGCCCTGGGCCGCGGATGTGAACCCCGTCACACGGCTGGCCGCGCAAATCGCCGGGAGCGGTTTGCGCCAATCAAGAAACCGGGAGCGATTTGCGCCAATAGGAAAACGTGACGTGCGCAGCATGGCACGGGGTATGCCGATATGTTAAAACCCACAGCGTCTTGTTCCGGAGACGACGGGGTCGATGGCGAAACGCCGGGCATTGCGTGTAGTCTCCGCCCGCCGTCGCCAGTCGCCGTGGCCCATCGTGGGCAGCGGGCTTCTTCGGAGCGACGAGCTCGAGCCTCAAGTCTAGTTGAAGGAGTTGCCTGACCGTGACCGGCAGCAACACGAAGCTTCAGGGCCTCAAGGTCCTGGTGATCGACGACAGTAAAACGATCCGCCGCACGGCCGAGACCCTCCTCGCCAAGGAAGGGTGCGAGGTCTTCACGGCCATCGACGGCTTCGACGCGCTCGCGAAGATCGCCGACCATCAGCCCGACATCGTGTTCGTCGACATCATGATGCCGCGGCTCGATGGCTATCAGACGTGCTCGCTCATCAAGCACAACAAGGTGTTTCGCTCGATTCCTGTGATCATGCTGTCCTCCAAGGACGGCCTGTTCGACCGCGCGCGGGGCCGCATCGTGGGCTCGGAGCATTACCTCACGAAGCCCTTCACCAAGGACGAGCTGCTGAGCGCGATCGAGACGCATATCGGGAGATGATGGCCATGCCACTGATTCTGATCGTGGACGACTCGCCGACCGAAGTGCACGTGATGCAGAAGGCACTCGAGAAGCACGGCTACAAGACCGCGGCGGCCGCTGACGGCGCCGAGGGTGTGCGCCTCGCACGCGAGATGGCGCCGGACCTCATCTTCATGGACATCGTCATGCCCGGCATGAACGGTTATCAGGCAACGCGCGCGCTCGCCAACGATCCGAAGACGCGCACGATTCCCATCATCATGGTGACCTCCAAGGGACAGGAGACCGACCGCATCTGGGGCCTGCGCCAGGGCGCCGTCGACTACATGGTGAAACCCGTTTCGCCGGACCAGCTGGTCGCCAAGGCCGAGGCGACTCTCGCGCCATGAGGCGTATTGCGCCAACATGAGCGAGGAAGTCGCGCTCAGGTCCCTGAGGGATCAGCCGTTCGAGCTGCTGGCGGAGCTCGAGCGTCGCGGCCGCGCCGTCTCGGCGATGATGGCCCAGGAGGGCTCCGCCGGACGCGAGTGGGTCGGCGTGGCGCTGCGCATGGCGGGGGATCTCTATCTGGTCGCGCGTGAGGAAACGCGCGAAGTATTCGGTGTACCGGCGGGCATGACGCGTGTGCCGGGCGCCAAGCCTTGGATCAAGGGGCTCGCTAACGTGCGTGGCCAGCTTCTGCCGATCATCGACCTGCGCCAGTTCCTCGGCAGCGGTACGACTCCGATCACCCGCAACACGCGCGTCGTGGTGGTCAACCACCGCGATATCCCCGCAGGCCTGCTGGTGGACGAGGTCCTCGGCTTCCGGCGCTTCGCGGAAGGGGAGTTCACCGGCGATGCGCCGCCGACGGTCGCCCGCTGCGAGCGCTATCTCGCCGGCGCGTTCCGGCGCGCGAGCGAGCAGTGGCCGGTGCTGAGCCTGCGCTCGGTGCTGGAAAGCTCGGCATTCGCGGAAGCCGCGGCATGACTGCGACACGCCGCAACTCCGCTGCTTCGCGTCCGGGCTCCCTGCTCACCGGCCTGCTTGCCGGTGCCGCCGCTCTCGCGCTCCTCGCCGCGCTCGGCTATTACTTCCTCGCCACTCATCCGGCGAGCGCCGCATCCCTGCCGCCCGCCGTCGGCCTCTTCGGTCCGGTGGTGCTCGGCGGGCTGGCCGTGATCCTGCTCGCCGTCGGTACGCTCATGGCCGCCCGGCTGCAGCGCGCGCTCGCGGATCAACGCCTGGCCGTCGAAGCCCAACGGCAGGAGAACGACCGCAACCAGCAGGCCATCCTGCGCCTTCTCGATGAGCTCTCGAGCCTCGCGGATGGCGACCTCACCGTGCAGGCGACCGTCACCGAGGACATCACCGGCGCGATCGCCGACTCCATCAATTACGCGGTCGATGCCCTGCGCGGCCTGGTGACGACCATCAACCAGTCGGCCATCCAGCTCGACAGCGCCACGCGGCAGACGCAGGCGCTCTCGCAGCACCTCGCCAAGGCGAGCGGCGCGCAGTCGAAGCAGATCGCCTCCGCCACCGAATCGGCGGGCGGCATGGCGGGCTCGGTGGCTGAGGTGTCCGGCAATGCGGAGCGCGCCGCCGACGTCGCCCGCCATTCGGTCGAGGTCGCCCACAAGGGCGGCGACGCGGTGCGCCGCACGATCGACGGCATGAATACCATCCGCGAGACGATCCAGGAGACCTCCAAGCGCATCAAGCGCCTCGGCGAGAGCTCGCAGGAGATCGGCAACATCGTCGAGCTGATCAACGACATCGCCGAGCAGACCAACATCCTGGCGCTGAACGCCTCGATCCAGGCCTCCATGGCCGGCGAGGCCGGCCGTGGCTTCGCGGTGGTGGCCGACGAGGTGCAGCGGCTCGCCGAGCGTGCGGCCAACGCCACCAAGCAGATCGAAGTGCTGGTGCGCACCATCCAGACCGACACCAACGAGGCGGTGGTCTCCATGGAGCGCAGCACCACCGACGTCGTCGGCGGGGCGCTGCTGGCGGAGAACGCGGGCGCGGCGCTCGAAGAGATCGAGCAGGTCTCCAACCAGATCGCCAGCCTGGTGCAGAACATCTCTGCGAGCTCGCGCCAGCAGACCGGCGGCGCGCAGAACATCGCGCGCAACATGCAGGTGCTCAAGGAAATCAGCGTCCAGACGGCCGAATCGACCAACGCCACCTCGGCGGCGATCGCCAAGCTCGCGGAGCTTTCCGCGGGGCTGCGGCGCGCCGCCGCGGGCTTCCGCCTGCCCGGCACCACGACGACGGAGGCGATCGGCGCCTCGGGCGCGTTCCGGCGGGCATCCCCTGACGGCAAAGGCTCCACCCCGGGCGCCACCCCGAACTCCGCGGCCAGCGGCAGTGTCCGACAGATCTCCGCCCTGGGCGGCACCTGACTTGCAGAGTTTTCGAGAGCCCTGAATGCCGGAAGTCGCTTCCCAGACGCTGGATCTCGTCGGCCGTGAGCTCAATGCCGCGCTGGCCGAGGCCCGTACGGCCCTGGAAACCTATGTCGAGCAGCCTGACAACGTCTCGCTCCTGGAGCGGTGCAAGCAGGAGCTGCATCAGGTGCACGGCGTGCTGCGGGTGCTCGAGATCTACGGCGCGGCGCTGCTCGCCGAGGAGATGGAGCAGGTCGCGGGCTATCTGCTCGCCACCGTCACCGAGCGCAAAGGTCAGGCCGAGAGCCTGGACGCCCTGTTGCGGGCAATGGTGCAGCTGCCGGGATATCTCGAGCGGGTGTTGGCCGGCGGGCGCGACCTCGCGCTCGTCCTGCTGCCGCTGCTCAACGACTTAAGGGCGGTGCGCGGCAGCGCGCTCCTGTCCGAAGGCACGCTGCTCCTCCTCAACCTGAAGTCGGACAAGCAGGCGCAGCCCGTCGTCGCGTCGGCCGATGAGCCGCCGCTCAACATCGAGCAGTGGTGCCGCCGGCTGCGCTCGCGCTTTCAGATGGGCCTCATCGGCTGGATCCGCGGCGAACGCATCCAGGCGAACCTGGAGACGCTCGCGTCGGTGGCGCAGAAGCTCGAGCAGACCGCCACGCGGCAACCGGTGTTCCAGCTCTGGTGGGTGGTGGGCGCGGTCATCGAGGCGCTGCGCGAGAACGGCCTCGAGGGCGGCCAGTCGATCAAGCGTCTGCTCGGGCTCGCCGACCGCGAGATCCGCCGCCTCTACGAGCTCGGCGAGGCGCGCTACTGCCAGAGTCCGCCGGTCGAGCTGCTGAACAACCTTCTTTACTACGTGGGCCGCGCGGAATGCAGCGGCGTGCGTGTGTCCGCGGTGCGCGCTTCCTTCCGCCTGGCGGAGCTGCTGCCGGTCGACGAGAGCATCGAGCAGGAACGCGAGAGCCTCTCGGCGCCCAGCGTCAAGCTGATGCAGACCGTCGCGGCGGCGATCCGCGAGGACCTCTCGAAGGTCAAGGACGTTCTCGACATCTTCGTGCGCCGCGGCGCGGGTCAGCCGCAGGAGCTCGGCCCGCAGGTCGAGCTGCTGCGCAAGATCGGCGACACCCTGGGCGTGCTCGGGTTGGGCGAGCTGCGCGCCACGGTGCAGGCGCAGACCGACAAGCTGGAGAAGATCGTCGCGGGAAGCCTGCGCGCCGATGAGGCGACGCTGGTCGAGATCGCCGCCGCGCTCATCGGCGTCGAGGACCGGCTCGATGATGGGCTGGTCGGCATGATCATGCCGCGCGCCAGCACGGAGCCCGCGGAAAGCGAGGATCACGAATTCCAACAGGTGCAGTCCGCCGTGCTGCGGGAGTGCATCCTCAACCTCGCGCGCATCAAGGAGTCCGTGACGCAGAGCGTCGGTGGCACCCTGGATGCGGCCGGCCTCGACAGCTGGCACGAGCTGATCCGCGGGCTGAAGGCGGCGTTGCTGATCCTGGGCAAGACGCGCGCGGTGGAAGTCGTCGAAGCGATCACCGCGCAGCTGAAGCGTGTGATGCAGCCGGGCGCGCCCGCGCTGCCGTCAGGTTTTCTCGACCGTTTGGCCGATGCCATAGTCAGCGTCGAGTACTACATGGAGACGCTGCAGGCCGGACGCAGCGATCCCTGGTACATGCTCGACAACGCGCAGGCCTGCATGCAGGCGCTGGAGCATCAGCAGGCCATGGCCGTGCCCGTGGTGCCGCCGCTCGAGCCCTCCGTCTTCGCGAAGACGGTGCAGATTCCCGCGCCGGTGCCGCTGGACGCCACACATGTGGTCGACATGGCGTCCACTGCGCCGGATCTTGCCGCGCAAGCGGCTCCCGTTCTGACAGCTGCCTCCACGGCGCGCCTTGCCGCGCTGGCGGAGAACGCGGATCCGGAGCTGGTGAAGCTCTTCATCGAAGAAGCCCGCGAGGAGCTCGTCAAGATCGAGCGCGGCTTCCCGGTGTGGGATCAGAATCCACTCGAGCGCGAGGCGCTCGTGACGGTGCGCCGCTCCTTCCACACGCTGAAGGGCAGCGGCCGCATGGTCGGCGCCCGCGAGCTCGGCGAGCTCGCCTGGGCGGTGGAGAACCTGCTGAACCGGGTGCTCGATAACACGCTGACCCGCAGTCAGGCGATTCTGGAAGTGCTGCGCGACGCGATCGCCGCGCTGCCGCAGATGATCGATCAGCTGGAGAAGGGCAGCCCTGTCGCGGCCGACGTCATTGGAATCGCCGCGCGCGCGCACGCGTTGGCATCGGGACGGCAGCCACCTGCCGCCTCGCGCGCTGCGGCCGCTGCGCAAGCGGCAGACGCCGCACACGGAATGGAAGCGTCGGTCGTGTTGAGCTCGGACGCCGCGTCGCAGGCGGCTCCTTCCAACAGCCAGGCCGCGGCGTCGCCCGCGCAGGCGCAGCCTGCCGGCGAGGCCACCGTCCGACAGCCGGCGCTGTCGCCGCCGGCGCAATCGGCCCCGATGGACGAGGCGTTGCGCGAGATTTACGCCCGCGAGACCGGCGCGCACGTCTCCACCATCCGTCACTATCTCAGTCGCGAGGCGCAGGGTCACGACCCCCACCTGCTCCCCGAGGATGTGTACCGCGCCTGCCACACGCTGGCCGGCAGCTCGAAGATGGCACAGGCGCGCCACGGCGTCCGCCTCGCGGAACCGATCGATCACTGGCTGCGCCGCGCCTACACCAGCGGCATCGGCCTGCGTACCCCCGATCTGACATTGCTCGCCGACTGCATGGTGGCGATGGAGTCGGTGGCCACACACCTGGACGAGCCCACCGGATATTTCGTCAACCATTGGCAGCTCCTGGAGCGCCTCGGTGAGGCGGAGCGCGCCCTCGACGCACGCATTGCGGAAGCCTCGAGAGTCGCCGCCGGCGCACAAAGCGCGGGGCCTGCCGAGGCGCGCGGGACGCCGGCGGCAACACCCGCCGCTGCAGCACCTGCCGCTGCACCACCTGCGGCGGCGGCGCCTGCGGCGGCAGCACCTGTGGCGGCAGCCCCCGCGGCTCCTGCACCGGCCACTCCTGCGCCCGCCGCCGCAGCGCCGGTGGAAGTCGAGAGTGTTCCGCCTGATGTGCAGCCTGAGCCGGATGTGGATGAATCGCCCGATTTCGATCCCGAAGTCGCGGCTATCTTCACCGAGGAGGCTCTCGAGCTGATCGACGCGTCGGAGCATGCGTTGAGTGAGTGGCGCGCCCAGCCCGGCAGTCCGGAGAGCGCCACCGCGCTCAAGCGACCGCTGCACACGCTGAAAGGCGGTGCGCGCATGGCGGGCATCATGGCCATGGGCGATCTGAGCCACGAGCTCGAGACTCTGGTCATCCAGGCGGAGAACGGCACGATCGCCGTCGACGGCGCGGCGTTCGATGTCATCCAGGCGAGTCTCGACGAGCTGGCCCGGATGCGCGAGTCCGTAGCCAGCGGTCGCCGCGTCGCGCCGGCGCGTACGATGATCGGGCGCATCCAGGCGCTGACACGCCCGGGGTCCGCCGCGGCGGCAGAGGCGCCGGCTGTTGCGTCACCTCCGAAGCAGCAGGCTCCGGCGCCCGTCGTAGCCGCTCCTCCCGTACCGCCTGCAGCGGATCTCGCGGCTCCGCCGGCACCGCAGGCCGAAGAAATCACCATCGGCCCGGTGCTCAGCGAGGACACCGTCGAGTCGGCCGTCGAGTCCGAGTTGGCCGAGCCGCCGATCCTGACGGCAGCCCTCCAGCCGGCGGCTCACGAGCCTGCGGTCCACGAGCCTGCGGTCCACGAGCCTGCGGTCCACGAGCCTGCGGTCCACGAGTCTGCGGTCCATGAGTCTGCGGTCCATGAGCCCGCGGCTCCGAAGCCGGTGCAGGAGCCCCGGTTTCCGGAGTCATCCGACGCGGCGCTGATCCTGTCGTCGGCACCTCCGCCAACCTCGCAGGACATCGAGTTGCCCGCGACGGAAGCGGCACCGCCCGAGGCCCCTGCCGCCGAGGCCGCTGCCGACGATGTGTTGGCCGCGCCGTTACCCGTGCCACCCGGCCGCGAGCCGGTCGCGGCTCCCGAGCGGCAGGAAATGGCGCGCGTGGATGCGGAGCTGCTCGACAAGCTGCTCAACATCTCGGGCGAGGCGAGCATCGCCCGCTCGCGCCTCGAGCAGCAGCTCGGCTCGATCGATTTCAACCTCGGTGAGCTGTCGCGCACGGTCATCCGGCTGAAGGAGCAGCTGCGCAGCCTCGAGATCGAGACCGAGGCGCAGATCCTGCACCGGCACGAGGACGAGGGCGGTCACCGCAGCGAGTTCGACCCGCTGGAGCTCGACCGCTATTCCTCCATCCAACAGTTCTCGCGCGCGCTGGCCGAGACCGCCAACGACGTGGCGAGCATCCAGCAGCTGCTCGAGAACCTGGCCAAGGACGCGCAGAACCTGCTGGGAGCGCAGGCGAGGACGATCACGGAGCTGCAGAACGGCCTGATGCGAACGCGCATGGTGCCTTTCCAGCGGCACGTGCAGCGCCTCGCGCGCATCGTTCGTCAGGCGGCGTCCGATACCGGGAAGCGCGCCGAGCTCGTCGTCGAGGGCGCTTCCGGCGAGCTCGACCGGCAGGTACTGGAGCGCATGTTGCCGCCCTTCGAGCACATGCTCCGTAACGCTGTCGTGCACGGCATCGAGACACCGGAGGAGCGCACGCGCCGGGGCAAACCGGCCGCGGGTCGCATCCTGCTCGAGATCCATCGCGAAGGCGCCGAAGTGATGGTGCGGCTGACCGATGACGGCGCAGGCATGAACCTCGAGGCGATCAGGGCCAAGGGCCGCACCCTCGGGCTGATCCCGCAGGGCCGCACCCTCAGCGATGAGGACGCCATGCAGCTCATCCTCGAGCCGGGGTTCTCCACCGCCGGCGCGCTCACCCAACAGGCCGGACGCGGCGTCGGCATGGACGTGGTCGCGACCGAGATCAAACGGCTGGGCGGCGCGCTGCACATGGAGACCAAGGCCGGCGAAGGCAGCGTCTTCACCATCCGGCTGCCGTTCACGCTGGCGATCAGCCATGCCCTGGTGGTGCGCACGGGCGAAGAGTTCTACGCGCTGCCGCTGCCCACGGTCGAGGGTGTGCTGCGGCTGTCGAAAGCGGAAGTCGGCGCCCACCTGGGCCGCGACGCGCCGATGTTCGACTACGGCGGACAGAAGTACCGTTTCCAACATCTGGCGGCGTTCGTCGGGCTGGAGCCCTCGCCGCTGCCGGAGCAGGACGTGACCATTCCGGTCGTGTTGGTACGCGCCGGCGAGCATTCCACCGGCCTGGTGGCCGATGAGCTGGTCGGCAGCCGCGAGATCGTGGTGAAGTCCGTCGGTCCGCAGATTTCCGGCATCCGCGGCATCTCCGGGGCGACGATCCTCGGCGACGGACGCATCGTCATCATTCTGGATATCGGGGCGCTGGTGCGCGCCGAGTGGCGCGGCCGTGCGCAGCTTCCGGCGGTCCCGCGGGAGAAAGAAGACCGCAGGACGTTCGCGTTGGTCGTCGACGACTCGATTACCGTGCGCCGCGTGACGCAGCGTCTGCTCGAGCGTAACGGAATGCGGGTACTGACGGCCCGTGACGGCATGGATGCGGTGGCATTGCTTCAGGATCACGTGCCGGACATCATCCTGCTCGACATCGAGATGCCGCGCATGGATGGTTACGAAGTCGCGGCGCACGTGCGCAATGACTCACGGCTGAAGGAAGTGCCCATCATCATGATCACTTCCCGCGTCGGCGAGAAGCACCGCGCGCGCGCGATCGAGCTGGGCGTCGACGACTATCTCGGCAAGCCCTATCAGGAAGCCGAGCTGCTGGATGCGATCGCGCCGCTGGTGGAGCGCCGGCGCGCGGCGCAGGACAGCGCCTCGCAGGAAATGCCGCGGCAGGCCGAGGGCAGATGAGATGAGCGAGCGCGTCCAGGAGATCTACAGCCTGCTGGTTCCCCTCGTCGAGGGGCGCCTCATCGTGCCCCGCGCGTGTGTGGCGGAGGTGGTTGGGTTCCAGGTGCCGTCGGAGATGACGGGCGCGCCGCCCTGGTACATCGGCACTGTTCCGTGGAACGGCAAGGCCGTACCCCTGGTGTCCTTCGAGGGCGCATGCGGGCAGAACATTCCGCCGGCTTCGGGACGCACCCGGGTGGTCGTGTTCCATTGCCTGGGTACACGGCTCGACGGCGGCAACTTCGCGATTGTTTCCCAGGGATTTCCGCAACTCGTGCGCGTCAGCTCGGACGTGGTGCGACCTGACAACTCACGTGTCTTCGCGGAGCGCGCACCGGTCATCTGCCAGGTGCGCATGGCGAATGAGACGCCGCTGGTACCTGATCTCGAGCGGCTCGAAGAGATGATCGCCGAGGAGACGCGGGTCGCGGCCTAGCCCATCGGCGGAAGAGTCTGCGGCGGCGGGCAGGGGCACGCCGCATCCAAGGACCTGGCCAAGCTTGAGTTAGCGGTACCATCCCTCCGTTGACATAATCCCGCGGCGCTTTCTCGCCAGGGGCTCGCAGGCGGTGCTTTGACAATTGTCGACTGCGGCGCTAGCCTGATACCGCTACCACCCGACCGATAACACAAACGGCAGGTGGCTACCGCAGTGCGCCAAAAGAAAGAGGGGAGAGACTGCCATGTTTCATCGCGCGCGAAGCTTGTCCCATTGGCCGGCCCGAAGCCGCATCCTTCCGATTGCAACAGCCGCCTTTCTGGCGAGCGCCGCGATGCTGGCGCTGCCAGCGAGCGCGCAAACACTGCCGCAACAGGTCGCGGACTACACGTTCGCGGACGGTGGCGTCGACGGTTGGACCTCGTTCTACGACGCGTCTGCGCCTACTTACTCGGCGGCCGCCACAGAGGATCCCGGCACGGGCAGCCTCCTGACCACGGTCAACTACACCAGCAGCGGCGGTGGCGGCGGTCCGGCGCTGCAGCTCACCGGCCTGGTGCCCGGTGCCACGTACACCATCACAGGCTACGTGATGTTGACGTCCGGCGAAGCCGCGAGCGTTGCCAACTTCACGGTCCAGCGCCAGGACGCGCAGGATTCCGCATGCTCCGGCGGCACGTGCTATGACACGGTGGGCACGTATCAGGTACCGGTCTCGGCGACTGGTTGGGCGCAGATCGGCGGCACCTACACGGTGAGCACGACCGCGACCAGCCTGCTGCTGTACGCGCAGCTCTCTCCCAGCACCACGCCGACCACGCCGCAATCCTTCTATCTCGATGACGTGGTCATCACGGAGACCGCCGGACCGCCCAACAGCGGCCAGCAGGACAATTCCGGCATCGCCACGAACTTCGAGGACGGCGGCCTCGACGGCTGGTCGCAGAGAAGCGGGGCCAATGGGCTTTCGAACGTCCCGATCACCAACGGGCCGGACGGCGACACCAATGCCCTGGAAGTCCAGGACCGGGCCGCTTACTGGGATGGACCGCAGATCAGCGTCCTGAACAAGATGTACGTCGGCTCGTCGTACTCCATCAGCGTCTGGGTCATGTCGCCGGGCGGCGATACGCTGAACCTGAGCCTGCAGACGACATTGACGAGCAACGGCACCGCGGCGACCAGCTACACGGGGATCGCGACCATCACGGCGCCCGCGGGCCAGTGGGTACAGATCTCGGTCCCGCGATTCAGCATGTCGAACGGCTATGACCCGACTCAGGGCAGCGCCTATCTCTACGTACAATCGTCCAGCAACGACACCGGTACGGGCGGCACGCCTTCCCCGACGGCGCCGTTCTACATCACCGACTTCCAGCTGAGCTACCTGCCGCCGCTGACGATCCAACAGGACATCCCGTCGATCTACCAGACCCTGGCGGATTACTTTCCGGTGGGAGCGGAAATCGACTCCTCCGACCTGCTCGGACCGCACGAGCAGCTGCTGGTGAAGCACTTTGACAGCATCGTCTCCGGCAACGACATGAAATGGCAGTTCACGGAGCCGGAGGAGGACCAGTTCACCTACACGGTGGCCGACGAGGAAGTGGCGCTCGCCACCCAGAACAACATGAAGGTGCGCGGACACAACCTCGTCTGGGCCACCGGCGCGGAGACTCCGTCGTGGGTGTTCCTCGAGGAAGACGGCAAGACGCCGCTTTCGGCTTCCAATCCGGCGGACGTGCAGCTGCTGACGGAGCGCATCCAGAACCACATCAAGAACGTGGTGCAGCACTTCGGCACCGCAGTCTACGTGTGGGACGTGGTCAACGAGCCGCTGGACCCGAGCCAGTCCGACTGCCTCGCCCACGGCCCGTTCTATCAGGTGCTCGGACCGAAATACATCGAGATCGCGCTCGAGGCGGCGAGGGAATACGCACCCCCGGGCACCGAGCTGTTCATGAACGACTACAGCCTGACGGACCAGAGCCGGCAGCAGTGCCTGATCAAGGTCATCCGCCAGCTGCAGCGGGATCACGTGCCGCTGGATGGCATGGGGCACGAGATGCACACCCACGTCGACTACCCGTCGGCGTCGGAGGTGTACTGGTCGTTCGAGATCCTGCATCGGATGTTCCCGTGGCTGAAGCAGCAGGTGACCGAGCTCGACATGAGCGTGTACCTGTCGACCGACAACACGTCCAACTACGGCGCCAACGGCGGCAGCGTGCCCGACTCCGTCATTGCGGAGCAGGGCTGGCTCTACAAAGACTACTTCGACGTCTTCAAGGCGCTGGCACGGCATCACGAGCTGCAGGCGGTCACCTTCTGGGGCATGGCGGACGACGACACGTGGCTGAGCACGTTCCCGATCGCCAGGCTGGACGAGCCGCTGCCCTTCGATCAGCTGCTGCAGGCGAAACCGGCTTACTACGGAATCGTCGATCCGACGCAGCTACCGGGCTACGGCATGACCTTCGCCCTCACGGGAGGCGGCGGAACCTGGACGATCACAGCGACCAATCCTGGCGAAGGCACCGCATACAACACGCAGATCGATTCCGTGAACCTCTTCCAGGTCAGGGGCCGCCTGTGTCGCGCGACAGTAAAGCCGCCGTCGGCGTACCCCGTCTCTCTGGGGAATGTCGGTGGCGGCAGCAATGCATCCGCGTCGTTCAACGTGCAGTTCCAGCACTGCGGCAGTGATGCGCGCTTCGTGCTCTGGGCGCCGTGGAGCGCGAACGTCTACGAGAAAGGCACGCTGTTCGAGGAGAACCTGAAGCCCTGACCGGCGTCGACCTTTACGACTCAAAAGCCGCTCGGGTGGCGCTGTGCACAAGCTCTCGGCACAGCGCCCTCGGGCGGCAAACCCTTTCATGGCCGGCGCTCGCACACGCTCAGGCGTCGAGCGCTCTTGCGCAGGCCATCGTACTGGCCGGGCGCGATGGGGCTGCGTGAGCTGGAAGCGGGCGGCAGAATCGTGCGTCGCGGCCGCAGCCCCGGTGGCCTCGGGATGCTGCGCTGCAGATCTTCACCGGGCGAACCGATCTGACGGCCGCGGCGGCCGCCGGGGTGGAGCTGCAGGGTGCGGCGGGCATTCTGCGGCGCGTGATACCGAGGCCGGCCACGGCGGCTGGATACCCTGCGACGTCTGGACGAAAGTGATGCCAATGTCCACTTCAACAGCGCTGCGCGTTGCGGCCGCGATTTCGGCGATCTTCACCGCCGGCCATAGCATGGGCGGACTGCGAAACTGGTCGCCAATGGGCGAAAACGACGTTCTGCGGCGAATGGCGGACGTGCATTTTCAGGCGATGGGCGTGAGACGCTCGTATCTCGATTTTTATCTCGGTTTCGGCTGGTCGATTTCCGTTGCGATGGTGTTGCAGACTGTCCTGCTCTGGCAGTTGGCGTCCCTGGCGCGCGCCGATGTCGCGTCGATCCGTCCCATGATCGCCGCGTTCTTGATTGCGAACATCGCCAGTGCCGCCATTGCGTGGCGTTTCATATTTCCATTCGCGGCGCTTTTTTCCGTGGTTCTGCTGGTTCCGCTGGCGTGGGCGTATCTGGCGGCGCGCTAGTCCGCCGCGCCGCCCGGATCACGTTGCCGCGCGGCGGCGGTGTTTGCGTCTACGGAATCAGGCGAGCGCTTCGGCCACCGCCGCATGCAGGCGTCCATTCGTGGCCAGGACGGTTGTCGTTGCGAGAGTCACGTCCTTGCCGGCGAGGTCGGTGAACGTACCCCCGGCCTCGCGCACGATCACCGTCAGGGCGGCGATGTCCAGGATGTTGACGTCCGACTCGATGACGACATCCAGAGAGCCGCGCGCCAGCAGGTGGTAATGCACGAAGTCGCCGTAGCCGCGGATACGGCTGATGCGGCGGATCAGTGCGCCGAGCCGATCCCACTGCCCTGACCGCGTCATGGTCTTCAGATTGCCAGTGGAAACGATGGCCGCTGAGAGCTCGGATACGGCGCTGACGCGTATGGGCTTGTCGTTGAGGTAGGCGCCCGCCCCTTGCTCCGCCCAGGCCAGCTCGCCATACGCCGGAGCGCTGGAGACGCCGAGCACGAACCGGCCGCCGCGCATCAGGGCGATCTGGGTGGAGAAGAAAGGACACTCGCGTACGAAGGACTTGGTGCCGTCGATGGGGTCTACCAGCCAGACGCTCTCCGCACCCACCAAATGCTTGCCGGTCTCCTCGCCGTAGAAGCCATACGTCGGGAAGCGCTCGCTCAGCACCGCGCGGATGGTTTCTTCCGCTCGCACGTCGGCCTCCGTAACCGGCGACTGATCCTCCTTGGTGTGGACGGCGAGGTTTTTCTGGTAAAGGCCGCGGATCACCTCGGCCGCCGCCTGTGCGGCATCGAGAGCGGCTTGCAGCTCTGGGGATGGCATGGGAGACGATTCTGGCACAATCGCCCCTCGGCCACTGCGCGCCGGGAGGCGGCCCCATGGGCAACAGGCTCAGCAAGATCTACACACGGACCGGCGATGACGGCACGACCGGCCTCGGTGATGGCACGCGGGTGCCGAAAGATGACGCCCGCGTGGAGGCATATGGCACCACCGACGAGCTGAACAGCGTGCTTGGCATGCTGCTGGCCGTTCCCGGATTGCCGGAAGAGGTCAGTGCACTGCTCACGGAAGTGCAGCACGAGCTCTTCGATCTCGGCTCCGAGCTCTGCATTCCCGGCCACCTCGTCATCACGGCCGCTCACGTAACGCGGCTCGAGAAGGCACTCGACGCGTTCAACGACCCACTGCCACCGCTCAAGGAGTTCATCCTGCCGGGCGGTGGCCCCGCGGCCGCGGCCTGTCACCTGGGGCGTACCGTCGCGCGCCGCGCCGAGCGGCGGGCTTGGACGCTCGCGAAGACGGAGAGCGTCAACCCCGAAGTGCTGCGCTATCTCAACCGGCTCTCCGATCTGCTGTTCGTGCTCGCGCGCGTGTTGGCTCGCCACGAGCGCGGCAGCGAGGTTCTCTGGCGCCACGACCGCGGCAAGCGCGGTTGAAACGAAGACGGTAACGGCGTGAGCGGTGCGCAGAACCCGTCCCGGCCGCGTCGCGAGCTCGCAGGCCTGGTCCTGTGGGCGGTCGCAGTGCTGGCGTTCATCCTCGCAGCCGCGCTTTTCCTCATCGGCCTGGTGGGCGTCGCGCTGCTTCTCGACGGGCTCTCATCGTGGATGCATGCCATCGATGTGGCCGCCGCCTGGGCACGCACCCTGGGCGGCATCGGACTCGTGGGTGCCAGCAGCGGGCTCGCGGCGCTCGGCTGGCTGCTGGTCGAGAGACTGGTGGGGCCGCTGGGCCGCTTCGCGCGCTTGCGCAATAGCGCTGCAACTGCCGGCGCCGGGGCAGAGACTCCCTGGCAGCGTGCGCGCAAGTTCGTCGCCGCCATCGGCCTGCTGCTGGCGCTCATCTGCCTGCCCTTCGCCGCGGCCATCCATGCGGCGTCCCACGCGAGCTGGCTCGGCTAATGGACCTGGAGGAAAGACCATGACTCTCATGCAGGCATTCAAAGTGTGGTGGAGCTACAGCTGGCGGGCGAGCCTCCTGGTCATCCCGCTGTGGACCATTCTGACGGCCTGGGCGGTGCTCGATGCGGTCTCCGCGGTGCAGAACATGCAGCTGTCGGCGCAAAGCCTGAACGACATGAGTGTCGGCCAGCTGATCGGCATGCTTTCCGGGGGCGTGAGCATGTCCGTCCTGGCCATGGTGCTCACCTCGGCAATCCAGGTTTTTGCGATGCGCTGGACGCTCAACTCCCGCTGGTCGGACTTCCGGCTGAAGGCCGTGCCGCCGGACGCGGACGCGGGGAATGCCTCCGGCCCCGGGAAGTGACGCCGGGAAGCTCTGAATCTCAGCGCGCGCTCGCCTTGGCGACCAGGAATTTCACCAGACCGATCAGATCGTCCTGCGACGTCAACGAATCCATGACGACCTCGTACTTGCCGTCCACCACGATGCACGGCGTGCCGGGGATCTTCATCGACATGATCTGCGCGTCCGCCTCCTGCATCTGGGTCGCCACCCCAAACGAGCGGGCCGCCGCCAGAAACTTCTGCTGGCTGACCCCGGTGAGCTGCGAGTAGCAGCGCGCTGCGTCCTCGATCGTCGGCAGCGGCCGTTTGAGGCGATTGTTCTGATCGACGATCGCCAGCTGTCCCGTCTTCCATACCGCGTCGTACATCGCCTGATGCGTGCGGCTCGCTATCCCCAGCGCCTGCGCCGCGAAGTACGCTTGCTGGAACATCGGCCAGTCCTCGGTCTTGTTGAATGCGGCCGGCAGGAACACCATCCGGGCGTTGCCCGGCAGGCTGCGCTCCACCTGCCGCATCAGCGGCTGGAAGCGGTTGCAGAACGGGCAGGCGTAAGAGAACACCTCCATCACCTCCACCTTCCCCGCGGGTACTGTCGTGGGCTGTGCCTGCTCCAGCACGATGTAGTTCGTTCCCTCCACCCACTGTGCCGCGGCGGCCCGGGAGGGCAGCGACGAGGCGCAGACCAGCAGCGCGAGCAGCATCAGACCGATTCTTTTCATCATTGCAGCTCCGGTAAGACCTAGCGTTTTTCGCGCGTTCGCGGTCTCGGCGCAACGCGTATACGTCTTGATCTTATCAAGATCGAGTGTTGTGGCCCAATCAAAAGGTCCTTTCATCTTTCGTCGGGTCATCCGTCCGGCGAAGCGTCTGGCGGGGCATGCAAATTCTGACGGAGAATCACAACAACTTTGGACGAATGTCCTTATCGCTAGTATGATGAGTGTTGGGTCCATGCGGTACGGTGGGATTGTCGCCGGCGTTGTGGAGGAGTTAGGCCGTCGACTCGGCCGCGGTTTCGACGAACACTTTTCCGCCATATAGGGCGGGCTGTCCTGAAGGTCTGGGACCGGAATACGAACAGTTCTGGCCTTGCGACGGAGCTTGACGGCGGCGGCCTGAGCCTCCATTTCATCCAGAGGCATAAGAACTCAAACGGTGGATACGTGCGGTGGAGGCCTCAGATGAGGCGCAGCAGGTTCATAGCAGGATTGTCGTTTCTGGCGACTGTTCTGGGTGCCGCAGTCGCCTACGCGGTACGTGTGAAGCAGGGGGACTCCCCGGCTTGGGCGGTAAACATCGCGATTGACCATCGGGCTGCATTGGCCCTATGGCTTCTCGCGGTAACGTTCATGGTCGCCGCCTTGGACTTCACAAGAGCGTATTTCGACGCCCGGCATCAGACCCGGTTTGTACTTGACCGAATCCTTGGCGAACTATCGAAAACCTTATTTCCACAAGGGGGTAGGCATAACAGGATCACCCTGTTCAACTGCACCTCGGGTTGGCGCGTATTGGCTTGGGGCCTGGTGCGTGTGCCTTTTGGTAAGCGGCATAAGTGGCGCGCTTTGAGTCGTTTAACCTGGAGCGGTAGGTATCTAGGCGTCTATCTTCGCCCCACCGATTCAAGAGGCCGAAAGTCCACGGCGGCGTTCCGCGTGTCAGACGAGAGCAGCGAGTGCGAAGGCGTGGCTGGGCGGATTTGGGATCTGGCAGGCCAATGGATGATCTACGATCTCCCCAAGATTGAGTCCCGTGACCTGAGGAAAATCGCATCGCAGCAAGAACTTGAGGCCAATCCGTTGGTCAGAGACTATGCAGCGAAGACGAATATGTTAAATTTCCACACATTGGATGTGTGTGACCATTTTGCCAAGCACTTCTACGGAACGCTGATACGTAAATCAGATGGTTCGGCATGGGGGGTGCTACTACTGGATTCGTTCGAAGATCTATGCCCCTTTATTGATAATGGGCGGCCGTCTTTGAGCTTTGTGCAGCGATTCAACGATTACGCGCTCATTATCGGCAAGATCGTGAGCTAGCCGCTCGGCGAAGGAGACATTATGACCACTATCGCCATTCCGACATACTCATTCGCGCGCGGCCTGAGAGGATCGCTGGTGCCTCACCAATATTTTGGCGATGGGACCGAATTCAGCGGGCCGACCCCTTTTGAGATCCCGGAAAGCGTCACGCTCACTGTGGAAGATCGGGAGCACATGACGTTTGAATTCGTGTACTCAGACCGTGAACAGCCTGAAGATTCCTATCGTCGCGCATTGGCAGACGGGACGGCATCGGCCTTATTGGCGGAAACCTCCAAAAAGATTCTCCGGCTGAAGTTCACCGGATGGATTGGCCGGCATCTAGAAGCCCACTTTGCATTCGATGAGCAAGCCATCATAACGTCCGGCGACCGGCTTCCGAGACGTAGCCAGATGGGTCTCGAGAGGAATGCCGCCGTAGTGCGAAGGATTTTGGCGGCTACGCCGGATGATGTCCTGGGACAGTTGCATGCGCTTGCCGAAGCAGCCCCCGTAGCGGTGCATGGTTGAGCTGCGCGGATCCTGTAGACAACGGACGATCGTATACCCGCCCCGCACGGCTGTATAACCACAGCTCGTATAGAGGTTCCCCTAGAGGTTTCCCGCAATTGCCGCGCGATGCTCGCCTTTTTCAGCGACCTTCGTTGCCCGCTGGCGAGATCGGGAGGCTCCGAGCTCTCCAGGTCGTCTCGAGTTCGCGGCTACTTTTCATCGAGCATCTTCGTTAGTCGCCGCCACTCGAACGCCGGACCGGGGTCGGTCCTGCGACCGGGGGCGATGTCGCTGTGTCCCGCGATATGGTCAGCGGACAATGTGGGATAGGTGGCGAGCAGGGTCTCGATCAGGGCGGCGAGGCTCTCGTACTGCGCGTCCGTGTAGGGAACGACGTCGGTCCCCTCCAGCTCGATGCCGATCGAGAAATCGTTGCAGCCGCCGCGGCCCTGATATTCCGACTGACCGGCATGCCAGGCACGCATGCCGAAGGGCACGTACTGCGTGATGGTACCGTCGCGACGAATCACTGCGTGCGCCGAGACCCGCAGCGCGGCGTGCTCGCGCAAGGCGGGATGTGAGTCTGGCCGCAGGTCGCCCGCGAACAGCCGGTCGATCCACGGGCCGCCGAACTCCCCGGGAGGCAGGGTGATGCCGTGCACCACGATGAGCTCCGGCGCCACGCCCTTTGGGCGGCTGTCGAAGTGCGGCGAGAGGACTTGCCGCACGCCGGCGAGCAGGCCGGTGGCAGGCTCAATGGAAAGAGCGGTCCGAGACGACTTAGTCATGCAGGTAGCGCGAGAAGCCGGCATAGAGCACGGCGAGCAGTCCCGTGACGAAAATACCATCGAACGTGCCGGCGCCGCCGATGGAGGCGACGGGGGCACCGAGGGATTGGACCGCGCCCAGGTTGAGAAGATCCGCACCGATGAGTGTGCCCAGGCTGCCGCTGATATAGGCGAGGGGCGCCGCCCGGCGGCGCGTCAGCGCGACGGCGATGACGGCCGTCGCCACCGCGGGCACGAATATCGGGATGGCGATGCCGAATCCCGGAACGGGCCGCGCGAGGTAGTGACAGACCACGGCGACGAACACGGTGCCCACCGCGCCGAGGAGGAAGAGGCGGTGCTTGAAGAGCAGATAGAGCGACAGGAACACCGGAATGATGGCGCCGCCGACATTGAGCGCGAGAACGGTCGCATGAGTCTGGCGCACGATGGGCACGATATACGTCATGCCGAAGAAGCTGATCTCGCCCGGCGTGACGGTCTGGTGTCCCGGAAGGTAGGCCACGGGAATGTTGATGTAGCTGCCGAGGAGGGACAACGCGAGCACGGTGATGAGCCCGCCTTCGGTGATGCCCATCGACACCGACGCATACTTCAATAGCCGCAGCAGGGCCAGGCCGATCAGGACGATGATCAGGCCCCAGAAGATCAGCAGGAAGGGCAGCGAGACCGGAAAATACTGCAGTTGGGAGGCGTGCATGGCCGCCGCATCATGCCACAATGCGCTCATGACCAGCGGCAACGCCTTCTATTCCGCACGAGATCTCGCCCACGTCTGGCATCCCTGCACCCAGATGAAGGACCATGAGGAGCTGCCCATGATCCCGGTGCGCCGCGGCTCCGGGGTGTGGCTGGAGGACTTCGAGGGCCGGCGTTACCTCGATGCGATCAGCTCCTGGTGGGTGAACCTCTTCGGTCACGCCAACCCGCGCATCAACGCGGCGGTGCGCGCGCAGCTGGATCGCCTGGAGCAGGTGATCCTGGCCGGCTTCACGCACGAGCCGGTGATCAGGCTCTCCGAGGCGCTGACCACGATCGCTCCCGCCGGGCTCACGCGCTGCTTCTACGCGGACAACGGCTCCTCCGCGGTGGAAGTCGCGGTCAAGATGAGCTTCCACTACTGGCGCAACGTCGGCAAGAGCGCCAAGCGGCGCTTCATCACGCTTTCCAACAGCTACCACGGGGAGACGCTGGGGGCGCTCGCCGTCGGCAACGTGGAGCTCTACAAGGACATCTACAAGCCGCTCCTCATGGACGTGATCACCGTGCCGTCCCCCGATTGCTTCGAGCGCGAGCGGGGTGAGAGCTGGGCGGAGCACTCGCGGCGCAAGTTCGCTCACATGGAGGCCGCGCTCGCGCAGCACGCGCACGAGACCGCCGCGGTCATACTCGAGCCGCTCGTCCAGTGCGCCGGCTCCATGCGGATGTACGATCCGGTATATCTCGCGCTCCTGCGGCAGGCGTGCGACCGCTACGACGTGCATCTGATCGCGGATGAGATCGCGGTTGGTTTCGGGCGCACGGGCACGATGTTCGCCTGCGAGCAGGCGGGCATCCGCCCCGACATGATGTGCCTGTCGAAGGGCCTGACGGCGGGTTATCTTCCGCTCTCCGCTGTCGTCACGACCGACGCCATCTATGGGGCGTTCTACGACGAGTACGTGAAGCTGACAGCATTTCTCCATTCCCACAGCTTCACCGGCAACCCGCTCGCCTGCTCGGCGGCGCTGGCCAGTCTCGAGATCTTCCGCAGCGACGACGTCCTGGGCCGCAACCGCACGCTCGCCGCGCACCTCGGCGTCAAGGCGCGCGAGCTCGAGGCGCATCCGCACGTCGCCGAGGTCCGCCAGCATGGCATGATCGTCGCGGTCGAGCTGGTGCGCGACAAGGCAACCCGCGAGCCCTATGCCTGGCAGGAGCGACGCGGGCTCAGGATCTATCGCCACGCCTTGAGCCGCGGCGTGCTGCTGCGCCCCATCGGCACCGTGCTCTATTTCATGCCGCCCTACGTCATCACCACCGAGGAGATCGACCTGATGGTCGCGGTAGCGCGCGAGGGGATCGAGCTCGCAACGTGCGACTGACGCGGGTCCACGTCCCCGGACCGCTGGCCGCGGGCAGCCGGCAGACGATCGAAGGTGATGCGGCCAATCACATCGCGCGCGTCCTGCGGCTGCAGCAGGGCGACGCGCTGATTCTTTTCGACGGCCGCGGCGGCGAGCATGCCGCCCGCATCGAGGAATTGCGCAAAGGAGCGGTGATCGTCGCGGTCGGCGATCGCTCGAGCCCCCAGCGTGAGTCGCCGCTCTCCCTGACATTGGCGCAGGGGGTCTCCCGCGGCGAGCGCATGGACTGGGTGGTGCAGAAGGCGACCGAGCTCGGCGTGACCCGGATCGTCCCGGTGCTCAGCGAGCGCACCGTGGTCAGGCTTGACGCCAAGCAGGCGCAGCGCAAGCGGCTTCACTGGCAGGGCATCGCCATCGCCGCCTGCGAGCAGAGCGGCCGCGACCGGCTGCCCGACATCGCCGAGCCGCTGACCCTGGCCGCCTTCCTGGCCGGCTTTCTCGGCAACGGCAACGTGGAGGCTCGCACGAGCCGCGTGCTGCTCTCCCCCACGGGCAGCCTGCGGATTGCCGACCTGCCGCGACCGGACGCAGGCGTCGTCGTGCTGATCGGCCCGGAGGGCGGGTTGGCCGAGGCCGAGCAGCGCGCGGCTCTTGCCGCCGGGTTCGTCGCCGCGCGCCTCGGACCGCGGGTGCTGCGCACGGAGACGGCGGCGGTCGCCGCCCTGACACTGATCCAACACCGGGCCGGCGACCTGTGACCGTGCTATGATGTTGGCAACGGGGAGGTTGCCATGAAACCAGACTATTCCCTGCTCGCCGGGCCGCTGGCCGCCGTCGTCTTCTTCCTCGGGCTCATCCTGATGCCGCTGTGGATCCCCGGCTACAGTCAGGTCCACCAGACGGTCAGCGAGATCGGCAGGGTGGGCTCTCCGATGCAGACCCCCTTCACCCTCATGCTCTGCGCCGTGGCGTTGTGCATGCTGGCATTCGGCTGGGGCCTGGGCAATGCCGCCATCCGCTCCGGGCACTCGCCGCTCGCCGGCTACCTCACCGCCTGCATGGCGATCTCCGCGGCCGGCGTGGGCGTGTTCGCCTATCCCGCCGCGCCGCACAACTATTTCGGACTGTCGGAGCTGATCGGCTACCAGGCGCCGGTGGCTCTGGCCCTCGGCTGGCGCGGCGACCGCCGCGCCGGGAGCCTGGTGCGCTTCTCGGGAGTCATGGCCGTCCTCCTGTGGATCAGCATTCTTCTCAATCTCGCCACCCTGGACCGGGGCGGCAGGCTATGGGCCTTCGAGCGGCCCTTCTACGGACTGGTGCAGCGCTCGCTCTTCGCAACCTTCTTCGTGTGGAGCGCGGTGACCGGCGTGATGCTCTTCGTCATGCACTCACGAAGATCCGGCGTCCGTTTTTCTCCAATTCCAACATCGGCGACTGGTAAAGCTCGCTGAGGCGGTCCGCGGTCAGCAGCTCCCGCGCCGGTCCCGCCGCCCAGCGGCCATCGCCGAAGAGCAGCAGCGCCTTGTCGGCGAACCGTGCGGCCACGGTCGGGTCGTGCAGCGTCGCGATCGCCGTCCTGCCCGCGGTGCACAGCTCCCGGAAGAGGCCGAGGATGCCGAGCTGATGCGCCGGGTCGAGATGATTCGACGGCTCATCCAGCAGGAACACGGCGGGCTCCTGCGCCAGGAGCGCCGCCACGGCGACCCGCCGCAGCTCTCCTCCTGACAGGGTGTCGGTCCTGCGCCCGGCGAAGTCCGCGAGATCCACCGCGGTCAGCGCGCGGTGCGCGATCCGCTCATCCTCCGCCCCCTCCCACTCCCAGAGCTTCAAGTGCGGATGCCTGCCGACGAGCACCGCCTCCAGCGCCGAGGTGACGAACGACTCCTCGACATCCTGCGCCAGGAGCCCCAGCCGCAGCGCCACCGCGCGCCGGCTCAGGGTCGCCATCGCGGAGCCGTCGAGATAGACCTCGCCGGCCTGCGGTGGCCGCAGACCCGCGAGCGTGTGCAGGGTGAGAGTCTTACCCGAGCCGTTGCGGCCCAGGATGGCGACGAACTCGCCGGGCTGGAATTGCAGCGACAGGCCCGAGACCAGCCTCCGGCCGCCCACTGCGACTTCGACGTCGCGGGCGGCGAGGGGGCATGGGATCAAGGCTGCAGCCGGGTCGCGGTCCAGGCTCCGGCCTCGAAGAAGCCGCTCGGCCGCTCCTCGAGCGTCCGCGTCCAGCGCGCACGGTCATGCACGCGCGCCTCGCCTTCGACCCAGAGCTCGACGCTTTCCGCCCACAGGTGATAGCCCCCCCAGTGCGGCGGGCGCGGGATGACGATGTCCAGGTCGCCTTCGGCGCCGGTCTGTCCGGGCAGCGGCGTCCCGAAGCGCTCCGCCGCCGCGGCCACCGCCTCCAGGAGAGCATCGCGCGAGGCCACTGGCTCGCTCTGCGCGCTGGCCCAGGCACCGACGCGGCTCGGCCACGGCCGCGACGCGAAGTAGGCATCGCTGTCCGCGGCCGGCGCCTGCAGCACCGGACCCTCGACGCGCACCTGCCGGTGCAGTGCGTCCCAGTGGATCACGGCCGCCGCCCGCGGGTTCTCCGCGAGCTGCCGCCCCTTGCGGGACAGGTAATTCGTATAGAACACCAGATACCCCGGCAGCGGCACCACCTCCTTGCAGAGCACCACCCGCGCCGATGGCCGCCCGGCGGCGTCGCTGGTGGCCACCACCATGGCGTTGGGGTTCGGCTGATGGCGGTGCTGCCAGGCCTCGGCCATCCAGCGGTTGAGGATGACCAGGGGCTCCGGGGGGAGGGGCTCGGGCAGCAGCTCGGTATGTCGCGTCACGTCGACATATTAGTGGCCCGTCAACTGATACGCGACTCCGAAGCATCGGCGAAGGCACAGGGAGGTGGCCCGCCGCCGCAGGCGGCGAGCGGCGGGCAAGAGTCGCGCCTGTTGCGCGCCGCTGCGCTGGGCCGGGCAGGAGCCCGGATCCAGCGATTTAACGATAGAAAACGGGCCTGCTGGCGCTGACCGCGGGAGTAACTTGCAGCCGCGGCGCCGGGCCGATAAAAGGAAGCTCGTAGTTACGCATTTCGCCGCAGGAAGAACCCTCTATGTCGCGGGACAACGTCACCCTCGATGACCTTCGCCGCCGGCTGACCGAGATCGACCGGCAGCTTCTGGCGCTCGTTGGCGAGCGCAAGGCGCTGAGCGGCGAGGTCGCCCGGGTGAAGCGGGCCACCGGCCACCCGACCCGGGACTTCGCCCGCGAGCGCGAGGTGATCGAGGGCGCACGGGCCGCGGCTGTGGAGGTCGGAGTGTCGCCCGCGCTCGCCGAGGAGTTGCTGCGCCTCCTGATCCGCTCCTCCCTGACCACCCAGGAGCAGGCCAGCGTCGCGGCGCGAGGCGCCGGGTCCGGCCGGCGCGCGCTCGTCATCGGCGGCGGCGGCAAGATGGGCCAGTGGTTCGTGCAATTCCTGTCATCGCAGGGGTTCAGCGTCGAGGTTGCCGATCCCCACGGCGCACCGGAGGGCGTGCCGCGCGTCGCCGACTGGCACGACACGGACCTCAAGCACGACTACATCGTCGTCGCGACGCCGCTCGGCGTTACCGATGCGATCCTGCGCGACCTGGCGCTGCGCCGGCCGCGCGGAGTGATCTTCGATGTCGGCTCGCTGAAGTCGCCGCTGCGCGCCGGCCTGATGGCGCTCAAGTCCCACGGCTGCCGCGTCACCTCCATTCACCCGATGTTCGGACCCGACACGGAGCTGCTGTCGGGACGCCACGTCATCTTCGTTGACCTCGGCAATGCGGAGGCGCTGACGGAGGCGCGCGCGCTCTTCCAATCCACGATGGCGGAGCAGGTAGTGATGAGCCTGGACGATCACGACCGCCTGATCGCCTACGTGCTCGGCCTTTCACACGCTCTCAACATCGCCTTCTTCACCGCGCTCGCCGAGAGCGGCGAGGCGGCGCCGCGACTCGCGAAGCTCTCGAGCACGACGTTCGACGCGCAGCTCGATGTCGCCAGCCGCGTGGCGCAGGAGAGTCCGGACCTCTACTTCGAGATCCAGAGCCTGAACGATTACGGCGCGGAATCGCTGGAGGCGCTCGCCAAAGCCGTGGAGCGGCTGCGCACGGCGGTGCTGTCGCGCGACCACGAGGTGTTCGTCGCGCTGATGCGCCAGGGGCGCGACTATCTCGAAGACCGTCGCAGCGTCGCGGAGCGACGGGCGTAGCGCCACGGGCAACGGGGGGCGCATGGCAGCAGAACGTCCGGACAGGCTCGAGGAGGAGATCGACCGGCTGCGGTTGCGCCTCAAGGAGCTGACCGAGCAGGTCGGCCGCAACGAGTCGCTGTTCCGCAAGACGCAGGAGAGGGAGCTCGAGCTGCTGCGCGCCGGCTCGCTGGCGCAGCTCTTCGAGCGCCTGATCCACGGCCTGCGCGACTCGTACCAACTGGATGCCGTCAGCCTGGTCCTGCACGATCCGCAGCACGACATCCGACACCTGCTCTCGGGCGATGGATTCCTGCTCGAGGAGCCGGAGGGCGTGCACTTCGTCGATGCGCTGACCACGGCCGCGCCGCAGGTCGCCAACCTGGAGGTTCCGTGGCTGGGGCCTTTCCGCCTGGCCGATCACGAGCTGCTGTTGCCCGGCATCGGGGGCGGCGGCAGCCTGGCGCTGATTCCGCTGATCCGTCAGGAGCAGCTCGACGGCGTACTGGTCTTCTTCAGCAGCGACCCGCGGCGCTTCACCAGCAATCTCGCCAGCGACTTCCTCGCGCATCTCGGGGTCGTGTCGGCGATCTGCATCGAGAACGCAGTCAACCGCGCACGGCTGGTGCGCAGCGGTCTGACGGATTTCCTCACCGGCTTTCACAACCGGCGATATCTGCACGCGCGGCTGCGTGAGGAGTTGGCGCGCGCCCAGCGTGCCAGACAGGCCGTCGCTTGCCTGATGATCGACGTCGATCACTTCAAGCGCATCAACGACCAATACGGACATCTCGCCGGCGATGCGGTGCTGCGGGAGGTCGCGCAACGGATCGACGGGGAGATGCGGGTCAGTGACACCGGCGCGCGCTTCGGCGGTGATGAGTTTGCGATCGTGCTGCCGCAGGGCAGCGTCGGCGATGGCGAGCGGGTCGCCGCGCGCGTGTTGGATGCCGTGCGCAGTCAACCCGTGGCCATCGGCACGCACGCGGCGGAACAGGTGACGTTGTCGATCGGAGTAGCCGCCGCCTCGCCGGATCAGAGCACGCACGACTACAAGGTACTCGCGGAGCGCCTGATCGCGGAAGCGGATGCGGCGCTCTATCGCGCCAAGAGCGCGGGACGCAATCGCGTCGCCGTGTCGAAAAACGTCGTCAAATAAGCTTCGTCATCCCCGCTGGCGCAGCAGCGCGATGAACAGCGGGGCGCCCACCAGCGCCATGATCGCCCCGACAGGGAGCTGTGTCGGGGCCACTACCGTGCGCGCCGCCAGGTCGGCGCCGGCCAGGAGCGTCCCGCCGAGCAGCGCCGATGCCGGCGCGACCACACGATGATCGCTGGTGCGAAAGGCGAGCCGCACGATGTGCGGCGTGATGAGTCCCACGAAGCCTACCGTCCCCGCGCTGACCACCGCGACGGCTGTCAACACGGCGCAGCCGACGAAGACGAAGCTCCGCCATGCCTCCAGCTTCATACCGACGCTGCGCGCGCGCAGCTCTCCCGCCGCGAGCACGTTGAGCGGACGCGCCATCAGAACGGCGAGCGCAACGGCCAAAGCGGCGGCAATTGCACTGGCCCAGGGATCAACCGCCCATTCCAGGTCGCCCGCCAGCCAGAACACCATGCCGCGCAGGCGCGAAGCGTCCGTGATCGACAGCAGCACTGTCACGATCGCGCCGCACGCACTCGCCAGCACGACGCCGGTGAGGAGCAGGCGCGTCGTCCCGCCACTGCGCGCCAGCAGGTGGACGATCACCACGGCCACGATGGCGCCCGCCACGGCAGCGCCCTGAATGCCCAACAGGGCGGCACCCGCGATCATCGCGAGCAGGGCGCCCACGGCCGCGCCTCCGGACACGCCGAGGACGAACGGATCGGCCAGCGGATTGCGGAACAGCGCCTGCAGCAGGACGCCGGCGAGCGCCAGCAGACTTCCCACTCCGAACGCGGCCAGGGTCCGGGGCAGCCGCACCGCCAATGCCACGCCACGGGCCACACTGTCGCCGGAGCCCAACAGTGCGGCCAGCACCTGCGCCGGGGGCAGATGGACGCTGCCGGCCAGGAGCGAGCCGATGAACACCGCGACCGCGAGCAGCAGCAGGGCAACGAGACCTTTCCAGGCGCGACCGCTCACGCGGTGATATGGGGAGAGCGACTTCAATTCACAGCAGCCGTCGGGATGAGGGGTTAGCCTAGAAGCTAAAGCTTGCCCAGTACAAGCAACGCTTGATAAAACTCTCGCATGATCAGAGACGTCATCGACTCGGATGGCTTTCGCGCAAACGTCGGCATCGTACTGATGCGCGGCACCGGCGAGGTCTTCCTGGGGCGGCGCGCCGGCGGGCGGGGGTGGCAGTTCCCCCAGGGCGGCATGCGCGAGGGCGAGAGCCTGGAGGAGGCGGTATTCCGCGAGCTCAACGAGGAAACCGGCCTCGAGCCGGCCGACGTCGAGCTCCTCGGGCACACCGCTCGCTGGCTGCGCTACCGGCTGCCGTCGCGCTACGTGCGGCGCAACCAGCAGCCCTTGTGCATCGGCCAGAAGCAGCGCTGGTTCCTCCTGCGTCTGCGGCGCGAGCCGGTGAAGTTTGACTTCAGGCGCACGAACGAGCCGGAATTCGACGAATGGCGATGGGCGAGCTTCTGGGATCCAGTCCGCGAGGTCATCTACTTCAAGCGCGGGGTGTATCAGCGCGCGCTGCGCGAGCTCGCGCCCGTGGCGTTTCCCGAGGGTCCCCCGCCGCTGCCGAGCTGGTGGGAAGAGGTCGCCAATGGTCCGCGCCGCGAGGCGGCGCCGGCAGCCGAGGGATCTTGAATCCGAAGTCCTCTTGCCGACGCGTCCTCGGCAGCGCATGAAAAATGGTCATCCGGAGCTGGTGATCCGACCGCATGCGCCGATGCGGCGGCTGATAGTGACCGTCGCCCTGGTGATCCTCGCGCTGGCGGGGCTCGGCGCGGCATTCGAGTTCGGGCAGTACCGCGCCGGCTACAACATCGTCGGCTCCATCCAGCAGCGCACCCGGCTGGAGAGGTCCATCAAGCAGCTCCAGACCGGCAATGCCGCCCTGCAGGCCCGCGTCATCGAGCTGGAAACCATGAACGCCGGCCAGCAGCGGGAGGATCAGGTCGTGTCCCGGACCATCGGCGACCTGCAGGCGCAGGTGGCCCGGCAGACCGAGGAGCTGGCCTTCTACCGCGCCGTGGTCGCCGAAGGCGCGCCGGCGATCGGCGTCCGGGTCGGTACGGTGCGCCTGTCCGCCACCAAGCCAGCCGACCACTACCTGGTGAATGTCTCCCTGGTCCGCGCTGGCAAGACCGACGGCATGACGACCGGAAGCGTGAGCTTGACAGTGGACGGGCAGGGCGCGGGCGGCCGCCCGGCGACCCTCGCCGGCCAGACCCTGGCGGGCAGCTCGGGCGATATGGCCTATGACTTCCGCTACTATCAGGACCTGGAGCAGACCGTCACCCTGCCGCCGGGCTTCAAGCCGGAGCATGTGACGGTCCAGGTCAGCTCCAGCCGCAAGGACGTGGCCCCGCTGACGCAGACATTCCCCTGGAGCGCGGTTCTGACGCCATAGCCATGTTCAATCGTGACGCCAAGCCGGTGCGCATCGATACCCTGATCGCGAAGTCGGTCCGGGTCAGCGGCGACGTCGAGTTCGCGGGCGGCCTGCATCTGGACGGGCAGGTGGCGGGGGGCGTGCGGGCCGATCCGCAGACGCCGGCCTCCTTGTCGGTCAGCGATACCGGCTCCATAGAGGGTCCTGTAGAGGTCACGGACCTCGTCCTGCATGGGACGGTGCGGGGTGACATCGTCGCCCGCGGCCGGGTGGTCCTCGGGGCCAGCGCGCGGGTGGAAGGCAATGTGTATTACGGGATCATTGAAATGACGCTGGGCGCCCAGATCACGGGCAAGCTGGTCCGCCTGGCTGAAGGCGGGACCGCGGCCGCGGCCGCGGTCGAGACCCGCTCGTAACGCCGATGCCACTGGCCCCTAGTAAACTGGTAGTAGACTGGGCACCGTGAACCGCCCGCTCGATATTCTGAGGAGATCGGACCCCCAATGAGCACCGCAGAAGCCTCTCTGGAAGCACCCGCTCTCCTCTTCACCGATGCCGCCGCCCGCAAGGTGGGCGATCTCATCCGCGGCGAGGGCAATCCGAAGCTGATGCTGCGCGTGTTCGTGCAGGGCGGCGGCTGCTCCGGACTGCAGTACGGCTTCGAGTTCGATGAAGAGGTCCAGGACGGCGACACCTGCATCGAGAACCTCGGGGTGAAGCTGCTGATCGATCCCATGAGCGTGCAGTACCTGATGGGCGCGGAGATCGACTACCGCGAGGGGCTGGATGGCGCACAGTTCGTCATCCGCAACCCCAACGCCTCGACCACCTGCGGCTGCGGGTCCTCCTTCTCCGCCTGACCCCGCCTGCAGTCGCGTGCGCCCGGCCAGTCCCGTCCGCGACAATCCCAGGGCCGACGCCGAGCCGGCGGGCCGCCCGATACCCGACGTTCTCGCCGCCGTAGACCTGGGCTCCAACAGTTTTCACCTGGTCGTCGCGCGCTATACGCACGGCCAGCTCGTCATCATCGATCGCCTGCGGGAGATGGTGCGGCTGGCGGCCGGCGTCGCCGAGAATGGCCGGATCGACAAGGAGGCCGCGGCGCGCGCGCTAGCCTGCCTCCAGCGTTTCGGCCAACGGCTGCGCGATATGCGCGCCGACAGCGTCCGCGTCGTAGGCACCAACGCTCTGCGCAAGGCGCATCGCAAGCAGGCCTTCCTGGAGCGTGCCCGCGAGGCCCTGGGACATCCGATCGAGATCATCTCCGGCATGGAGGAGGCGCGCCTGATCTACGCCGGCGTGGCGCATACCATGCCGAGCGAGCCCGGCCGGCGGCTGGTCGCCGACATCGGCGGCGGCAGCACGGAGCTGATCATCGGCGAGGGACTCACGCCGCTCGAGCTCGAGAGCCTGCAGATGGGCTGCGTCAGCCTGAGCGAGCGGTTCTTCCGCGACGGCAAGATCTCCGCCAAGCGCATGGCGGCGGCCCGCATGGCGGCACGCCTGGAGCTCGAGCCCGTGCAGGCCGCCTTCCGCCGCCGTGGCTGGGAGCGCTCGGCGGGCAGCTCCGGCACGGTACGCGCCATCGGCGAGGCCAGCCGCGAGCTCGACAGCCAGATGGTGGCCATCACTCCGGCGGGTCTCGAGCGCACCATCGAATACCTGGTGCAGGCCGGTCACGTCCGCGAGCTCAAGCTGGCGGCGCTCACCGAGGACCGCCGGCCGGTTTTCCCGGGCGGCATCGCCATCCTGGCGGAGATCGTGGCGGGCCTCGGCATCAAGGAGATGCGGATCGCCGACGGCGCCATGCGCGAGGGACTGCTCTACGACATGGTCGGCCGCTACACGGACGAGGATGCCCGTGACCGCACCGTGCGCGGCATGCAGCAGCGCTATCACGTCGACTTTGCCCAGGCGGAGCGGGTGGAAGCGACGGCGCTCGAGTTCCTGGCGCAGACCCGGGATGTCTGGAAGCTGCAGGGAGACCCGCCGGCCGACCTGGTGTTGAAGTGGGCGGCGCGGCTGCACGAGATCGGCCTCGACGTCTCCCACAGCGGCTACCACCGCCACGGCGCCTACCTGCTCGAGAACGCCGACATGCCCGGATTCTCGCGCGAGGAGCAGCGGCTGCTCGCGCGCATGGTGGGCGGCCATCGCCGCAAGCTGGCGCCGGAAGGTCTGGAGGAGCTGGTCCCGCCCTGGGACCGCAACGCCATCCATCTCATCGTCATCCTGCGCCTGGCGGTGCTGTTGCATCGCGGGCGCAGCCCGGCGGCGCTGCCGCCGATCACGCTCGCGGCCGCCTCGAAGTCGCTGGAGATCTATTTTCCGGTGCGCTGGCTGAAAGACCACCCGCTGACCTCGGCCGACCTGCAGCAGGAAGTGGATTACCTGCGCGCCGCGGGCCTCAGGCTGCGGGTGTTCAGCCGCAGCCGATAGCCTCAGGCGGTCTCGTCGAGATCGAGGTCGATCGGCGCCACGGGCAGCGGTGCGCCCGCCCCCGCCGCATAATTGCCCAGCAATTCCATCTGCGCGTTCCGCGGCCGGTCCGTGCCCGGCGAGAGCCGCTCGTAGCGGCCGTCGGCAAGGAGGCGCCACGCCTGCGAGTTGTCCTCGAGGTAGCGCGTCAGGTCCTCCAGGATGCGCTGCCGGTGCGATGCCCGCTGGATCGGGAACGCCACTTCGACGCGGCGGAAGAAGTTGCGCTCCATCCAGTCGGCGCTCGCGCAGAAGAGCTCCGGCTCGCCGCCGTTCTCGAAGTAGAAGACGCGCGAGTGCTCGAGGAAGCGGCCGACGATGGAGCGCACGCGGATGTTCTCCGATACGCCCGGCACTCCCGGCCGCAAATCGCATACGCCGCGGATGATGAGATCGACCTTCACGCCGGCGCTGGAGGCGCGGTAGAGCGCCTCGATCGACTGCTGTTCAACGAGCGCGTTCATCTTGGCGATCACCCGTGCGGGCCGGCCGGCACGGGCGTGGTCGGCCTCGCGATCCAGCTTGGCGAGGAAGGTCTGGTGCATGGCGAACGGCGACTGGATCAGCCGGTTGAGCTTCGGGATCTGGGTCAGGCTGGTGAGCTGCAGGAAGAGCTCGTGCACGTCCTGCCCGACCTCGTCGTTGCAGGTGAAGAGGCTGTAGTCGGTGTACTGGCGAGCGGTGCGCGGATGATAGTTGCCGGTGCCGAGATGACAGTAGCGGCGGATGCCGCCCGGCTCCCGCCGCACCACCATCGCGAGCTTGGCGTGGGTCTTGTAGCCCACCACGCCGTACATGACGTGGGCGCCGGCTTCCTGCAGGCGATTGGACAGCTCGATGTTGGCTTCCTCGTCGAAGCGGGCGCGCAGCTCGATGATGACCGTCACGTCCTTGCCGGCCCCGGCTGCGGTGACCAGCGCGTCCACGATGGGTGAGTCGCTGCCCGCTCGATAAAGGGTCTGCTTGATCGCGAGCACGTTGGAGTCGGCGGCGGCCTGGCGCAGGAAATCCATCACCGGCGCGAAGCTCTGGTAGGGATGGTGCAGCAGGATGTCTTTCTGCCGGATGGCGGCGAAGAGATCGGTGGTGCCGGCGAGCCGCCGCGGCACGCCGGGCGTGAATACCGGGTATTTCAGGTCCGGCCGCTGGACCAGGTCGTACACCGCCGACAGGCGGTTGAGGTTGACCGGCCCGGGAACGCTGTAGGTGTCGACGTCATGCAGCGCGAACTGCCGCAGCAGGAACTGCACGATGTCGGCCGGGCAGTCGTTGGAGGTCTCGAGCCGCACCGCCGCGCCATAGCGCCGGTGCGCGAGCTCGCCCTCGAGCGCCCGGCGCAGGTCGTCGATCTCCTCCTCGTCGACGAACAGATCGCTGTTGCGAGTGACGCGGAACTGATAACAGCCGACCACCTCGATGCCGGTGAAGAGCTTCTGCACGAAGGCCTGGACGATGCCGGTGAGGAGCACCAGCGTGCGGCGCGAGCCCTCGAGGGGCACCGGCACGACGCGCGGCAGCGAGCGGGGCGCCTGCACGATCGCAAGCTCGCTGTCGCGACCGAAGGCGTCCTTGCCTTCCAGGCGGACGATGAAGTTCAAGCTCTTGTTCTGGATGCGGGGAAAGGGGCGCGCCGGGTCCAGTCCCAGCGGACTCAACACCGGCTCGACCTCGAGCTCGAAGTACTGCTCCAGCCACTTCTCGGCCTCCGGGCTCCACTCCTCGCGACCGAGGAGGAGGATGTCGCGCTGCGCGAGCGCAGGCATCAGCACGTCGTTGAGACAACGGTACTGCTCGGCGACCAGCGTCTGCGCGCGGTCGTGGATGGCGCTCAGCTGTTGCTCGTGCGGCATCCCGTCGGCCGCCAACGGACTGGAGCCGAGCTCGTGCAGCTGCTTCAGGCCCGCCACCCGGATCTCGAAGAACTCGTCCAGATTGCTCGACGAGATGCAGAGGAAGCGCAGCCGCTCGAGCAGCGGCACCGACTCGTCGAATGCCTGGGTGAGGACGCGCCGGTTGAACTCCAGGAAGGAGAGCTCGCGGTTGAAGTAGAGGCCGGGCGACTTCAGATCGGGTGCGTCCATCCGCCAAGTACAGCAGATGGCCTGATGTAATGCACGGCCGTGCGGACCTTCGTCTAGAGTTGTCCGCAGCGCCGGATCCGGGCATCCTGCCCGGCCCGGCGTGGCGGCGCGCAAAAAGCGGCGATTTGCCCGCCGCTCGCCGGCCGCGGCGGCGGGCGCTGCCATGTTCCGGTGGTGCGGTTTCCCGGTCCTACTTGAGCCAGAGAATCATGAACTTCGACGATCAGATCGCCGAGCTCGAACGCGGCGCCCATGAGGTGCTGCTCAAGGCCGATCTTGCCCGCAAGGTGGCCCGCGGACAGCCCCTGAAGGTGAAGGCGGGCTTCGACCCCACCGCCCCGGACCTGCACCTCGGGCACACGGTGCTGCTCAACAAGATGCGCCAGTTCCAGCAGCTGGGGCACGAGGTGATCTTCCTCATCGGGGACTTCACCGGCCTCATCGGCGACCCGAGCGGGCGCAACCAGACACGTCCGGCACTCACCGCGGAGGAGGTGCAGGCGAACGCCCGCACCTACGAGCGGCAGGTGTTCAAGATCCTCGACCCCGAGCGTACCCGGGTGGACTTCAACTCCCGTTGGCTCTCGCCCATGCAGGCCGCGGATTTCGTGCGGCTGGCCGCGCATTACACCGTGGCGCGGATGCTGGAGCGCGACGACTTCGCCAAGCGCTACAAGGGTGGGCAGCCCATCGCCATCCACGAGTTCCTCTATCCGCTCGCCCAGGGCTACGACTCGGTCGCCCTGAAGGCGGACGTCGAGCTGGGCGGCACCGACCAGAAATTCAACCTGTTGGTGGGCCGCCAGCTGCAGACCGCCTACGGCCAGGAGCCGCAGGTGGTCATCACCCTGCCTCTTCTCGAGGGCACCGACGGCGTCAACAAGATGTCGAAGTCCCTCGGCAACTACATCGGCATCGCCGAGCCGCCGGGTGACATGTTCGGCAAGGTCATGTCGATCTCCGATGAGCTCATGTGGCGGTATTTCGAGCTGCTGTCGTTCCGGCCGCTGGCCGAGGTCGCGGGCCTGAAACGCGCGGCTGAGGAGGGGCGCAACCCCCGGGACATCAAGATCGAGCTGGCCAGGGAGCTGACGGCCCGCTTCCACGGGGCCGCCGAGGCCGAGCGCGCGGAGCAGGATTTCCGCTCCAGGGTCAGCGAGAAGGCCGTGCCCACCGACCTGCCGCCCCGGTCCCTGCCGGTGGATCCCGCCGGGATCCGGCTGCCGGCCCTGCTCAAGGCCGCCGGCCTGGCGGCGAGCACTTCCGAGGCGACCCGCAAGATCGCGGAAGGGGCGGTGCGGATCGACGGCGAACGGGTGAGCGACCGGATGCTGGTGCTACACATGGGGGCCGACGTCGTGCTGCAGGTCGGCTCGAAGCGATTCGCCAGGGTGAGGCTGGAGCCGGAAGGCTGACCCCCCGGGGCACTCCGGTCGGGTGCCAGAAAGTGCGACTTTCCTCCCAGAAAGCGCCGATCGAGGGGGCTGGGCTTGAACTTCAGGCCGTTTGCCTCATTGAGTCCTCCAGGGAATGCAGGGATGACCGTCAAGGAGGCCCTCAGGATCCGAGGGTTTACGGCCTCACCGAGGCCCAGCCCAAGGATGGGCACAGGGAAGCCGGCGCCGCGGATGCGGAACAGGCTCCGGGCCGATCCTGCCCGAGCCCAAATTTGATTGTGACAATGCGTTGACAGGCCCCCAATCGGGGCTATACTGCGCGCCCCTTGCAGTCCGAGCCGCGAAGGCGTGGAGGGCGAGGGCAGGCCGAAAAAAAGGCCTGACCGAAGGTTGACGGATGATGGCAGACCGCTATACTTCCGCCCCCTTTCGCAGGGCACGCGTTGCGTGACCTGCAACCCCCCGAGCCCAGCGCTGCGGGATGCTGTTTAAAAATTTGGCAGGTAATTTGTGTGGGGACTCGCGTCAATGAGCCTTTGGGGCGCAAAGACCGAGTGACCAAAATGTCCAGCAGTAGTTGGAGCTATTTTGGATCCACTCTTTTTGATGATTCTCAAAATCTTCAAGTGAAGAGTTTGATCCTGGCTCAGATTGAACGCTGGCGGCGTGCCTAACACATGCAAGTCG
>Ga0335075_10000886_pt1 | contig 50857 bp, 38 predicted proteins | sample Lox_Sample_24_FD_206723 | JGI IMG/M metagenome (GOLD analysis project Ga0335075, IMG submission 206723) | Soil microbial communities from Loxahatchee National Wildlife Refuge, Florida, United States - Lox_Sample_2.4 | ecosystem: Environmental > Terrestrial > Soil > Wetlands | place: USA... | reverse complement strand
CCCAAACCCGGGGGCTCAACGTCACCACCCCTGCGTGTGTGGCCCCGGGGCGCCTGTTCGGTCCCGGCGTCTACGGCCGAGCATCGGGTGCCGGGTCGCTTCGCTCCGCGCTTCGCGCGTGGGGTTCTTCAGGGGGTGGGTGCGTTTTGGACGCGTATCGCGTCCAAAACACACCCACCCGCCGCTCACGCCCGTTCCCCGGATCGTTCTGGGTCGAATCTGATGGTTATCTGGTGGGCTATTCGACCCAGAACGGTTGGTTTGTTCCTCTTGCTGCGCTTGGTCTGAGCGAAACTTCGGCTTTTGGTCGGGTTCCAGTACTGAACGCTCGTCCTCGCCTATCCAGGAGCTGGTTCGCTTGAAGAGAACTCTGACCGTCGCCTTGGCTGCCATCACCTTGTTTCTGGTGGCCGTCGGTCCCGGTGCGGCTCCGGCCTCAGCCGTCGGTGAGGTCGAGCTCGACGTGGTCTCGTCGCGTCCGGACACCGCCAGCGGCGGTGACAGCCTCGTCCAGGTGACCCTGCCTCCCTCCGGGGACCCCGCCCAGCTGAAGGTCGCACTGGCCGGAGCGGACGTGACCTCGCGATTCCAGCCTCACCGGGGCAACCAGCGGGTCCGCCGGGCACTGCTCGACCTCGATGGGGCAACGGTCGGCACGGTCACCGCGAGTCTTCCCGGCAGCACCGAGGCGAAGCTCCTGATCGTCGATCACTCGATCAACGGGCCGATCCTCTCCGGAGTCCGGCAGACCCCATACATCTGTCAGACCCCGAACGGGCCGATCGACACCGATGACTGCTCGGCGGAAACCACCGTCGAGTACCGCTACCGGCTCGTCGGCGATCCCTGGGTATCGGTCCCGGATCCGGCCGACATTCCGGCGGCCGACCTCCGGACCACCACCACGATGCCGACCGGCGACCGACCCCAGGGTGTGACCGTTCCCCAGGTGATCCGGGTCGAGACCGGCACCATCAACCGGGCGAACTACCGGATCGCCTTCCTGATCGACCCGGCCGATCCGGACATGCCGTCAGCGGCCGCCTGGAACGGACGCCTCGTCTACAGCTTCGGCGGAGGCTGCGGCGCCGGCTACGTCCAGGGCGGAGTCGGCGGCGAGAACAACTACCTGCGGATCGCCGACGTGCTCGGGGGATACGCCACCGGGGGCTCGTCCCAGAACGTGTTCGGCACACGCTGCTCGGACTCGGTCTCGGCCGAAACGGTGTCGATGGTCAAAGAGACCTTCATCGAGCGGTTCAGGCAGATGGACTTCACGATCGGCAAGGGCGGCTCGGGCGGTGCGATGGCCCAGCAGATGATCGGCAACAACTTCCCCGGCCTGCTCGACGGACTGCAGGTGAGCAACTCGTTCACCGACAACGCGTTCCCCGGCAACCAACTGCTCGACTGCCGGCTGATCGATGAATTCTTGAACTCGCCCGAAGCGGCCGGATGGACCACGGAACAGAAACGATCGGTCAAGGGTCTGGCCCGGGAAACCGCCTGCGGCATCGTCTACGGCGCGTTCGGCGCCAACTTCTTCGATGCTAGTGACTGCTCACCGCTGCTCCCCGGCGGCTCGACCTTCGATCCGGTCACCAACCCGGACGGGACCCGCTGCACGATCTACGAAGGCAACATCAACGTCTACGGCATCGATCCCGCCACCGGCATGGCCCGGCGTCCCGTGGACAACGTCGGTGTCCAGTACGGACTCGAACCTCTGAGGCAGGGCACGATCACCATCGAGCAGTTCCTCGACCTCAACGACGGTATCGGCGGCATCCGGCAATTCGACGGGGTTTCGGTCCCGGAACGCTCGGTGGCCACCGAGGAGGCGATCCGGCGCGCCTACGACTCCGGCCTGCTCAACACCGCCGGGGCCGGTCTCGCCGCCACACCCCTGATCGACAACCGCGCCTACAACATCGAGACGGTCGACAACGGCCACCAGATCATCCATGCGCTCTCGATGCGCGAGCGCCTGCTGAAGGCGAACGGTGATCCCGACGGCGATGGCCAGGCCGGCACCCAGGTCATCTGGACCAGCCCCGACGGACTCGACGACGCGCTTCAACTGATGACGATGGACCGCTGGCTGAGCGCGATCAGGAACGACAAGTCGGCCCGCTCGAAACGAGAGAAGGTCCTGCGCAACCGTCCGGCCGAGACGTTCGGGTCGCCCGCCGCCACCGACGCCTGCTTCACCGACTCGCTCGGCACCGTGCTGGCACAGGAAACCCAGACCCTCGATTCGGGTGTCTGCGGCGACACCTATCCCTCGGCCTCGGGGCCACGCATGGAGGCCGGACAACCGCTTGCCAACGACATCCTGAAATGTCAGCTGAAGCCCGTCGATCCATCCGAGTACGGGGTCACGCTCACCGGCCCCCAACTCACCCGACTCCGCCAGATATTCCCCCAGGGCACCTGCGACAACGACCGGCCCGGGGTCGAGTTCGAGATCAACCGCAAGACATGGCGGGCACTTCCGGCCACCGCTGCGGCCGACACGTCCCCACCCGACACAGCCATCTCCTCGGCGCTCAAGAAGCGGGGGCAATCGAACCAGGTCAAGCTGCGATTCACATCGTCGGAGACCGGATCGAGCTTCGCCTGCCGGTTCGATTCAGCCCGGTTCAGCCCGTGCGCGGCACCCCTGGACAGGGGGAACCTGCGAGCCGGGAGCCATACCTTCGAGGTCCGGGCGACCGATATCGCGGGCAACACGGATCCCACGCCGGCCAAGGTCCCATTCGTCGTCGGCTACCCGAAAGCGAGCCTCGCCCTCCGCTCCCGGAAGATCGAGTTCAACCGCCGCGGCAGGGGATACGCACGGGTGCGCTGCACGCTTTCCGGCATGAACCGATGCCACGGCCAGGCCACCGTCTCGGTCAAGGGCAGGATCTTCGGAGCTCGGGGCAGCCGGGCCGGGAAGGACGTGGCCATCTCACGGTCGAAGTACGCCGTGAAGGCGGGTCCGAAACGGTCGGTGAGGGTGAAGCTGAACGGCAGGGCGAAACGGAAGCTGCGTCGGAACGGCCGGATCCGGGCGAAGATCGCGTTCACCGTGGCGCAGGCCGGCACCAGCCCGAAGAAGGTGGTCCGCACGGTCCGCCTGATTCGCGGACGCTGACCGAAGTCGGGGGTCGATGAGGGCTGCCCCCTACATAGGTAGGGGATGTCCCTAATATCGCTTATTTGGCCGGATTTGCCTGCTACGGTGCCCGCACGATGGAATCCACCCTTGAAGCGAATCCCGAATCCGAAGCCCCCCAGAGCTCGATCGTCACCGCGACCGGACTCGAGCGAATCTATGGCGAAGGCGAGGCCGAAGTGCGTGCCCTCGACGGAGTCGATGTCGCTTTCGAGAAGGGGCGGTTCACGTCGATCATGGGTCCTTCCGGCTCCGGCAAATCGACGCTGATGCACATCCTGGCCGGCCTCGACAAGCCGACGACCGGCAAGGTGCGGGTCGACGGGGTCGAGATCACCGGGCTCGACGACGGTGAGCTGACACAGCTGCGGCGCGACAAGCTCGGTTTCGTCTTCCAGTTCTTCAATCTGCTGCCGGTGCTTTCGGCCGAGGAGAACATTCTGCTGCCGCTCTCGATCGCCCGCCGCAAGCCGGACAAGGCCTGGGTCGACGAGGTGATCGAAAGGGTCGGCCTGACCGACCGCCGTACCCACCGTCCCTCGGAGCTCTCCGGCGGGCAGCAGCAGCGGGTCGCGGTGGCTCGTGCCCTGGTGACGAGGCCCGCGGTGCTGTTCGCCGACGAACCCACCGGCAACCTCGACTCCAAGGCATCCGAGGACGTTCTCCAGCTGCTGCGCGGTTCGGTCGACGAGTACGACCAGACGGTGATCATGGTCACCCATGAGCCCGACGCGGCCGCCCACGGTGATCGCCTGATCGCCCTGCGCGACGGCAAGCTCGTCCACGATGCCCCGCCGGTCTCCGCCGACGCGGTGATCGAGCTGCTGAAGACCCTTGCTTAGCCTCACTTTCAAGAACCTCTGGGCCCGCAAGTGGCGCTCGCTGATGACCGCCGTCGCGGTGGTCTTCGGCATCGCGCTGGTCGCCGGCACATACGTCCTCACCGACACCACCAACGGTGCCTTCGACGACATCTTCGTCAAGTCGAACGAGGGCATCGACGTCGCGATCACGAGCCGCGCCCAGGTCGAGCAGCAGGATGGCAGCACGCCGGCCTTCAGCGACAAGTACCTGAAGAAGGTCGAAGGGGTGGACGGAGTCAAGATCGCCGCCGGCTCGCTTTTCAGCCAGGGCGCGATCCTCGACTCGGAGGGCGACTCCACAGGTGGTGGATTCGCACCCCAGTTCATCGCCTCCGAACTGCCCGAAGCTTTGGAATCGCTCGAGGTGGTGGAGGGACACAGGCCCGAGAAGGCGGACGAGGTCTCGCTGGACCAGGCCGCGGCCGATCGGTCGGATCTGAAGATCGGCGACACCGTGCAGCTGGTCGGCACCGGCAAGGCCACACCTTTCAGGATCGTCGGGCTGACCCAGCTCGGCGGCGCCTCCTTCGGTGGTACCTCGATCGCGCAGGTGCTGCTGCCCCAGGCCCAGAAACTCACCGGCAAGCAAGGTGAGTTCGATCAGATCTCGGTCCAGGCCGATCCGGGAGTTTCGCCGGAGGAGCTGCGGGACCGGATCACCGAGGTTCTGCCGAAGGACCTCCGGGTCGAGACCGGCGCCGAGAACGCGAAGCGGAGCTCGGACGACATCCGTGAATCTCTCAGCTTCCTCTCGATCGCACTGCTCGCCTTCGCCGCGATCTCACTTTTCGTCGGCTCGTTCGTGATCTTCAACGTCTTCTCGATCACGGTCGCTCAGCGCACCCGGGAGTTCGGCATGTTGCGGACCCTCGGTGCGAAGCGTGGCCAGATCCTCCGGACCGTGCTGATCGAGGGTTTCCTGATCGGCCTGGTCGCTTCGATCGTCGGCATCGTGGTCGGCATCGGCCTGGCCAAGGGTCTCAGTGCCGTGCTCAGTGCGGTCGGCGCGGACCTGCCGACCAAGGCGCTCGTGATCGAGCCACGCACGATCATCGTCTCGCTGGTCATCGGCATCGGAGTCACGCTCGTGTCGTCGCTGATCCCGGCCCTGCGTTCGACCCGAGTGCCGCCGATCGCGGCGCTCTCGGAGAACATCGTGATCGGCGGCAAGAACCGACTGCTGCTGAGAAGCATCGTCGCCGCCCTGCTCACCGTGCTCGGAATCGGCCTGATCGTCTCGGTCCTGGCGAGCGGCTCGGAAGGTGGCAACGCCGCCCTTCAGATGGGCATGGGCGCACTCGCGGTGGTCATCGCGATCTCGATCTTCAGCCCGAAGATCGTGCGGCCCGCGGCCTCGCTGGTCGGCGCGCCCCTGGAACGAATCGGCGGGCTCACCGGGCGGCTCGCCCGCGAGAACTCGCAGCGCAATCCGTCCCGCACCGCGGTAACCGCGGCGGCGCTGATGATCGGTCTGGCCCTGGTCAGCTTCGTGACCATCTTCGCGTCCGGGCTGAACAGCTCGGTCACCAAGGTGATCGACCAGGATCTGAAGGGCGAGCTGACCCTGCAGGGACCGGGCGGCTTCAATCCGATCTCGATCAAGGCGGTCGAGGCGGCCGGAAAGGTCGATGGGGTCGAGGACGCCTCGGCGATCAGCTTCAGCCAGGTCAAGGTGGACGGCGGCTCCAAGTCGCTTTCCTCGGTGGACCCCTCGACCATCAACCAGGTGATGAACATCGAGTTCGACGACGGTTCGCCGCAGGATCTCACCAACCTGAAGGATGGCCAGGTGATCATCAGCAAGGACCTGTCGGATTCGACCGGAGCCTCGGTCGGGGATTCGATCTCGGTCCTTTCCCAGACCGGCAAGAAGCCGAACCTGACCGTGACCGGGGTGATGGCTTCCGGCAACCTGGATCTGCTCGGTGACCTGGTCGTGACCCAGAACGAGATGATCAGGACCTTCGGTGTCGACACCGCCTTCTTCGCTCTGCTGAAGGTCGCTCCGGGACAGGACGTGAACACGGTCCAGAAGCGGGTCGAGGATGCTCTCGACAAGCCGTTCCCGACCGCGGACGTGCTCAACCAGGACGAGCTGAAGGACAGTCAGAAGCAGCAGATCAACGGGCTGCTGGCGATGATCTACGTGCTCCTGGCGCTGGCCGTGGTGGTCTCACTGGTCGGCATCGTGGTCACCCTGATCCTCTCGATCTACGAGCGGACCCGGGAGCTCGGAATGCTGCGGGCGATCGGAATGTCGCGGCGTCAGGTCAAGCGCATGGTCCGGTACGAGGCGGTCATCACCGCCGTGCTCGGGGCTCTCGCGGGGCTGATCCTCGGCGTGATCTTCGCGTTCCTGCTCGGGATTCCGCTGGAAAGCGAAGGGTTCACGCTCAGCTATCCGATCGTGACCCTGCTCTTCATCCTGCTGCTGACCGCGGTGGCCGGCGTCCTGGCTGCGATCTATCCGGCCCGCAAGGCGGCGAAGCTCGACGTGCTGGAAGCCGTCTCCTACGAATAGCCGTGGTTCCGGGATGGGCCGGTGAAATCACCGGCCCATCCCGGAAAGCTGTTTGCGTTTTTCTTATAAGGGGATATGTTCGGCCTGGGCCGGTGAGGCCCAAGGTGAAATGACAGAAATCCCCTGACTCGAAAGAGGCATCTCAGTGAACCCACCCGTCCCTTCGGCGAGGCGAAAGCTCGCGCTGCTGCTGTCCGTCCTGCTCTGTCCCCTCCTCTTCGCCGGTGCGTCGGCCGAGCGGGCGGCCGCCGGACCGGCCCTGCCGGACCACTCGATCAACGCCCTCTTCGAACTGAAGCACCCCAAGGGACTCCAGGAGTTCGCCAAGGCCGTGTCCACTCCGGGCAGCGCGAAGTACCAGCAGTACCGATCGGTCCAATGGATCGTGAAGCGGTACGGCGCGAAGAAGAAGACCAAGAGGAAGGCCACCCGCTGGCTGGAATCCCGCGGCATCGATGCCCGGCCCGACGCCACCGGCCAGGCGATCCTGGCGACCATGAGCAGGGATCAGGCCGACCGTTTCCTCCCCGGAGGCGCCTCGGTCTCATCGGCGTCGGCCGGAGGTCCCGGACGTGTCCCGCCGGGCCTCGGCGACGCGGTGACCGCGGTCGGCTTCCTCGATTCCGATCCGGACAGGTTCAAGCCCGCCGCGGCGGCCGCCGAGACGCCCGGCGGTTTCTCCCCGACCATCGGTTCCGCCCGCAAGCGCACCGGCACACCGGCCGGCTGTGCGGCCGGACAGGCGGTCGCCCCGAACACCGGGCTCGCTCCCTTCACTCCCAATCAGTACCTGGACGCCTACGGCCACACGACCCTCCACAAGCAGGGATTCAAGGGCCAGGGCATGAGGATGGCGGTGGTCGAGATCGACGGCTTCCTGCGATCCGACATCGAGACCTTCGGTGAATGCTTCGGTGTGAGAATCCCGCCGACCCCGGTCACCCTGGTCGGCATCAAGAAGCCCCTGGCGCCCGGTGGCGAGACCACCCTCGACCTCGAGGTGCTTTCCGCCGCCGCTCCCCAGCTGAAGAAGATCTTCGTCTACCAGGGCCTCGGATCCGAGGTCGGGCTGATGGCTTCGATGGGCTCCGCGCTCGGCAACGCGAAGAGCAAGCCGGACGCGATCTCGATGTCGATCGGCGGCTGTGAAGCTCTCCTCACCGGCCAGCTGCAGTTCCGGCGCGGCATCGACAACATCCTCGCCGTGGCGGCGGGAGCCGGGATTCCGTTCTTCATCTCGGCGGGTGACGTCGGCGCGGCCGGCTGCCCGGTCGGCGACAACTCGACCGGCATGCCGTTCCCGGCCGTCCAGGATCCGTCCAGCTCGAAGTTCGCCACCGGAGTCGGTGGCACCAACTTCAGCCTGAACGCGAAGAACCAGATCACCGAGGAGGTCGTCTGGAACGACGGCACCGAGCTCGGACCCAACGGAAGCGGTGGTGGCCTGAGCATCCTCAGCAACCGTCCCTGGTATCAGCGCAGCAAGCAGTTCAACCAGTACGGGCCGTCACGGGCGGTGCCCGACATCACCGGCCTGGCCGACCTCTACCCGGGCTACTCGATCTACTGCTCGGTCGGATGCCCGAGCTCGGTCCAGCCCGAGGGCGGCTGGTCCGCGGTCGGTGGCACCAGCGCCGCGACCCCGCTGATGGCGGCCGGCGTGACCCTGCTGAACCAGAAGCGCAAGAAGGCCGGCCATCGCTCACTGGGATTCCTCAACCCGCTGATCTACAAGATCGGCAACAGCAAGGCATACGGCCAGGCGATAAGGGATGTCACGATCGGCAACAACGACACCGGCAAGGCGATCCCGCCATCGGCCGGCGGCACCGGCACGGCCCTCGGCTGCTGCACCGCACAGAAGGGCTACGACGTGGCCAGTGGCTGGGGTTCGCTGAAGCTCGCCGGATTCGCCAAGGTCGCCGCGAAGTACAACCCGAAGGTAAGGGCGGGCGGCAAGAGGTAGGAGCGGCGCGGGATCTGGATCAGCTGTCGAACCCGAGACCGAGACGGTCGAGGGTTCGCAGCCAGATCCCGCGCCTGCCGCCGTTGCGGTCGGCGGCGGCCAGGCGCCCGCGGGTGAACTGGATGGTTCCCCAGCGCAGGGGCTCCGGCGGGAACGGGATCGGCTTCGATCGCGCGTACCTCATGCCGGTGATCTCGTTTTCGATGTCGTCGAGCAGATCGAGTCCGACCCCGGCCGAGAACCGGCTGGCGCCCACGCCGAGGCCGGTGTGGCCGACCGCGTAGGCGACCCGCCCGCCATGCGACTTGCCGTAGAAGGCGAAGAAGCGGGAGCAGGTGTCGATCGCTCCGCCCCAGCGGTGGGAGAAGTTCAATCCCTCCAGCTGCGGGAAGGCGGTGAAGAACCGCTGGGCGAGCCCGGCGAAGCTCTCGTCCCGCTGGTAGTACGAGTCCTCGACCCTGCCACCGAAGTTGTAGATCGCGTCGTAGCCGCCCCAGAGGATGCGGCCGTCCGCGGTCGGGCGGTAGTAGTGGAACTGGTTCGAGGCGTCGGAGAGCCCCTGGCGGTTCTCCCAGCCGAGCGAGTCCCATTGGGCCGGGCTGAGCGGTTCGGTCATCAGCACGTAGTCGTAGACCGGCACGACCCGCGAACGGATCGCCCTGAGCGGACTGCGGAAGGCGGCGGTGGCGAGCAGCACCTTGGCCGCTCTGATCGTGCCGCCGGGGGTTTTCACCTCGACCCCGGCGCCGGCATCGGCGAGAGCGGTCATCTCGGTGTTCTCGTGGACGGTCACGCCGAGCTTTTCGGCCAGCTCCAGGAGCCCGTCGCAGAGCTTCACCGGGTCGATCAGGCTCTCGCCGCTCTTCTGCCAGAGGCCACCCGTGTACACGGGTGAGTCGACCTCGGCCCGCATCGCTTCGGCATCGAGCAGCTCGGCTTCGTGACCGTACTCGCGAAGTTCGTCGAGTCCTTCCGCCAATTCCTCGTACTGCGCCCGGGTGGTCGCGATCTCGATCACACCGGGAGAGGTCAGGTCACACTCGATCCCGTGCTCGGTGATCGTCGCCTTGATCGCTTCGAGGTTCTCCATGCCGAGCCGCTCCAGAGTGGCGACCTCGTCAGGAAAACGGGCGAGGCCGTTGCCGATTCCGTGGACCAGGGAGGAGGACATGAACCCGCCGTTCCGGCCGCTGGCCCCGATCGCGATCGTCTCCCGCTCGATCAATGTGACCGAGCGTTCCGGATCCCTCTGCCTGGCGATGATCGCCGCCCAGAGGCCGGTCAGGCCACCGCCGACCACGACCAGATCCGCCGCTTCCTTCGCATCTACCGGGGGACGCGGGGCCGGACGCGGACGCGAGAGCCAGTAGGGGCCGGGCTCGGCGTCCGCGTAGGAGGCACGGTCGGAGGCCGAGGGTTCGGTCGTGGGCCAGACCGGTATGTCGGATGCGAAGGGACTGATCACGCGACCATAGCCGCGTTCTGAGTCACATGCGAGCCGGGCCTACCTGACGCGGAGCTGCTTCTTGGCCGGACTGTGGCCGGACTTGCTCACGGTCAGGGTCAGGCGCTTCGCGTTCTTCTTCGCCTTCACCTTGACTGTCGCCTTGCCCATGCCATTGGTGATCACGGTCTTGCCGCCGAGTTTCACCTTGGCCGCGTCGACCGGTCCCTTGGCGTCGAATTTGGTTTCGCCGGTGACCGTCACCTTGATCGTGCTCTTGGATCCGGCCTTCGGCTTGCCGGTGGTCTTGACCGACAGCTTGCGGCAAGGCGCGGTCTTGAGCTTGATCGTGAACGGAAGGGTCTCGTCATATGAGCAGCCGTTGCCGTCGCTCAGGGAGACCTGGCCGTCGCCCGTCGCGCTCAGGGTGCCGCCCTTCCGGGAGAACTCGGCCACCTTGGTCTGGCCGTCGGCGAACCGGAAATCGATGTCCCAGGCTCGTCCCTCCTTGGAGGCCGTGACGTAGGTCCAGCTCGCCGGCCGCTCGACCGTGGGCTTGAAGAGCCCCTTGGCGATCGCGCTCTTCAGGTCGGGGCGCCAGAACTCGAAGTGATGGCTGCCGGGGTGGACCGTGTAATCGATCGTGGTCGATCCGGCATCCTTGATCGCCTGGACGGTGGTGTCATTCTGGAGCTTCAGGAAGGACTCCAGGAGCAGGCTGATCGAATCGGTCGGGGTCGAGTTTTCGGGGCGCAGCGCCGGGTCCGGCGTGCCGTCTCCGGTGTAGACATCCATGTTGGTATTGCGGAAGTTCGGGCCCCACTCGATCGGATCGTGGCCCTCGGCGTAGTACTCGGTGGAGGGTCCGTAGATCGTGTTGAAGGGGATGCCGCCACTCGCGGTGGAGAAGGCCAGCTGCGTTTCCGGGGTGCGGATCGAGGCGAAGGCGGACAGCGGCACGACCGTGCCGAAGTAGCCGTTCAGCAGTGAGCCGGTCAGGTACGTGCCGTAGCCGCCCATCGAGAATCCGGCGACCGCGTGGTAGCGGCGCTCCGTGCGGATGCTGTACTTGCGCTGGATGAGTGGCAGCAGCTCTTCGCGGATGTAGTGCTCCCAGCCCGGGTTGGTGCGGGCGCCTTCGTTCCACCAGTCGGTGTAGAAGCCGTGGGCCGCTTCGGGCATGACGATGATCGCGTTCAGGTTCTTCGCGGTGTTCCGGATATCACCGAGCTCCGGGTCGGCCCAGGAGTCGTAGCGCTCCCCGGCACCGTGGAGGAGCAGCAGCAGCGGGTACCGCTTGGCCGGGGTGTAGCCGTCCGGCAGCAGGACGTTGGCCTTCAGCGAGCCGGGATGCGGTCCCATGGTCGAAGAGACCGGTGGGGCGAAGCTCTGGGTGGCCGGGTCGATCACCTTGCTCGGGACATCGAGCGTGACCAGTTTCGGTTCGGCCTTGGCGCCGTGGGCGAAGGCCAGCAGTCCGGCACAGGCCACCAGGCAACAGATGGCGGCGGCCGATGCGCGCAGCGATGATCCAGACAGTTTCCCCGCTCCCAGAGTTCCCATGCGGGAAGTCTAGACGCTCGCGGCAGCGATTCGCTCGGCTAGGGAGGAGTAGCGGCCACCACCTTCATCCCGTCTGACTCCCATCTCCAGTGCCGGACGGTCTCCGACGAGCACGCACATCTTGCGGGCCCTGGTGATCGCGGTGTAGATCAGTGGCCGGGTGAGCATGCCGGCGTGGGAGCGGTGGCAGACGAAGATCACCACCGGGATCTCGCTTCCCTGCGCCTTGTGCACGGAGATCGCGTAGGCGAGACGCAGGTCGTCCGATTCCGCGTAGGGCAGCACGATCTCCTGACCGTCGTCGGTGATCACGACCGCCATCTCCTCGTCGGGGTCGTCCTCGACCAGGAAGCAGATCGTTCCGTTCATCAGGCCGAGCTCGTAGGCGTTGCGGGTCTGGATCAGGCGGTCGCCGATGCGGAAGCGGTCGGTCAGCGCGCGTCTGCCATCCGGGTTCAGGGTTTCCTGCAGCCGCTTGTTGAGGGAGTCGATGCCGACCTCGCCCCGATAGATCGGGGCGAGCACCTGGACGTCCCGGATCGGGTCGAGGCCGAGTCCGGCCGAGACCCGTTCGCCGACCATCTCGATCACGGCGTCGCGGGTCCGTTCCGGCGTGGCCCGCTCGACGAAGAAGAAGTCCTGAACCTGATCCTCCTGCGGGGTCAGGTGGGGTGGGCGGCCCTGGTTCACTTCGTGGGCCGCGGTCGTGATCATCGAGCGCGCGGCCTGGCGGAAGATGTGGGTGAGGCGGGTCACCGGCACGAGCCCGGACTCGATCAGGTCGGCGAACGGCTTGCCGGCCCCGACCGGTGGCAGCTGGTCGGCGTCGCCGACCAGGACGATGTGGGTTCCTAGGCCGAGTCCGCCGAGCAGGACCTCGGCCATGTGAAGGTTGATCATCGAGGCTTCGTCGACGATCAGCAGGTCGATCGGCAGTGGGTGACCGGGCTTGTACAGCGGTTCGGTGCCCGGCCGCCACTCCAGCAGCCGGTGGATCGTGTGCGCTCCGGTGCCGGTCGCTTCGGTCAGGCGGCGGGCGGCGCGGCCGGTGGGTGCGCAGAGGCCGACCCGCATGTTCGCGGCGCGGGCCTCGGACACGATCGCCTTGGTGCAGACTGTCTTGCCGACGCCGGGACCGCCGGTGACGACCGAGACCTGGGCGCCGAAGGCGCCGAGTACCGCCTGCCACTGTTCGTTGGTCAGCGAGTCATCCTCCGGATCGTCGGGAACGTGTTCCAGCTCCGGTTCGAGGATCGCCCGGTCGCGCAGGTCGCCGGCGATCCACAGTTCCCGGTTCAGGGTTCGTTCGCGGTAGATCCGGCCGTCCTCTTCGACCAGGCCGTACGACGCGGCGAGCACTCCAGGGTCCGGGGTGTGGCCGAGCAGCTTGGCGGCGTTTCGCTGAAGCTCCTCGGTCGGCAGGTGGGTGTGCCCGCGGCGCTCGGCCTCGCCGAGAAGGTAGTAGGCGGCGGCCTGGGCCCGCCGGTCGGACTCGGGGGGAACATCCGCGGCGAGCGCGATCTTGTCGGCCCGGACGAAACCGACGCCGTCGATCTCGGTCAGGCGATAGGGGTCGTCGCGGATGGTCCTCATCGCCTGATCTCCGAAACGTTCGTGGATCTTGCCGGCGAGGTGCGCGAGTCCGTGTGGGGCGAGTTCGACGTGAAGGTCGCGGACGGCGCGGGTGGCGTACCAGCTCTCGGTCGCCGCCTCGGCCTGTTTCCTGCCGAGCTTGGGCAGCGATCCGAACACGCCGGATGGGTCGGCCGCGATTCGTTCCATCACTTCGGGGCCATAGATCTCGCAGAGGGTTTCGGCCCGGACCGGGCCGATATGGCGCAGGGTGCTGAGGTAGGCGACCTGCCCGGCACGGTCGCCGGGATCGAGCGGATACGCGGTCAGCGCCTGGAGTTGCGGGCCGAACTTGGGGTGCTGGGTCCACTCGCCGATCAGCCGGGAACGCTCACCGGGCTTCAGATGGGCCACGGTGCCGGTGACGACGAACTCCTCCCCGGAGTCGTCGCGGACTTCGATCACCGCGTAGCCGTCGTCGGGCGCGGTGAAGATGACACGACTGACCTCGACCGGACCATCGAATCCGTTCTCGTCATCAAAAAGTGCCTCCGCGAGCCGCGCCATCGAGTGAGATTAACCCAGCAGCCGGTTAACCCCCACGAGGGTGGAGACGATCTCCGGCCGTATCGGCCGGAGATCGTCTCCACCCAAGCACTCTTGAGGCGAATTGACCGAGATGTTGAACGAACGTTGGAGTTTGTTTGCACGGTTCACACACCCGCAAGGCAAATGCTCCGAAACTTCAGGCATGAGTGACATGGAAACAGGGACCCGGGCCGCCGAAGTTCGGAAGGTGGTTCAGAGGGTTGCCGCCGTTCAGCATGGTGTGGTGGCCAGGTGGCAACTGCTGGAAGCCGGAATCCAGGATTCTGGAATCGACAAGCGGCTCGGTGGGTTGTTGTTTCCCGTATTTCCCGGGGTGTACGCGGTCGGGAGGCCGCAGATCACCCAGAAGGGCCTCTGGATGGCCGGAGTCCTGTGTGGAGGTCGAGGCGCGGTTCTCGGATATCGAAGCGCAGCAGCACATTGGGGCATTCTCCGCGCTCTGCCGACCGTGGAAGTGATCCGGGGCCGCAGCCGCCGAAGTCTGCGAGTCCGCGTCGACGTCGAAGGCGTGGAGTCATTCGTTCCGCTCTGGGTCAGGCGCACCCGGAATCTCCCAGAGCAGGATGTTCAGACGAAGGATGGAATTTCGCTGACTTCGGTGGCACGCACTCTGCTCAACCTCGCATCGACTCTGGACCACACTGGACTGGAGAAGGCATTTCTCGAGGCGGATCGACTTGGGCTGCTCGAGGATGAACAGCTGATCGAATGTGCCACCCGATCAAACGGTCACCGGGGAGCGGCGCGATTTCGGCTGATGATTCTTCGGCGGATCCCGCCGGGAAGGCACCTCCGGTCCGTTCTCGAGTCGATCTTCCTGGCGGCTTGCCGGGATGGGGGCATCGAGCTTCCGGAAACCAATGTGCTGATCGGGCCGTACGAAGTCGATTGTGTCTGGCGCAAGCCGCGGGTCATCGTTGAACTCGACGGGTACGAGTATCACCGGGGGCTGGAGATGTTCGAACGGGATGCCGGCCGCGGGAATCAGCTCAGGTCAGATGGTTGGGCAGTCCTGCGCTTCACTTGGCGCATGCTCGCGAACGAACCGGATCTCGTTCTCAACCAGGTGCGAAACGCGCTCAAAAACCAGGCAGTCCGAGATTCGACCACCGTCCCGAATGGGGTGGAGACGATCACCGCCCGCTCCGGGCGGTGATCGTCTCCACCCTTGCCGGGGGATGGTTTGGCTCAACCCATAAACTCGGGCCTGATGCCGACTGGTGATTCGAAGCCTCTGAAGGATGCCGTCGCCGAGGCGACCCGGGCGGCGAAGTCCGCGGAGCCGGGCCGGCGCAAGAGTTCGGGGCGGGCCGCCGATGCCTTCGGCAGCGAGATGCGCCGGCGGGACCTGCTGCCGATGCTGGTGCTTCACCTGATCCGCAACGAGAAGACCTACGGCAACTACCTGATCGAGGCGATCGAGTCACTCACCCAGGGTGTGATCTCGGTCAACCCGAACACGATGTATCCGCTGCTTCGCGGGCTCGAGAGCAAGGGCCTGATCGAAGGCGACTGGGAGCACCCCGACAAGCGGACCCGCCGCTTCTACTCGATCACCCCCGCGGGCGAGGCCGAGTACGCCCGGCTGGTGGAGGAGATCGAGCCCTTCCTCGACTCGCTCACCCGGTCGATCTCGCTGATCAAGGCCGAGGTCTACGGGCGCCAGGACCCCTGAAACGGAAAACGCCCGCCTGATGGCGGGCGCCTCCCAGATTCAGAATTCGCGTCGAAGCTAGATGGCTTCGACCGATGCCGCGGACGGACCCTTCGGGCCTTCCTCGGACTCGAAGCTCACTTTGGCGCCCTCGGCGAGCGTCCTGAAGCCATCGGCCTGAATTGCGGTGTGATGAACGAAAACGTCCTTCGATCCATCGTCAGGCGTGATGAAGCCGAATCCTTTTTCATCACTGAACCACTTAACTGTGCCAGTCGGCATTGATTCCTCCATGCAGAAACGTCGCCGGTTCTCTCCTCCCGGCCGAACGGGCGGCAAGTTAGCAGTAAACCGCTCCCGGATGTTGTGAGCAATGCCTCGAAATCCGGGCCGACGTCGGTTAGCCTCGGAAGTCATGTACAGCACCGGAGGTATCGCCGACCGATTTGCACCGCTGGTTTCGAAGCTCGAGGGTCGATTGAGCGGCCCGCTTCCCGCCGCAGTCAGGTTCTGGGACGGGAGCGAGATGGGTCCGGGACAGCCCGGCTCGGCCGAGGACACGATCGTGGTGCGCAACAAGCGTGGGCTGACCTATGCCGTGATGCGTCCCGACCAGGTCGGCATCGCCCGCGGCTGGGTCTCCGGCGACATCGAACTCGAGGGTGATCTCGAACGGGTGATGATGGCCGGCTCGCGGCTGTACGGCTTCGATTTCACTCCCCGCGAGAAGCTCGAAGCGGCGCGCATCGCTCTGTCGGTCGGTGCCGTGAAGATCCCCCCGCCCAAACCTCCCGAGTCGGAGGCGAAGGTCCACGGCCGCCTCCATTCCCTGCGCCGCGACCGTGAGGCGATCAGCCATCACTACGACGTCTCGAACGAGTTCTACCGGCTGATCCTCGGCCCGACCATGGTGTACTCCTGCGCCTATTTCGCCTCCACCGACGACACGCTCGAGCAGGCACAGACCCGCAAGCTCGACGTGATCTGCCAGAAGCTCGACCTGAAACCGGGGGAGAGGCTGCTCGACATCGGCTGTGGCTGGGGGTCACTGATCATCCACGCCGCCGCCAACTACGGGGTCCGGGCGGTCGGCGTCACCCTCTCGGAGGAGCAGACGAAACTGGCCAGGGAACGGGTCGCCGAGGCCGGTCTCAGTGACATGGTCGAGGTGAGGATCCAGGACTACCGCGAGGTGCGCGACGGTCCCTATGACAAGATCTCTTCGGTCGGCATGTACGAGCACGTCGGCTCCAGCCAGCTCGACAACTACATGGAAACGGTCAAGAACCTCGGCCGGCCCGGCGGGCTGGCCCTCCACCACGGCATCTGCCGCATGCAGAACGACGAGGAGCAGCCGAACACGTTCATCACCAGGTACGTGTTCCCAGACGGTGAGCTCCACCGGGTGGCGAAGGTGATCAAGGCGCTCGAAGGATCGGGTCAGGAGATGCGCGACGCCGAGTCACTGCGCGAGCACTATGCCCTCACCCTGAAGCTCTGGGTAGAGAACCTGGCCGCGAACAAGGCGGAGGCGATCGCGCAGATCGGCGAAGAGCGCGAACGGATCTGGCGGCTCTACATGACCGCCAGCATCGGCGCCTTCGAACGTGGCGACGTCGCCATCCATCAGATACTCGCGGTGATTCCGGACGGGCAGCACCAGATGCCGCTCGCCCGGCCCTCATACGTGCGGGACGTCGAGACGATCGAGGAGCCGGCCGTCCTCAAGGAATGAACGAGCGCTCGGGAGTCTCGAGCAGCTTGGTCGCGACCTCGGCCGAGACCGGACGCGAGAGCAGGAACCCCTGGGCGAGATGGCAGCCCAGATCCCGGACCATCTGAAGCTGGGTTTCCGAGCTGACCGCCTCGGCGACCACGGTCAGTGAGAGTGCCTTGCCGATCTGGATGATCGCGTCGGCGATCGCCGACCCCTTGGGATCGCCGTTGCCGAGATGGTCGATGAAGGAACGGTCGATCTTGATCGAGTCGAGCGGGAACTCGTTCAGGTAGCTGAGCGACGAGAAACCGGTCCCGAAGTCGTCGAGCGCCAGCACCACTCCCATGTCGTGCAGCTCGCCGAGCACGTTCTTGACGGTGCTGGTACCGGCGACCAGCACGCTTTCGGTGATCTCCAGGGCGAGCCTCGACGGTGAAACGTCGTACTTCTGCAGCAGTCCCGCCACCAGGCCCGGCAGCGCGGTCGTCCGGATCTGCCGCGACGATGCGTTCACGGTCACGACGAAGCGCCGCTCCGGTGGGATCAGGCGCTGCCACTCGGCCATCTGGCGCAGCGAATTGCGCAGAACCCAGGTGTCGATCTGCGCGATCAGATCACTTTCCTCGGCGATCGGAATGAACTCGACCGGGCCGATCAGCCCACGCGCCGGATGCTGCCAGCGGACCAGGGCCTCGAAGGCATATATCTGGCCGGTCTTCAGCGAAACGATCGGCTGGTAGTGGATGACCAGCTGATCGTCCTCGATCGCGCGGCGCAGCTCGCGTTCGACCTCGAGGCGGCGCAGAGCCTTGTCCCGCATCGGCTGGCCGAAAACCTGAGCCTGGGCCCGGCCCATGTCCTTCGCCTGATACATCGCCGCGTCGGCCTCCTGGATCAGGGCCTCGGCATCCTTCTCGTCGTCGATTCCGGGGGTGTAGATCGCGATGCCGATGCTGGCCGTGATGAAGTTCTCGACCCCGTCATAGATGATCGGCTCACTGAGCGCATCGAGCAGCCGGTCGGCGATCTCACGGGCATCGTCCTCGCCCTGGACCGACTTCAGCACGATCCCGAACTCGTCCCCGCCGAACCGGGCGACCGTGTCACCGCGCCTGATCCCGTAGGACAGCCGGGGCGCGACCTCGCGCAGCATCTCGTCGCCGGCGTGATGACCGATGCCGTCGTTGATCAGCTTGAAATGATCGATGTCGAGGAAGAGCACACCGCACTTCTCGCCACTGTCGCGGGCGAGCGCGATCGCTTCGGTCAGGCGCTCGGTGAACAGCTGGCGGTTCGGCAGGTCGGTGAGCGGATCGTGGTGGAGGCGGTGGCGCAGGGTCTCGTCGGCACGGTTGCGCTCGATCGCGTTGGCGAGGATGTTCGCCGCCGCATGAAGGAAATGTCCGTCCTGCTCGGAGAACCGGTTGGGTTCGGTCGAGGTGACGGACAGCATCCCGAACTGTTCGCGCGACCCGCCGATCGGCACCATCATGCTGCTGCGAACCTCGGGTTTCGTCATCGCTCGGTACCGCGACACCCGCGGGTCGCGATCCCAGTCGAGGATCGAGACGATCTCGCCGTCGGCGAGCCGGTTGCCCGGGTAATGATCGGTCTCGTAGGGGACGACCGGCGGAACGGTGCCCTTCGAGGAGGAATGGCAGAGATAGAAGTTGGTGAAGCCTTCCTGTTCCCAGACCGAGGCGTCGAGGATGCCGTCGAGCTTGGCCAGCGATTCGACGCCGATCGCGATCAGGCGGTCGGGATGCTCGCCCTTCATCGCCATCTCGCCGAGGCGGGCGATCAGGCGCTGCTGGTCGATCTTCTGCTGCACCACGGTCTCGGCCGCCTTCAGCGCGGTGATGTCCTGCATCACGCCATGCCAGATCGGTACACCGTCCTCGTCGGAGACCAGGCGGGCCCGCTCATATATCCAGACGTAGCGGCCGTCCTTGGTCCGCAGCCGGTACTCGGCCGGAGGGTGGACGTCGAGACCGATCAGCCGGGAGTCCTCGAAGGCCATCGCGTGATCGCTGTCGTCGGGATGGAGCGAGTCGTACCAGAGCTTCGGGTCGGCGGTCCATTCCTCGGGGGTGTAGCCGAGGATCCGTTCGATCTGTGGGCTGACGAAATGCCACCGTCCGGTGTCACCCATCTCGGCCTTGTAGACGATCGCCGGCACGGTCTCGATCAGCCCCCGGAACTCTTCTTCGGTCCTGCGCCGCTCGTTCGCCGCGATCACATGGTCCCGGCGGAGATCGTTCTCCCGGTCCATGCTCTCCAGCAGCTCGATGTGGGTGGCGAGCACGGCCGTGATCGCCTTCAGTCCTTCGAGGCCGCGCGGCGTGTCTTCGTCCCAGGCGGCGGTGACGCGGGTCGGATTGGTCGTCGCCAAGGGGATCGAAATGGCCTGAAGGTCGCCGATCCTGCTGATCCGGGGCTCGCCGATGCCACTGGAGACCGGGGCCGACCAGAGGTCCGCGATCGTCGAAGGATCGAGTGCCGAAGGGCGGGCGGCCATCGGACCGTTGCCGTCGATCACCACGGCCGCTCTCGCCCCGCAGAGCTCGACCACCAGTCTCGCGGCCGTGCCGGCCAGTTCGATCAGGGACTCGGCGCTCGACATTTCGTCGAGGAGCGGAGCGAGCGAAGCTGCCGACCTCGCTGTGGATTTGTCGTCGGGCCCGGGGTTCATCCTCTTTCCAAGAACGCTCTGTCCATTATCGCCCCGGGTGGGCGGTGCGGCAAGCTCCTTCCCGAAACTGGTGAAGATCCTTCAGTTCGAGGGCGCCGGGCCCGGCACGGCGGCGGCCGGGGTCCTTGCGACAAGGAGCGCGGCGATGATGAACTCGATTTCCGGCGGATGCGGACGATCTTCGGTCTGTTCGATGCCGGCGTCACGGGCGAGCCCGATCAGCTCGAGCAGCGCCAGCAGAAGCTCGGGCTGAGGGTGCGAGGGATCGGAGCAGGCGAGCTCCGCGAGCGATAGGGGCTCGTTCGTGTCCTGGTCTTCGATCGCCCTGCCGAAGGCCGAATACAGGTGGGACGCGATTCGCTCCAGTGCCGGATCCGTGAGCGGTGATGGCCCGGGGGCCGGTCCCAGATCCAGGCCGGGTTCTCCGGAAAGCAGCCGGTCCATCTGGCCGCCCGCGATCATCCGGATCGAATCCGGGGAAAGGCCGGCCTGGACCGCACAGCGAAGCTGGAAGGCCAGCGAGCCCGAGGGCCGCCCGTAGGGTGAGTCGCTCGCCCACAGGATCTGCCCGGGGCGGACCAGGGTGAAGAGTGCCATCAGGTCGGCCGGGTTCCACCAGGATGTGTCGATGAAGACGTTCGGCACCTCGGGAAGGACCCGCCAGAGCCAGGCGAGATCGCTGACCGCCGAGTGGGCGAGGATCACCTTCGCCGCGGGATAGGCGCGTGCCAGCTCGATGGCCTGTTCACCGAGCGCCGGGATGCCTCGGCCGGCGTGGATCAGCAGGGGCACCGCGAGTTCGTGGGCGAAGGCGAAGATGTCGATCACCGATGGCTCGGCCAACGTGAATCCCTCGGCCCGCGGGTGAAGCTTGATCCCACGGGCGCCCGCATCCATGCACCGCCTCGCCTCGGTGAGCGGGTCGTCGCGAGGGTCGAGCCGGCAGTAGGGGACGAGCCTGCCTTCGGATGCCTCGGCGGTCGCGATCACAGTGTCGTTCGGGATCGAGTATCCGTCGGGCTCGGCCATCGCGAAACAGGCGGCGCGAGCATCTATCCGGCCGAGGGCACCGAGCAGCTGTTCCGGTGTCTGACGAAATCCGTCGGGATCGTTCCGGCCGATATGGGTGTGTGCGTCGAAGGGTTCGAGCGCGCCGGTCGACCGGAGCAGGGCGTCGAGCCATGGCCCGACGATCCCTTCGGCCCGATCCTGCTCAGCCACAGTGGGCCACTCCCGCTATCCCGCGCACGGCCTGTTCGATCAGCTGCGGCGAGGTGCCGATGTTGAGCCGGCAGAACCCCGCGCCCTGCGTCCCGAACGACGGCCCGGGGCTGAGTGCCACCCTGCCGCGCTCGAGGATCTCGACGGAGGGATCGTCACCGAGGTCGAGGATCCGGCAGTCGAGCCAGGCGAGGTAGCCGGCCTCGGGCGGCCGGTATCCGACCTCGGGCAGATGCTCGGCGAGCAGGTCGGCGAGCAGGCCGCGGTTGTGGTCCAGCTGCGCGATCACCTGGTCGAGCCACTCGTCACCTTGCTCGAACGCGCTTTGGGAGGCGATCACCCCGAGATGGGAAGGGTGTTTCGCCCCGAACGGCAGATCTTCGATCACCTTTCGCGCCCGCTCGGAGACCGCGACGTATTCGGCACAGGAAAGACCGGCGAGGTTGAAGGTCTTCGATGCCGAGCTGAGGCAGATGCCCCACTCGGCGGCCGCCTCGGACACGGCGAGGAACGGAAGATGCCGGGCGCCCGGAAGGGTCAGGGGAGCGTGGATCTCGTCGCTCAGTACCCAGGCCCCGTGTTCGGCCGCGAGGTCGGCGATCGTCTCGAGCTCGGCTCGGGTCGGCACCGTCCCGGCCGGGTTGTGGGGGCTGCACAGGATGAATGCTCTGGCGCCGGCCCTGAATCCCGCCTCGATCGCGTCCAGGTCGAGGGTGCGTCCCCCGGCCAGTGGCGCTTCCTCGATCCGGCATCCGATCTCCTCGATCACCGCGAAGAACGGGTGATAGACCGGCGGGGTGATCATCACCTTCTCTCCGGGTTTCACCAGCGCCCTCAGCAGGGCGGTGATCGCACTGACGACGTCGGTGGTCGCGGTGATGCCGGCCGGGTCCGGCGCCCAGCCCATGCGGCGTTCCATGAAGGCGGAGAACGCTTCGGCGAGCCCGCTGGCATCGGCGTTCGCGTAGCCGGTGTCGTCCCGTTCGATCGCTTCGACCAGTGTTCGTTTGACCGGTTCGGCCACCGGGAAGTCCATCTCGGCCACCCAGGCGGGCAGCACGTCCGGCTCGAACATCGTCCACTTGACGCTCCGGCGCCGGCGCAGGAGATCCGGGTCGAGCTGGTCCAGGCGGTAGTTCACACCGGCCACTCTTTCAGGTCGGCGCCGCCGGCCGGTGCGGCCGGCGCGGGGCGGTGGGGCGATGGATCGGGACCGCGGTCGGTCGGAATCACCAGGCTGATCAGGAACGCGGGGAGGGGGAGCGCCGCGATCACGAGCATCACCGTGGTCAGGCTGACCTGGTCGGCAAGCAGGCCGAGCAGGTAGGCGACGAAGCCTCCGAAACCGATCGCGGCGCCGAGCGTGACCCCGGAGGCCACCCCGATCCGGTTGGGCAGGAAGTCCTGGCCGAGCACGACGGTTATCGAGAAGGTGCCGACCATGAAGAACCCGATCACGGCCATCGAGGCGATCGCCGGAATCTCGCTCAGCAGCAGGAAGAGCAGGATCAGCGGGGTCAGGACTCCGAGGGAGATCACCATGATCGGCTTCTTGCCCATCCGGTCGGCGAGGCGGCCGCCGACCAGGGTGCCGATCGCGCCGAAGACGAGCAGCATGGTCAGGGCCGTGTTCCCGATCGCGGTCGAGCTGTGCAGATTGGTGATGAAGTAGGCGGGGACGAATGCCTGGAGCCCGAAATAGACCGCCGAGCGAAAACCGGCGATCGTCGCGACCGCGGTGAAAGGGCCCCAGCGGTCGGGCCTGGATTCGGCCGGCTCGTCACCGGCGGCTTCGTGATCCGGCCGGAACGAGTTGAGCCGCGGCAGTTCGCGAACGATCAGGGCCGTCACGATCGCCAGGGGAATGAGCATCCAGACGATGCCTCCGATCCCGAGCAGGAGTACCAGTGGTGTGACCAGGATCGGGCCGAGGGCGAAGCCGATGTTGCCGCCGACCGAGTACAGGCTCATGCCTGTGGCCCTCTTCTCTCCGGAGACGTAGTTCGCGAACCGCGCGCCCTCGGGGTGGTACGCACCGACCCCCAGCCCGGAGACGCCGACCGCGATCAGGGTCATCGCGTAGGAATCGGTGAGTCCGACCACGGCGATCCCGGCCGCACCGAGGACGATGCCGCCCGGAAGCAGCCAGGAGAGGGAGCGCTTGTCGGCAAGGTGACCGAACAGCGGCTGCAGCATCGAGGACATGAAGGTCATGACGAGCAGCAGCGAGGTCGCCTGGGCGTAGCTGTATCCGCGCCGCTCGATCAGGAAGGGCAGCAGCGCCGGGACGGCACCCTGGCAGACATCGACGCAGGCGTGCCCGACCGAGAGGATCGAGATCTCCCGGCGGTTGATGTCGGCGGCCGGTGGATTCACTCTCACAGAGTGTCTCAGGTGAACCAACGGGTTGTTGCCGAAATACTCGGCAATACCCCGATGGGTATTGGTCTACCTAGGCCGCATCGGAGAGATCACGCAGCCGGCGGTCGCGTTCACCGCGCATGCCGGCGATATTTAGCCAGGCGGGGTTCACCGACTCGAAGCCGCGCCGGACGGAGGGCGGGACCGGTTCCAGCGTGGCCTCGACACAGGCGTTGACGCTGCGCAGGAGCTCCTCTTCGCTCTCGGCACTTTCGCTCTTTCTCTGGAAGGAGTCGTGCCACTCGTTGATCGCGAGGATCGCCCGGTCGAAGGTCGCGTCCGGGGTCTGCTGGGCCGGACCGTAGTGGGCCAGGTGCAGGCTCTCGGGGGCGAACTCGCGCAGGCGCTCGATCGAGCTGATCGTGTCCTCGCGTGAGTAGTCGGAAGGTGGGGTGGACGGACGGATGATCCGGCTGCCGGGCAGCTGCAGCCCGAGCGCGTCGCCGCAGATCATCGCTCCTGTGGAGCGGTCGAAGAAGACCATGTGGGCGCGGGTATGGCCCGGTGTGGCGATCGCCTCGACCTGGCGGTCACCGAGGTCGATCAGGTCACCGTCACCGATCGTCTGGATCCGGTCGGCGGCGATCGGGGTGGGCATGCCGAACAGGGCTTCCGCCTTGCCTCCCCAGATCGCCTTCACCGAGTCGGCGAGCCTGGTCGGATCGATTAGATGCTCGGCGGCGCGCTCGTGGATGTAGACGGTCGCCTCGGGGAAGTGCTCGGCGAGCCGGCCGGCGCCGCCCGCGTGGTCGAAGTGAACATGGGTGAGCACGATCGAATCGAGCCGCTTGATGCCGAGGGCGGCAAGGGCGGCGATCACGTTCTCGGCGGTGTTGGCCGGTCCGGTGTCGACCAGCGCCGGCTTCTCGCCGGGCAGCAGGTGTGCGGCCATGATCTGGTGTTCGCCGAACATCTCGGTGTCCAGGGCGATCGGCTCGATCGTGGTCGGTGGGGAGACCTTCGCGGCTGCTGGGGACTCGACGGCGGTGCCGTTCTTCGCGGCCAGTCTGATCGGACTCAGATTGCCCAGGACCTTCTTGCGAACGTTGAACCGTGTTGTCATGTCTACTCTCTTCAACCGTCCAAACGGAAGTTTGATTCGGTCGAATACGGCGATTGCAGAACTACCTTCGATATCCCCCGTCAAACGCCTTCCGCGAGCAGAGATTCGGTTCACCACAATTCAGTGCTTGGACCGGATCTCGAAGACTCGCCGCGGGCATGGACATATCCGCTGCCATTGTGATGCGGCCGTCGGCGGACAACCGGTCCTTAAAGCGAAACGCCCGCCATATGGCGGGCGCGCTCGCGGTACTTCAGTTCAGAGCGAGACCTAGATGGCCTCGACCGAAGCGGCGGCGGGACCCTTGGGTCCGTCTTCTGCTTCGTAGCTGACCTTCGCACCCTCGGCGAGAGTACGGAAGCCGTCAGCCTGGATGGCGCTGTGATGGACGAAAACGTCCTTCGAACCGTCATCGGGCGTGATGAAACCAAAGCCCTTCTCGTCGCTGAACCACTTAACTGTGCCTGTGGGCATTGAATCCTCCACATGATGGTGAGGCAAACGCGGAGGATGCTGGTAAAGCAACGACTGCGAGCGCTACACACGTCTTTGCCGGGATGATTCCCGACCCTATCTTGTGGACCGTAGCACGGTTTTGCCTCGCCGGGGGACTTTGTTACGGATGCGACCAACTACGCCCGTTTACCGGCGAGGCGCCAATTCCGGCGAGTGAACCTCTCGGCGGAGCGCCAACGCTCCGCCGAGGCGGGGCCTAGCGCTGGCCGCGACCGCCGGAGTCGCCACCGCGGCGACCACCCTGGCCGTTGCCCCGTCCCTTGCCCTGCTTCGGGTGCTGGCCGTTACCGCCACCACCACGGTTCGAGCGCTTGCGGTTGCCACCGCCCTGACCGCCGCCGCCCTGGCCGCGCGGGCCGGAGCCCCGGCCACCCGAGCGCGAAGGCTTGCGGCTGTGGGTCTCGGAATGAATCGAGACCGGTGCTCCACTCTGCTCGTACTCGTGGCTGAGGCCAAGGGACTTGGCGATCTTCTGCATGTCTCTGGCCTGATCGGCCAGGACGAAACTGATGCCGATGCCGTCCGCGCCAGCTCGACCGGTCCGTCCGACCCTGTGGACGAATGTGTCCTGGTCCTCCGGCATGTCGTAGTTGATGACGTGGGTGACATCGGCGACGTCGATACCTCGAGCCGCGACGTCGGTGGCCACGAGCGTGTCCACCTTGCCGCTCTCGAAATCCGCCAGCGCGCGCTGACGTTGGTTCTGAGATTTGTTTCCATGCATGGCCGCCGCCCTGATCTGGGGCGAGCGGCTCAGCTTCTTCACAAGTCTGTCGGCGCCATGTTTTGTGCGAACGAAAACCAGGGTCCGTCCCCGCTCCGAGTTCTCGAGCTCGTGGAGCAGTGAGGTGACCTTGGCTTCGTGCGAAAGATGAATGAATCGATGTTCGACCTTGCCGGTCTTCTCCGGGGCCGGCTTGTTGACGTGGGTGACCGGGTCGTGGGTGTAGCTGTTGGCGAGTTGGCCCGCGGCACCCTCGAGGGTGGCCGAGAAGAACAGGGTCTGACGGTTGCCGCTGACCTTCTTGACGATGCGATCGACCGCGGGCTTGAAGCCCATGTCGAGCATGCGGTCGGCCTCGTCGAGCACCAGGTGGCTCACGTGATCGAGCGTGAACGAGCGGCGCTGGAGCAGATCCTCGAGCCGGCCGGGGCAGGCGACGAGGATGTGGGCGCGCGCGGCCCGCTTGGCCTGGGCCTGGATGCCGACGCCTCCGTACACGGCGGCGATCGAGAGGGCGCGAGCGTTGCAGATCGCCTCCATCTCATCGACGATCTGGCTCGCGAGCTCCCGGGTGGGGGCGAGGATCAGGGCCGAGGGACGGCGGGAGTCAGCTTCGATCAGATCGACCAGCGGCACGCCGAAGGCGAGCGTCTTGCCGGAACCGGTCGGCGACTGGACCAGGACGTCACGTCCGTCCAGCACATCTTCGATCACCTGGCGCTGAACGGCGAAAGGTGATTCGATTCCGCGCGCCTGGAGCGCGTTCACAACGGGTTTGGACACGCCGAGATCGGCGAAGGACTGCGATGACATAGTTCAACTTCCTGTGATGAGGGTGAGGGGAGATCCAGTAACCCCGAAAACGCTCGTTGCGCAGGAAGGAACAGAACCTCGATGGACTCCCATCGGGGGAATCCAACGTCACAGACGGTAGCAGGTGGCGGAATCGACCAAGTGGATCATCGTCACTCAAGTCACCATCACTCAGGTCGTTTCCCGAGACCCAGTGCGGTTGGGGGTGCCACCGTATCCCGAACGGGAATGCAACCTGGGTGCATTACTCGTAGCCTTATTGACTGGCGAGTCAACTTCTCGCAAAAGGCTTCAACACACGACCCTCTGGAGGATCAAGAACCTCATGTTCGTACACAAGGCCGCCGTTGTCGGCGGCGGCACCATGGGCGGTCAGATCGCACAGGCAATCGCCGCGTCTGACACCCCCGTCGTCATCAAGGACGTCGACCAGAAATTCGTCGATCACGCGATCGAAGAGGTCCGCAACGTCACCACCGGACAGCTCGGCGGACTGGTCAAGAAAGAGAAGCTGACCCAGGAGCAGGCGGACGCCCGTCTCGCCGAAGTCATGAGCCTCGTCACCGGCACCGTCACCTACGACGAGTTCGGCGACGTCGACTTCGTGATCGAAGCAGTTCCCGAGAAGATGGCGATCAAGCAGGCCGTTTTCGCCGAGCTCGACGCCGTGACCCCCGGTCACGCCATCCTCTCCTCGAACACGTCCGGCCTTTCGATCTCGGAGATGGCCGAAGCCACCCTCCGTCCGGACAAGGTCGTCGGCTTCCACTTCTTCTACCCGGCATCGGTCATGCCGCTGGTCGAGGTCATCATCGGAGACGAGACCACCTCGAACACGGTTCAGGTCGCCTCCAACTTCGCCCAGGGCATCGGCAAGCAGCCGATCACCTGTGGTGAGGTCCCCGGCTTCGTCGTCAACCGCATCCTCAACTCGGCCGTCGGCGAGATCTGGCGCGCCCAGGAAGAGCGTGGCCTCTCGATCGCCAAGATCGACGAAGGCGTCGGTGCCGCGAACGTCGCCCCGATGGGTCCGTTCATCCTGGTCGACCTGCTCGGCCTCGACACCGTCTACCACGTCGCCGACCATCTGGCCGACGCCTACGGAGACCGCTTCTACGTCCACCAGGGCATGAAGAACCTGGTCGCCGAAGGCAAGCTCGGAGCCAAGACCGGTGGAGAGGGCCTCTACAAGGACGGACAGCCGAACATTCCGGGAGACGCTGACGCCGACGCCCAGGAACTCGCCGACCTCTTCCTCGCGAAGGCGCTCGTCGAGGCCTGCCTCATCCTCGAAGAGGGTGTCTGCTCGGTCCGCGACATCGACGTCGGCATGATGGCCGGCGCCGGACTCGACCCGCGCCGCGGTCTCTTCCCGCCGTTCTGGAAGGCCGACATCGAAGGTCTCGACGTCTCGCTGGAACGTGTCGAGCGCCTCAACGAGAAGTACGGCGACGAGCGTTTCCCGATCCCCGTCTCGCTGAAGCGACTCGTCGCTCAGGGACGCCTCGGGATCGCCGCCGGACAGGGCTTCTACCCGTGGGCCCGGCCCGACGAAGGTGACCAGACGCAGACGGTCAAGCTGGAGACCCGCGGTGAAGTCGCCGTGGCCTGGCTGTCCAACCCGCCGATGAACGCCATCTCGCCGCAGGTGATCGAAGATCTCGGCACGGTATGGAACAAGGTCAAGGACGACGAGAGCATCGGCGCGATGATCGTCGCCTCCTCGATGCCGATCGTCTACTCGGCCGGCGCCGACATCAAGGCGTTCACCAAGATGGACATCGAAGGTGGAGCGGCTCTGATCAACAACGGTCATGAGCTGCTGAAGGACTTCGGCAAGAGCCGGGTCGTCACCATCGCCGCGGTCAACTCGCTCGCCTTCGGCGGCGGCTGTGAGCTCGCGATGGCCTGCGACTTCCGGATCGCGGCCGAATCGGCCGTGTTCGGGCAGCCCGAGATCAAGCTCGGAATCATTCCGGGCTTCGGCGGAACGCAGCGTCTGCCGCGTCTCGTCGGCCAGAACAAGGCCCTCGAGATGAACCTCTCCGGAGACCCGATCTCGTCGCTGGAAGCGCTCGAGTTCGGACTCGTGACCAGGGTCGTGCCGGACCAGGAACTGTTCGACACCGCCCTCAACTGGGGCAAGAAGCTCGCCGGACAGGCACCCCTGGCCGTCGAGCAGGTCAAGCAGGTCTCCTTCCAGGGTGGAGATCCGGATGCCGGAATCGACGCCGAGAAGCAGGGATTCGCCACCGTCTTCTTCTCGGAAGACGGCAAGGAAGGCATCAGCGCCTTCCTCGGCAAGAGGTCCCCGAAGTGGCAGGGTAAGTAGTACGGACGCAGCGCGTCTTCTGATGTGTCGAAAAGGGCCGCCCCGGTGGGGCGGCCCTTTTCTTTATTTGGGACGGTGGGCGAGCGGCGCCCGGGGCGCTCCTATGCACGCCTGGCTTCGTCTGTCGCTCACCGGGCTCGCTCATTGTCATGGGACAAATCGCTTCGCCGGGTCGCTCCGGTCCTCGCCAGGCGAGCCTAGGAGCGCCCCGTGCACCACTCTTAGGTGGAGTTGAACAGCCGAGTCTCGGGGGCAAGGTTGAGTTCGGGCCGGGGTGGTGTCTCGGGCACTGGGGAGGCGTCTCGGGCGCTCGGGTTGGGCTGTGGGTGGAGTTGGATCGGGGCAGATGGTCTGGGCGACAGAGGTTGGTTGTGAACGGTGCCCTGGCAACGATCGTGGATCAAGTTGGTGGGAGGGTGTTTGTAGGTGCGTGGTGTCTCGGGTGGCGGTGGTTGGCTGGTGGTGTCTCGGCTTGCCGGTGGTTGGTGGTGTCTCGGCTGGCGGGTGGTTGGGGTGGAGACGTTTTCCGGCCGTATCGGCTGGAAAACGTCTCCACCCCTGCGTGTGTGGCTCCGGGCGCCGGTTCGGTATGGGGCGTTTACGGCAGAGGGTCGGGTGCCGGGTCGCTTCGCTCCGCGCTGCGCGCGTGGGGGTTCTTTGGTTCTGGGGGTGTTTTGGGTGCTGACAGCACCCAAAACGCCCCCAGAACCCCTCACGCCCGTTGCTCGGATCGTTCTGGGTCGAATCTGATGGTTGTTTGGTGGGCTATTCGACCCAGAACGGTTGGTGCTTCTGGTGGCTAGGCTCTTGTCATGGACCAGCTTGCGGTTGCCGATCGGACCTGGCCGATCCTTCATCGTCTGATGAACCTTCACGGGAAGGTGTATCGGGCCACGGGTGGGCGGATCGGCCACCGTATTCCCGGCGTTCCCCCTATCTGCCTGATCGATCATGTGGGAGCCAAGAGCGGGAAGCAGCGGACCAGTCCGCTGCTCTACGTCGAGGACGGTGAGGATGTCGTCCTGGTGGCCTCCAAGGGCGGCTACGAGCACAGCCCGGCCTGGTTCTACAACCTGAAGGCGAACCCGGACACCACGGTCCAGATCGGTTCGGAAGTCAGACCGGTCCGGGCCAGGGTCGCGACCGAGGAGGAAAGAGACCGGCTATGGCCGATGGCCCTGAAGGTCTACCCGTCGTACGCCGAATACCAGGAGCGGACCGATCGCCGGATCCCGCTGGTGATCCTCAGTCCCGCCGGGACCTAGCCGACGACCGAGAGCTTGTAGTGCGAGTAGTCGCTGAAGACCCGGGCACTCTGGGTGACCGAGACATAGATGGTCTGCGCCTTCGGCTTCAGGTTCTTGATCCTGACACCCTCGATCTTGGTGCGCGGCCGGTCGGAGCGCACGATCAGGTTCTTGCCGGGGGAAGTGACCGTGGTCGCCTTCGACTTCAGCACCTCGATGCGGATATCGCTCTGGTACTGGGCTCCGGTGATCAGCACCTTGCCCTTGGCGGCGATCCGCACCTTGTACACGTCGGCAGGATCCTTGACCCTTGAAAGCGTGGCGGTGACCGAGGCCTTCCGCTTGCCCTTCTTCTTGGGCTTGTAGAGAAACTTCGCCTTCTTGTTCAAGAGGGAACCATCGAGCCATTGGATGTCGTCGTTCGGTTCCATCGGATCGGGTGGCGGTGCGGTCACCGTCAGGGCCGCCTCGATGTTCAGGGCACCCTCTCCGTACTGGGAATCGCGGCCGGGCGTATCGATGTCGGTCGCCGACGAGGTCAATGCCCGGCCGACCTGTCTCGCATCAAGATCCGGACGGGCTTGCCGCAGCCAGGTGGCGGCCGCGGCGACCATCGGCGTCGAAAAACTGGTTCCGTTGAGGTTCTGCCAGCCCCGATCGACCTTGGTGCCATCGGCCGAGGCCGAGACCGAGGGCGCGAACACATTCTCGCCCGGTGCGGTGATGTCGACACCGGAGTTGGTGGTGGAGAACGGCGAAATACCCCAGCCGGAATTCACCGAAGAGACCGAGATCACGTGCGGATCGGTCGCCGGCCGCATCGGGACATTGCCCCCTTCGCCGCCGGTGTTGCCGGCCGCGGCGACCGGCAGGACCCCGTTCTGGACGGCGAACTCGGTCGCCACATAGTGCGAGTAGCAGCTGCTCGAAGGGAACCCGTAGCTCATGTTCAGCACCGCGCTCTTCGCTCTCACCGCGGCGACCACGGCCTTCGTCGCGGTGGAGCACTTGGTGCCCATCGGCACCAGTCGCATCTTCATGCCGGGCCACACGCCTCGAATTCCGTTCATCTCGCCCGGAGACCCGGCTATCGCGGCGACCGCGGTGCCGTGCCAGTCAGCCTTGGGACCCAGGGAAAGCGCACCGGCGAGGCGGGCGGTGATCAGATCGGGATGGAAAGGATCAACCGACTCTTCGATCAGGGCCAGTTCGGGGCTGAACTCACTCACAGGTGGCGGCGTGGTCGACTCGGTGTTGACGATGTTGTCGAGCCACCATTGCTCGTTCTGGTAGAGATCGGCCGGATAGCCGCTCTTCACGGCATCCACATCCGGTTCGGCATAGATCAGGAGGCCGGAACCCTCAAATCTCGCGGCGAGCGCTCTCGCCTTGTTCCGGCCGACACGGTAGATGCCGGTCTTCGGAGCGACAGGCTTCGCGCCGTTTCGGGCCGCGATCCGTTCGCTGAGGGCGCCCGGACGGCCGGCGACGACCCAGGTACCTGCCTTCGAAGACGAACTCGTGGCCCCGCTGATCGCCGCGCCGCCTCCCGCCGCGATCGGCGGCAGCTCCATCGGCGGCTGAGGGGTATTGGCCGGGATCTCGGCCGCGGGAGCCGCGATCGCCACCGCGGCCGTGCCGATCATGGCGACCGAGAAGATCGCCAGAAAGAGCAGCAGGGCGTGAACCTGGCGGCCTGGACGATCTCCATGTCCGTTCGATGGACTTAGTTGAGTCTTGTGCATCTTCTGATCCGGCATTCCCTTTTGTAACCCGCCAAACGCCTCGTGGTATCGGCGAAGCCCAAATTATTGGAAACCGGCTGACCATGTTCGAGCAATATTGTGGCCGCATGCCTTATCCCGAAGCGGTTCTCTTTGACAATGACGGTCTTCTGCTCGACACGGAGTCGGTTTGGACACGAGCCGAACAGAAGCTTTTCGCGGTGCGTGGCCGGGATTTCACGATCGATCACAAGCGCAGCCTGGTCGGATCCTCAGAGAAACTCGCGGGGCAGAAACTGGCTCGTTTTCTGGACGAGGTCGGCCGTGAGGATGAACTGATGGCCGAGCTGAACGGCCTCGTCCTGGCCGAGCTGGAAGGCGGGGTGGACACGATGGTCGGTGCCCGTGAGCTGGTCGAGCTGCTGCTCCGGGCCGGTGTCCCGGTCGGGCTGGTCTCGAACTCGCCCCGCCGTTTCATCGAACGATCGCACGAGGTCGCCCAGACCGACATGAGATTCGACGCGGTGGTCAGTGGCCATGAGGTTCCCGAGGCCAAACCGGCGCCGGACGCGTATCTCGAGGGATGCCGGCAGCTGGGAGTCGAGCCGGGCAAGCGGGTGATCGCGCTGGAGGATTCGCCCTCCGGGGTGACCGCCGCGGTCGCCGCCGGCCTTTTCGTGATCGGCATTCCGTCGGTTCCCGGTATCGAGCTGGATCAGGCCGATCTCACCGCTCCATCGCTGGAGGACGAGGACGTGCTCCACGCGCTCGGCATCGAGCCCGCCTGAACGGCGCTACTGGTCGAGGACCCGCCGGCGCCGGATGATCCGCTCGGCGATGGCGAGTGGCTCTTCCAGGGAATCCGCAAGGCCCGCCCATGGTCGGCCATCGGTGAGCAGGCTGTCGGTCACGCCGGTCAGGTCGGGCAGCATCGCTTCGAGCAGGTCGAGATCCCGTTCGTGATCTGGGTCATCCAGTACGGCGTCCATCTCGACCACGGTTGACCGGGCGGCGTTCTCGATCGCGAGGCCGGCGGCGAGCACCCGCCCGGCGTCGAGATCGGCCCGCACCCGGGGGATCAGCAGCTCGCAGGCCGCGGCATCGTTCTTGCCCCCGAGAATCGCGGCGATCCGCGCCAGTGGTCTCGTGCGGTTCAGGCGCTCACGTTTCGGGCTCGCGGTGCCGCCCCGGGCATCCACCTCGAGCGCGTCGGTGTAGCGGCCGTCGGCGACCCGGTCACCGTCGCCGAAGCCGATCCGCGCGGTAAGGATCTGGTCGAGGGCGGGGGACTGGGCATACGGGCGGCCACTGGCCGCCGCCTCCGCGGCGAGAGCGCGATCAATCGAGGCCAGGGTCTCGTCGAACAGCGACTGGATGAAATCGTCGTCCTCGAGGCGGGCTAGCCATTCGCGGGCCTCCGATTCACTGCCGAGTGGTTCCTGGGCCCGGATGAGCGTGACCGTGGTGACCGTGACCACGGTCGGCGAGTCGCTGCGGGAAGACTGCTTGGGCCGCCGCCGCTTGCGGCGGGCCGGGGGCAGGGCCCCTTCGGTTTCGAGGACGATGACCCGGCTGTCTTCTCCCCGGCGATCGAGATAGCGCCCGTCCTCGAGGGGAAGAGCTCCGGGGAGTTCGATCTGGACGAACCCGAATAGCGGGCTGATCGCGGCTACTTGCCCTTGTCGGACTTCTCGGCCGGGAGGGAGTCCCGTGACGGAGTAGTCGGCACTTCGGGGTTGCGGATCTGGCCGAGACGTTCGGTCAGCGCCGTCCACTGTTCGGCGCCGAGCGTGGACTGGACCGAACCGCCGGGCAGGTCCGAACCCGCCACCGGGCTGTAGCCGAGATGGAGATGGTCACCGTGATCGCCCATGGCGAAACCGGCGGGCTGCGGGTAGTCCATCAGCGAGATCACCTCGTCCGGAGCCATGATGCCCTGGAGCGAGAGCAGTTCCTGAGCGACCTGGTCGGTCAGTGAGCCGGGGCCCTGAGTTGCGGGGGTCACGACTTCGCCGTTGATGGCGGCGATGTCGGCGGCCATCGCGCGACTGTGGTTGGAGATGTTGCCGGAGGTCGTGATCGAGACTTCCCGGCCGGCGTACATCGAGGTGATCAGGAGCGAGTAGCCCTTTTCGGTGAGGAAGGACAGTGCCGCGAGCAGGCGCCGGTCGATCGTGCCACTGGCGATGTACTGGCGGTCCGCCTCGCCGAGACTGATCTTGTCGTCGGCCAGAACCCGCTTCTGCAGGGCGGACTTGGAGAGCAGCAGGACGCCGCCGATTCCGAGCCGGTCAGAGAATCTGTCCTTGCCCTGGGCGTTGTAGATATTGGTCTCGGTGAGCAGCTTCCAGCCGTCGAGGAAGGGCTTCGGATCGATCTGCGGAGTGTCCTCGCCGCCGGGCTTGATCGAGAAGTTGATCGATGCGGTGGGCTGTTCGGAGAGGCGGCCGAGCACCGTGCCGGCGATCACTCGCGATCCCTTCTTCAGGGTGTGGAGTTCGGCGGTGCCGGGCTTGAACTTGTACACGCCGGCCTTGGAGCCGTCGTAGATCAGGTAGTCGCCGGGCTTGCCGTCGACGCCGCCGTAGGTCGTGGTGGGTTGCGCCGTCTTGGTCGAGACGCCTTCGATGGTCGAGCGGCTCTGGTTGCTCGGGCGGAGCGGGTTGGCGTAGGTGCGGCCGCGCATGTTCTCGGTGTTGAGTGTCTGCTCGGAGGCCTTGGCCTGAGCGCTCAACTCGTCCTGCTTGGCGCGCCGGTCGGTGGCGGCCTCCATCGGGTCGGCGGAATCGCCGGAGTTGCCGGCGGCACCGGCGGCCTGTTCGGCGGCGGCCGCCGCGGCGGCGTCGGGATCGACCAGCACCTCGCTGATCTCGGAGTCGGTCGGCTCAGCCTCACCCTTTACCTGAGGGTTAGCTTCACGCTCCGCCTTGGTCGGTTCGTCGGCGGCCTTGGCGGTCCCCATCTCGAGCGACTGGTCGTGGTGCTCGTCCTCGTCCGACAGGCCCGAATCTGCTTCGGTCTGTTCGACCGAGTCGGCGTTGCGCTGGCGCGGCACGGGGTGGACCTTGGCGACCGACCCGAGGCCCGCGTACGAGTAGCGGTTGCCGTAGACGTCCTCGAGGATCACCGTGCCGGTGGTCTGGTCGATGCTCTTGATCGTTCCGTCGTTGACCGCGATCACGGGGGCGCCGCCGCCGGCGGAGATCTCGATCGAAGTGCGTCCCTCGGAGGAGCTGACGTCCTGCGACGCGGTGCCTTCCTTCTTGGCCTTCTCGGTGGAGATCTGGCCTTCGTAGGAGGACTCGGCGGCGATCGGGAAGCGGGCACCCTCGGTGAGGCCGGTGAGGCTGCTGATCACCTCGGGCGGGATCGCCGAGTAGATCTTGGCGTACTTGAGGATCAGCTGGACGTACCAGTCGGCGTGGTTGTAGGCGAAGATCGCGTCGTAGGGATCCTCCGCGTAGCCGAAGTCCTTCAGGTAGTTGCCCGCGGCGCAGATCGCGTCGACCGGATTGTAGGGGTCCTTGATCTTGTCGCCATTGGCATCGACGCCCCACTCGGTCCAAGAGGCGGGCATGAACATCATCCAGCCCATCGCGCCGGCGGTGGAATCGCCGACGTTGGTTCCGAAGGAGGTCTCGGCCCGGTTGATCGAGGCGAGCACTTCCCACGGGATTCCGTACTCGCTGCCGCATGCCTGATAGATCGGCAGCAGGAACGGCGGGATCTCGAAGTTGTTGATGACGAAGTTCGGGACGTTGAGCCGGTCGAGCTTGAAGGGATCGTCCGTCTCGTCGCCGGGAGCGACGCCGCCGCTGCTGAGGCTCGGATCCTCCTCGACGAACTTGGGCTCACGGGCGGGGGTGCCGCCGCTGCCGCCACCGTCGCTCTTGTCGCCCTTGCCGATATCGCTGACGCCCTTGTCGCCGCCGGAGGCGGGAGGGGTCGGCGCGACCCCTCCGGTTCCGTCAGCGGCGGGGGCCTGAACGGAGACGGGCGTAGGCGTGGGAGCGGGGGGAACGTCACTCGGAGATGTCTTGCCCGAGGCCTGGGTGGCCGGGGGCGAGGTCGAGAGGGCGGCGGACTTGCCCGGCGCGGGCGGTCCGGACACCGCTGAGTATGCGGGCGTATCGCCAGCAACCATGCCGAAAAGGAGCAGGCAGATGAAGGTCGCGAAAAACGCGGCCAAATGAATCCGGCGTGTCGACTTAGAGCCCTGTGTCAAAAGATGGTTCCCAACTAAAACAGACACGGCCGACACTCTCCCGAGATGCGGCACCGAAACCGTATCGCAGACGGGTTCAACAAGGCCCGCTCACATCCTCTTCCTGAGATCTGGATCCTGGGCGTCCGCCTGCCCCTCGAATACGATGGGGCAATGAGTGAAGAGCGTGATGGAATCAGGGATCGGGTCCAGTCAAGAGGCGAAAAGGCGGCGTCCGACATCGCCCAGGCCCTGATCGGCAGTCCGGCCTTCGGCCAGGCGGTCTCGGCGGCGGTTTCCGCGAGGGACAAGGCCAACGAGGCGCAGCGTGCGGCCATGGGCGCACTCAATGTCTCGTCGCAGGACGCGGCCGACCGGCTGGAACGGAGAATCCGGGTGCTTTCGGACCGTTTGGAGGAAAGCGAGGACCGGCTGGACCGCGCGTTGGACGACATTCGCGAGTTGAAGCGCAAGGTGAAGGATCTGGAGGCGTCGAGGGACTCGATTTCGGCGCCCTTGGTGTCCTCGACCACCCGCAAGCGCCGTTCGACCAAGAAAGATGCCGATTGAGGCCGCTCAGCACCCTACTCTAACCCTCGACTTGAGGGTTAGTCTGGGTGAGTTTCGAGACGGCCGACGACCCGACGGCCGACCTCGATCAGAATTTCACCGATCTCGTTCTCGGGGAGGATCTCTCCCTCGCCGGTTCCGGCGACGACCAGGATCGCGGCCGTCTTCATCTCGAATCGATCCCCGGCGGCGAAGGTCGCGGCGGTCTGGAGGTCCCTGACGGCCGCCTCCGGGTCGGGGCGGACGCCGAGCGGATCGAGGCGGGCCACCAGATCGTGGCTCGACACCGAAACCGGCGGAGCCAGGCCGGCCAGGAGCTCGTACAGCCTCGGGTCGGGGCGAAGGCGGTGCCGTCCACCGGTGAGATGAGCGGAGGCTCCGTCCAGGACGATCGCTTCCTCCACCAGGAGGACCTCGCCCTGGGCGGGTCCTTCCTCCGGTGCGACGCAGGTGCCGAGCCGGACGATCCTTCTCACCCCGAGTCCGGCCAGGTCGCCGAGGACCGCCGTCGCGCTGGACGCGCCGATCCCGGTCGATTGGACGGTGAGCGGCATGCCGTTGCCGGTCAGACCCGTGTAGCCCCACAGGCCGCGAGCCTGATGGCTCATCTTCGGCTGCTCGGTCAGTGCTCCGGCCAGGGCGAAGGCGCGGCGCGGATCACCGGTGACCAAGGCGTCGGCGGTCGGAGCTTCGAGTGGTGTCAGTCGGGCTGGCAGGTTATCTCCGGCGAGGCTGCGGAATTCGTGGATAAACTAGTGCGATGGCGGACAAGGAAGATAAAGAGAGCGGACGCGGAATACCGGATGGCCTGCGCGAAGCGATCGAGGGAGCCTTCGCTGCGACCGAAAGGACCCGGGCCCAGGCCCAGGGGCTTTCCGAGAAGACTCGGGATCGGGCCCAGGGCCTCGTGGACGAGGTTTCCCGGCGCGGACAGGGGGCTCGGGGCACGCTTGAGGGTCTGCGTTTGGTCAGCCGGGACGAACTGCGCCAGCTCGAAGAGAAGATTGAGGATCTTTCCAGTCGTATAGCCGAATTAGAGGCTAAGTCTAAGCCTCAAGTAGACGGTTAGATATGGCCAGACAGGGTCGCGTTGTGATCACCGGTGTGTCCACACACTGGGGTACCGAGCTGGCCCGCACCCTGGAACGCCATCCGGGCGTCGGCCAGATCATCGGAATCGACACCTCGGCCCCCGACGCCGACCTGGGAATGACCGAATTCGTCGAAGCCGACATTCGCAACCCGGTCATCTCCCGGATCCTGCCCGGCCTCGAACCAGACGTGGTCGTGCATTGCGGGATCCTCTGGTATCCGGAGAAGGACAGGCCGTCGCGGGCGCTCCACGACATCAACGTGATCGGGACCCTTCAGCTGCTTGCCGCCTGTGAGAAGATCGAAGGTCTGCGGGCACTGGTCGTTCGCGGGTCCGCGGCGATCTACGGCAGCTCGCCGTCGGCCCCTTCGTTCTTCACCGAGGACATGGCCCGCCACTACCCGCTGCGGACGAGATTTCAGCGGGACATCGGTGAGCTCGAGGGCTATTTCGACAATTTCGCCCGGCGGCATCCGGCGATCACCTGCTGCATGCTGCGGTTCCAGACCGAGATCGGCCCCGGACTCGACAATCCGCTGATCAGGTATCTCACCCTTCCGGTGATCCCGACCCAGATGGGATGGGACCCGCGACTCCAGCCCCTCCACTCGGCCGACGCGACCGGTGCGCTGGCCGCGGCCACCATGAACCCGGTGCGGGGAGCGGTCAATGTCGCTCCCGATGGCGCGATTTCGCTCAGCCGTCTGCTCCGGCTGTGCGGCAAGCCCGCGGTCGGGGTCCCTCCCCTGATCTCGGGGCCGATCCTGAAACGGCTCGGCGACTTCCTCGGGAGCGCCGACCTACAGGACGACGGGCGTCTGCTTCTTCGCTACGGGCGCGGCTGTGACAACCGCAGGCTGCGTGAGGAGGTCGGGTATGAGCTCGCCTTCGACGCCGAGGGTGCCGCCCGCGACTTCGCCACGAAGGAATCCGGGATCCAGTCGCTCTTCCCGGCCCCGCATCCGGGTTCCCCGGTGCGCAGCGTGGGCCGCCGTGAGGGTCCCGGATGAACTCGGCCGATCTCGCCCTGGAATGGGCCTCGGTCGTTCAGAGCTCCTCCGAGCGTCTGGTCCGGCGGATGGCCGGCGAGTACCACGAGGACGAGTGGGGCTTCGACGAGGAGTTCGCCGAGGCGGCCTTCCCGATCTTCGAATTCCTCTATCGCTCCTGGTGGCGGGTCCAGGTGGAGGGCATGAAGAACGTGCCCGGCCACGGCAGGGCGCTGCTGGTCTCCAACCACGCCGGTTCGGTCTTCCCCTTTGACGCGACCATGATCGGCACGGCCATCCAGAAAGAGCATCCGCTGCCGCGCTGGTCGAAGGCGCTCGTCCTCAACTGGGCTTTCGATCTCCCCTTCGTCAGCTATTTCATCCGCCGCATCGGCGGCGTCGCGGCGAACCCGGCGAACCTGACCCGCCTGCTGGAGCAGGATCAGCCGGTGATGGTCTTTCCGGAGGGGGTCAAGGGTTTCGGCAAGCCGTTCTCGGAGCGGTACCGGCTTCAGCGGTTCGGGCGGGGCGGCTTCGTCGAGGTGGCGCTGGAGACCGGCGCGCCGATCATTCCGGTCGCCGTGGTCGGCTCCGAGGAGATCTATCCCAAGCTGGGGGAGTCGTCGGCACTGGCCAAGATCATCGGCGCCCCGTATGTCCCGATCACCCCGACCTTTCCGTGGCTCGGCCCGCTCGGCCTCCTGCCGCTTCCGTCGCGGTGGAGGATCGAGTTTCTCGAGCCGATCGATCTCTCCGGATACGGCCCGGGGGCGAGCGAGGACCGCTCGCTGGTGTTCGATCTCTCGGAGCAGGTCCGCGAGACGATCCAGGACGCTCTATATAAAGGGCTGGTCGAGCGCGGCCCGGCCTACTTCTGATCCCGCCGGGCGCCCGGTTCTAATCCGATCACATCACTTGGGATTACGTTAGGGTATCCGAACTAGCTATCCGGCTGGATGACCGAATCGTCCTCACGGACCGTCCAAGAATGAAGGGATCGTTTTGAAGAGCTTGTTTGATCGGCGCGGCGACGACGCGCCCGAGTCTGGGAAATCGAGTCGCCGTCTGCGCGCTCTGTTCGTCCTTCCAATCGTGGCCGCCGCCTTCGTGGCCGGCTGTGGCAGTGACGACAGCAGCTCTGACACCGAGGACGAAGGCGGCCTGACCGCCACCAAGACCTATCTGACCGACCACAGCGCCGACCTCGCGGCAGAGACCGCGAAGATCAAGACAGCGGCCAACGCCTACTACGACCTGGCGAAGGCTGAGAACTTCGACTACGAGAAGCTTCTCGCCAAACAGTGCGACGCGGTCGACGCCGCCCTGACCGACGCCAAGGACGCCTTCGTCGCCGCCAACCCGAACTACGAGGAGATGGAAGGCATCGTCGCCGGCATCCCGCGTACCGCCCAGTACGACACCGACATGGACGCCGGATCCGACGCCTCGGACCCCGAGAGTGCGGTCTCCTTCAACCTGACCCTTCCCAACGGCGAGGTCATGAAGCAGCCCGGCAACCTTTTCTTCCTGCTGGAGACCTCGCTCTACGGCACGAACGAGGACCTCGTGGTCAAGGGCGTGAAGCCCGACGTCAACTGCGATGGCAAGGTCGAGTTCGGTGAAGGACTGCCGGACGCGAACATCCTCAAGGCGAGCGCCGACGAGATGGACAAGCAGGCCAACGATCTCGACGCCGACGCCCAGGAGATCGTGATCAACGAATCCGACGCGTTCACGGCGATCACGGTGATGACCCCGACCATGAGCGAGTACTTCGAACAGTGGAAGAACTCGGCCTTCGTCTCCGGACAGGGCAAGCAGGACGAGGCCAGCTTCGTCGCCACGTCGCGTCTCTCGGACATCGCTGACATCCTCACCGGCATCAACTTCACCTACGAAGAGATCGAACCGGTCATCGCCGCCGAGAACGCCGATCAGGCCGAACAGACCGCGGCCGAGCTCGGCGACCTGCTCGCCCGGGCCGAGGATCTGCGCGATCGCGAAGCCGGCGGTGAGAAGTTCACCCCCGAGCAGGCCGACCAGCTCGGTGCCGAGATGCAGGCCCAGGCGGAGAAGATCGCCGGCCAGGTGACCCAGGCCGCCAAGGACACCGGCGTGGAGATCCAGGAGGCCTAGCGAGTCTTGCCCGAGGCCGTCACACAGAACCACCGCTCGACCGGCCTCACCAGGGCGAGCGCCGCGACTCTTCTCGCGGCGCTCGCCCTGGTCGTTCTGCTCCTGGCGCCGGCCCGCGCCGGCGCCGAGAAGATCAGCGCTCCGTGGCAGCTCGAAGACGAGATCGAGCGGCAGTTCGCGGATGCCCGCACCACACTCGCGCTCGGTGACGGCGATTCGGCCTCGTTCACCGCACCGGGCAAACTTCTGCAGGGCCCGCCCGCGGCCCAGCTGAAGCGGTTCGCGCCGGATCAGTTCGAGGCTCTAAGCGCGGCGCTCGCCGATGCCGCCTCGGCGGCCCGGGCCGGAGACGAGGTCAAGCTGGGCGCCGCCCAGGGAGACACGCTGGCCGCCCTGCGTCACGGTTCCTACGAGGCGACGATCGCCCTGACCGAGGCGGACCGGGTCGAAGACGCGAAATCCTGGCTCCTGGTCCGCGACTTCCGGCCATCGACCAAGTTCTCACAGCTGACCGTGGAAGCGGCCGACGCCCTGCAGGGCCTGGAATCCGGCGATCTGTCGCCGGCCGAGGCCGCCGCACAGGTCAACAAGGACCTGCTCGACACCTATCAGGCCCGGGTGAACATCGGGCTCGGTGCCGCCGACGAAGCGGGCCGCAAGGGCTTCTACCCCCGTTTCGCCGATCAGACCGCACTCACCGCCGGCTACTGGGGAATCATCCGCGACCGCTACGTCGAAGATCTCGGCGAAGAACAGGCGAAGGTGGTCGATGGCGATTTCGACACGATCGCCGCCGCCGGGCTGGCCAGCGACTACAGGGCGTTCAAAGGTGCGGCCGGGAACGCGGCGTCCCACATGGAGGGATTCGTCGCCTCGCCGCTCACCCTCGACGACAAGATCCGGCGGGCGGCCCAGTTCGACCGGTTCATCGAGCTCGTGCCGGTCGAGTACGGGCGCGGCGTCAGCGACGGCCAGGTGACCCGGGACTTCGAGATCCAGGAGGCGATCGCCTTCGCCGACGGCGCCGAACAGGCGATCGCCGATCTTTCGGCCGACCTGCTCGACCAGGACAAGGCCAAGACCCGGGCCCTGCTGGCCAGTGTCTCCGAACTCCAGACCTATCTCGAGGAGGCGGCCGCCGGCACCGAGGTCAGGGACGTGGAGGAGATCGAGGCGATCAGCGGTGAGATCGCCGACACGGCCGACTCGATGTTCCCGGACGATTGGCAGGGATCCAGCGAAGACGCAGACTACGACCTGGTCGACATCAGCCTCGACCAGATGCTGAACGCGATCAACGCCGGCGACTACGAGATCGCCGAACAGAACCGCCTCTCCGCCTACGCGTTCTTCGAGTTCGGCCCCGAGGTCAAGCTGCGCGGGTTCGACCCGAGTCTCTCGCTCGAGATCGAAGGCATGTTCTGGTACGGCGCCCGCGGATTCGACGGGCTCGCGACCTTGATCGCCAACAAGGCGAGTGGCCGTGAGGTCCAGCCGACCCTGGTCGAGTTGAAGTCGGCGATCGAGGACGCACACGAGATCACCGGCTCGAACACCAGCAACGGCACGGTCATCACCAACGCGGCCCTGATCGTGTTCCGTGAGGGACTCGAGGCGATCCTGATCATCGCCGCGATCACCGCCTCGATGATCGGCGCCCGGCGCTATCTGAGGAAGCCCGTCTATCGGGGCGCCCTGCTGGCGATCCCGGCCAGTGTGATCTCCTACGCGGCGATGGTCGCGCTGCTCGGCTCGTTCGCCAAGTACGGCGAGAAGGTCGAGGCGATCGTCGGCCTCATGGCGATCGCGGTCCTGCTCGTCGTGCTCAACTGGTTCTTACACAAGGTCTACTGGACCGAGTGGATCGCCACCCATCGCAAGAAGACCAAGGAACTCACGGCCGCGGTCGGGGTCGGCGCGGCCGCGGGCGGGGCCACCGTCTTCGGTCTGTACGCGCTCGGTTTCGAGAGCGTCTTCCGCGAAGGCATGGAGACAGTGCTCTTCCTGCAGGCACTCCAGCTCGCGGCCGGCACCGGCCCGGTGCTGATCGGGGTGCTGATCGGCCTGACCGCGATGGGCATCGTCGGCGTGCTCACCTTCAAGTTGGAAAGCAAGCTTCCCTACAAGAAGATGCTGATCGTCACCGGGGTGCTGATCGCCTTCGTGCTTTTCACCATGGTCGGCACCACCGTAAGGGTCATGCAGGGGGTCGGCTGGCTGCCGATCCACCCGATCGACATCGAGATCCCCCTCTGGATGGGCAACTGGCTCGGCATCTATCCGTCATGGGAGACGATCGGCGCGCAGGTGTTCGCGATCGCCTTCGTGGTCGGCAGCTACTTCGCCGCCGGCTGGGTGTCGAAACGCAAACTCAAGAAGCAGCGGGCCGAATACGAGGCTTCGCTCCTCGAAAAAGAGGCCAAACAGGCTGAAGATTCCGAAAAAATCGGCTCTGCGGCTGGCATTTAGGTTCCGTTTAACAAACGAACAATTCGGGTAGCGCCATTTCCTCCGCAGGGCTAAAAGAAGGCCCTCCTCCAAAACTTAGGTTTACGCGGTCAGCAAATCGCAAACCGCGACCGCTGGGGAAACCCGGCGGAAACAGGAGGACATTCTCGAATGAGTTTCAAGAAACTCGGCATAGCTTCGCTGCTCACGCTGCTAGCCGCCCTGGTCGTACCAGGGATGGCGTCGGCGGACGTGGCAGAGGATCTGGCCGCAAAATCACTCGAGCTGGACATGGTCTGGGTCGCGATCGCCACTGTTCTCGTCTTCTTCATGCAGGCGGGCTTCATGTTCCTGGAGATCGGCTTCTCCCGGATGAAGAACGCCGGCACCGGCGTCGGCAAGATCTTCATCAACCTCGCGATCGTGACGATCGCCTGGTGGGCGGTCGGATACGGCGTCTCGGGCTTCGGCACCGGCGGTCTCGCGGACTTCGTCGGAACCGACGGCTTCTTCTTCCACTTCAACCAGGACATCCTAGGCACCGCCGTCACCGCCGACACGACCATGCTGATGCTGTTCGGCCTGGCCTTCTGCGCGGTCTCACTCGCGATCGTGTGGGGCACCACGCTCGAACGCATCAAGTTCAGCGCCTACGTGATCTACGCGGTCGTGTTCGGCGCGTTCATCTACCCGGTGGTCGCCCACTCGGTCTGGGGCGGAGGCCTGCTTTCCGATGTCGGCGGCAAGCCGGTCATGGACTTCGCCGGTTCCTCGGTGGTTCATCTGACCGGAGCGGTCGGCGGTCTCGCGGCGCTGCTCCTGCTCGGCGCACGCAAAGGCAAGTACGGGCCTGACGGTTCGCCCCGGGCGATCCCCGGACACTCGATGCCGCTGGTCGGCCTCGGAGTGATCATCCTCTGGATCGGCTGGTTCGGATTCAACGGAGGCTCGACCTTCGCGACCGAAGGAGCCTTCTTCGGTGAGGTGATGCTCAACACCCAGCTCGCCGCGGCCGCCGGTGTGATCGGCGCCAGTCTCTTCATCTACCTGAAGACCAAGACGCTCGACGTCGGCATGGCCGGCAACGGCGCGATCGCGGGCCTCGTCGGAATCACGGCGGGCTGCGGATTCGTCGAGTACTGGGCGGCACCGATCATCGGCTTCATCGCCGGCATCCTCGTGGTCGGCGCGGTACTGGTCATCGAAAAGTTCCTCGACGACCCGATCGGAGCCCTCTCGGCCCACGGTCTGGCCGGCATCTGGGGAACGCTCGCGGTCGGCATCTTCGGATCGCCGCGACTGGTGGTCGACGGTGCGGGATCGGGCATCTGGTACGCGATCTTCGGGGACCAGACGATGAGCTCGACCTTCGGGCAGCTCGGAGTCCAGGCACTCGCCGTGGTCGCCACGTTCGCATTCGTCATGATCGTGTCCTACGTCGTGTTCGCGCTCATCAAGGCGACCGTCGGACTGCGGGTCTCGGAAGAGGAAGAGGACGCCGGACTGGACATCTCGAGTCACGGGATGTACGGCTACCCGGAAGCGTTCATTCCCCAGCCGGAATATCCCGCGGGCAACTACACGCCGTCCATGGCCGGTACTCCGGTAGCGCCCCTGGAACCCACCCCGGCGACCGACCAGGCATAAGAGGGGAACAGCCAGATGAAAAAGATAGAAGCATTCATCCGACACGAAGCGTTCGAACCGATCAGGTCCGAGCTGCTGGAGAAGGGGTATCCCTCGATCTCCATACTGGAAGCCAAGGGATCCGGCCGGCAGAAGGGCATTGTCGAGCAGTACCGCGGCTCCACCGTCACCGTCAACGTGCGACCCAAGCTCAAGCTGGAGATCGTCGTTGCCGACTCGGACAAGGACCTCATCGTCGAGACGATTCTGCGCCACGCCAGAACCGGAGAGATCGGAGACGGCAAGATCTTCGTGATCCCGGTCGAGGAGGCGATTCGAATCCGAACGGGCGAGCGAGGAGACGAAGTAACCCAGATCCACGCGGAGTAGCGAGGAGCTGACAGGCCGGCAGCGGGGCCGTTTCGGCGGCCCCGCTGTCGCATGCCCGGACCTGATCGGGCAGATCGGCGGCGGCTGTGTAGCTTTGTCGTCAATGCCCAGGGATGAGCGCATAAGCCTCAACGAAGCGGCCCGCCGAGCGGGCGTATCCCCGGCCACCCTCACCCGGTGGGCCGACGAGAAGATCGTGCCCGTGCGCAAGGGCCGGTGGACCCCTGCGGCAGCGGCCCAGGCCCGTGTGGTCGCCCGCATGAGAGAACGCGGACATTCGCTTGAGGACCTGAAGGAAGCCGGCAAGGATGGCAAGCTCGCCTTCGGCTTCACCGAGGAGTTCTTCGCCGACAAGAGCGAACCCGTCTCGATCTCACAGGCCGCGATCGAAACCGGCCTGTCCGAGGAGCTGATCGAACGGATCATGGTCGTGCTCGGAACCCCCACCGGCCGAGAGCGCTTCTTGAGCGAAGTCGACGTCGACGCGCTCGGCATCCTCGCGTCCGTCGCCCACGGAGGCCTGCCGATCGAAGCGGTGCTGCAGCTCGTCCGGGTCTACGCCCAGGCGGTCCGGCGCATCGCCGACGCCGAAGTCCGGCTGTTCCACCTCTTCGTGCACGAGCCGATGATGCGAGACGGACTGGGCGCGATGGAGATGGCCGAAGAGATGGGGCAGCTGGTCGAGCTCGCCTCACCTACCACCAGGCCACTCTTCGAGTACCTGCATGACCGCTACGTCCGCTACTTCATCGAGCAGGACGTGGTCGGTCACATGGAGGACGAGTTCTCCGGGGATCTGGAGGCCGACCAGATCCGGATCAGCCTCTGTTTCATCGACCTGACCGGTTTCACCCGGTTCACCGAGGAGGAAGGCGACGCCGAGGCCTTCTCGGTGATCGAGCAGTTCACCGAGGCGGTCGAGGCCACCCTGCCCCCGGAGGCCAACATCGTCAAGACGATCGGCGATGAGGTCATGGTCGTCTCACCCGATCCGGTGACGCTGGTCGAGTGGGCGGTCGGTTTCCTGGCGCTCTTCGAGGACCGGCCGAAGCCGCGGGCCGGTGTTCACTATGGCGGCGCGGTCTTCCGCGACGGCGACTACTACGGCGGTCAGGTCAACCTCGCCCATCGGGTGGTCAATCGCGCTCTGGGAGGAGAGGTACTGGTGACCGAGCCGGTGGCCGACGCGATCGGCGAACACGAAGACCTGGAGCTGGACGGGCTCGGCGCGGTCGAACTGAAGGGCTTCCCCGAGCCGACCCCGCTCTATCTCGTGCGGGTTCGCAAGTGACGTGAAATCGGTCGCCGACGCCCAGCGGATCCTGGCCGAGGCGATCCGGGGTTCGAGCCTGATCGAACGGGAGAGCCGGGGCCTGGTCCTGCTGTCCGGAGGTCCCGACTCGGTCGCTCTGCTGGCCGGACTGGCGGCCTGGCAGGCCGAGAGCCGTCCGCTCGCGCTGCATGTCAACTACGGGCTCCGGGCCGAGTCGGATGCCGACCAGGCCGTCTGCGCCGAGGTCTGCGATCGCCTCGGGATCGAGCTGGTGGTGATCCGGGCCGGCAGTCCCGAGGGCAACATCCAGGCCTGGGCCCGGGAACGCCGCTACGAAGAAGCGGAGACGCTTCGCCGGCAGAGAGGGCTCGGCTGGATCGCGGTCGGGCACACGATGAGCGATGTCGCCGAGACGGTCATCTACCGGCTGGTCTCCTCGCCCGGCCGGCGTTCGCTGGCCGCGATGAGACCACGCAACGGACGGGTGCTGCGCCCGCTTCTGAGTCTCACCAGGGCCGAGACGAGGGAGCTGGCGACCGCCACCGGGCTGCCGTTCGCCGATGATCTCTCGAACCAGGATCCGGCCTTCAGCCGGGCCCGGATCCGGGCCGAAGTACTGCCGCCATTGCTGGAGATCAACCCGGGCGCGGTCGCGAACGTGGCCCTCACCCGGGCCGAGCTGATCGAGGAAGGGGACCTGCTGGAAGACCTCGCGGGCCGTCTGCTCGAAGGGGTCGAGTCGGGCGGCACGATCCGTGCCGCCGCGCTCACCGACGCCCACCCGGCCCTTCGCCGGCTCGCCCTCAGGCAGTTCACCGAGCGTGAACTCGGCCGGCAGGTGTCGCTCTCACTGGCCACCGCCGCGGCGATCTGGCGGATCGCGAACGATCCCGAAGGAGGCAGGATCGATCTCGGATCGGATGACAGCCTGGTCGTCGAATCCGGTCTGATCACGGTCGAGTCCGGCACGGACCGGACATTCGACGCCGGTCCGGTCGAACTGCGGCTGCCGGGCACGGCCGCATGGGGAGGATGGTGGCTGTCCGCGCGCACCCTCGAACCCCCGTTCACTCCCCGTTCCGGTCTGGCCGCGGCACTCGACCTCGAAGCGACCGGGACACGCCTGCGGGTCAGGGGATGGCAGCCCGGCGATCGGATCCAGCCACTCGGCATGAAGGGATCAAAGACCCTGCAGGACCTCTTCACCGACGCCGGAATCCCACGGTCCAAGCGGCATCGGACACCGGTGATGCTGGCCGGAGACCGGATCGTCTGGGTTGCCGGGGTCGCCGTCGCCGAGCCGTTCCGGCTGCGTCCGTCGACCCGTTCGGCAATCTGCATCACCGCGACCCCCGAGTGAGCGCGTCGGCGCCGCCCGGGCCGGTCCGTATACATTGGAATTCGATGGACAGCGCAGCCAAAGTCGGAGAGGTTCTGATCTCTCCGGAAGAACTTGACCGGAGAGTTCGGGAACTCGGAGCCGAGATCAGCCGTGACTATGCCGGCAAGGATCTGGTGATGGTCGGCGTGCTGCGTGGCGCGGTGATCTTCATCGCCGATCTGCTGCGCAACCTCGATGTTTCCTGTGAGATCGATTTCATGGCCGTTTCCAGCTACGGATCCTCACGCGATTCGTCAGGAGTGGTCCGGATTCTGAAAGATCTCGACGACTCGATCACCGGCAGGGACGTGCTCATCGTCGAAGACATCGTCGACTCGGGCCTCACCCTGAACTACCTGATGCGAAACCTCCGGGCGCGAGACCCCGCCTCGATCGAGGTCTGTTCACTGCTCACCAAACCCGAGCGCCGGCGGGTCGATATCCCCATCAAATATGTGGGTTTCGAGATCCCGAACACGTTCGTGGTCGGCTACGGACTCGACTACGGGCAGCGTTACCGCAACCTCGACTACGTCGCCTCGCTTCCGGAAGACTCCGTTCCGACTCTGTAACTGGTAACGGGCGCCGTCATCTCCCTGCTAGTCTGAACTTTCGGCCGAAACGACCGGACAGTCCGGCGAGGCCACAAGAGAAAGCAATCCAAGGGCAATTTGAAACGGTTTTTCAAGAGCGCGGCGTTCCCGATTCTGCTGGTAGTGATCCTTGCATTCGTTGCCCAGCGGGTCATCAGCCCCGACAGCGGCCCCGAGCCGCCGACCTACAACGAGTTCCTGCAGAAGGTCGACAAGGGCGAGATCGAGAAAGTCACGATCAACACCAAGGACAACTCCCTTGATGTGACCGAGGCAAAGACCGACGGCAGCGAGGGTGACGGCGAGAAGTTCGAGACCGGGTACCCGAACAACACGGAACAGAGCCTGCTCAACCAGCTCGACCAGAACGATGTGTCGGTGACCGTGAAGGGCACCGGCGGCAGCTCACTGCTCTCGATGCTGACCTACATCCTGCCCTTCCTGCTCTTCTTCGGATTCTGGATCTTCCTGATGAACCAGATGCAGGGTGGCGGCTCGCGGGTGATGAGCTTCGGCAAGTCGAAGGCCAAGAAGATGGCTGTGGACGCGCCCAAGATCACCTTCAAGGATGTCGCCGGAGCCGACGAGGCGGTCCAGGAACTCCACGAGATCAAGGAGTTCCTGCAGACCCCGAAGAAATTCCAGTCGCTCGGTGCCCGCATCCCCAAGGGCGTCCTGCTCTACGGGCCTCCCGGAACGGGTAAGACCCTGCTCGCCAGGGCGGTCGCCGGTGAAGCCGGAGTGCCGTTCTTCTCGATCTCCGGTTCGGACTTCGTCGAAATGTTCGTCGGCGTCGGCGCCAGCCGTGTCCGCGATCTCTTCGAACAGGCCAAACAGAACTCGCCCTGCATCATCTTCATGGACGAGATCGACGCCGTCGGCCGCCACCGTGGCGCCGGCATGGGCGGCGGTCACGACGAACGCGAACAGACCCTCAACCAGTTGCTGGTCGAGATGGACGGCTTCGAGATCAAGGACAACATCATCCTGATCGCCGCGACCAACCGGCCCGACATTCTGGATCCGGCCCTGCTCAGGCCCGGACGGTTCGACCGTCAGGTGGCGGTCGACCGGCCCGACCGCCAGGGACGCAAGAAGATCCTCGAAGTCCACTCGCGTGGCAAGCCGCTCGCCGGAGAGATCGATCTCGACGCGCTGGCCGGCCAGACCCCCGGCTTCACCGGTGCCGACCTCTCCAACCTGATCAACGAGGCCGCGCTGCTCACGGCCCGCTCGGGCAAGCGTGAGATCACGATGAATGAGCTCGAAGAGGGCATCATGCGTGTGATCGCCGGTCCGGAGAAGAAGACCAGGATCATGTCGGAGAAGGAACGCAAGATCACCGCGTACCACGAGATGGGTCACGCGATCGTCGGCCATCTGCTGCCGAACTGCGATCCGGTCCACAAGGTGTCCGTGATCAGCCGCGGCCAGGCTCTCGGCTACACGATCTCGCTGCCACAGGAAGACAAGTTCCTCACCACCCGCGCCGAACTTTCGGAAACGATGGCGATGACCCTCGGAGGCCGTGCCGCCGAAGAGATCGTCTTCGACGAGATCACCACCGGTGCCTCGAACGACCTCGAGAAGGTCACCGCCACGGCCAAACAGATGGTGATGCGGTTCGGCATGTCCGAGCGTCTCGGCCCGCGGGTCTTCGGACATGATCGCGGCCAGCCGTTCCTGGGCCGCGAAATGGGTTCCGAACCCGACTACTCGGACGAGATCGCCCGTGAAATCGACGACGAGATCCGCCGGATCGTCGAGAACGCCCACCAGACCGCGCGCGACATCCTCGACGAACGCCGCGACGATCTCACCAGGATCTCCGAGATCCTGCTGGTCAGGGAAACGATCGACGCCGACCAGTTCGAGAAGCTGATCGACGGAGCCTCCGAAGAAGAAGTGTTCCCGCCCGAAGCGGAAAAGAGCGAAGAAGACTTCCCCGCGGAACCCGAACCGGTACACACACCGAACCCGGATCCGGAACCCTCACCCACGCCGCCGAGGCCCGGGTATGCGGGAGGAATAACAGAAAACCGCGCCGACGAGAGCTAGTGCTGCTGCCTTAGTTTCGGCTGAAGTGTCGAAAAGGGCCGCCCCGGTGGGGCGGCCCTTTTCTGTATGTGGGACGGTGAGCGAGCGGCGCCCGGGGCGCTCCTATGCACGCCTGGCTTCGTCAGACGCTCACCGGGCTCGCTCATTGTCGTAGGACAAATCGCTTCGCCGGATCGCTCTAGTCCTCGCCAGGCGCACCTAGGAGCGCCCCGTGCACCACTCTTGGGTGGAATGAACGGCCGAGTCTCGGGGGCTGTGCGAGGGCCACGTGGCC
>Ga0335075_10000885_pt1 | contig 50873 bp, 50 predicted proteins | sample Lox_Sample_24_FD_206723 | JGI IMG/M metagenome (GOLD analysis project Ga0335075, IMG submission 206723) | Soil microbial communities from Loxahatchee National Wildlife Refuge, Florida, United States - Lox_Sample_2.4 | ecosystem: Environmental > Terrestrial > Soil > Wetlands | place: USA... | reverse complement strand
GGCCACATTCCTCTCATCGGGGAATGGGTCGCTCTGCCCATCATCCGCGACGCAGGCGGGAAGCAGATCGGTGACGCCGTCCATCAGCAGTACCTGTACCCGGTGGCGAGCCGTCTCCTCGAGCGGTGCGATGCTGTACTCCGAGTGCCTGGTGAATCGACGGGAGCAGATCAGGATGTCCGGCTCGCGAAAGAACGCGGTCTTCCGGTCTACTACGGTGTCGACGAAATTCCCGCATCTGCCTGATTTTGCCCGCAACCCTTAGCCCGAAGCTTGGCCGGGAATTGTGCCGAAGCCGGAACCAGCTACAATCGGCAGGGAACTATCCGAATTCGAGAACTCCCTGCCGTACGAATGACCATCCGACTCTTCAACACTCTCTCCGGCCGCGTCGAGGAACTCGCGCCCGCCGACGGTCAGACGCTCCGCATGTACGCCTGCGGGCCGACGGTTTATGACTACGGCCACATCGGCAACTTCCGGACGTTTCTACAAGTCGACGTGCTCCGCCGCTTCCTCCGGCTCCAGGGCATCACCCCTCGCCACGTCATGAACATCACCGACGTCGACGACAAAATTATCCGCAACGCCGCCGCCGCCGGGGTCGACATCGGCCAATACACCCCCCGCTTCGAGCAGGCCTTCTTCGAGGACCTCGACGCCCTCCAGGTCGAAAAGCCGGAGATCGTCGCCCGTGCCACCGAGCACATTCCCGCGATGGTTGCCCTCATCGAAAAGCTGGCCGGGCAGGACTCCGCCTATCGCACCGACGATGGTTCGTGGTACTTCCGTATCGCCTCGTTCCCCGAGTACGGCAAGCTCTCAAAGAAAGACTTTACCGGCATCACCGACGGCGCCCGCGTCGACGTCGACGAGTACGACAAGGACTCGGCCCGCGATTTCGCTCTCTGGAAGTCGCCCAAGCCCGGCGAGTACCACTGGCAGACGGAACTCGGCCCCGGACGCCCTGGGTGGCATATCGAGTGCTCCGCCATGGCCACCGAATACCTTGGCGACGACTTCGACCTCCACGCCGGGGGCGAGGATCTCATGTTCCCCCACCACGAGAACGAAATCGCCCAATCCGAGTCGGCCTCGCATACGACCTTCGCCCGCCACTGGTTCCACGTGCGCTTCCTGCTCGTCGAAGGCCGCAAGATGTCCAAGTCCGAGGGCAACTTCTATACCCTCCGTGACCTGCTGCTCAGGGGATACAAGGCCTCAGCAATCCGAATGCTCCTGATTTCCGTCCCCTACCGTCAGCAGCTCAACTTCACCTTCGAGGGACTCGCCGCCGAGACCGGCGCCATCGACCGCCTGCGCACGTTCCAGCAGCGCGTTCGTACGGCCGCCACGGTTCCTCCGCTGAACTCCGAACTTGCGGCCGTAACCGCCGCCTCCGGCAAGGCCTTCTGCGAAGCCCTCGCCAACGACCTCAACACCGCCGAAGCCCGGGCGGCCATCTTCGACCTCGTCCGGGCCGGCAACGCCGCAATCGATGCCGGCACCCTCGGCGCCGAGAATGTTCCGCATATCCTCGAAGTCCTCAACCGATTCGATCAGGTCTTTGCCGTTCTAGAAGATCATGACGCCGAGTGGACTCGCTTCGCCCTTGACTGGGCCGAGCGCGAAGGGCGCCTGAATGAAGCCGCTCCCGAATTGCTCGCTCAGCGTGACCTCGGCGATGAGAAAATTCAGGCTCTGGTCGACAAGCGTACTCAGGCCAAGCGCGCCCGCAACTTCGCCCTTGCCGACCAGATCCGCAACGAGCTGGCCGAGAAGGGAATCCTCATCGAGGACTCCAAGGACGGCGTCCGTTGGAAGAGAAAGTGAGGACTGGCCGTCCAGGCATACGCGCCTTTGGCGCAAGATACAGTAAGTCGTGCCCGACAACTTCGCTCAGACCGTAAAGCAGCAGGCGGATATCCTCAAGATCGTCGGCGAATACGTGCGCCTCAAGAAAGCCGGCGCTCAGAACTATTCCGGACTCTGCCCCTTTCACTCCGAAAAGACGCCGTCATTCTCCGTAAATGTGGGACGCCAGTTCTTCTATTGCTTCGGCTGTCACGAAACCGGAGACGTCTTCACCTTCATCCAGAAGATCGAAAACGTCAATTTTCCCGAGGCCGTCAAAACCGTCGCCATCAAATGCGGCATCCCGCTGCCCAAGCGTGAATTCTCCTCGCCAGAAGAAGCCGCCGAGGGCCGCCAGCGCGCCAAGCTGATCGAACTGCACGAAATCGCGACTGCCTGGTTCGAGCAGCAGCTTCGCTCGCCCGAAGGCGCACTCGCCCGTGAATACCTTACGGGCCGCGGACTCACCGACGAAGGCATCGCCAAATTTCGCATCGGCTACGCGCCCGAATCCTTCCACGCCCTCCGCGATCGTCTCCAGTCTGTCGCCGACGCTGAAACCCTGCGTGCCTCCGGTCTCTTCTCCTTCAAACCGCAGGAAGACGGCTCGCCCGGCCCGTTCTACTCCCGTTTTCGCAAACGCATTACCTTCCCCATCGCCAACGAATCCGGCCGGATCATCGCCTTCACCGCCCGCGCTCTCGAGAGCGGCGAAAAGGCCGGCCCGAAATATCTCAACTCTCCAGAGACCTCCCTCTACACCAAGGGGAACGTCCTCTTTAATCTCGACAAGGCTCGCCAGCCCATCCGCGAAGCCAACTTCGCCGTGCTTGTCGAAGGCCAGATGGACTGCATCTCGGCTTACCTCGCCGGGATCACCAACGTCCTCGCCACCAGCGGAACAGCCTTCACTGAGGCGCAAGTCCGTCTCCTCAGCCGCTATACCACGCGCGTCATCGTTAACTTCGATCCCGACACCGCCGGAGCCAACGCCGCCGAAAAATCCATCGCGCTGCTCACCGAGGAGGGTTTCGAGGTGAAGGTCGTCGCTCTCGAAGGCGGGCTCGACCCGGACCGCTACATCCGCGAGCGCGGAGCCAAGGAGTACGCCGTCGCCCTCCGTGCTGCCCGTCGTCATCAGGACTACCTGATCGACCGCGCCCGACAGCTTTTCCCGCCGCGGACACCCGAGGCCAAGATAAAAGCCCTGAATTTCCTGCTGCCGCACATCCGGCGCATGCCCAGCCGCATCGCGCGTGATGAGTTTGCCATGGATGCGGCCCAGAAACTCGGCATCGACTCAGCGCTGGTTCGCGAAGAGCTTAAGGAGGCGGCATCGAAGCGCCGTGATTCCATTGCCGCGCACGCCTCGCCGCTCACCCGCGCCGAACAGATCCTTCTGCAGGCCTTCTCCTCGCCTCAGAAGAGCGAAATTTACCGCGTTGCTGAGGCCTCGTGGCGGGAGCACCAATCCGACTTAGCGAAGATGCGCGCCGACGTCCATGACATCCTTACTCAGCTGCGCAGCCGCGAAGAGCACGCCGACCCCCTCCAATCTCTCGCCGACCCCAGTCATCGCCAGTTGCTGGCCGGAGTCTTCGTCTCCATACACGGAGCCGAACCCGACATGGCGCACGTCGAGGAAGCCGTCACCACCATCCGGCGCAGCTCCCTCGAGCAGCAGCAGCGCCTTTTGCGTGCCGACCTGCAGGAGGCCGAACGCCATGACCGGCAGAATGACGTGCTAAGCTTGACCCGGCAAATCCATGAAATTGCGCGGAGACTCCGCGAACTGGACTGAGCGATCCGCTGCTGCGTAGTCGCCTATCCTTGACCTTCGCTCTCCGAGCTTAGCCCGTAGATTTAAGATAAAAGCTGCTTATAGAAAGACTTATGAAATTGCTGGCATGGCTCACCGAGACCTTCATCGCCACCTTTGGCATCACCCATCCGCGCCCCGAGCAGCAGCGAATGGCGAACATTATCATTGGTGGGCTCCTGCTGGCTATCCTGCTGATCGTCTTCGGGGTGATCGGGTTTCTGGTCTTTATGATCTCAACCAGATAGCCGGCGTCGGCACTGGCCGGCGGGATATCTGAAACAAAATGGGGCCCTGGCACATCTAAGTCAGTGAGGATCTGACCAGAAAAATCTGCTGAATTCCAGCTCAAGGCGCGCATTTTCCGCGCAAGCTCAGCGCCACGGCATGATATTCTGTAAGTCTTTGGTGGACGTGCGCCTACCGCCCGGCGACATAGCTTCGCTCCAGGGATAATGCCTCAATGGCCTCGACCGCATTTCGTCCGACCCAAGCAGACAGATCCGAACACTTTTACGCGGGAGCGTGACGCGCTTGGCGATTGAAGACAAGTACGAAGACGACATTCAGAAACTGATCGATACGGGCAAGGAGAAGGGATATTTGACCTACGGTGAGGTCAATGACCTGCTCCCCGGGGACATGCAGTCGCCCGACGATCTCGATGATCTTATCACCACCATCGGCACTCAGGGAATTGACCTCCTCGAAGGCGGCCCGAAGATTGGCGGCGATGCCTTTGAGGGCGAAGGCGAAGAGGGCGAGGATGTAGAGCTCGACCTGACCCCGGGCACGCTTGAAAAAACCAACGACCCCGTCCGCATGTATTTGCGCGAGATGGGCACCGTGCCGCTGCTTACGCGCGAGGGCGAAGTTGAAATTGCCAAGCGCATCGAGCGCGGCCAGATGCGCGTGATGAAGGCGATCTCGCGCTCTTCGATTGTGATCCGCGAAATCGTAGGCCTCGGCGAGGACCTCAAGCGCGGCGTGCGCAATATCAAGGAAGTGGTCATCTTCGACGAGGAAGAGATCACCGAAGAAGTGCTGCAGGCTCGTGTGCGTCAGACCATTGGCCGTATCGACGCGCTGGTGAAGCATCAGAAGAAAGGCGCGGCGTTCGAGGAAAAGCTCGCCGCCATTAACCCCAAGACCAGGGCTCGCGAATATCGCAAGACGCGCTGGGCCATCGCCCGTGAAAAGGTCTACGTGTCGCGCATCGTGCGCGAGCTCAAGTACACCAACCAGGAGCGCAAGCGCCTTCTCGACAAGGTCAACAAGACCGTCGATGTCATGCGCACGCTCGAACGGCAGATCCGCACACTCGACCAGAAATTCGACCAGTCGAAGAGCGAAGAGCTCAAGAAGGAATACCGCCGCCAGCAGAAGAACTGCAAGGTGGACCTCGAGAAGCTCGAGCAGGATGCCGGTGTTTCCATCGCCGACCTCAAGCGCACGCAGCGCGAGATGATCCAGGGCGACATGGACGCCGAGCACGCCAAGAGGGAGCTCATCGAAGCTAATCTTCGTCTGGTTGTCTCGATCGCCAAGAAGTACACCAACCGCGGCCTGCAGTTCCTCGACCTCATTCAGGAAGGCAACATCGGCCTGATGAAGGCGGTCGATAAATTCGAATACCGTCGCGGTTACAAATTCTCGACCTATGCCACCTGGTGGATCCGTCAGGCGATTACCCGCGCCATTGCCGACCAGGCAAGGACGATCCGCATCCCGGTGCACATGATCGAGACCATCAACAAGCTCATCCGTACGTCCCGGCAATTGGTCCAGGAACTCGGCCGCGAGCCAACCTCCGAAGAGATCGCCCGGCGGATGGATATCCCGGTCGCGAAGGTCCGCAAGGTCCTCAAGATCGCGCAGGAGCCCATCTCGCTCGAAACCCCGATCGGCGAAGAGGAAGATTCGCACCTCGGCGACTTCATCGAAGACCGCCAGGCCGTCTCGCCCTCCGATGCTGTGATCAGTGTGAATCTGAAGGAGTACACCTCGCAGGTTCTGCGTACCCTCACGCCGCGCGAAGAGCGCGTCATCAAGATGCGCTTCGGCCTCGAAGACGGCTCTGAACACACGCTCGAAGAAGTGGGTCAGAGCTTCCAGGTTACCCGCGAGCGCATCCGGCAGATCGAAGCTAAGGCGCTGCGCAAGCTGCGTCATCCTTCGCGCTCACGCAAGCTGAAGGCCTTCGTCGACACGGTCACCGACTAAGCTTCGTTCACGTCGATTACAGAGGCTGCCAATCCGGCAGCCTCTTTTGTTTGACGCACACCCTCTCGTCGTATCTCATTGCCGAATCAGCGATCTCCACCTATCCTTAGCACGACCGCAGCGCGACTTCTCCCATATCCCCGCGCTCGTGGAGGGCGAACTCAGTTGAAGCATTCGATCTTTATCAGCTACCGTCGCGATGACGCTGAGGGTGAGGCGGGCAGGCTCTACGACGATCTTGTGCGGGCCTATGGCAATGACGCGGTCTTCATGGATGTCGCAGGAATTGCACCGGGACTCGACTTCCGCAAAGCCATCGACGACAACGTCGCCGGTTGCGGGGTCTTCCTCGCCATCATCGGATCGCAATGGGCTACGATCACCGGCACCGACGGGCGTCGGCGGCTCGATGATGACAACGACTTCGTGCGGCTGGAGATCGCGTCGGCGCTCGCGCGCAATATCGCCGTCATTCCGGTTCTGGTACACGATGCGCGCATGCCGCATCCCGAGCAACTTCCCGACAACATCAAGAACCTTGCCTACCGCAACAGTGTCGAAATCTCGCACGCCCGTTGGAACTCCGACGTGCAGCTGCTGATCGATGCCCTCAAGCAATACGTCACCACCTCCAGCACGACCGAAACCCAGCCCGTGCACGCGACCGTTCCCGTGCAGCTTCCGCCACCGGTTTCCTCCGATTCCCGACCCTCAACACCAGCGCCAGCCTCCCGTCTGCCCTTGATCATCGGCGGAGCGGTTGCCGTCCTGTTGCTTGCCGTGATCGGATATTTCGTCGCCAACCGAAAGCCGGACCACGACACGAGGAAGGAGACGCCACCTGCGTCTGCGCCCGCTCCCGCGCCGGCGAATGCTCTCAGCGGTGTCTGGCGCAATACCGAGACACGAAACAACGCCGACGCGCTTGTCGGCCTGCAGATCACCAGCTATGCTGGGCCCGCCTATACTGTGGAGCCCATCGGTCAATGCCCGAAGGGTGAGTGCAGCTGGGGTTCGCGGAACATCGTAATGAGTGGCGGTCAGCTTACCGGCGTGTGGACGCCGCAAAACACCCCAAAGGATATCAGCCAGAAAAGGACCGTCACTCTAACCCTCCAACCCCTCGGCGGAAAGCTCAGCGTCCAGCTAAGGAACACCTGGTGGCCGGACGCAAACTCCAAACCGCGCACCAGCGACCTGCAATACATTTTCGAGCGCCAGCCTCAACCCTGACCCTTGGCGTCATTCGATTTGCCGCTCTGTTCCTGTAACGAAATCCACTTTGTGTTCTCCTGCGACATGATCGCCTCGATCCGCTCGGCCAGCAGCACAGGAGGGTTCACTCCTGCGGCCGCATAAGGCCCGGCCAGCGCCAGGAACAGGTATTTTTCATGCGTGAGCGCTTCCGCCGTCGCCCGGTATACCGTCCAGATCTGCTGGAATTGGTAGAGCTGCAGGATGCCTTCGAGGATCGTAATCAGAACGCCGAGGCCGCCGATCACCAGCGTGACATTGGGAACCTTCGTCCCGGTGAGAAAGGGAATTAACGCCGCAGCCAGAATCTCGATGATCTTGATAGTTTTAAAGACACGCCGCGCCGTCCCGCTCTTGCGGCCATACCACTCAATCTGATCGTCGAGCCGACCAAGAGTGATGTCTTTCGGTGATGCCGCGGCAGTCGTCTCAGGCATTTGACACGCGAGGATAGCATAATTTGAGGGTGCAGTAGTCTCACGCCGGCGCCCAGGTTAGGCTGGCCAATCCCGGCCCATTCCCGTATACTTAAAGATGCTGTAAACAAGCAGATTCCAAGCAGGAAAACCATGCCCAAACTAAAGACACACAAGGGCGCAGCCAAGCGCTTCAAGAAGACCGGCACGGGCAAAATATTGCGCGGCCAGTCCAAGATGCGCCACATCCTCACGTCGAAGGAGACGAAGACCAAGCGTAAGCTGGCTCACAGCGCGCTGGTCTCCGACGCCGACCACGCGAAGGTTGCGCGCATGATTCCCTACGCCTGAAAAGGGCCGCAAGGCCCCCGGCATTAAATGTCGAGACATCAGGTAACAAGCGAGTGAAGAGGTCAGCGCGCGAGCGCACCCTGCCTCCAGCCGCATAACGCAACACTAAAAGGAGAACCAACCATGCCCCGTGTAAAACGCGGAACAAAACGCAGTGACCGCCGCAAAAAGATTCTCAAGCGCGCGAGTGGATACTTCCTCACAAAATCCAAGCTCTACCAGGCAGCTCAGGAAGCCGTTGAGCGCGGACTCAAGTTCGCCTACAGCGGCCGCAAGCAGAAGAAGCGTCAATACCGCTCGCTCTGGATCGTGCGCATCAACGCCGCCGCCAAAATTAACGGCATCAGCTACTCACAGCTCATCCACGGCCTCAAGGCCGCCGGCGTCGAGCTCGACCGCAAGATCCTCGCGGACATCGCCGTCAACGACGCTGCCGGATTCACCGCTCTCGTGGCGCAGGCAAAAACCGCTCTCAGCAACAACTCCGCGGCTGCCTAGCTTCGTCCAGGCTTTCAACGAAGGCGCGAGCAATCGCGCCTTTTTCATGTTCAGTAGAACACCACAGCAACGCGATACGTCGTAAACACTCCCCCGGAACCGCACGCTCCTACAGCCGCTTTCGTATATTTTCCGCTTTGCAGCTGCTGTACAACCTGGTCGGGCAGCTTGCTCAGATCCGGTGTCTGAAAGCGCATCACAGCCCTCACCTGGCCAGCCTGTGCCGCGTCGGACGGCGTTCCGTTCTGCATCGCGCAAGCCTCCTCGCCAATGCTGGCCGGCGCCGATGGATCGATCTCTTGCGCGCGAAGAAGGTCGCCGACCTTCTTCTCCACCTGTTCCTTCGTCAGTGACTGATTTGCATTCGCAAAATCCTCGACGGCGTACAGGTATCCGTTCTTTTCGATCACTGCAATTCCGATGGCATTCATCTGCGGATCGAGAATGTTCTGCCGGTGCGGCACCGAGTTCATCCACTGCTTTTCGATTGCCTCCGCGCTGTACCCCATGGCTATGTTCTCGGCAATTGCCTCAAAGTGAGCTCCCGCCTGCGCCGCACGCGTTTTCACATCCGGCTCTCCCGGATAGTCATGCGAGAGCGTTTTCTCGTCTTTCATGCGATCGATGTGCACCGCGGCCGCAGCGGCCAGGGAATGGTCCCATTGCAACGGCTGCAATCCCTGCGCGGTCCGATCCTGGTTGGTCAGTTCGAAAATCTTCTGTGTAGCCTCATCGGCCTTCTGCGCCCGCGCATGCGTCGCAAGAAGAAAGATTCCAGTAACTATTAGCCCGACGGCTTTGTGGCTTCGCTTCATACGGTCTCACTCTTGGCTGAATCTAACGCCCAAAACTAAGATGCAGCGCGGGGCCGCAAAAGGCTCAGCCGGGATTACATTTATCCAGATTGTGTTTCTTGATCAGGTGAAACAGGTGGATGATGCCCAGGAACCACAAACCAGCTCCGCCGGCAGAGAGAAACTCCAGCGCGCCTTCGCCATCTCCACGTCTTAGCGCCTGGATCGTCACCGCCATGTTCGGGATGATCGCGGTGCCTGCCTACTTCACCCTGCACACGGCGCGCGTATCGTCTCCGTCCATCGCGCTCTCACCCGATCCCTCGCCCTACGGATACACCGTCAGCCTTCTGCTCTTTATCATTCCGATTATCGTCATTGCCTTCTGGTTCATCCCCCGCGAGGAAATAAAGATCTCGCGGAAGGCCTTCTGGTGGACCATCGGAATACTATTCCCGCTCGGCGCTCTGCTCGACTTCCTCTTCGCCAGCCGCTTCTTCCTCTTCCCCAACTCGGGAGCCATCCTCGGAATCAAGGCTCCCGCACTCGGAAACTGGGTTCCCATCGAGGAATACATCTTCTACTTCACCGGCTTCATCGCCATTCTCCTGCTCTACATCTGGTTCGATGAATATTGGTTGTCGGCCTATACCGTGTCTGGAACCGCAGATGAGCGAAGCTCCTTCGACCGCCTTCTGCGCTTCCATCCCGAATCACTGCTCCTGGCTGTCGTGCTCATCGCCGCTGCCTTCGCCTATCGCAGAATCTTCGCGCCCGCGCTGCCCGGCTTTCCCGGCTACTTCATCTTCCTCATCGTCGGCGCTCTGTTCCCGTCTTCCATCCTCTTTCCCAGCGCCCGGCCCGTCATCAACTGGAAAGCTCTCAGTCTCACCATGTTCATGATCCTGCTCATCAGCCTGCTCTGGGAGGTCACACTGGCCCTCCCTTACGGCTGGTGGAATTTCCAGGACGATGCCATGCTCGGTCTGCGCATTACCGCATGGTCACGCCTGCCCATCGAAGAAGTCTTTGTCTGGATCGTAGTCACCTGGGCAACTGTCATCGTTTACGAGACAGTGAAGCGCTGGCAGGCCTCAGGCAGGCACGCAAAGAGCGCCTTTCTCGGAACAGCAAGTCAATCCGGCACCAGGGCCTGAGCCTACTTCCGCGAGCCCTTCGCAGTCGGCGCGCTCCCATTCACGAACTCCGCCACAGTCTTGTTCCATAGGTTCGGCTGATCGACAAATGCCATGTGGCCGCTGTTCGGTAGAATCACCAGCTTCGATCCTTTGATCTTCGCGTTCATCTCCTTCGACATCGACGGGTCGCACAAGTCGTGATCGCCCACCAGAATCAGCGTCGGCACCTTGATCGACGGAAGCTTGTCGAGATACTCCACGCCCGTGAGATTACCGTCGATCACGAACTCCCCGTGCGATCCCCACATCTCCCGATACACGTCCCATGCCGTCGTTGTATCACCTGCCTGCGGATCGTAATTCGGATCGGGCCGCGCTCCATATAACTTGGGAAAATACCCATCGCCCCAAGCCAGCGTCGCGTACCGCGACGGATAGCGCCCGTGCTCCCATGCCGCACCCTTCCCGAAGAGCCCTGCCTTCTCGAAGGCATTCGTCAGTGCCAGCTTGTCAGGAGGCATCTGGTTCTTGATGCGCTGCAGCACCTGGTTCATTTCCCGAGTGCTGGCGAAGGTACTGGCCAGAATCAGGTGCGACAAATGCTCGGGATACTTGAACGCATAGGCCTGCGCCAGCACGCCGCCATAAGAGTGTCCGAGCAGGCTGATCTTTCCCAGGTTCAGCGCCACACGCACGGCCTCAACATCGGCCACCATGTTTTCGACCGTGTACTGCTTCACGTCTTCGAGCTTCTCGGATCGCCCCGACCCGCGCTCATCGATAAACACCAGCTTGTTCGTGCGCGCCAGAGGCAGCAGATACGGCAGGAAATCTTCGTGTGACGAGCCCGGGCCGCCATGCAGGATCACCAGCGGCTCGCCGCGTCCGAAGGTCGTGTAGTAGACCAGCACTCCATGCGCATCCACGTAGCCTTCCTGAATCAGAAACGCCGCCGTCGCCGCATCGGGACTATGTCTTCTCGTTTGTGCGGAGAGCCCCGACGGATCGGGAACAATCAGTGCAAAGGCGGCAAATACGCTGGCGATCAGGACGAGGGCGCGGTTTCTCATAGTGCCGCCATCATACGAAACCGCAAATCCTGCGGCCAAATCAGAGAGCCGCGAGAATCGCGTCTGCGATGCGCGCCGCCTCAACCGCCGGCCGAACATCGTGCACGCGCACGATGTGCGCTCCGGCCAGAATCGTCGCTACCATCGCGGCAATGGTCGCGTTGCCTCGGGCCGCTATCGGCGCGTCGCTTCCGTTGTAGAATTCCGCAAGCTTTCTACCCAGAAAAGACTTTCGGGATACGCCCGCCAGAATCGGCCTGCCCAACTCCCGCAATCCGTCCTGATGCGCCAGCAGCGGATAGTTCTCGTCAAACGATTTGCCGAAGCCATAGCCCGGATCGAGCACAATTCTCTGGCGATCGATCTCTGCCTCGACTGCTGCCTGCAGGCTCGCAGCCAGATCTTGCTTCACCAGCGGCGCCACTTCATGCGACTCCAGCCGGGGCAGGCTCCGCCACTCGGCAGGCTTCCCCCGCGTGTGCATCAGCACTACGCCGCAGGCGAGGTCTACACAGGTCGCGGCCATCTCCGCATCCCACCGCAATGCGCTGATGTCGTTGACGATCTCCGCTCCGGCTCCGACCGCCGCCGTCGCCGTGGATGCCTTGTAAGTATCGATTGACAGCACCGCATCCGGCTTCGCTTTCAGTACCGCTTCGATCACCGGCAGCACCCGTCGCTGCTCTTCCTCTGCGCTTACCGGCTCATACTTGCCCGGCCGCGTCGACTCGCCGCCGATGTCCACGATATCCGCGCCCTCCTCAAACATCCGCAGAGCCCACGCCGTCGCTTCTTCGCGATGAAGGAAAAGATTGCCGTCGGAAAACGAATCGGGAGTCACGTTCAGCACGCCCATCACCAGCGTGCGCCGGCCAAGATCCAGGCTGCGTGTGCGCAACCGCCACGTGAACACGTCGCGTTGTACAAAGGCCATTGCGCTTCAATGCTACACTCCGCCCAAGGATGAAAACCCGCACCCAGCTTCGCCTCCTGGCCATTCTCCTGCTCGCATCTACATCCCTCGTTGCCCAGCATCACCAGGCGGCGAAGCACAAGGGAAGATCCGGAACCCTTGCCGCTGCCATCAACGCCATCGTCTCCGAGCCCGCGGTGTCGCGCGCGCATTGGGGCGTCTCTGTCGTGAATCTCGATGGGTCGCCGATCTACTCCCTCAACGACGCGCAGTTCTTTCAGCCCGCATCGAATGCCAAGCTTCTCACCACCGCGGCCGCGCTCGCCCTTCTGCCATCCGGTGCCACATGGACCACCGACGCTGTCGCCGAAGGCGTCCTCGATTCCTCAGGACATCTTCAGGGCAATTTGATCCTTCTCGGCGCGGGCGATCCCACGATGTCGGGCCGCAGCTATCCCTTTCAGCAAAAGACTGAACGCCCCAATCCGCCGCTTATGGCGCTGCAAAGCATCGCCGACCAGATCACTGCTGCCGGAGTGAAGTCGATCGACGGAAGCATCATCGGCGATGACACCTGGTTTGCCTGGGAGCGTTACGGCTCAGGCTGGGGATGGGATGATCTCGAATGGAGCTACGGGGCGCCCGTCTCCGCGCTCACCGTCAACGACAACGTCGTGTACCTGAACCTTCCTGGCGGCCAGCCCTGGAACCCCGACACGCCCTACTACACCCTCGAAGACACGCTGATCACGCTGCCCGGGACCGGCCCCGTCAGCCCCGGTATCGATCGTCAACTCGGCTCAAAGAACGTCCGCGTTTACGGAACGACCAACCAGAACGGCCTGCACGTGGCCCTCGCCATTGAAGACCCGGCTGAATACGCCGCCGTCGCCCTTCGCCAGATGCTCCTCGCGAAGGGAATCGACGTAAAGGGAGCCGCCCGCGCACGCCATCGGCTCTCCGTTGACACAGAGGACTTCCGCGCGGAAGTCGACCAGCCGGTAGTCCTGCATCCGCTTACCGTCACCACCTTTCAGCCGCCCACTGCCGGCCTGCGCATTCTTGCCACCCACGTTTCCCCGCCCTTCGAGCAGGACATCACCGTCACCAACAAGGTCAGCCAGAACCTTCACGCTGAGCTCTACCTCCGTCTGCTTGGCCGCCTCGAAGCCGGTGACGGCTCGCTCGCGCAGGGAGCCCGCGTCGTGCGCCAGTTTCTCATCAGAGCGGGTGTCGATCCCGGCGACTTCGTTATGTACGACGGGTCGGGTCTTTCGCCGCAGGACATGGTCACCCCTCGCGCCATGACCCGCCTGCTCACTTACGCTGACCATCAGCCCTGGGGAGCCGCATGGCGTGCCAGCCTCCCTGTAGGCGGGGTTGATGGAACGCTTGCCGGCCGCTTCGCCGAGCCCCTGCACAAGGGCCGGATCTTTGCCAAGACCGGAACTCTCTCTGAAGTGAACGCGCTCAGCGGATATCTCATCGCCGCCAGCGGCCGCACCGTCGCCTTCTCAGTCTTGTGCAACGATCACAACCCTGCCGGGGAAACCGCCCGCACTGCCCTCGATAAAATCGTCGCCGCGATCGCTGCTGCCAACTAGCGATCCATCACCACCGATCCGATATCATCGAAGATTGACCCGCCTGCACAAGCTGATTCTCACCGCTCCGGCGCTCCTGGCTCTCGCCGGCTGCGGGCCGCCGCTGCCGCCCTCGAAGCCGTTGAGCGAACTCACCCCGCAGGAGACCGCCGGACATCAGATTTACGTCGCTCACTGTGCCCGCTGCCATTACGCGAATAGTGACCGCTCCCTCCACGGACCCGGCCTGCAGGCGCTCTTCAAGCAGAAATATCTGCCCAGTGGCTCGCCCGCCAACGACGACCGCGTCACTGCCGTCATTCTCCACGGACACAACCTCATGCCCGCCTTCGGCAATTCTCTCGACGAGCAGCAGCTCAACGACCTGCTCGCCTACCTGCACACGCTCTAGCTCTTATGACTGACTCGCAAAGCCCTAACCCGAAACCGCTCCCCAAGCTGAACCTTCTCCCCGGCATGGCCTTCATCTGCATCTGGATGCTGCTCCTCTGCGCCATCGGCATCATCGGGGTCATCACCCACAATCTGCCGCCTGTTGTGCTGATCCTCTGCGTCGTCTACGCCGTCGCCGCCAACGGACTGCTGAAGCTTCGCCGCTGGGGATGGGCGCTCACCCTCGCCGCGGCCTTCCTCTCGATGTGCTACGGAGTCTACGTCCTCTTCCATTTCCACCAGCTCCCCATGGTCGTCATGGTCGCGGTAAACCTGGTGATCTTCCTCTACCTCGTTCGCCCCGAGGTACTTGAGCGGGTAAAGTAGCAATCATTCACAAAAAATTAATTCACATCTTTGTAATCGCAGGTACTCTTGTTCCCGTTGAATCAAAAGGAGATTCAAGAGTCATGGCAGTAGAACCGGGGATTCATTTTGATGTTGCGGAGTCAGCAGGCGAATATGCCGATTTCCCTGTGGTTACCATTAAATGCCACGGCCGGCTCGTGAGCGGCAACACAGAAGAGATCAAGAAACTGGTCAAACCTCTGATTGAGGCCGGAGGCAAGAGAATCGTCATTGACTGCGCCGATCTGCAGCACGTCGACAGCTCTAGACTCGGTGCATTGGTCGGCCTCAAGGTATCGGCCATCAACAAGGGTCTGGGCAAGCTCGAACTCGTCAATCTATCGCCTCGGGTGGCCGAGCTGCTGAAGCTCACCAGCCTCACCGACCTGTTCGCCAAGTAGTCCCTGCACTCCATCCCCCACGGATCCCCCATGGATCATCGACCAGCCTGAGCAGTCGCGCGAAGCGGTGTGCCTGCGACGGCGAGTCGCCATTTACAATAGAAATTTCATGGCTACTGCGTCAGTTCAGTCTGATCTCATCCAGATCGATCTTGCCCCGAAGCGGCCCGTCTCCAAGCCCGACTGGCTGAAGGCTCGCGCCCCTGTCGGCGAGAATTACCACAACCTCAAGAAGCTCGCCCGCGACCTGAACCTCCACACCGTCTGCGAATCGGCGCACTGTCCCAACATCGGCGAGTGCTGGAACCACAAGACCGCGACCTTTATGATGCTCGGCAATCTCTGCACGCGCCGCTGCGGATTCTGCGCTGTCCCCAAGGGCCGTCCCGACGCCATCGATTTCGATGAACCGCGCCGTGTGGCGGAAGCCGTTGCCGCGCTCGGCCTCAAGTTTGCCGTCATCACCAGTGTCAATCGCGACGACGACATCCTCGGCGGAGCCCGAGCCTTCGCCATGGTCACTGACGAAATCCGCAGGCAGGCGCCCGGCTGCCAGGTCGAAGTGCTCATCCCCGACTTTCAGGGCAACGAAGACGCGATCCGCGTCGTCGTCGATGCGCATCCGGAGATCCTCAACCACAACACCGAATCGGTCCCGCGCCTCTACCGCGCTGTCCGCTCCGGAGCCCGCTACGAACGCACCCTGCGCCTCCTCGAATTCTCGAAGCAACTCGACTCAACAGTGGTCACGAAGTCTGGAGTCATGGTCGGCCTCGGCGAAGAGATGCACGAACTCCTCGATGTCTACCGTGACCTTGCCAGCGTCGGTGTGGATGTCCTCACCATCGGCCAGTATCTGCGCCCCTCGCGCGATCACCTGCCCATGACCCGCTATTACACCCCCGCGGAGTTCGAGTTCATGAAGCTCGAAGCCCTGAAGATGGGCTTCCGCCACGTCGAGTCCGGCCCGCTTGTCCGCTCCTCGTACCACGCGCATGAGCAGGCTGACGCCGCTGGGGGCTCAGTTCGCATGTTGGTCTAGAACCGGCGCTCCCAATTACAATACAAAGCTTGAACCTCGCAGCAGAAGGAAGATAAAGCCATGGCAGTCTCAGTAATGGCGGGGATGCCCGCGCTCAAGGAAAGCTTCCAGCAGCTCAAGTCGCGCATGGACAAGGCCGTTCAGGATTTCCAGGCCAACCTCGCCTCCACGCGCACCGGCCGCGCCTCGATCCAGATGCTCGATCAGGTAAAGGTCGACTACTACGGCACGCCCACGCCCCTCAACCAGGTAGGCCAGATCACCACGCCCGACGCCAACATGATCCTCATCCAGCCGTGGGACACCAGTCTCATCGTCGAAATCGAGAAGGCCCTGCGCACTTCCGACCTTGGCTTCAATCCTCAGAATGACGGCAAGGTCGTTCGCGTCCCCGTGCCCCCCATGACCGAAGAGCGCCGCCGGGATGTGGTGAAGCACCTGAACAAGGTCCTCGAAGAGCACCGTACCGCGGTGCGCAACATCCGGCGCGACGGCAACGACGCCATCAAGAAAGCAGCCAAGGAAAAGAAAATTTCCGGAGACGAAGAGAAGCGCGCCCTTGAGGAGATGCAGAAGCTGACCGACGACGAAATCCGGCGCATGGAAGAGATGAGCAAGCGCAAGGAAGCCGAAGTTATGCACATCTGAAGATCGAGCGATCTTCAGATGCTCTCATGCTCGATTATGCGCGCAGCGGTGCCCCACCCAGCAGCGCCGCCGCCGACCACTCCGGAGGTCCCGACCACTCCGGCACATTAAAGGCTCGTTGCGGATGCGCGGACGGTGCTTGATCCATCAGATGATGGCTTGCCAGCGCCTGGATCACGATGGCGACGGCCTCTTCACGATCCGCCAGCGATGGCCGCTCAAAATATAGTTTGTAGCTCTGTCCGCAGATACCGCAGACGATCTCTCCGTCTTCCTCAGTTGCTATACACAAAACTTGCAATTCGTTTCCCTCGCGGCAATGAATTTTTCAGGACACAGGCAAGGTATCCGCGCAATTGTGAAACTGGCCATGCTACTTCTGCATGTTTTGGATGCCACTCAAGAGCAATTCCGTCACCCGCACGGGTTATGTTTTTATCCGGATGGCGGCACCGCGGCTTGAGCCCTCAGCCGCTCTTTCTCGAGCTGCTTCTGTGCATGCGGAAGCCATCTCCGATATAAGTCCGATTTCTCTTCGCGCAGCGAATCTGCCACGGCCCTCCTGTATCCGCCGGAATAGATCGCGTACATCAGGGCCAGAGCGCAGCCCGCTCCCAGAAAAAAGCCGAAGAAATAGCCGACAATGCCACTTAGATACAGGTTCATCGTTTTGACTCTAATCTTTGGCGGGCGTCAGTCCGTCGTGGCCTCTACAGCAGCCGTTTGAGTCCAGCGCAATGTTACCGCCTGCGCCTGCTCGCATTCCTTGATCTGCGCCAGCGCCTCGCGGAGCGTGGAAACCACATAGTCCGGCTTCGCCTGGCCGAAGCGCTCGCGCAGCACATCCTTGTCTCCGCTCGTGTTCCACAGCCCCACCAGGATGCGGTTGTCCGGCACGCTCTGCCGCAGCCGAAAGGCCAGTGTGCGGGCATGAGCGAAGGCAAACGGAGGCACAGCCGAAATACAAAGAATCGTTCCCGCCTCCTCTGCCAGGCGCGTCAGAATTTCCGGAGATAACGCAATGGTTGGCAGCAGAAGCGTCTTGTGCCCGCACTGCTCCAGCAATTGCGCCAGCATCGTCGCCGCGATTTCGTCAGCCTGATCGTTCGCCGGTACGCACACGATCGGACTGCTCCGCGGCGGGACACCCTGCGGATTGCAGCCCGGATCGTTCACCAGCTGCGATTTATAGTCGGTAAGCTCGGCGATTAACTCCGTCGCGCTCTGGAAGAGATACGAGCTGCGCACATCGTCCAGCACTCCCTTGTGCCTGTCCTGCTCGGTCATGATCAGCGCGGGCATCACCACCTCGTCGTAGAGATCCACAATCCCACGGCTTTCAAGGAAGCGATCGGCGATGTTGTGCGCCTCCACCTGGTCGGTTGCCAGCAGGCGCTCGTAGAAGCGCGCCTCCGGCGCCAGCTCCGCCTCTTCGCCAAGCAGAATGTGCAGAAACGACATCTGCGGAACATAGCGGCCAAGAACGATCAGGCACACCGTGAGCGGTGTCGATACCACCAGCCCGGCCCATCCCCACAGCAGCGTCCACACGATCGCCATGGTCACAAGCGCCAGCGCGGAAATGCCCGTATGGCTCCCGTAGAGCTGCGGCTCTACGAAATTGCTGATGATGATTTCCAGTCCTGCGAAGAGCAGAAACACCCACAGCGGATGCCACCATGACGGAAAAACTGCCAGCGTATACGCGAACGTCGCCGTCCCGGCAATCATCGTGCCTGCATACGGCACCATCCGCAGCATGGCCAGCAGCGCGCCCCAGAGTGTCGCATTGGGCACATTGAGAGCATAGAGCCCCGCTGCAAAAACAATACCGAAGCTGATGTTGACGAGCACATTCATCACCAGGTAGCGGCTAATGCGCTCCGCGGCATCGTTCAGCGCCTGCGTCATCAGGTTCAGCCGCCCCACGCCGGCCAGCAGCAGCAGACGGTTGCGCAGGTCTTCCCGCTTGAGAAGCATGTAGATGGTGAAGATGAGCACCATGCCCAGCGTCGCCATCGGCTTCAGCACTGGCTTCAGCAGCTCACTCAGGTAGCGGCTGGTTGGCTCCGGAGGTGTCACCACTGTCACCGGTGTCGGGTGTGCGTACTCTTCCATCCTCGTTCGCGCCCGCTCCCGCAGCCCCTTCGCCGCCTGATTGGTCTCGGTCTCCTGGACGGCGTTCTCTTCTTTGTTGAGCGTGTCTCCAATCTCCTGGAGGCTCTTCGCCGTCCGGCCAAGAGAGCCCGTCGTCGGCACGTGCAGAGCCGAAAGGTTGTGGCTGATATTTTGCCGGTAGTTGGGCAGCTCGTTGACCACCCCTATCAACTGCCGCGCGACAATGAACCCCACTCCGCCCGCTACCGCCGATGCCGCGAAGACCACCAGCACCACCGACGAAACCCGCTTCAGCCGCAGCTTTTCAAAGAAGATCACCGCCGGCGCCAGCAGGAAGTTCAACGTCAGCGCCATTGCCAGCGGGATCAGAACCTCCCGCGCAAAATAAAGCCCCAGCATCACCAGCGCGAGCAGGATCAACGGCTCGCCGGTAAGCAGGCTGCGTCGCGATTTTGTGACGGTGACCGGATTCATCGCGTCAACAATTCATAAGCTGGATGCGACATCTGAATGAACAACCATAGCGCGACTCAAAACCAGTTGACCAGAAAGATGAACACATCCGGGATAATTTGCGTATTCTCTTTGGTGAACGTTTTCTCCCGGACAGCCATCTGGCCGGTGGATGCGCTCAAAAGGGAGGTGGCATGGGAAGTGGCTTGATCGCTGTGGCTCCGGGAGTAACCGCAGGCTGGACCGATGAGCAGCGCGCCATTTTTCAGGCTCAGATGTCCGCCTGGCAGAAGGACGAAGTTGTCGGTGTCCTGCTTGCCCTCTTCCTCGGAACCTTCGGAGCGCACCACTTCTACCTCCGCCGTCCCGGGCTTGGAATCCTCTACATCCTCTTCTGCTGGACAGGCATTCCCACCATCGTCAGCTTCGTCGAATGCTTTTTCATGCCCGGCCGCGTCCGTCAGTTCAATCTGGCGCTGGCCACGTACTTCGCATCCCAGCTCGCGGCCACCGCCCCGCCGGCAAACGCTGCCCCAATCACTGCAACACAGTCGTGCCCGGCCTGCGGAGCCCCCATTCCTCCGGGAGCAAACTTTTGCGGCCGCTGCGGAGCGAAAACAACAGGCTAGAGGGTGCAGGCAGCAGGGTCAGTCAGCCCGGCACCTTTTACATATTTGTGTGCCCGTGCCGCATCTCTTCATTGAACTCCGGCTTGGTCGCCGCCAGAGCCTCATTCAGCAAAGCCTGGTAGCGCTCGGCGCGCCCCATCAGCATCGGAGTCGCCGCCGCGGTATCGTCGCTCAGGCTCAGCAGCCCCTGCCGCGAAAGATCGGCGGCCGTCCGCGCCAGCTCCTCGGTCGTCGTATTCAGATACTGCGCATCCCGAGGATCGCTGATCCACACCGGCTGGTTTCCGCCGAGCTTGCCGGAAAGCCAGTACACCTTCAGCGCCACGAAATCCGCCCGGCTTTCATTTGTTGTATCGGCAAAGAAAAACTTCTTCTGCCAGCGTGAATAGTAGCGCGTCGTCACCGGAACCGGCTGGCGGTTGCCGCTCTTCAGCATTTCCAGCTGGCCCTGATCGAGCGTCTTGCGGACGGCGTTATAGATGAAGCTTTCCGCATAGGGCTGCTCCGGAGCCGGCACGATCTCGGCAAACGTCACCGTCATGCTCGCCGATACCTTCACGTGCAGGGGTGAGCCCTGTCCATCTTCCAGTCGCACCTGCCCGTGAACGATGTAGGTATCCGCGCCCGACGTCGAGCGGTGGAATGGCCAGCCAAACTCGCCGAAGCTGACCGGCATCCCGGCCAGTGTCACGTAGACGTCCGGCCGCGGATTCCTCAGCCGCTTGGCAGCGTCGCGCAGGTAGGCCGTCATCTCTGGCAGCAGGTCGGCCCGGCGAAAATCGAAGGCCTCGCTCAGTTCCAGTTGCAGCGTCCTCTCCGCAGCGGCGTCGGGTGTAAGGCCCAGGCGAAATCGGGCCGTGGGCTGCTGGTTGAAGTCCGTTCCGGCCTCGGCCGAAATCACGGTCAGCCCAGCCTCCCGGGCAGCCGTCTCAAGCATCGCTGTCAAAGCATTTTCAAGTTGCGTTGGCATCAAGTCTTTCCCAATAAGGTTATCCCTTTATTTTACTGGACCGGTGCCCGGAGCTGTCCCAAATGAAGCGTCTCTGCCGGACAAACCGGGCCCGCAAAAAATAAAGGCCGGTACCTCGGGGAAAGTTCTCCCCGAGGCGCACCCGGCCCAATCTGCTTACCAGTTCTTACGCCAGGTCAAACAGTAGAACTTCGCTCGCTTCTTCAGCCTTTATTTTGATAGATGTTTCATCGCTCACGGCCACGGCGTCTCCGGTCTTCAGCGTCTTCCCATTCACCGTAACGCCGCCGCGAATCACGTGTAGCCAGCCATACCGCGAAGGCGCAAACTCGTGCCCACGCTCCTCGCCCGCCTTCAGTTCCGAGACATACACCTTCGCGTCCTGGTTGATGACCGCGACCCCCGGAGCCTTCACCGGCCCGGCCAGCTGCTTCCACTGCCCGCGCTTTTCTTCGGGTGCGAACGCCAGCTGTTCGTAGGTGGCGGGCACGCCGTCCTTGGCCGGCTCGATCCAGATCTGCAGGAAATGCACCGGCTCGGTCTTCGATCCGTTGTACTCGCTGTGCACCACGCCCGTTCCCGCCGACATCCGTTGGATCTCGTTCGGTCCTAGCACTTCCTCGTGGCCCATGCTGTCCCGATGGGCCAGCTTGCCCTCGAGCACGTAGCTGAGGATCTCCATGTCGCGGTGCGGATGCGCTCCAAAACCCCGTCCCGGAGCCACGCGGTCTTCATTGATCACCCTCAGACTGCGAAAGCCCATGTGCTTCGGGTCATAGTAGTTCGCAAATGAAAACGTATGGTGCGAATCCAGCCATCCGTGATCTGCGTGTCCCCGTTCTTTACTTCTCCGTATCTGTAGCATTCTTCTTCCTTCCCTTCGTCGCTAAACTTCCCGAATTCCTCGCCGCTGCAGCCAGCCCCACCTTCTTGATCAGCCCGTACAGTTCTTCGCGCTCTTCCGCGTCCAGAACCGCCATCAACTGCTCAAGATCCAGCGCGTGCGCCTCGAAAGCCTTCTCCACCAGCTCGCGCCCCTGTGGCGTCAGGTGAATCACCCGCACCCGCCGGTCCTTCTCGCTGAACTCGCGCCGGACCAGCCCCATCTTTGCGAGCCGGTCAACCGCCGCGGTCATCGATCCGCTGGCCAGCAGCACCCGCGCGCCGATCTCGCCGACGGTCAGAGGACCTTTGTGGAGCAGCGCCTCGAGCGCCATGAAGTCGCTGAGGCAGAGCCCGTCCCGGGCTAAGCTCTCCTCGATATGTGCGCTCAAGGCGCGGTGCGCCTTGGCGAAAACGATCCAGAGTTTTGCCGCGGTTACGGTTGCTTGTGGGTTCATACAGAGGAATAGATGAATGTCTCGATAAAAAGATTCTCGATATCGAGATAACTTGCTAGGAGAGCCTTAAAACCGGCGTTATCTTCCGGTTAACTCAATTCACCTTGCGGTAACCAAATCCCAATCTTCCCGTCATGCGGCAGAAACAGACCCGACGTAGCCTTGGCGGGACCGTCTCTGACAGATGGTCCCGAGGTTTACCCCCAATGAGTCTTGACCGCCGCAGCTTTCTGCAGCTTTTATCCAGCAGCGCCGTCACTGCCGCATTTCCGGCCAGCATCGCCCGCGCTCTGGCTATCCCCGCCCATAACCGCACCGGAACCATCGCCGATGTCGAGCACGTTGTCTTCATGATGCAGGAGAACCGCTCCTTCGATCACTACTTCGGAAGCCTCCGCGGTGTCCGCGGCTTCGGCGATCCCCGGACGATTACCCTGCCCTCAGGAAAATCCGTCTGGTACCAGCCCGACGCCGCCAATTCCGACGGCTATGTCCTGCCTTTTCATCCCGGTGCGCCCAATCTCGGCCTCCAGTTCATCCAGGACCTCGCGCACGACTGGACGACGACACACGCCGCCTGGAACGTGGGCAATTACGACCAGTGGGTTCCGCAAAAGGGCACCACAAGCATGGCGCACTTGGTCCGCAGCGATATCCCCTTTCACTACGCCCTGGCCGACGCCTTTACTGTGTGCGATGCCTACCACTGCTCCCTGCTCGGCCCGACCGATCCCAACCGCTACCACATGTGGACAGGCTGGGTCGGCAACGACGGCTCCGGCGGCGGCCCGGTCATCGACAACGCCGAGGCCGGCTATGGCTGGTCGACCTATCCCGAGGTGCTGCAGAAGGCCGGCATCACCTGGAAGATCTACCAGGACATCGGACTTGGCCTGAATGCCAGCCAGTTCTGGGGCTATACCGACGATGCCTACATCGGCAACTACGGAGACAATTCGCTCCTCTACTTCCACCAGTACCAGAACGCCCCTCCCGGCAGCCCTCTTGCCGACGGAGCCAAGACCGGAACCAACATCAACGTCAGCGGAACCCTCTTCGACATCTTCCGCCAGGACGTCATGAACGATAACCTGCCCCAGGTCTCCTGGGTGGTTGCGCCGGAAGCCTACACCGAGCACCCCAATTGGCCCGCGAACTACGGCGCCTGGTACGTCTCCCAGGTTCTCGACGCGCTTACCGCGAACCCCAAGGTCTGGAGCAAGACCGTCTTCTTCCTCACCTACGACGAGAACGACGGGTTCTTCGACCACATGGTCCCGCCCACCCCGCCGCAATCGCGCGCCCAGGGCATCTCCACCGTCGGCACCACCAACGAAATCTTCCCCGGAGATTCCGAATACCCCGCCGGGCCCTACGGCCTCGGCGTGCGCGTGCCCATGGTCGTCATCTCCCCCTGGAGCAAGGGCGGATGGGTCAACTCCCAGGTCTTCGACCACACCTCGCTCATCCGCTTCATCGAGAGGCGCTTCGGCCCGGGCGAGTCCAACATCACCAGGTGGCGTCGCACCGTTACCGGCGACCTTACTACAGCCTTCAATTTCAAGAATCCCAACGACGCGACGGTTCCGCTGCCCAGCACCGTCAGTTACATACCGCCCGACAACCAGCGCCACTCCGACTACGTGCCCACCGTTCCCAGCAGCCAGGCGCTTCCCCAGCAGGAGTCCGGCACCCGGCCCTCTCGCGCTCTTCCCTACGAGTTTCACGTCCACGGAGAAGCCGATCTCCACACGGGCAAGGTAAATGTCAGTTTCGAAAACTCCGGTGAAGCCGGTGTCTTCTTCCAGGTCCGCTCCGGAGACGGCGTCACCGGTCCCTGGGGCTACACCGTAGGCCCGCGCGCGGAGTCATCCGACACCTACAGCCCGAGCCAGGGTGCCTATGATTTCTCTATCTACGGTCCGAATGGCTTCCTGCGTACGCTGGCTGGCAGCCTGTCACCGCACGCGGCCAACCTCGAGATCAAGGCCTTCTACGACACTCTGACCCCGGGTATCACCCTTGAGATCCGCAATGTGACTTCCGCGAAACTCAAAGTGAGCGTCCAGAGCGCCTACAACGGTCACACCACCGCCGTCGAGCTCAATCCCGGCGAAAGCCGCATCGAGTTCTGGAGTGCCGGCGCCTCCTTCGGCTGGTACGACCTCACCGTCACCGTGAACTCCGATCCGAGCTTCCAGCGGCAATTTGCCGGCCACATCGAAACCGGAAAGGACAGCGTGAGCGATCCCGCCATCGCCAAGTAAGAGCCGTATCCATCAACTGTAATCACACGCCGGCCCCGGGCAAGCTTTACCGTCCGGGGCTGTTTTTGTCGGTGTAGGCTCTACTGCGCTTCTGCGGAGCTCAGAAGCCAATCCCGCATCGCCAGATTGCACATTTCCGGCATCTCTTCGAAGGCAAGATGGCCGGCGCCCGGTAGGATCAGAAGCTCGGACTGTGTCAGCGTATCTCGCAGCCGTCGCGCCGATGAGAGATTGACCGCCCGGTCGCGATCGCCCCAGATCAACAGCATCGGCGTCTCCGCCAGCCGTGCAAGGGCCGATTGAAGGTTTTTCATGTCGTCGAACCACCCGCCGAGGATGCGCAGCACGTGATCCATCGTCCCGGGAACCCCAAGGTCATCGGTGTAATTCTCAAGCGTCCCCTCGGCAACCCGCGAGGGATCGCCGTACATGCGCGCCAGCGCGGTCGCGTGGAGGCTCCGGGGGAGAGACGGGACCCGCCGCCCCAGCCACCTCCCGGGCGCTGTCTGTAAAAAACGGATGACATGGTGCCGCGAGCTGCAGAAAGGGTTTGCCGGCGCGAACAGGATCAGCTTGCGCACTTTGTGCGGATGCCGTGCTGCCAGCATCATCGCAATCGCGCCTCCGTGAGAGTGCGCCGCGATGTCGGTCTCGGAAAGATTGAGGGCATCCATGAGCGCAGCTACACGGTTGGCTGTGGCTTCCAGGCTGGCATCCAGTCCGGCCACGCGTTCCGACTTCCCCATGTTGAAAAGATCGATCGCGTAAACCGTTGCATGTTCAGCAAGAAACCCTATATTTTGCCGCCAGGTCTGGCCGGAACCGATGAGGCCGTGCAAAAGCAGCAATGGTTCTCCGCTCCCCGCCACCTGGAAGTGGATCCCGGCGCCGTCAACGGAGATAAAACGCTCTTCGACACAAATTCCTCCTGCTGCCATTCCCAACAAACACCCCTGGAGAAAATCGACGGAGCTTCCGGAGAGCCCGGCCCGTCGCCAGTAACTATGTTACAGGACTGTTACACGCTGTACGAAGGAAAGCTGCCCGAAAAATTCGAAGAGATGGAAAAATGCCGCCTGAGGTTTGGCTTTCTCCCGGTTCATCCCCGTTTGACCCCCTGACTTTCCGGCGCATAGACTCAAAACGATAAGCTGGCATCACCCCCGATGCGGCGTTTGATTTATGCAGTTTTCCCGTCACCTCACTCGATTTTGCGTTTCCACGGCAGCCGCCGTCCTCGTCGTCGCCTGCGCAGCATTCGCCCAGCAGCCCGCCAAGGCCAAGCTTGGACAGCCGCAGGCGCCTGTCATGCCGCCTCCGCCCAAGCCGCCGGCGCTTGTCGAACCGGGAGGCCCGTCCATCAGTCTGCAGACCAGCGAAGCCGTCTTCGACATCGCCGTCGCCCTCAACGCCTGCGGATACGACAACGGCCTCTCCGAATCCGATCCCATCCGCCTGCACATACGGGAGCAGGTCGACCAGGCCACCCAGCAATCGGTCGATGCGCGGGATGCGCGCTTCCACCTCTGCGAGTTCATCAATCAGCACCGGCTTGCGGAAACCGGGCGCGACCTGGCCCAGTACATCTCTCTGGCGCTCTATGTCACGCCTCCGCCAGAGCTGGCCCCCAGCGCGGAGATGGCCGACATGCCGCCGGACTCCACCCAGGTCATCGACGTTCTGCCGCTGATCCGCGACTTTGCCAAAGCCATCCAGCTCCACGCCATCTGGGTCGAGAACCGCCCCGCATATGACGAGGAGATCTCCCGCCTGCACGATCCGCTGACCAAGATGATCCTGGACACGGACATCTACCTGAAGATGCCGGTCAGCAGCTATGAAGATCGCCGCTTTCTCGTCGTGCTCGAGCCCTTGCTCTCTCCCGCTGAGACCAACGCCCGCGTCTACGGCACGAACTACGTCGTGGTCGCTTCGCCCGTCAACGGCACCGTCCACATGAAGGAGGTGCGCCACACCTACCTCCACTACGAGATCGAGCCGCTCCTCTACGCGCGCGCCACCGCGATGGATCGTCTGCTGCCATTCCTGAAGACCGTCCGCGACGCGCCCATTGATTTCGTCTATCGCAGCGACATCGTCTCCCTCGTCATCGAATGCATGATCCGCGCCATTGAGGCGCGCACCATGGACACCGGCGTGAACATTCCGAAGATTCCGGCCGACATTGCCCGCAGCGAACTTGATCCCGTCTATCGCCAGCGCCAGGCCGCTGTGCAGAAGGACGCCGGCATCCGCCAGGAGCTTGTCAATCGCGACATGGTAGAAGGCTATGTCCTCACGCAGTACTTCTACACTCAGCTGATTCAGTTTGAGCGCTCTCCAGCCAGCCTCAAGGAGAGCATCGGCGAAATGGTCTACGGCATGGATGTTCCTCAGGAGGTAGGCCATCTCAAAGGCATCCAGTTTGTCGAGGAAAGCGAGTCCGACGTCGTCCGCCGGGCGCCATCCCGGCCCCATGGCCTCGATCTGGCTGAGCTCGATCTGGTGAAAGGGGATGCGCAGGGAGCCACCACGCTTTCCGAAACGGCGCTCAAGCAGCATACCGCCGAGGCCGGACGCGCGAACTTCATCCTCGCCCGCGCCAGCCTGATGACGGGGAACATCGACCAGGCCGAGACCGCCTTCCGTGATACGCTGCGCCTCTCCAGCGATCCCCGCGTGGTTGCCTGGTCGCACATCTACCTCGGCCGCATTCTCGATGTCGAGGAGAAGCGTGACGAAGCGATCGTCGAATACAAGGCCGCGCTCGCCATCCGCGACAGCCAGCCCGACACGAGAACTGCTGCCGAAAAAGGTGTGAAGGAGCCCTTTGCGTTGCCCCATCACACCGCGCCCGGCGGCGATGATGACGACGGAGATCCGCCGTCAAAACCCCCGGCCGCTGCATCGGCGCATCCGCAATCGCAATGATGCCGGCGAACTGGCGGCAGAGGAGAATCGCGCAAGTTGAAGAGACCATCGGGCGTGTCTGAACTGGAGCTGCTGCTTGGGCACCACTTTTCGCAGCCCGAGTTACTGCGCCGTGCCCTGACGCATCGTTCCCTGGCCTATGAGCAGCGCCTTCCCAGCCCCGAGGACGGTGAAGTCGCCTCTGAGCCGGTCCCGCCGTCTCCCGCCGATACAACCTCCGACAATGAGCAGCTGGAGTTTCTCGGCGATGCCGTCGTCGGCCTTCTCGTCGCCGAAGAATTGTGCCGCCGCTATCCCGACCTGCATGAGGGCGCCCTCACGCGTCTGCGCGCCGAGCTGGTCAGCCGCAAATACCTTGGCTCCGTCGCCGCAACCCTCAACCTCGGAGACTTCATGCTGCTGGGCCGGGGAGAAGAGCGCAGCGGCGGCCGCCGCAAGAATGCGCTTCTGGCCAACTGCATCGAAGCCGTAATCGGAGCTCTTTACCTCGATGCCGGCATCGAACATACACGGGCCTTTGTCGTGCGCCAGGTCATCGACCCCATGGCTGCTGGCTTGCACGAGAAGATGCTGGGCGGCAGCAGCATCGGCGATCACAAATCCGCCCTTCAGGAGATTCTGCAATCCCGGAAGCAGGGCCAGCCCGAATATTCTGTGAAGGCCGAGAGCGGGCCCGACCATCACAAGCGTTTTCTTGTTGAGGTTTCCGTCGCAGGAAACGGCGGTCCGTCCAAACCTTTGGCGCGTGGTCTCGGCAGTACCAAGAAAAAAGCCGAGCAGGAAGCGGCCCGTCGCGCCATCATGAAGTTAGAGCGTGCCCGGCCCGCCGCCGAAGCGCCTGGTGAAACCGGCGAAGTTCCGAAGGCGGAGAATGCATCGCAACAATGACCGAGAGCCTTCACAACCCGGAACCTTCTGCCTCCCGGCTGGCGAACTCCGTTCTTGCCGGGGAAGAACGCGCCGGAACGGCGACTCCGGTCACGCCGGTGCGTGACGCGCGGGTGCACGCGCCGAAGCACATCATTTATCCGTCGCCGCTTGAAACCGTTCGCTCCCTGTTGACCATCCTCGTCATCGCGCTCTTTGCTCTCACCTTCATCCTGCAGCCCTTCCGCATTCCGTCCGAGTCAATGGAGCGAACCTTGCTGGTCGGCGACTTCCTGCTGGTAAACAAAAGCGTCTACGGCCCCCCGGGTATCTGGTCTTTCCTGCTCCCCTATCGCCATGTCGAGCGGGGGGACATCATCGTCTTTCACTTTCCTCTCGATCCGCCCGAGCACATCGTCAAGCGCGTCGTCGGCATTCCCGGCGACCGCATCCATCTTCGTGACGGCGTCGTCTATCGCAACGGCGAAGCCGTCACCGAACCCTACGCCGTCTATGAAAGCGCCAATGACGACAGCTTCCGCGATCAGTTTCCCACCGCCGCCTACACCGACCCCGGCGTCGATAGTCACTGGTGGTTCCAGATGCGCTCCCGCGTCGTCAACGGAGACCTCATCGTTCCCGCTGGCCAGTATTTCGTCATGGGAGACAACCGCAATCACAGCCGCGACAGCCGCTACTGGGGATTCGTTCCCCGTTCCGCTATCGTCGGCCGGCCTTTCATCATCTACTTCTCGCTGCGCCAGCCTTCGACCACCGACCTGCCCGAACTGCCTCGCGTCTCCGCCCTCAGCGCCGCAAGTGGTAAACTCGGACACGATAACGACGCCATCGACAAGGTTGTGAACTTCGCGCGCTGGGACCGGATTCTGCGCATCGTTCGCTGAGGGCATTTTCAGAAAGGGTCCCATGGGAAGCGGTGCTGCCAGGTCAACGCGCCCAGCAGGGAGCGTTGATCTAGTACGATCTGAAAAGGGCGTCTAGTTTCCGAAATGCCGTAGCCCCGGGCAGGAGATTCAGCAGAAACAATGGAGCAAGCGCTGGAACAAAAGCAATCCGTCCAGAAATCCGGCGAGAAAACTGAGGCGAAGACTCATCACCACACCGAAGAGACGCCTCTCGAGGCCTTTGCCTCCATTTGCGGCGTCCTGGTCCTCGGACTCTTCGCCCTCACATTCATCTTCCAGAACTTCGCCATCCCCTCGTCTTCGATGGAGAAGACGCTGCTCGTCGGCGATCACGTTCTCGTCGACCGCATCACCCTCGCTCCGCCGACGCACTGGGCTCCCTTCGTTCATTACCGCAATGTCCGCCGCGGCGACATCATCGTCTTCTTCAAGCCCACGCTTGAGGCCAACGGCGAGCACCTTTACCTGGTGAAGCGCGTCGTCGGCGTTCCCGGCGATCACATTCACCTCGTCAACGGCACCGTCTATCGCAACGGCGTGGCGCAGAACGAGCCGGAGGTGCAGGTAGCCACCGAGCCCTACGACTACCGCGATGACTTCCCCAACGTCCCGCCGCCACCGCTCGGTGACGTGACCGCTGAATGGGCGCTCGATCTCCCCAATCACATCCAGAACGGCGATCTCGTCGTTCCGCCGGGGCACTACTTCGTCATGGGCGACAACCGGCCCAACAGCCTCGACAGCCGCTACTGGGGCTTTGTCCCGCGCGCGAACATCGTCGGCCGCCCGCTCTTCGTCTACTGGTCATTCATTACGCCGGAGAACCAGTACGAGCGCACCGGAATCTCCGACCGTGTCTCCTTCATCGGCCACATCATTCTGCATTTCTTCGATCAGACGCGGTGGCGCCGAACACTTCACCTGGTGAAGTGACATGAGCGAGCCCGTCACGGGTATCGCGCCGGTCCAGCGCAGCCGCCGCATGCGTTGGATCGCGCTCGTGGTGGTCTTGCTCATTGCGGTCGCGGCCATCGTCCTGCCGCTGATCAACATCAGCCGCTACCACCACACCATCGCCGACAGCATCAGCCGCAGCCTCGGCCACCCCGTTCACCTGGGGTCGGTCCAGCTTCAGCTCCTGCCTCGTCCCGGTCTCTCCATCAGCGACTTCGTCGTTGAAGAAGACCCCGGCTTCGGCGCCGAACCCCTGCTGCGCGCCCCATCGGTCACCGTCTCACTGCGCCCCAGTTCGCTCTGGCGTGAACGCCTTGAGGTCAGCCGGATCGACCTTGACACCGCCAGCGTCAACCTTGTCCGGAACGCCCGCGGCCAGTGGAATTTCAGCTCGCTGCTCCTCCAGGCCGCGCGCACCCCCAACGCCCCCACCGCGCAGCGCCACGCGACCGCTGCCCTGCGCTTTCCCTACATTGAGTTCCGGGACGCGCGCATCAACTTCAAGAACGGAGCCGAAAAGGAGCCCTTTTCCTTTCTCAACGCCGACGTCTCCATCTGGCTCGCCGAGCCCGGCCAGTGGCAGCTTCGCTTTGAAGCGCAGCCCGCGCGCACCGATCTCGATCTCGATCTCGCCGACACCGGCCTGGTCCGCATCGAAGGCTCGGTCAACCGTGCCTCGGCCCTCGATCAGCTTCCCGTCAAGCTCCACGCCGAGTGGGAGAAGGCCCCGCTCGGCCAGGTCAGCCGCATGCTCTTCGGAGAAGACAGCGGCTGGCGAGGCCTGCTGCGCGCCGAAGCCGACTTCACCGGAGACGTGAACAATCTCCACATGGATACCCGCCTTCGCGTCGACGACGCTCACCGTCAGGAGTTCACCCCACTCCGCCCGCTGGCCGTCGATCTTCGCTGCCGCGCCGAGTACCATCGGATCACCAGCGCCGTCGACGCCCTCACCTGCCTCTGGCCCATCGAGGACGGCCACCTGCTCCTCACCGGCAGCTTCCAGGCGCCTGTTCAGCCCGAGGCGAATCTGACTCTCGAGATCAACCACACTCCCGCTGCCTTTGCCGCAAGCGTTCTGGGGCTTCTCCGCCGCGGCCTCAACCCTTCGCTGACCGCCTCCGGCCTTATGAACGGACACTTTACCTACACCGTCAGCCGGCTCGCCAGGCATGAAAAATTGCCCTCGCTCACCGGAGAGGCCACCGTCGATTCGCTGTCCCTCAGCTTCCCCGGCGTCGATAAGCCCCTGGCTTTCCCCACGCTGCGCTTCCTCACCCCGGCCGCAGCGCCGCATCCGACCGGATCCACAGCGTCCGGGCGCGCAGCCAAAGCCTCCGTAAAATCCTTCCCGCGCCTGGCTCTCCTTCTGGAGCCCGCGCCCTTGTCCCTCGGCGCAGCCGCCCCCCTCCAGATCTCAGGGCAATTCACCGGTGCCGGTTTCTCATTCCGCCTCGCCGGCCCCGCGGATCTCGTCCGTCTGGTGGCGTTAAGCAAAGCCTCCGGTCTGCTTGGGCCCTCACTCGGCGGTCTGACCTCGGCTACCCCGGAATCGCCTGCCACCGCCGACCTCGATCTTTCCTTCGAGGGGCCCTGGACGACGCCGCTTACCGGCGCAACTCCGCGTCCGCCCTCGGTTGCAACTGCAGGGTCGTTAATCGTCGGGCATGCCCGGGCGAAGCTCGACTGGCTGCCGGAGCCCGTCGAGATCACCTCGGCCATCGCTAATTTCTCGCCCGGCAGAGTCACCTGGAGCAACGCTTCCATCACCGTTGACGGCATCGCCGCCCGGGGATCGATCACTTATCCCTTTCCCTGTCCCGGCGAGGAAAACTGTGAGCCCGCCGGCCCCGAAGCCCCTCTGGGCAATTTCAATCTCGACATTCCCAACCTCGATGCAGCCGCGCTGCAGTCCGCTCTCATGGGTGCCGGCCGCCACAATGAGTTTCTCAGCGCCATCCTCGCCCAGGTGGAGCGCAAGACCGCGCCCTGGCCGGCGATCGACGGCGTGGTTCACGTCGGCGCACTCTCGCTCGGCCCTCTCGCGCTGCGTGACGCCCGCGGTGCCGTCAGCATCCGCGGCAACCGCCTGAAGATCACCTCACTTGACGCCGCGGCGCTCGGGGGAACAGTGAACGCAGCCGGAACCCTCGACGCCGCTGGCAGCACTCCCCTCTACTCGCTCAATCTCAACTGGTCCGCAATCAATGTGAGCCAGGTCGCGCCGCTCTTTCATGAGAAGTGGGGAACGGGCACAGCAAACGGTTCCGCCAATCTCACCCTCCAGGGCTATGCTCTGGCTGACCTCGTCTCGTCCGCGCACGGCACGTTCCAGTGGGATTGGTCCCATGGGTCTATGGGATCGATGGGGGGATCGATGGGTTCCGGCGGTTCGAGTTCTGGCGCCCCGCTCGCCGCCGGATCCGCTTCCGCGACCCTCGAACGGGCAAGCCTCAGCAGCATGCAGGCGGCGAAATTTTCTCCCGTTCATTTTGCGCGCTGGCGAGCCAGCGGCTCCATCGCCGGCGAGACTCTCAAATTTAATCCAGCGGATAAAACCAACCTCGTCACCGGAACCATCGGCTTCGACCGCAGCCTCAATCTGTCCTGGCCGGTCTCTGACGACACGAGTTTGCAAATTGGCGGAACGCTCTTGCATCCCCTATTGGCCGCGCCTCGACCAAAATCAGAGCAATAGGAAATACGTAACCGTAACGGATGCATTTGCGTGACAGCTCTTTCTCCGTGAGACTGCGCGTCCCGGCGAACGGAGGTTTCAGGGGAAACTCTACTCATCCGTCATGGTCTTCTTGTGAATCTCCGCCTGCACTTCAGGAACCGTGCCGTCGTTCACAATCACCTCAATCGGCTCACCCTGAACCAGCATGCGATGCGCGGTTCTGGTCTTTCCCAGTAGACGTACGCGGTCGGTCAACGTGCCGTCATGCGAGCGAACCGTCACCGGAACTTCCGTTTCCGCAAATCCATCATTCAGAATGTCGATCGCCACCAGGTACTGCCCCTCGTGCCCTTCTGTGGTCGCATTCACCTTCGCAATCGACAGGTCGGGCAGCCCGCGGTCGCGATACACCCAGTTGTCGAAGAACCATTTCAGGTCTTTGCCGCTGGCCCGCTCTACGAGATGCTCGAAGTAATCGTTGCTGGTGTCTTCAGCCGGGTTATAAGCCTCGAACGAAGCCGCCAGAGGCTTGTCCTGGGCAAGATCGCGCAGCATCCACAGTACATACGTTGCCTTCGTCCGGTAGTAGATCGCATCCGACGCATGCATAAGGTCTTCGCCCGATCCGGTGCCCGGACTTCCCGGCTCCGCAAATGCCAGGGCGTCTCGCGAAGCCTCCAGCTTCTCCATCGCCAGATCCCGGTCGTGGATATGCTCAATCCATAGCGTGCCCATAAAGTTGGCTACGCCCTCATTCAGCCACTCCCGGGGAGAGACGAAGTACGCGTGCGCCATCGCGTGTGCCAGCGTCTCGGCCAGCTTTTCCGGCGGATCCGCCGCCAGCCCGGTGAACAGCACGCCGCCCTGTTCGTAGGCCGCATCGTCCGCCTCCGGCAGATCGACGACCGTCACCGGCTGCTTCGGCTTCGTTCCCAGCCATTGCTCCACCAGCGGCCGGACCATCGTCGCAGCCGTCATCACGCCCTGTGCATTTGCCTCATTCTCTTCGCGGACATACACGCGCACGCCGCTGCCCTCGCGCAGCGTCCGCGAGGCCACAAACAGCGACGGCGCGGCAAAGCCCAGCCTGGTCGCCGGAAGGGAACAGTCGACCACCCCCGGATACTCATCCGTCGGCATTGCGCTCGGCTTGTCCATCGCAACGACATGTCCATCCAGCACGGCCAGCGTGGGAGGCACTCCGTAGAACTCCACAGACACCCGCATCGCGACCGTCGCATCCGATTGCCGCAGCTTCTGCGTCCCGATCTCCGCGAAGACCTTCGCCTGGTCGCCCAGCAGCGCCGGCACCGAGCTCACCGGATACCACACCACGTTCCCGAATCCGCGCAATCCGGTGAAATCCTCCGCGATACGATCCCAGTCCGAACGCTCCGCCACATCGTCCGGCGTGCCCAGCTGCAGCAGTCTCTTCGCGTCAATCTCAACATGTCCGCTATAGACCGCCTCCAGCCGCACCGTGCTCTTCGGAGCCAGCGGAGCGGGCAGTTCCACAGCCGCCTCATTCAGTTGTCCGGTGTGATCGACGTCGCTGTTGACGGTCGCCAGCTCCATCGGCAGCCGCTTGCCCTCCAGGCTCACGCCCTCCCAGTGCAGCGAAGAAGAAATCTGTAGCGGGATCAGCCTCAGCGGCTGGTCCCCGTCGTTGCGGACTTCCAGCCGCGCCCGCACCGCCAGCGTATGCTCTCTCGGATCCAGGTGAAGATCGAAGCCGTAGCTCGTGAAGGTGACTGCGGCCCGCTCCTGGTCCGTGACCTTGGAAGCAGCCTTGTCAGGCCCCGCCGTCGCCTCACCGTTTTTCGCCGGAGCCGCATCCTCATCCGATCGCGAAAAGATCACCTTCGCATTCGGATTCGTCGGCTGCTGCTCTTCCTGATTTGCCGGGGAAGTCTGCTCCGTCTGCCCGGCCTGCGGTTTTGCGACTTGTTGTTGACCGTATGCCGCCGCGTACAATCCGCCGCAGACAATGACTGCGGCGATCCACTGCCAAATCTTCATGAACCTAAGCCTTTTCTCTCCTTGCGCGGCGTCTCCCGTCTTGCCTCCGCCGCACTGCGAGTCGCCCGTCGCTGCCTGGCCGCCTCAAACATCACCACTGCCCCGGCCGCCGACACATTCAGCGACGCGACCTGCCCTGCCATTGGAATCCGCAGCAGGTGATCGCACGTGCGCCGGACGAGTTCATGCAGCCCCTCGCCCTCGCGCCCCAGCACAATTACCGTATTCGACGTGAAATCGTACTCGTCGTAACTCAACGTGCCCCGCTCATCGAGGCCAACGCACCAGATGTTCCGCTCCTTGAGTTCTTCGAGAGCCCTGACCAGGTTCACCACCCGGGCAATCCGCACATGCTCGGCCGCTCCCGCTGACGCCTTCACCGCGGTCGCGCTCAGCGGCGCCGACCGCCGCTCCGTGACCACCACTCCATCCACGCCCGATCCATCCGCTGTGCGCAGCAGCGCGCCCAGGTTCTGCGGATCTTCCACTCCATCCAGCGCCAGCAGCAGCCTCGGCTGTGGCCCTTCAAAAAGGTCCTCCAGCTCCAGAAACTCCCGCTCGCGGACGATCGCCACCACGCCCTGATGGCCAGGCGTTTTCGCCAGCCGCGTCAGCTCATCCCGCGACTCCTGCCTTACCCGGACGCCATTCTCCCGGCACGCATCGATTACCCGCTGCAGACGCGGATCGTGCCTCTCCCGGGCCACGCATACGTGGTCGAATTTCCTTGTCCCTGAGCGCAGCGCCTCTTCGATCGGATGCAGGCCATACAGGATTTCCATCCTATCCAGTCTAATTGCACTTGTATGCGATAGCGCATCCGCATCATAATGGATGAGTTAGCAGACCCACACTCCCCAGCTCACGTCTGCTCATCCATTTCGTCCGAGGATTCGGGTATGAGCTTTATTCAGAAGCTGGAAAATCTGATCGAAAGGGGCGTCTTCCGGAGTCCTTGGTCCGTCTCTGAAAATGAGATGAGCACGGCAACGCTGACACTCGCTGAGCAATCGCGGGCCGAAAACGCAACCATCGCGCAGGGGCTCCGCCGCCACGACCCCGAGCTCCTCGACCGGCTCATCATCCAGTATCAGCACCGTCTGCTCCGCTATCTGCTCTTCCTTACCGGCAACCGCGACCTGGCTGAAGATCTCTTCCAGGAAACCTGGATGCGCGTGCTTACCCGCGGCTCGCAATATAACGGCGCTGCCCGTTTCGACACCTGGCTCTTCACCATTGCCCGCAACCTGATGATTGACGTGCGCCGCAAACGCACGATGGCAAGCCTTGAAGAGATGTGCGAATCCGACGGCGAGGATCGCGCCTACGAGATCCCCAGCGACGAGCCGACACCCTTCGACCTTTATCAGATCCGCGAGGACGGCCAGCGCGTGACCGCCGCTCTCCTCACTCTGGAGCCGCTGCACCGCGAAGTCCTCGTCCTGCGCTTCCATGAAGAGCTATCGCTCGAGGAAATCGCCCAGGTCACGCATGCGCCGCTCTCCACCGTGAAATCACGCCTATATCGCGGACTCGCCGCACTCAAGCCGCGCGTCACTGCGATGAATGGCCAGCAGCAGGAGAGCCGATGAACCGCTCTTTCCTGAATCTCTCCGACGATCCAGCGGCCGGCCGGCGGGCCGGGGACAGCCCGCAGGCCGATCAGCAGCTGATTGATGCTCTCTCCGGACTGAACGCCGCGGCCGATCTGGCCATCGTACAGCGCACCCGTCGCTCCGTCATGGCAGCCGCCTATCAGATGCGCGCCTCGGAAGTTCGCCGCCGTCGTCAGGCCGGTATTGCCCTGCTCGCCTTCGTGGCGCTCGCCGTCTTCCTCACTCCTGCAATCTGGAGTGTTGCCGACGATCTGTTCAGCGGAGAGCATTTTCAGGACATGCCGGCGATGACCATGTCGCTTATCGTCACGCTGTTCTCTGCGATTTTCGCGGCCCTGATCGTGCATGTGCGAAGCCGCCGCCCGCAGGACGGAGAAGAATCCTGAGTCGGAGTTGTCCATGCGCAAGCCCGGTGAACGATACCCGCTGAGCAGTGACCGCAAGGCAGCCCGCAGAGTAGCTAGAGATGAGCAACTCGACACAACGCAGCATCCAGAACGAATCGCGCTTCTCCGATGATTTGCATCTCATCCCCCGCTGGGCCATCGCCGGAGCTCTTGTGGCCTTCGTCCTCACCCAGTACTACTTCTGGATCGTGCTTCCCGCGCACCGTCATCACCCGAGCAGCGTGCCATTTCCCCTGCGTTTATACCTCGACCTGTCCTGGGGAGGCCTCGCCGCTCTCTATGTGCTGATGATCGGCTACATCAGCAACGACGCCCCTCGCCGCGGCATGAGCACCCGTCTGTGGATGATCTGCGTGATCATACCCGGCGGCATCGGAGCCGTGCTTTACTTCCTCCTGCGCCAGCCCGTCACCGCCGCCTGCCCGTCCTGCGGAGCCCACATCGAAGGCAATTACCACTACTGCCCTCAGTGTGCCTATCAGGTCGCCCCCTGCTGCAGTAACTGCTACCGCGGCGCGCGCATCACCGATATCTTCTGCGTCTACTGTGGACACGACCTCACCGCCAGCCATCCGCCCACGCGCCTGCATGCCTTCACCCGCTGAGGCCGCTGATTCCTGACCGCCGCTGGACTATACTCGAAGCTTGGCGTCGACTATGCACACCTCTGCGCCCCCCATCACCGCGCTCATCATCGACGATGAGCAGCTCGCGCGCGAAGAGCTGAAATACCTGCTCGACACCGCCGGCAGCGTTGAAGTCGTCGCCCAGGGGGCAAACGGCATCGAAGCCGTCGAGCTCATCCGCGAGTACCAGCCGGATCTGGTCTTTCTCGACGTGCAGATGCCCGGCCTTGATGGCTTTGCCGTCCTCAAGCAGCTCATCGAGCACAACGACCGCCTGCCGCAGATCATCTTCGCCACAGCCTTCGATCAGTACGCCGTGCGCGCCTTCGACGTCAACGCCATCGACTATCTTCTCAAGCCCTTTGACAAGGCCCGCGTGCTGCAGGCCATCGAGCGTGCACGCCTGCGCCTGCAGGAGACATCGCAGTCCGAGGGCGAGACGATCCCCGGCCCCGGCGGCTTCAAGCTCGATGCCCTGATCCGTCTCATCGAGCTGCAGCAGCAGAACCCGCGCATGCACAGCGGCAAGATCGTGCTTCAGGCCCAGAGCCGCCTCCTGCTCATCGATCAGAAGGACATCTGCTTTGCCTCGATCGACGAAGGCGTCATCTCCGTCGCCACCCAGACCATCGAAGGCCAATCCCGCTGTCGCACCCTTGAAGAACTCCTCGAGCTGCTCGATCCATCTGTCTTCTGGCGCGCGCATCGTTCCTATGTGGTCAACATCAACCACATCAAGGAAGTCGTTCCCTGGTTTAAATCCAGCTACCAGCTCCGCATGGACGACAAGAAGCAGACCGAGATTCCCGTCAGCCGCGCCCAGACCAAGCGGTTGCGTGAGCTCTTCAAGCTTTAGGATTTGCAACGGAACCTGCCTTAGCTGACTTCCAACGCATCGTAGAGCATGGCGGCGGTCTCCCGGCGGGAGGAGTTTTCAAGCATGGCCCTTTTTCGATCGGCTCTCTTATGCGGCGTGCTGCTCCAGGGTGGATGGCTCTCTGCGCAAAGCACTTCACCTCCACCATCGAACCCACAGCTGGCGAGCCCCGACATCGAGCGGAAGGTCAACGATCTCCTGGCACGAATGACCCTCGAGGAGAAAATCGGGCAGCTGGTCCAGTACAGCGCCACGGAAGCTCACCCGGCTAAAAACACTGGACCCACGACAGCCGCGCTGAACGTCAATCCGCCGGGGCCGGGCGGCGTAGATAGCTCTGAGCTGGCGCAGAAGGGAGAGCTGGGCTCCATGCTGAATACTGTCGGCCAGGCGCTCACCAATCACTTCCAGCACGCGGCGGTCGATAACACACGCCTGCACATTCCCTTAATCTTTGGAGCAGACGTGATCCACGGCTTCCGCACCATCTTTCCCGTACCGCTGGGAACAGCGTCGAGCTGGGATCCGGAAATGATCACCGAACTCGCTCACATGGCTGCCGTCGAAGCGCGTACCGCAGGCGTCGACTGGTTCTATTCCCCAATGGTGGATATCGCTCGTGACGCGCGCTGGGGCCGCTGCACCGAGGGCGCCGGGGAAGATCCATATCTCGGCTCGGCAATTGCCCGCGCCTATATCAAGGGATATCAGGGAACCAGTCTATCTGATCTCACATCCGTCGCAGCCTCGGTGAAGCATTTTGCCGCCTATGGCGCCGCCGAGGCCGGACGCGAATACAACACCACCGACATGAGCGAATTGTTGTTACGGCAGGTCTATCTGCCCCCGTACCACGCGGCTGTCGAAGCTGGCGCGGCCACCGTCATGTCTGCATTCAACTCTTTGAATGGCGTGCCCGCGAGCGCAAACCCGTTCCTCATGCAGACTATTCTGCGCGACGAATGGGGCTTCGACGGTTTGGTTGTCTCCGATTACACCGCCGTGATGGAGCTGACACGCCATGGCATCGCATTGGACGCGGCTTCCGCTACGGAAAAAGCACTGACCGCCGGGGTCGATATCGACATGAACTCGCACTACTATGACGCGGAATTGCCGGCGCTGGTTCGGTCCGGCAAAGTGCCGATGTCCGTTGTGGATGAAGCAGTACGGCGGGTGCTGCGTGTGAAGTATGCCCTGGGAATCTTCGATCATCCCTTTACAGAAGGCCCCGAGGTAACAAACGCCGTGCCTGAGCACAGGGCGCTCGCACGTCGCGCAGCCGAAGAGTCCTTTGTGTTGCTGCAGAACAACCCCGTGGGTGGCCAGCCGCTCCTGCCGCTCGCAGCCACTGCACAAAAGATCGCCCTAATCGGCCCCCTCGCGGACGATTCGCCGGACATGGTTGGAGCCTGGTCCGGAGCAAACAACTTCGGCGATGTAAGAACCCTGCGGCAGACGCTGACCGAGCGGGCGCAGGAGCACGGCGGCTCGCTCCTCTATGCAAAGGGAACCGATATCTCGGGAACATCCACCTCTGGATTTGCCGAAGCGGTGAACATGGCCCGCAGCGCCGACCTGGTCGTGATGGCCCTGGGTGAGTCAAGCGCTATGACTGGCGAAGCAGCTTCGCGGGCGTACCTCGACCTCCCGGGCAATCAGCAGCAGTTGCTTGAGGCTGTGCAGGCGACCGGGAAACCAGTCGTTTTGCTGATCTTCTCCGGGCGGCCCCTGGTGCTTGATTGGGCGGCGGCCCATATTCCGGCAATCATGGAGGTCTGGTTTCCCGGCGTCGAAACCGGACCCGCCATTGCCAACGTGCTCTACGGCACCACCCCTCCGAGCGGCAAGCTTACTATGAGCTTTCCCCGCGCCGTTGGACAGGAACCCCTCTACTACAACCAGCTACCGACTGGCCGCCCAATCCAATATCCCGATCCCGCGCATCCTGACGCCTACGTCGAGACCAAATATGTATCCAGGTATCTGGACGTGCCGAATGATGCGCTCTTCCCGTTTGGCCATGGCCTGACGTACACGACCTTTGCCTATGCCAACGTTTCAGTTTCGCAAGCGACGCTGAGCGCCAGGGAATTGACGGCGAACCCGAAGGCCCAGCCGCTCGAAGCCACAGCAAAAGTGACGAACACCGGCAGCCGTGAAGGCACCGAAATCGTGCAATGCTACGTGAACGTCCGCGGCGCCAGCACCGAGCAGCCGGTGCGAAATCTGAAGGGATTCGCTCGCATCACCCTGAAGCCCGGTGAGTCGCGCACCGTAAGTTTTCCCCTTGGATATGAGGAGCTCTCTTACTATAACGCCAAAGCGCAATCGACCGTAGAAGCGGGGACCGACGACACCGTATACATTGGCGGAAGCTCAACCGCCGAACAGGCGGCCCACTTCCGCGTAACGCAATAGTCAGACGAAGAATCGGAGTGGCGAAAAGAGTGCAATTGGATACAGTGTCGAGCCATCGATCGCGAAATCCGCAAGTATCTCACCTGCAACACCGGCAAATTTGAAGCCGTGTCCCGAAAAGCCGCAGGCAATCGTGCAGCACGAGAACTTTGGATGTGTCCCGATCACAAAATGCTCGTCGGGAGTCATCGTGTAGAGACATGTCTCAGCTCGGACCAGCGCACCATCAAGCGCAGGGATGCGGACCCTGAGGCTCAGGACGATCCTCTGGATATCCGAGTCGTGGATCGAGCGGTCAACGGTCTCGGGAGTACACGCGATCTCACTGCCGTGTATCGACGCTTTCACACCACCGGCTGGTCCGTCGATAGCTGGAAATCCATAGCCCGGTGCGCCGCCTTGGGTATCTTCACAGAGAAATACCGGAAAATTCTGCGGCGAGAAGGCTGCCACGCCATTTATGGGCTGGATCCACGCTACCACCTGGCGCGTCACGCGCAGCGGGAAGAGGCCATGTAGCGATTGGTTCGCCCACGGGCCAGCCGTAATCACGAGATGTCCGGCGTGGTACGCTCCCTTGCTGGTGCGGACTTCAACTCGATCCCCCTCTACGGACCACGAGAGAACCTTCTCTTCGAACGCGAGTTCGACACCGGCGGAGGATGCGAGCTTGAGGTGAGCACGGATGCATTTCTCCGGCAGCAGGTATCCGGCGTGAGGCTCGTGAACTGCCACGTCATTGGACAGCGGAACGAATACAGGGAACCGTCTGCTGATTTCGCGCCGCTCCAGTACATCGAAGGGAATTGAGTGCTTTTCGGCAGCCGCGATCGTGCGAGTCACCAGCTCACCGTCTCTGGATCCAATATTCACGCCACCGGTGATGTGGAGCAGTTCAGTGTTTGTGTCCCGTTCGAGTTTTCGCCACAATTCATAAGCTCTCAACACCAGCGGAATGTAATCGGGACTCTCCCAGTAAGCCTGTCGGATCATGCGAGACCCGCCATGGGAGGACCCTCGATCATGTGGCGAAGTGAACTGCTCGATTCCCAGAACCCTCTTGCCTCTCTGGGCAAGATGGTGCGCGGCAGCGCTGCCCATCACGCCGAGGCCAAGGACAATCACGTCAAAATGCATTCAGTTCAATCCCTGCAGTCTGATATGGATCAATTGATCTGCATATTAGTTTTTGCTGACACAGGACGTAAACTTTCCTTCATGCCCCCGATCTCCTCGCTCGAATGTTCCCGCTGTCACCAGCACGTCTCCGCCGAGACTCCACAGACCGTCTGCCCTTCGTGCGCCGGCTCGCTCTACGTCCGTTACGACCTGACCACCGTTGACTCCGCAGCCCGGCCGCGGCCAGGAGGCACGCAGAGCATGTGGCGCTACTCTGCCGTGCTGCCCGATGTCGAGCCCGTCACCCTCGGCGAAGGCTGGACGCCGATGCTCCCGTCCCGCCGCCACGCCAATCTCTATCTGAAAGAAGAAGCCACCAATCCCACCGGGACCTTTAAAGCTCGCGGCATGTCGATGGCCGTCTCCATGGCCCGCCGCTACGGCCTCAAGAAACTCGCCGCTCCCTCCGCAGGCAACGCCGCCGGAGCCCTTGCCGCCTACGCCGCCGCCGCCGGAATCGAAGCCCACATCTTCATGCCCCGCGACGTGCCCATGGCCAACTACCTTGAAGGCGTCGCCTACGGAGCCAAAGTCACCCTCGTCGACGGCCTCATCTCTGACTGCGCCCGCCTCGTCAACGAAAACATAAAAGGCCAGAGAGCCGAGCAGGCCGCAGGCCGGCTGGCCCCGGAAGACGTCTGGTTCGACATCTCTACGCTGAAAGAGCCCTTCCGCGTCGAAGGCAAGAAGACCATGGGCTACGAGCTCGTTGAGCAGCTCGGATGGGAGTACCCCGATGCCGTCTTCTACCCGACGGGTGGAGGTGTCGGCCTCATCGGCATGTGGAAGGCTTTTGAGGAAATGGAAGCCCTTGGCTGGGTCCGTCCCGGAAAGCGTCCCCCCCAACACAGACCGAAAATGATCGCCGTCCAGGCCGCCGGTTGTGCCCCCATCGCGCGCGCCTGGGAGCAAGGCGAATCGGCCAGCAAATTCTTCGACAACGCAGCCACCTTCGCCGCCGGCCTCCGCGTCCCCAAGCCCTACGGCGACTACATGATTCTTGACATCATCCGCGAATCCAGCGGAACCGTCGTCTCCCTCGACGATGACACCATCCTCGAGTCCCTCCTCGACTGGTCCCGCCACGAGGGCCTGCTGCTCTCGCCCGAAGGCGCTGCGGCAACCGCCGCCTATGACCACCTGCTTTCGACCGGCTTCCTCAGCCCATCCGACCGCGTCGTCATCTTCAACACCGGAGCCGGCCTCAAGTACGTCGATATGATCGCCGAAGCCATGAGCCTGAAGCAGCCCAGGAAGCTCCCCGGGCGCTCGCCCGTCGGAGGAATCATCACTCCGGTATAGGCTCGCACCCTCGCACCATGGTCGAGTGTCAAGCCCACAGCAGCCAGACCCAGCCCTAAGTCCTTCAAAGAGCGCCGCGAACGCATCCCGGAACTTTGGCCGATCATTTCCCGGCGCTCTCTATAATTGAAGTAGGGAATTGAAGCAGGGAATTGAGCAGGGCGCAGAGGCAGTGGCCATCCAGGCGCAGGAGATTCAAAGCATAACTCATTTATTATCAAATCTATAGAAGTAAAGTCTTTAAAATGTGATCTTTGCGGGTTACATCTATGGTTAACTCCTTTCGAATGAGATCTTAACGATTTCGCAGGGGGAGGAGGGAGGGGGTACCCCATTCGGGTAAAGGCCCTGAAACCCGCCGTCCGGTAAACTCGTATTTATGCCCCCTTCAGCAAGGCTGATTGCCATCGACATTGACGGAACCTTGCTGCCTTCGGTCGGGGGTCAGGTCAGCCAGCGGACACGTCGAGCCCTCCTCGAGGCCGAGGCCGCGGGCATCGAGATTGTCGTCGCTACCGGCCGCCGCCAGGCTTACGCCGCCCCGCTGATCGAGCCGGTCGGCCTGCAGAGTGGGACGGTGCTGATCACCTCCAACGGCACTGTAACGCGGACCCTGGGCGGGGAGCGCATCGACCGCTTCTTCATGGCCGCCGAAACCGCCCGGCCCCTCTGCGGAGCGCTCCGCCGCTTCGGCGGGTTAACCGTCTTCACCTTCGACTGCGAAGGACCGGGGGAACTGGTGCTTGAATCGATCGATCTCGTCAGCACCCGCATCGCTCCCTGGGTGAACGCGAACCGCCCCTGGATCAGAGAGTTTGTGCCCCTTGAAGACGCCTTCGACGATGGCGGGAATCCCGTACAGGCCATGCTCTGCGGCGGCGTCGACGCCATGCGCGAGGCCGAAGCCTGGCTGGCATCCGGCGAGTTTGCCGGACGAGTCGAGATGCATCGCACGGAATACCCGGCCCGGGATCTGTCCATCCTCGACATCCTTCCGCCCGGCTGCTCCAAGGGAATTGCCCTGGAGAAGTGGATCGGCACCCGGGGCATCCTGCCCGAAGAAACCATGGCCATCGGCGACAACTTCAATGACCTGGAGATGCTGAATCTGGCTGGCCGGCCGGTTGTCATGGGCAACGGCGCCCCCGAGCTCCTTAGCCTGGCCCGGACCCGCGGGTGGGAGATCGCCCCCGGCAATGATCAGGACGGCGTAGCCCAAATGATCGAGAGCGTTCTCGAAACCACCGCCGTCCAGTACGGAAGGGAACGGCACCGTTGAAACATCGCCGTGATAGAGTGAGCGCAATGTTGGGATTTTGCCCGAGGATGAGCCGCCGTGCGCCGCGAACCGCCGTTCGCCTGGCGCTGAGCCTTCTCGTGGCATCGAGCGCAGCTCGCGCCGCCGAGCACGTCACCCTCACCAACGGCTTCGACCTGATCTGCGATCACCAGACGGCGACCGCCGGCCGGGTACGGCTGTACATGGACCCAGGCAGCACCAATTTTGTCGAAGTCAGCGCCGCCGAGATCGCTTCGAGCGAACATGTCGATTTGCCGGTTGCGGCCCCGAAAAGCGCTTCGCCCCTTCAGGCCGACAGCAGGCTCACCGGGGCGGAACTCCATGAGCTATTGGCCAGAGCCGGAACCGCTCACGATCTCGACATAGACCTGCTGGCCAGCGTGGTCCGCGAGGAGAGCGGCGGAAACGTTCACGCCGTTAGCCGGACCGGCGCCCAGGGCCTGATGCAGTTGATGCCTTCAACCGCTGCGGGTCTCGGCGTTGGCAATGCTTTCGCTCCGGGAGAGAACATCAACGGGGGAACGGCTTACCTCGACAGCCTCCTCAAGCGCTATCGCGATAATCTGGCCCTTGCGCTGGCGGCTTACAACGCGGGGCCAGGTGCCGTCGACCGATGGCATGGCATCCCGCCGTACCGCGAAACCCGGATCTATGTGGCCCGGGTCATCCACGAGTTCAACCGGCGTGTCGCCGCGCGCCAGAGCGCGAGGAATCGTGCCCCCCTCACGCAGTTGGCAGCCGCCACACGCTGACTTCGTTTCGTATTGGAGATCTGATTTTGAAGAACAGGCGCTGGATTCTCTGGCTGGTTGTTGCTGTCGCTCTTGTAGCGCTGATATGGATAGCGCGCCGGAAGATCCATTTTGATTGGGGCATTTTCCTCCAGCAACTCAAGCTGGCCGATTGGCGCGATATTGGAATCGGAGTAGCCCTCATCTGGTTTGGCTATGCGATCCGCGCAGTTCGGTGGGCTCTGTTTCTGAAACCAGTCCGGAAGATCTCCCCCTTCCGCCTGATAGGCACGCAGGTCATCGGATTCACCGGTGTGGCGCTCCTGGGCCGTCCTGCGGACTTCGTCCGCCCATATCTGGTCGCAAAGCGGGTACAACTGCCGCTGAGTTCTCAGATCGCCGTCTATGTTGTCGAACGCATGTTCGATGCTGGCGCGATGGCGCTTATTTTCTCAACCGCCTTGATCACGGCTCCTCACGACGCGTCTCTCCCTCATCCGGAACTCCTCCGTAAGATCGCCTTCAGCGGCCTGGCGGGAACGGCGGTTTTGGCAGCGCTCGCCGTCATGGTCCGGGTGAGCGGCAAAGCGGTGGCAACAGGCGCCGAGAAGCTCTTCGGTGCGCTGTCTCAGAACCTGGGCAAATCAATCGGCGCGAAGATTCATGCCTTTCGTGACGGTCTGGATATGCTGGCCTCTCTCAAGGATGTCGGCCTGGCCCTCCTGTATTCGTTGTGCATGTGGGCTGCGATTACCGGCGCTTATCTCATGACGACGCGCGCTTTCGTTGATTCGCCGCCCCTCGCAACCATGACCCTGGCTCGTTGCATGGTCCTGATGGCGGCAAGCATGCTGGTGAGCGCCGTGCAGCTTCCCGTGATTGGCTGGTTCACCCAGATTGCGGCCGTCGCAGCAGCGATGCAGCAATTCTTTGCCATCCGCTGGGAACCGGCACTCGGTTGCGCCGCAGTTCTTCTTGCCGTTACCTTTCTCAGCGTGATTCCACTAGGTTTGATCTGGGCGCGTATCGACCACGTCTCGCTCAAGAAGGTGTCGGAAGAAAGCGAGCACGCCGGGGCCGAGGCAATGACGGCTGCGGAAACAGCGGAGACAGCAACCTAGAATGGCCATCCGCCTGTGATATGCGGGAGGCGAAGCATGCCCGGTCACAGGTGGATAGATTCTCGCTGATAAAATCAATCAAGAAATGAAGTGTCCTTACTGCGGGTTCCTGCAAGACCGGGTGGTTGACTCGCGCGAGAGCAAAGAGGCCGATTCTATACGCAGGCGCCGCGAATGCGAGCGCTGCAATAAGCGCTTCACCACCTATGAGCGCATCGACGAAATCCCCTACATGGTCGTAAAGAAAGACGGTCGTCGCGAGAAGTTCGAACGGCAGAAAGTGTTGAGCGGCTTGCTGCATGCCTGCGAGAAGCGGCCGATTTCCGCCGGCAAGCTCGAAGCCCTGGTAGATGAGACGGAGTCTTTCCTGACCGATTCGCCGGAGCGCGAGCGAACGACAAGCGAGATCGGTGAACTGCTGATGAATCGCCTGAAGGCCTTGGACACCGTCGCTTACATCCGCTTTGCCAGCGTATATCGCGACTTTAAAGATGTGCGGGAATTCAAGGAGGAGCTGGAACAGTTACTCACCGCGCGCGAGCCGGGAAAGAAAAACAAATCGGCAGGATGACTATGAGCGAAATGAAAACACACACAATCACTTTGATTCCGGGAGACGGAATCGGCCCCGAAGTTACCGATGCGGTCGTGCGCATTCTCGATGCGACGGGCGTAAAGTTCGACTGGGAGCGCTACGCGGCGGGTGCCGAGGCATTCGAAAAATATGAGGAATACGTCCCGAAGGACCTTTACGATTCGATCGAAAGAACCAAGGTTGCGCTCAAAGGACCGGTGACGACCCCGATCGGCGGCGGTTTCACCTCCATTAACGTCACTCTTAGAAAGAAGTTCGATCTCTACGTCAATTTCCGGCCCATCCGCAATCTGCCTGGTCTCGAAACCCGTTATCCGAAGGTTGATCTGGTCATCGTTCGCGAGAACACGGAAGGTGAGTATGTTGGCCTGGAACATGAGGTAGTTCCCGGTGTGATGACTTCGTTGAAGGTCATCACCGAGAAAGGCTCGACGCGCATCGCCAGGTGGGCCTTCGAATATGCGCGCAGGAATGGACGACGCAAGCTCCACGCCATTCACAAGGCCAATATTATGAAGCTGTCCGACGGCATGTTTCTGAAGTGTTCGCGAGAAATATCCAAGGGCTATCCGGACATCACCTACGGCGAGCACATTATCGATAATGCCTGCATGCAGTTGGTGATGAATCCTTACCAGTACGACACGCTGCTGCTGCCAAATCTTTACGGCGATATCGTGAGCGACTTGTGCGCCGCGTTCGTTGGCGGCCTCGGACTTGTGCCTGGAGCAAATATCGGCGTGGATGCCGCGATCTTCGAGGCTGTCCATGGTTCGGCCCCTGATATTGCGGGCAAGGACATTGCGAACCCCACGGCTCTTCTGCAGTCGGCGATCCTTATGCTCCGTCACCTGGAAGAAAATGATGCAGCGGATAAACTCCAGAGGGCCATGGAAAACGTCTATCGCGAGAGAAAGACCATCACCCGCGATGTGGGCGGCACGGCCGGAACCAGGGCATTCGCCGACGCGGTGATTGCGGCACTTGAAGTGAAACAATCTGCCAGCTAGCTATCAGAAGAGAGTGAGTTCCCAATGCAGACTCGAAGGATGATGACAGTGGCGCTGTGTACGCTGCTGCTTGCAGGCGCGGGATGCAAAAAGAAAACCGAGGAACCGGCGGCCAAAGGGGTTTACACAACCATCGATGAGAACACGGCCGGGGTCGTCAGTGGGACGGTTCACTTCGCCGGCAAGGAGCCTCGGCGCATCCAGATCGACATGGCCCAGGATCCCGTCTGCTCGCTTGCTCAACCGAACTATACCGAGCAGTATGTGGTCCATGATGGCGGACTTCAAAATGTCTTCATCTACGTCAAAGACGGTTTGGGTAACAAACTCTACGCACCCTCTTCCGAACCGGTTGTGATCGACCAGAAGGGCTGCCGGTTCACTCCGCATGTTGTGGGCGTCATGGCCGGGCAACCTGTCAAATTCACCAACAGTGATGCGACGATGCACAACGTACACATGACACCCCAGCTCAGCACGAACCAGTCAGTGGATATCTCTCAGCCGCCCAACGGTTCGGGCGAAATGCGCACCCTGCCGACGCCCGAACTCATGGTTCCGGTGCGCTGCAACAACCATCCCTGGATGGAAGCATTCATCAATGTTGCGGCGAGTCCCTTCTTTGCGGTATCCGATGCTGATGGCCATTTCACCATCAAGGGGCTGCCACCAGGCACTTACACGATCGTTGCCGTTCACGAGAAGCTGGGGCAGCAGGCGGCCACTGTTACCGTGGAGTCTAAGCAGGCAACGACACAGGACTTTACCTACCAGGCTCCTGAAAAGTAGTCTTCCACTGAAGCCGGAAGACGCCTTCATCTTTTGCTGCCGGACCCTGCGCTCAGATACGTGTATGTAATCGCGATCGCGTGAAGCAGCAGCCACACCCCAAATCCGCGATCCTGAAAGACCAGGATCAGGATCAAGGCTCGCGAGATGAGAATCGCCAGTGCCGGCGGTACCCATCCCGACAGCGAAAATCCTGTCAGATGCTGAAAATATGCGATGACCAGCGAGATTCGAGGCAAGAGCAGGCTGAGGATCAGAAACCAAAGCGGCAGAGTATGCATGGCGCCCTCCCCGTTCAGAGGCATCGAGTTCACAGAGGACTATCTCAGGTCAAAACTGGCTCTGGAGCATCCGCGCCGTTTCACTTTGAGATTCTGTATCGCCTCTGCCGATCTCTCCTCATTCATCTCGATGTAAGAAACGATACACTGTTACAACAACCCAAATAGGCGCGCTCCGGCTGACTCTGCCGGAAAAACGCCAGCAAGGCAGGCTCACACAAGGGACATGCGGCAAAAGGTTGGAATACTGGGTGCGACCGGGATGGTCGGCCAGCGATTCATTCAATTACTTGAGCATCATCAGTGGTTTGAGGTGGCGTGGCTCGCTGCCAGCGATCGCTCGAGTGGCAAGAAATACGGCGAGGCTGTGAAGTGGAAGCTTGATTCTGCGCTTCCTGATCGCATTGCGCAGATGCAGATTTCGCCTGCCAGCCCTGATGATGCGCCCAAGGTAATTTTTGCCGCGCTTGACGCTGACATCGCTCGAGATCTCGAGCCTGCCTTCGCCACCGCGGGCTGCGCCGTCATTTCCAATTCAAGCGCCTTCCGCATGCACGAAGACGTGCCGCTGGTCATTCCTGAGGTCAATGCCGACCATCTGCCCATCCTCGAAAACCAGTCCTGGCGCAGGCAATCCGGCGGCTACATCGTGACCAACCCGAACTGTTCGGCGATTGGACTGGTTTTGGTCTTAAAGCCGCTTGCCGTGCGTTTCGGCATCGATGCGATCTTTGTGAGCACCATGCAGGCGGTAAGCGGAGCAGGGTATCCCGGGGTATCATCCATGGACATCCTCGGCAACGTAGTGCCGTACATCAAAAATGAAGAAGAGAAGATGCAGGCCGAGACACTGCGCCTTCTCGGGAATCGCGACGGCAAGGTCGTACACCCGTTCGCAGCAAAAATGACGGCCCATTGCAACCGCGTTGCCGTCGAAGACGGCCACACCGAGAGCGTAAGCGTCAAGCTCTCGCGGAAGGCAACACGCGAAGAGATCCTCGACGCATGGCGCGAATTCACCCCCCTCTCGGGCCGCGATCTCCCTACAGCGCCTTTGCAGCCGGTGGAATTCGTAGCCCTGGAGGACCGTCCCCAGCCGCGACTGGACAAGATGCGTGGCCGCGGCATGGCGGCTACGGTAGGAAGACTTCGGCCGTGTAGCTTGCTCGATTGGAAGTTCACCGTTCTCTCTCACAATACAATTCGCGGAGCTGCGGGAGCCGCACTGCTCAATGCTGAGCTTCTGGTATCCCTCGGCAAGCTCGAGGCGGAAAAACTCGATACGGTTGCGGTAACGGCATGAGTCAGCTGGTTGTGATGAAGTTCGGCGGAACTTCCGTCGAGGATGCCGTTGCTATCAACCGCACGGCGGGAATCGTTCGCGGCCGGCTCGACAAGGGCCTGACGCCCGTCGTCGTGGTCAGCGCGATGGCAAAGGTAACCGATCAGCTTCTGGCGGCGGCCAGTGCCGCTGGTCGTGGTGATCGGGTTGGAGCACTGGCCATTACTGCGCGGTTGCGGAATCGCCATTTGGAGACGGCCTGCGCTCTCGTCTCGCCCCAAGTCATGGGGGAACTCGGCCAATGGATCGAAACGGAATTCTGTAACCTCGATGAAGTGCTCCGCGGACTGGCCGCTGTTGGTGAACTGACCCCGCG